>Ga0209208_10004997_pt1 | contig 18589 bp, 6 predicted proteins | sample S1TSphfallax_3_FD_187694 | JGI IMG/M metagenome (GOLD analysis project Ga0209208, IMG submission 187694) | Host-associated microbial communities from peat moss isolated from Minnesota, USA - S1T2_Fd - Sphagnum fallax MG (SPAdes) (version 2) | ecosystem: Host-associated > Plants > Peat moss >... | reverse complement strand
GTAACTAGTTGGTAACCAATGTTTACTATTTTATTTTTATTATTCATATTATTACTTCACTCATTATAGCTATTTATGAATTATTACAATAAATATTTTATATTTTTAACAAGAATACTTTTCCTTCGAAAATATTTTTTGCATTTGTATATTAATTTATTAGATTTCCATTCTAACTACTACAATAATTATAATAAAATAATAAAACTGAAAATAAAAATTATATATCAGTAATTGATTATAATAATTGAATAATTCATAATTCATAAATATTAATTATAATTTTGAAATATAGAAACTTAAAACTATATATTAATATTTTGGTAATTATTATAATATAGTGATATTTCATAATTGATTATTTATAATAATAATAATGTAATTTGTAGGTAGCCTAGGTTAACTATTTTTTATTATATACTATTATGTCATTTGTTAAATCTATTATGATTTCAAAAAAAAATTCAATGAATAAATAATCAAATTTTAATAAGTACATTAGTCAGTTGAAAATAATTTAATAAAATATAATAGTATATTATATTATATAATTATTTTAATGATTATATAATTTTTTCCTATCATTCTAATATCATCATCATTATGATCATTATGTAATAAAATATTACTTTAAAAAAATGGAAGATAATATTGAATTTTTTTATTACATGTAACTAATATAAACATATAATATTAATAACAATAAATATCATTTGTAATAATTTGAAGAAGTATAATAAGATGGTTTGGATAAACTTGTAATATGTGCATAATATATTTAGTAAATATTTTAAATAAAATTTTAATATACTCAAAATATACACCAATTAATGTAACCATTATATTGAGGCTATTTATGTTAATAATATTACTTGAATACACATGGAATATGGTTGTTCATATACATTCAAAATATACATTTATAAATATTAGTACACCCAATTATATTCCTTATAATTCACAAAATGCACCTTTGTATATTCATAGGGTTGCAACTAAATTGGTGACATTTGCAACTAATGGGATATAAATTGTTCTGCTTGAATGAAAACCAAACTAAACGTTGTTCACATGGAAGGATGAACACCAAAATAGTTGCAAACAAATTGCAATGTAGTTGCAAATATGACCAAAATAAGAAATAGTTGCAAAAATGTCCAAATGTAGTTGCAAATAACTAATAGTCGCATGTAGTCATAAATAGAGTGGTTACATTTTGGCCAATTTCTACTAGTGACCAACCCCATATAACCTATTCCCAACTAAACCCTAATGATATGTATGGGCAAAAAAAAATATCAAACAAGACTTACACAATGGTCAAATTGGGTGGTAACCTTGTCACATGCCCAACCATTAACAACATCAGTTATAACCTAAGGCTCATTACAATAATATAAGGACATGTGGGAAGGGACATAACCTTTCACCTTGAGTTTCTCACTATGTAATATGCATATGTTTTTGAAAAATCAACTTACCAACTTGTGTTTATTCACTAGATCATCAGCTAATGGCACACAACTCATGAAACCCCTTTACCCCCTAAAAATAAACTAACAACCCAATTTTCATAGTGACAAAAAACATGAACACCCAACAAACACAACTGCAGATGCACAAATCATGTAAAACAAATCTCCATTTTTGTCATTCCCACATGGGAATTGCATGTGAATCACAACATGAACTCAAATCAATTTAAGATTTGTTTGATGGCATAGCACTCCACCACATGTAAGGTATAGGATTAGGGCTTATTAATGCAAGATGTTAACAATGAAATCCTTGGTAAAACTAACCCGACATACTCCACTTTTCACAAATGTGAAAAACCTTCTAGTCAAAATTTCCTCCACCAAAATGGCCTAAAAACTCCCACATATTTATCCTTTTTTTTAAGGATCACAATAGTGAAGATGACATCTAGTTCCACATTCATATGAAAAATATGAATTTCTAGGATTTAAGGTGAAATAAATACCAAAAATAAAAAAATAGTCTTTGGATTCTCCAACTTGTTGTGCCCAAAAACTCTACATGTTTGCATGTTTGTAGATCTTGAGAGAGGAGTCCAATGGTGCAAAAACATTTTGATTTGATATTGTATGTGGAAGTTATGGGCTTTAAAAGTTTGGGGATGGATAAAAGTTTTCATCTAAATTATGGATGCAAATTTTTTTGGGGATAAAAATAAGAAATGAAAAAAATTTAATGGATGGAATATTCAAATGATGGATGAAAAGATCTTTAGATGGATTGAAATTGGAAAAAACATTAACATGTTTGGATTGGTGCCAAACTTGTCCCATAAGTTTAAAAATATTTTAAAATGAAAAAATAAATGGGAGGTTTGGATTGGACCCCCTAAGCTTCCTTGTTTTGGTCCTCCTTCGAGTTTTATAAACCTCCCAACCTGTTGAACCTAACCCATCAAACTTGACTTGCTGAACTTGGCAAGTTGAAGGATTAGGTGGTTGAAGTGAACTTGAAGCTCATAATGATGGCACTATGGAGCTCCATACTCCCATTAGAATATGGTGGTTGGCAACAAGATCAGCAAGTTCAATCCATTGGTCAAAATGAATTCACTTGCAACACATAGGAATCCAAACCTAAAAACATAGAAATGAAAACACAAACACTATGTGTAATGAAAAATTGCATAAATACAAAAAAAACTTGCAACGCATAAACACATTACGTTCTAGAATTTCAAATCACCAAATAAGGATTTAAGATCACAAAAACTTGGGATTTATACCTAATCCACAAATTAGCTTAAACTTATTCACATTAAAACTAGTTCACAACTAAATTACACACTAAACTAAATTAGCCTAACTAAGTTAGATTAAGCATAATTAATCTAAACTTAATTATACAACTAATCTTAATCACTTGACATATTAGCCCATTGAGTTTGATAATAAGATATAACTTATGTGTTTTGGTTATAATTGAACATTTGTCCAAGTGGTTGGAATTTGTGCCATTTCTAAATTGTAGTAGTGGGTGTAGTCACAATCAAACAAGCCAAAAAACATGTTGGGTGACCATCAAAATTCAATAAAAATGGTAATCTTGTTAAATATATTTTTGTGGTGCCACTTTAATGCCATGTTAATCATGGAATGTTGTTTTAAATGACTAATATGAATGTTGAAAAATTCAAAATCAAAATTCAAAAAAAATAATTTTGGGTTTTGGTTTTAGTAAATGACCTTTGAACTTGAACAATAATTGCATAAAAAGTAGTCAATTTTGTAAAGTATTAAGTTAAAAATTTTATTTATAGAAGAATTTTGATGAGAAAAAATTGAGATGATGTTAATTGATTATCCACACTCAAAAAACACTCACAATTTGAAATTTTGAAAAAAAAATTTTATTGAACATAATTTTGAAATTTCAAGAGACCTATACACCACATGTAAATGGGGTGTAATGTACATGACATCTAGAACAAAGTTGTAGTTTACGAAACAATAAAATAACACATTTAATAATTAACATATTTTCATAAATTTGAATTTAAGATAATATTTCAAAATAAAAAACAAAATTTGGTAGAACCTGTACACTTAAAAAAAATTCTTAGTTATTCGTGAAAAATTAATACAAAAAATGTGATGTATTGAAAAACTTATATGTATTTTTAGTAACATTGCAAAAGATTTCATCCCAAAATTCCTTTCTATGAGAAAATGAAAATGGCCACAAAAATGACTATAGTCCTTGAGTCCTTTGTCACCATTGGCTCATTTGATTGTGATCACACCCTAGTGAAAGAACAACACATGCATTTTTAAATAAGGTGCTTAGTAGGTTTGGCATTCGAGTCAATAATATATTCACTAATCAAGGTATAAAATTTTGTGGGGAATTCCAAAAGTTGTGTGAAAAAACATTAATAGATCATTTTAAGGTAAACAAGTTAGTTGAATGGATGGTGTAGACAATGAAGTAGGTTTGTAAAGGTATGGGCTTCATTAGGCCATATTATAAATTAAGATCTATAATTACCATGGTTAATTATGAGGTATAAATAAATAATCAATAAGCTTATTTTGTGTCCTTTTCACTATCATTGATGCTAACATTAGACATGATCACAAAATGAATGGAGTTCATTCACATGGATTTCATTCATGATTTTGTAGTCCACTTGTAGTCTATTCATAATCCATTCATAGTTAAATTATAGTGCACTTATAGTTCGTTCTTAAATAACTTGTAGTTAACTCTCAATTCACTCCTTGTTCGCTTAGTTCATTACAAATTCACTCTTAATCAACTCATAATTCACTCATAATTAACTCGTAACTCATTCATAGTTCACTTTCGATTCATTCTTAATTAATTCATAGTTCACTTAAGTTAGGAAGACTTTCAAAAAGGTTCCTTGGTTGATGAACATACAAAAACACCCATGGAATTTTTTTGTGAACTAGGTCATCAACAACATATAAATAAAAGTGGAAACTTCTCATTACATTCAATTTGTCTAACATTAATTTAAGGTACAATCTTGTTTCATAACCTTGTTATGTTCCCTTTGTGTTTATGTTTTTGTACTTTATAATAATAAAGATTTATTTGCACTTTTTGTTTTGTTCTTGTCTTTATCTTGTTGTGTTTTCGTTTTGGTTTCTATGTTATGTGTTTGGACTTCAATTTAAATTTGTCTTTTCATCATTTGTTTTCATAATTTTTGTGCTTGTGAACACACCATATTTTATATTATTTGGCTATGGCAAATTTGATGATTGTTTAACATCAAAATGCATTTTGATATGCCACTATTCAAGAAGGTGGTTATTGGTTTTGAATATGTAGATTCGAGCTAAAGGATTATGTATATTTGCAACAAACAACACCAACTATGTTGGATGTGATTATGGGACATGTCATTTCATATGTGTGAAAGGAGTTACCTTTTAATGTGTTGTTGTTGGAGGGCCCAAATGGTCAAACATGGAAGGATCACATGCATAATTGTGCACCATGTCGTTTCCTATTATGGATAGCTAAATTGACCCATCTTTAGTGGTTGTCCTTGTAGGACTTCTTTGTATGTTATGTGGGCAATCTTGGAGTTGTTACTATGTTGATTTGTGATTAGTGTTTTAAAGGTTGGCATATGAGATGTCTCATGCCACCATTGGAGGAAGTGGTTTGAAAATGGTTTTGCCCTTGGTACACATGATAGACTTGAATGTTTATTTTTGTAGTTAAGTATTAGGAAATTAACGTAAATTATTTTCTAGGATGATTCACATTTAGCTAAACAATTGAGGAATTGTAATTAGGTGATTAATGATGGTGCTCATATTTACACTTGCCATATTGGTCCTTTCACCTTAAAACTACAATGTCCATTCATGGTGGATTTTCTATGGTATTTCTTGCATTGCTATTTGGCTTAAGGGGACTTGAATCCTAGATAGGGGTGGTTTAGATGTGTTGTATCATTAAAGATATTTCTTTGTTATACATTGTATGTGGGTTGATAACAATGGTTGTAAATGTTAATATAAGAGTGCACAACAACCCAATACACATGTGGATCAATGGTTGAACTAACATGTAATGGGGAGTCATCTAGGTTATTGATTGTTGTGGAAGTTTGAATGATGAACTATAGAGTTTGATTAAGGTTTAATGTGATGTTATAGACACCTACATGTGGTCAATAATATAAGGTAAAATTTAGATGAGATCCAATGCAAGTATAATGGAAGTATAGTGGGAACATGATGGGGAACATGTTCGGTGTATAGTGGTTGTCTACTGGCAACTAGATGGTTGGAATTTGGTGGGGTTCTAGTTGCTTGAAATTTTTTATGTGAATCAAACTTCCAAAAAGTTGTGGAACCATTCTTGAACTAAGGGTTGGTTTTGGGCATTGTAGGAATTGCTTATATGAAACACATTCGATGTAATGCATGTGGAGCATAATGTTTCAAAAAGTGTCCTTAAGTATTTGTTTGGGGAGAAAGACACAATGGACGTGCGAAAGGACCTATTGAAGGCTAGGGTGATGTGGCACCTATGGTTGCACCAACAACATGGATGTGCCAACTATATAAACCACAAGCCTTATTTGTATTCACATAAAATGAATGTAAGGATTTTTTTGACTTTGTGGCAAAAATACATGCACCAACAAGGGCATTTAAGAAGCATGTGTGTCCTCAAAGTATGACATTTTCCTACCTGTGGCCCCCCATTTTTTCAAGATGAAATCCTTCCATTTGCTGCATGTTTACAAGAGCATTTAAACTAGGTGCAACTCCACATAGGTGTTCCCCTGGATCTAGACTTTGTGTGACACCCACCCAATATCAATGTATACACACCTACATTAACATGTGGTCATATGGCAACCACTAACGTGTGGACCTTGAGACTGGACCTATGCAACTGACATATAACTCAAGTGTGGGTTGCATATTCAAGTAAGCAAGTTGAAGTTCAGTGAAGGATTGAAATATGATTTGTGGTAGAGTTTTAGGAGGTATGTTGTAAGAGGTATATAGGCAAGTAGGTAGGTAGTAGAATGGTAGATGGGATGTACAATGACAAATTGTTAGTAAGGAGGTAGAAGGTAGTAGTCACAAAAACTGCCATGTCCTTGCTAATATTCATTGCATTATCTAAAAATTCATGATTTTGGTTATAACTCATAACATAGCAATATGTAAAGTTGATATTTGTCCAATGGCTATATCATATTATGGTTTTGCATGTTTTGGAGATTTTTATACCACTACAATTCATAGTCATTTCTACAGAGTACATGTATAAAAATGACTCTTTGAATTCACATGTAAGTCTGATCTGGTTGTGTTCAAAGTTAGTAATTTTACATTGGGGAAGAAGGTTTAAGGCTGAAGTAGTGTGAAATTTAGGTAAAATGCTGGTGGGATTTGCTAAACCAGTGCATTAGGACAATGTTTTTAGTTTATACCAGGGCTGTGACAACATATTGGTCCATCATTATGTGTCATGAAGCATTATCACATCTGCTTTTGCACCAGTTCTATTCTCCAGTAGGTCATTATACGTTGCTTGATAGTGCACAGAAAGCACAGGTATTACTCTCAGGCTACAGTGGCACCATCCACTGGATGCCTGTTAGTACTCAGTTGTGGATGAACCTCAACTGTGTTGTTATTTGGTTCAGCTTGGTAACCAATTCTGTAAGAAATAGGTCTCATATAGAGGCAGATAGGTAAGAAAATAAGTAACTCTTAGATAAGTAGATGGTTCATACAGAGGTAAGGACTGTTTTTACTACTTACCTACTAACAACCTGCTTTGTGGGTTGTTAGTAGGTAGTTAAAAAAAGCAATTGTTCTAACCACCATGGTTAGCTAGGGAACTGAAACCTAACATCGAACTGTTTCCTGACCACTTACCATCCATCCTTCATTGGGGGTTGGTGGGTGCTGGTTCACTGTGGCCATACTCTCAAGACTTCACTTGACAGGGGCACAATCTCCCTGCACAAATTTGGCTTCCAGCAACTCTGATTTGACTAGAAGGACAACACAGCACAGAAGTGGGAGGTCAATGCTGCAAGAGGAAAACAAAAAATCATGTATGACATGATGTGGAGATGAGTGCAAAAAATCAGACAAGATGCAATGACATGAAAAAGCCAGAGAGGTGTGCCAGATGATACTAGGTCTCTCAACAGGGTAAAAGAAAGAACTTGCAAATGAAAACTTAGGAGATACTGCTGGTTGAGCAGAACATTGAGGTTCTGAGAAGTGACCTTCCGGACCTTACAGCTTTCTTATCCCATGAAGAGCATGCCCCTGATGATTCAGAAACTGACAAGAATGAGAAAAATCAACAGCATGTATGTCCAGAAAATCACCATTGGGGTCTAAGCCTGGCAAGGGTCAGCTTTCTTTTGGCAAGCTTCGTTACATGCCTACTGCTCCAAATAGAGTAAGTATCAGTCCGACAGCAACAAAACAAGCCCAGAATGACAGTCTTTAGCAATGGCTCAAAAGGGAATTTGTAAGTAGCCACTCAATTTAGACACCATTCTCCCTCGTTTGATTGATGTGCTGTCAAGTTCCTAGAACTACTACACCAGAGGCTGTCTTTACAGCTTGGGCAACTCAGACTCACTGAACCTTCAGAGATTTCTCCCCACTCCAGGAGGTGGGATGCAGTATTGTCTTTCAGATGTTTGCTGCCAAAGACTGGCACACTCAGTATGTCAAATCAAAGGCACATCCTTTTGTGAAGGTGTGGACAGCCATGCATGGTTGGGGGACATTGTCCTACTCATGGGCAGAGGTGCTGAGGCCGGACCTTTTTCAGATTCAAGCTGAATTAGATGTGTATGCAAACTGCACTCCTCTACCTGCCCAATCAGACAACCAGAAAACTTCATATGCCAATATCCATGTCCAGCAAGTAGCACCTACTGTACAAGATATATATATTATTCTATTTCACTCCATATCATTGAATTCATCAGAAGAATCAATGGAATTCCTCATTCCACAAGGTCACTGGCCCGATCTTAAATTTCATGTGAAAACAGAGTTATAAAAGTTCACATGTTTCCTACCTCTAAAGAAGCAGCCAGAGACAAAAGATCCCCACACTCTTCTAAAAGAGCCCTCTCCTGCGCTGCAGTATCTGCAAGCTGAGATAGTAATACATCCATCTTCTCTGCCTGCTAGATCAAACATTCAGATTAATCTTCAGTTAACTTTGTCAGCCTAAATAGAAAGCTTTCTTACCACTCTGCAACTACCATATCATCCACTGCAGACAGTTCTTAAGTGCTCCATGTAATTATCTTACCTTGGGTGACAGAGAACTCACAGATACTTCCACAGCATTTAGTACATCAACAGCCGATCCAAGTGCTTCTTCTACTGCATGTACATCTGCCTGCAAGTACATCAAAGCAGCATGCCTTCCTTTAGAACCATTAACTAGAGCAATCAATCAAGATATCATCACATGAATGACCTAGTATGGAGGTTCAATTTCACATCTTGAAGCAACATTATGTTTCTAAGACTTCTGTTGCACAACTTCTGCACTATTGCAAGTACATCACTAACTTGCCTTTTTTAAGGCTGACAATCTACAGTGATTCATCAAGATCTGATCACATGAATCACCTTGTACATGGAGGCTTGATTTCATAATCTCCTAGCAACCACAAGTTATGTTTCTAAAACTTTTGGTGCCCAAGGTTTTGCAGATCACATAGTTGCAAGACACTAAAGCCTTACATCCAATGGTTAACTGTGTGCAGGTTTTTCCCTAGAAATGAACTACTTCCTAGCACTTATATGTTCCAGCATGTTTCATTCTAGACTTTCTTGCAAAGGACCTGGCTAAAAGAAGCACCTTAACCATGATTTCACTGCAATCCTCTAGAATTAATAGATTGCCTGTGTGAAAAAGAGTAGAATTTGAATCTAATCACTCATCTTGCAACTGGTAGACTGGTGCATTATTGAATTGTTATAGTGAGGTTAGAACATACCTTAGCTCCCCCAGTGACAGGAACTCTCAAGATTGTGGCTTCCAATGCCACCATGACTCCAGTCAATGCACTTGAGTGCTCTTCCTCCAGAGTTTCCCAGTTCTGCAGATGTGCAGCCTGTAAAGATGCAGACCAATTACTTCATAAATAACCATTTAGAAAAATGGGGAAAGTACCAAATCAGGTTCAGGTGGACGAAAGAAGATCCTCCATAATTTACAAGTGCTGCACTTCAAAAAGGAGGACTTCTAAAGGATCCTTAAGGGTGTACAATATGATATTCAAGCTGCACAATGCATGTGCACTCCCACCACTTGTCTGGCAGTTGTTTTGGCAGACTCACATGCTACTGCACAACAGGATCCTCTGCTCATGATGGAGGCAAGGAAAGAATGGCAAAAACCTGAGGACTTACATGTGTGGATAATATGGAGTGCAACTTGTGGGTCTGCCTGGCTTGCTGGAGTTTAATGTGTTGCATGGCAACAGATGTTCGCAACTCAGAGGTCTTCACCCAAACATTATACAGTGACCTCTGCACAGAATGGAGCAGGATTTCTGAGAAGCAGACAGTTTGAAATCCCTGTAGAAAAAACTGAAAACTTCTGAATCACTGACTCACATTATAAGCTGGATTCTTGAGAAAATGACCTGATGTAACTGAGCTAAGCCACTGCAGGGTAGCTTTGCCAGCCAGATAGGTGGCCAGGTGCAGATAGAAGCAATTCAGGGTCAACAGTACCCAGAAATTTCCTTCTCCATAGGCAAACCTAATGCATCCTAGTTGCATCTGGACCAGGAAGATATCTGTGTGATTGCAGATGAAACTCCACAATAAAACTTTGATGGTAGACATTCTGTCAGATCGAGCCAACCAAGACAAACACAACAAGAATGGTGTGGTCATAACCTTGTGAACGTCAGTCACAAAGTATCAGACCATCACCTTCATAAAAAATGGTTGTCACTAGCTGCCATTACTACCCACTGACAACATAATCTCATGACAGTTGGGCAAATGCTTGTAGAAGAAATTGGCATCCTGAGTTTTTTGCATTTCTGGAAGCAATGATAAGACTCAGTCAAGATGTCAGCTACCACTGTAAGAGGCATAGCTAATCAAAAAATCAATAGTACCTTCATTCAGACTGCAACAAGCTTATATGGGTAAGCTTGATTCCATTTCAATTTGTCCCAGTACAAGCAAGCATCTCATCCCAATGACCAGAAAGAGAACAGAAGAGAAACATACTGTGTTATAACTCAATGCTCCAGAAAGAGAGCCTTTTCTTTGGAAGATATAACTACTGATGTGTGTTCATAATACTCTGCTACACACCATTTGAGCACAAAGATGATACAACACCATGTAGACACATGCAATCAACAAGCCAGTATTCAAATGCATGCACAGATGTACATTAAAAAACAAGCTTCACTTTGCTCCACATTCACATACAGAGCCACATGACTCCATTCATTTGATCAGCATCAGACACATTTACACAGTAAAAAGACTTCTTCTGGAATGAGGTAGCCTTAAGGCTCTCACTTCTGCCAGTAACCAAATAAGACTGCAGAACATTGGGAGGCATGACAGCCTCATATATGCAGCAACACCATTGATGTCTGATTGGAAAGTTATCACATTGCATGAAAGAAACCAGTGAGACTACTCACTACTCTGTCACTAAAGTACTAGGAGAGTTTTCTTAAATTGGTGCCACGATTTGAGGTTGCAGCTTGTTACTAATGGAAAAGGTGTGATACTGTACAAGATAGCACGCACCTCAGCAGCTGATTTTTGGGCATTCATGACTGCTTCAGCACGTGCATTCACAAATCGCCATTGAAGCCAGCGGTTGTGGAAGATGCGTAGAAGCTGAGCCTCCTCCTGCTGAGTCAATGCCTTTTTCCCTCTATTCCGTCCATCAAATCCAAAATTCACCATCATACCTCCTAAATTGCGAGCAGTACCTGACATTGCTATTGTTCCAGATACAGGTCGTGACCTCTGTGGACTTGGCAATCCTCTCAAAGGAGATGAAAACCCCTTTGTATGCTGGGGAGATGAGGGTAGTTGCAGAATAGACCCAGGGTTGTTCATCACCCGGCCTGGAGACAACGGCCATGGTGATGTCATGCTTCCAGTTATACTTGCTATAGTGATAGGTGACTGTTGGGATCCCATTGGCACAACCCTGCTGTCTTGCACTGCCTTCACTCCCAAGACACCAGCCACTGCAATATCAGACTTGGATACATGCATTTGATCTGCCTCAGAGAATAGCCGAAATCTATTGCTCATGTCTTGCCATACACGGGCTGGAACAGTAGTCCCCTGACCAGGCCCTCTACACCATGGTCCAGAGCCTCCAGAAGATACACTCTCTGTATCTGATGTATTATCACATGGGATGACACATGGCGTGATACAAGAGTCCACTGTTGCCACAGAATCCTGGGACAATTGTCGCAGACAGTTAGCAGTATCTGCTGTAGTTGAATGACTCTGGTGTGCTCCATTGCCACTGTGCGCTGTGGCCTCATGAGTACCACTATCTGGCCCCACCCTGCCTCTGGTAGGTGTGGGATTGCGTCGAGGAATCACTTGGCCAATTGACAGCACCTGGGCTTCATTGACAGATCGATTGAGACTTTGAGAGGTTATGGGCCTAGTAGTTTGAGAGGAAGGAGTTCCAGGCCGACCCTGAACAAGCATTGCAGCAGACCGGCTGAAAGGCCTCTCTCTATCAATACTAAGGTCCATGCTCCTAGTCATGGCTCCACCAAACACTTTCCCATTGCTTATGCCAGGCCACCTTTGCTGGTCAGGTTTGAAGTGCAAATTTGTAGCAGGATGAGCATTCTCAGCTTGATCTACACTATGCCGGTGAATTGGAGACCCTTTCCGCTGAGGAGATTGTACAGTAGGATCAACAGATCGATCAGTTGATAGATGAGTGCCATTTGCTGTAGGTTTAAGGGTGTGATCAGGAGGCTTGCTGCTCTCCTTGTCTCTTCCCTCAAACTGAACACCATTGGTAGGAATCCCTTTGGACTCCACCTGCCTGGAGGCAGACATGGATGGCCAGAGTTCAGGTCCCCTCCCAGTTCCTACACGAGGCTTGACACTAGCCAAGACTCCGTCTGCTGAACTGGCAGATGCCACCTTTCCATCAGGGGTGACAGCAGGCCATCGCCGTCGCCGCTCTGCAGAAAAAGCTCGTTTGGAAACATCAGGTGCATTTATGCTACGCCCTAAAGTTGGAGATGGATGGCGAAGAGGCGGTTCAGTGGTAATCGTTGTATTAGAGCAAGAACTCCGATTCCTGACAGGAGACGGCTGACGGGACGGTGAAGGTTGTTTCGAAACATCAGGTGCTTTTACGCAACGTCCTGACGTTGGAGATGGATGGCGAAGAAGCGCTTCGGAGGTGGTTACTGTACTAGAGATAGAACTTCGATTCCTAACAGGAGACGGCTGCTTGGACGGGGAAGGTTGTCTGATAGGAGAAGGATTTCTACGACCCAATGCAGGTGGCACCACTGGGGGAGCGGGTACTACTGTCGCAGCCTTGTACCTGGAGGTTATCTCCCTGTTTCGTAGCTTTCGTACTGCAGTATTACATTTCTCTGTTGATGGCAGAGCACCGAAGTGATGTCCGTTCTCTCCCTCGGTCTTCTTCTCCAGTCGCTGACGCTCCTGCACTGGGGCAGCGGTGTGCGAGGATGGAGCCACAGCAGCGACCATGGTCCAACGCCTATTACCGGTCCCTGTGTCGCCCTCCTTCCGTCCCCCTGTCCCCACAATCACAATTGCTACCCCTGGGAAACTCCTTGCACCTTCCTGAATTCCTGCATTCTGGTCGGCTTCCCAGCTCTGTTTTTCAATCCATCCCTGTCCCTCACAAATTTAACCCTATAATGCATGTCTGCTCACGGAGTCAGTCAAGTCACAATGATGCAGCCACCGCCCAGATTGCTGCCTCTCTTGATCTTCAATCTACGCCCTACAGTGCCGTGCCCTGCTACTATTGACAAACTTGCCCAGGTTTACATTTAACGCATTACAATTATGTTTTCGCTGTAGTACTCGAGTGGACTGCTGGCTCTTCGGATTTCATTTGGTGCTTCACGCACATTTCGACCACACCGTGTCCAGTGTCCAGGCCAGAAACAACATTGACAAACAACCAACATTGACACAGCTCCCACTCGTTGAAAGAAGCCCTAAGTGTATTTTCCCCCTCACCTTAGGTCAACAAAAACAATAAAACAGCAGACGACGAACGATCTTGCCATCCCTGCTGATAATGAGATGCCAAACCCAACAGGGACAATAACTCGCTCAAAAATACTCTCAAACGCCAGAATCAAAGCGTCGCCAACGACAAGGGTCCCAAATCTGACACAATCTACCTAGTAATAAGCCAGCACGTATCAGTTCCATCCTCTTCAGTAAGAGGCAGCATCGTCAAATATTACAAGACGCGTACAAATCCACCGCATCGTGAAGATACAAATGCAACAAACTCCTCGGACACGCTTAAAACACGTCCAAGCGATCCCTCAAGCCTGAGACCAACATAGAGCTAACCTCAGCGCCTGCCAAAATATAGAAACTCTCACAAAACAATCACAAGATACTCACCAAAGGAAAAGAATAAGTAGTGCAACCTAAACTGCCAAAGAAGCACAATCCAGCTCTTGACTGACGGAAGCAACAAGCTTACAGAATACCCAAAATGCCAGGCAGTACTAACGAACCAACGCACTGCGCAGGGGGGGGAAGCCTACCAACAGTCGCACGGAGAGAGAGTGCGAGTTCCGCCAAAATTTCCGCCATACGAGGAGACAAAGACAAAATAGACAAAACCAGTCAGAGAACAACAAAAAGGTCGGCTAAATTATTATTGGTCATGACACCAAAAACCCGAAACATGACTGACATTTACATCTCTGCCTCAAGAAAGCTAAAGACGTGGTGGGTGTTTGGAGGGGAGGGGTTGTGTGTGTGCATGGGGCCGAATTTTTTTTTTAAAAGGTGATTTTTCACATGCAATTATGCACAGCCCCACTTGTATTGGTAGGGACCGGGACTAAGGGAAGCCCTTATTCAATGGCCCCCGAATAATGTTTTTTCTCTGTTGTCAACAAACTTTTTTATACTGTCAAAATTTCGCCAGAAATTGACATTAAAAATTAAAACTGCTTAAATGAAGTGATTTTTGGGATTTTCACTCGCCAGAATTCGAAAATAAATCACGAGATTCTTACAAGTGGTTCAATTAGTTAGCCAAAAAAATTTAATTAAAAAAAATCTTGTTTATAACCAAATCTGGCTAAATATTCTAAATCATCAATTTGGCTACATCACAAAATTGTAAAAATAATAATGATGGTAGTGAAGGATGTTGTGTTGGGTGGAGTACTTCACACAAACGAAGAGGGACAACAGATAAAGTACAATTGATAGGGCCTTGGGTGATCCAGCATTCTCCAGTGATACTATAGTAAAAGAACCCCAAATTCTTTTGGGTTGCTTGTAAAGTTGATGATGATCCCATCCTCAGACTAAATCGGGTCTGAGTCCAATGTTAACATTGCCTTGCCTGGGATACATATGGTGTAGGGTAATGTCCGGCAGCAGGGGGATCAACCTGGCACAATGACTGAGGGTCAGGGAATGGGCGTAGTGGGCTGGAAATTAGGAACTCTAATTGCCCTCGGTACGTGTGGGAGGCCCCACTGGATGGGCAAGCCTTGGACCGGGCCATTTCACAATCCAAAAGAGCCGCGGCCAAGGTTATTGAGTGTCTAAGAGGCTCGACGCAGCTCCAACAATAGGGTGACAGTTGCCACGCCCTAGCTATTTAGTGTGTTCAATTTGTGTCCCTAGGGAGCAATTTTTCTAAAGAGCATTAACCCAATGATTTCACATCAAGTAAGTGAAATCAAGCCCTACCTACGCATGTGGCAACATTGAAGAGTACAAAACCTCAGTGTCAAAAACTTCTTCATACACACTTTTCACACCTTTGTGTTTTATTTGCATCCTTGGCTTGATGCATTTCATTTGTTACACTTCTTTTCCATTGAAATGCTTTCATTGTGCTTGCATTGAGATTTTTACATCAAACTACAAAGCCAACAAACTTTGCACAAAATGGTAGCAACATTGAGAGTTGACCTTGAGAGAAACATTCTTTGTATCAAACATGTCAAATGATTTTATGGTGGGTATATTTCTTATCTAGTTGCAAGAGAGTAGTTTTTGGTTGAGCCAAGGATGCAACATGAGGATTAGGCCTAGGGAGGTTGCCAATTGTTTTAGAAATAAAACTTAGGCATATGAGATGATTTGAAGAGACTCTTCAATGCCACACTTCATTATGAGGATACATTGTTCCAACATTGTTATAGGAGGGGGAGGAGCTTGTTTTTGGGCATCATGCATTTAGAGGGTTGTTGCATCACATGCATACTTTGTTCAAAGAAATGATACTACATGGGTCTTTGGTTTGTCAAGCATTCAAAGATGCATCACTACTTTGTCCAAACAATTCATGAACTAGCTCATGATAACATGACACATTTTTCAATGGTGTAAAAGTTAGATTGCAAGGATGTAACGAGATGTTTTTGTGTTTCTAAAGCAAGGTTTGCAATTGTGCAAAATTGATGTAAGTAGTGTGATGTGCACATGATTGCTAATATCATCATTTCATGTGTGATATTACACATGACAATCTATGATTAAAGAATCCCCATTCTATAGGCATTAAGTCAACCTCAAAATATTGAACGGTGATTCAAACATGGACTTTGATTTCAACGATATAAAAAAGGGACCATCAACTTGAGAATTTGGACACACATCTTTCAGTAAAAGGTGATGTGATAAATCGTCTATGGACATGAAAAGGCATGAACAAACACGAACTAAAAAAACATTAGTTGTTGCATTGTAATATTGTTCATTTCAATAAAAGATTTGTATTTTCATTTTACCCAACACATTGGTGCTTGCATTTTGTTGTTCAATGTACTCTTGCACCTTCATTTTCTAAACTAACCCATCAAAACAGCCGTCAAGCTATAAGCTGCATCATTTGGAAAAAAAAAAAACCCTACTTACATGTGCCTGCATGAAAATCTACAGTAAACTTTTCTATAGATGTAATATGAGGACCTTGGGCTTACAAGGCCAATTCGAGCAAATTTTCCTTGAGTTGGTGTTAGTGTCACAAAAAAGTTCATTAAAGCTATTGTGAACATCAAATTTTGTTGAGAGAATGTTGAAATGACAACAACGGTTGTTGGTGCAAAAGTTTCATGCTACGATGATGGCTTGCACACTTGCAAGTTCAAATGATGGTTTGTAGGTTCACTTGTGCGATTTCATTGAGCCAATGATAGTGTGAAAGGTTGAGGCCTTGCCAATCCCTTGAACACATCAAATGTAGCAACAAAAAAAGTTGCAAAATTTTGGGGCACATCTTGACTTAGACAAATTGTCCATCTCTTCTACAAATTATTTTCCTTCAACCACTTGTTCTTTGCAAGCCCTTTGGTTTGAGGGCTCAAAAGAGGACATGGTTGCCATTGATTGGGTGTACAAGAACAATTCTAAAGACATGTTATAAAACACACTTGCTTTGTGAGATTAGAGACTTTTCCTCGAGATCAAGGCATTAATAGGAACATCGTAGGTCCCATAGGGATCAAATTGGAGTTGGGAAATCAACAGCTTTGCCATATTGGCATCATTGGAGCCTGTGCCAAGCCCTAATGGATTTGCTCTCATTCCTAGGTCATCTTGACCCTTGAGAAGTGCATTGCCACCTACACCCCCTATTTGGGCCTCTCTATGTGTTTATAACATCCACCATGTGGATGTTGGATGTTGTAATTATTCTCCCATTCTCAGACATAAACAGGATAAAGTGGAGAATATAGAGTGAGAAACTATTGGAACGCACCACCTGGGCAAATCAGTATAGTTAGTCAATAAAAAACAGTCATTTCCTTGACTAGTTCACATGGAAGGTAAAAGCAGGAGTTTTCTTTAACGAGCCCTCTTGAAAAGCACTGTATTATGGTCGCATGTACAAGCCCAAACTTAGTTGTACACTACATAAAAGCTGGAATTCATCCAAACACGTCCACGTCATTTTCCTGTTGTGGGCGGAGATGCTGTTAGAATTTTGGCTAGGGGTTGGAACTTGGTGGTGGTGGATGAGAGCCAGTTTCATTTGTGAGCAATGGAAGCTGAAGCGTCCTGCCAGTTGGTTGTAGGTAGATCAGGGCCGGTTTCAAGTATGCCTGCAATGGAATTTGAAATCTCTCAACACCTAAACACCCCTACTCCCCCATGCTTTCCATTAGCCCGGGTGAAAAATGGTGACGAACAGTTTTAGAAATAAAAGTTCATACAGCCAATGAAAAGGCTCAACATAAAAAGAAGCGGGCCTCATTGTTTTTCTTTGCGGGGTAGGGGAAGGAGGATTTCTTTGTTTTTATTGGGGTTCACAGAAAGTTCCCAAGGGTTTCCATAAGTTCTCAATAGGTTCCCAATGGGTTAGGCATGGGTATTAGCCCAGGCTGGAAATGATGACAAATAGTTTTAGGACCATAATTGTCACATGGCCAATGAGATGCCTCAACATGCACTTTGCATAGGGCCAATGATGGAATTATTTTGTTCCCAATGTGTTTTCATTGAGTTCCCAATAGCAGCACACTTTTATCCACATGGGTTGCCCAAAGTCGACCTTTCAGATATATAAACTATAGTGGGTACCCGTGACCTTCGGCCACTGTGAAGTCCCCCAGTTTCTTTAAACTTGGTTCATGTTTTAGTTTTTTTTAGAAACTTTTAACTTTTTTATTTTTTTATTTTTATGTGTTTTCTATTTTTATTATTATTTTTTATAATAAAAATAAAGTGTTCTTTTTCACTTTTATATATATATTTATTTGGATGCAAGTTTGAAGTTTGGAAAAAGAAGACACACCTCATTCTTTTTCAAGTAGGGTTTTTCTTCAATATTT
>Ga0209208_10004996_pt1 | contig 18590 bp, 13 predicted proteins | sample S1TSphfallax_3_FD_187694 | JGI IMG/M metagenome (GOLD analysis project Ga0209208, IMG submission 187694) | Host-associated microbial communities from peat moss isolated from Minnesota, USA - S1T2_Fd - Sphagnum fallax MG (SPAdes) (version 2) | ecosystem: Host-associated > Plants > Peat moss >... | reverse complement strand
AAGCCACCACAACCAATTGCCTTTCCACAAAATGCAAGCAAATAAAAAGAGTGCTGTTTTTCATAATATTTCTGTATGGGTACTCTTCTACATGTTGCCCATTAGCATAGCCAATGGCTTGAGATTGAAGCAGAGAAGGAGAACCTCACCTGGACACATCTGCATCTCCCAGCTCACTTCCTCGCTTCCTAATTAATTCAGTGACTGCAGCAATTGGTCCTCCTCTAGATGACACCATCTTGTCACAAATGGCTGCACGGCACCCTCTCAGCACAGCAACTAGCTGCACTTGACATTTCCACCACCATCACATAAGCAAAAACCATGATCAAGCTCTTCGATCACTTTTCAGTAGTCAACAAAATAGCTAGGAGCACAGCTCAAGGATACTAAATCCATGTTCTTCACTGTGTATAGTGGATTATAGGAGAATGTCTGTTTGCAGCTACCTCTGTGGTTGTAAGCAGAACCCTGATAGAATTTACAATAGTTGGCATGAAATCAATCTCTTCACCAGCTGCCTCCTGTAAAAGAGAATTTTATGAGATTTCTGTGAACACTTGTCATAAACCTATTGCACCAAAAAAGTAGATGAATCTCTTCAATCTTTTATGTTCAAGCTGCAATAAAAAATTGAAGGTATGAAATAATGGCCAATGAATGTGTAGCCAGAAAATTGACTTACCCATTCAGTAATCAACTCCTGCAGTGTTGACAAAGCAGCATATGAAGCCTGCTGGTTTGCAGAAGATTCTGACCCAATTGGATTGGGCAGCAATATGGAGATACTGAAGAGCATATACAACACCTGCTTCACCAACCAAACACATGGCTCACCATTAAGATCTTGCAAACTGCTACCCTCTGGTGCAGTCTACTCACAAATATATGACATGGAACATGCATTCTTCACAAATTTTTGGCTGATGACGAATACTTGCAATTCAAATTACGCTCTGCACTTCACAATGCTCCACAAATTCAAATGATCCAAATGTAATTTGCCAAATAGGTTGTGCAGTGGCATGTTACTAGGGCTTAAGAGAATTAATGTAGAATATTTTGGAGCACTAATTATGCAACAATTTCTGATCCTTGGTTTGTGAACTGCACAGAGGATCTGTATATACTCCGACACATAGATAGGATAGCTGGCAATGGAATTAACCTGTATGGAAAGCATCCGTACATTTGGAGACAGATCTGCACAGCGGGGCAGGTAGGCAATTGTTCTCTCTCCTAGCTTTAATGCTTCACGAGGTGGCAACACAATGGGGGCTGGTTGTTCACAGAAAAGGAAACTACTCAGGACACCTTCACCAGCTGTATCAAGGTGACTTTACCCTCTCAAAAAACTGATGATGGCTTGCTTTAGGACAAAAATCGTAGTTACTAGAGAAACTTTCTTTCAGTAAGGAAATGAAACAAAGTCATGTGTACAATGACTTCTGCATCCCATTTTTTTCTAGGTTTAGGTAGTGGAGTAACAACCAGTTGCAGATGTCCTAAAATGGATCTGCTCAAGCATGAACTAATCCTCAGAACTGTTGACTGAGCTTTAGACGCTCAGTAAACCTCTCTTGCAATAAATATATATAGCTAGGTTCTGTTCTAAAATCCAGGATCTACAGTTCAAAGCCCATAGTTCTGGACAATCCCATATACATTGGACAGTATAGTGGTGTGATTGTAGGACTGTGCACAGGCAGGAGATTCTCAGTCATGCTAGGTTTGGCTCTTACATATATGTATAGGAGGGTGGAAGGCCCTTCATCGTGCAAACCTTTAAAGCACAACCAAAGGACCTGAAAGGTCAACTCAGCACTAATGAGATTGCTACAGAGGCAACCCCTATTCTATTTCTGCTGGAGCTGTTGAAGCACACAAAAACTTCCTACAATCACAGATCCACTGGAAGCATTGTTTTTATTCATTAAAAGTTCTTGCTTCATTTTCTAGCACATTTCTTTGTACTTTTTTGATGGGGATTGACAACCATCTACAACCTTCAATTCTGGTTTTCAGGCTGAGAGATCATCTGCTGCCTAGCAACAAGCTCAAATGCTTTTGAGCATTTATCATCTTCTTGCAAGTACACACTAACTTACCATCCTGCCAGGCTGACACACATACTAATCAGCACACATTCATTTGTTTAATGGAGATGTGCTTGACACTACAATAGTTACAACAAATCAAAACATCTCAATTAGAGATTAGGGGCTACCCGCATTGCTGCTCTGACCTTCTTCTCCAGAGGCTCTGAGTTGTAAGCTATTGACTGTGCAACCAATGGGGGAGCTACAGATAGCTGGAAGAGCATGGAACTGCTTTAATAGTGCCAGAACTGTACTGCATGCTCTCTGCCTTTGGTGCTCAACTGAGGAAGACACATATGGATCTAGATGCTTCAACAGATAATGGAGTAGACCTGCCCTACTTTTTTCATCTTCACAACTGCTGCACCAAAATATTGACCACTTCTTAGGGGTGTTCTTAGTAGTATGTAGATGGGAAATAAGAAAGCACAGCCTGCCTGGATGGAGCACTGGGTCTCAGATAAACTCTGAAGTTGATCATCCTAGGCTGGAATTAGTCCTGGGATGAGTCACCTCCAAAATGGCAGCTCTGCAAAGACTTATAGAGCTCATCTCCAAAAGAGGCAGTATTTATAGCATAGGGAAGAAGTAAGTCACACCAGCTCTGGCTAGTGTCAAAGTTTTTATTTACTTATTTTGGTAATTAAGAGCTAGGATGCTGGCAACTCTGTTAGAAAATATGGCTTACTCAATAGATTTGATAGTCTTTAACAACATATGTCCAAACTCAGAAGCTAAGAGAGAAATCTTAACATCCATAGGCCATCCAAATTGGTTAGAACTGATAAAAGAAGATGGTCATTTTGTTGGTATCCCACTCAGTCAACTCACAATATCATGGGCATGCACCATCTACAACAGCATATTCTTTCAATTCACAAAAAAAATTGTTAGGAAGAAATATTTTACCTGGTCCGCAAAATAGTTGAAAGCAGCATTGTCAAATTACAAAAGATGGGGTGGGTAATAGGAATGGAAGCTGACAATGTGATGAATCCCAATGAAACCTGACAACCACACAGGCACTCCTTTGACTCCACACTAGAATATGACAGCAAAAGACAAAACTTGCAACATTATGTGTCAAATATCAACAGTGTTTTTTCCAACTGCATTTCTGCTCAACAAATAACCAGAAGTCAGCCTACTACCATTGTAACACATGTTTTCTATGGACAGGGATCCACTTCCTGTTATTGAGGCATGACCTTACTTCAACTGTTTAGGTAAAGCACTTGGTCTTTATTCTTACAGTTTAGCAAATGTTTGTGGCCTCATATACAGATGTTCTCTGTACGATTACCATTGTTAGCAATTGTTAGTGGATTAAGCACGCAGGACATTTGCTCAAGGGGCAGGGCTCAAGCTTCTCTATATAAAAGCTACCAGGACTTAAGAAGACCATTTATTAAGCAAAGCTGGAGAATGCATTCTGTTGTGATTTGTGGAAAACAGCTTTAAAACTTTGAATCATTCCATTGACAAAAACACAAGATAGGAACCATACTTGAAGGACACAGTCTCTTGTTGCTGCTGTCAACTTGGGCTCAACAGACACAAGTGTTGTGCATGCATTTAGTGCCAACTCCTGCAAATTCAGAAGCCAACAAGAGCCTTGCTTGAACCTAATGCAAGATCTTGGGTGCCAAGAAAGGCAACTAAGTTATGGACAGGATTGGTGATTACATCTAAATCCAACAGTGGCATAGCTATCTGCAAAGAATTATAGTGAGACATTGATGAAATCTAAAATTTATCATGGGCTGCAGTTCTTTTTGGGCTTTAGTAAACAGGTGACAGAAAAATAAACCAGAACAATGGAAGAGGGGCAAGATGGAGTCTGATAACTGTAACTTGTTACCTGAGTGTATTGGAGCTCAGTGTGTGAGAAATTGGAGTCCCGGCTTGCCATTAAAGCCATGATGTAATCCAGCATCACATCCCTTTTGTGCAATGAAAATAATGCTCCATTAGCAGCAGCCTTGATGACTGCTTGGCCTGCAATGGTTTGAACAAAATCCACCATTATCTTAAAGGCTTTCAGATTAATCACATAGAGAGGAGGAAGAAGCTAGAGGTTCATAGTTCACACCAAGAAGATTGATCGCAGTGATAACTGCCTGCTTAGCAATTGCTGACCGCGTGTGTAGAAATCCTGAAATTGTATTGGGCCCCTAAGACAAGCAAATGGAAATAAAGATCAGCAAGCATAAAGATCTCCTGTTGGGTGGAAGGAAGAATGAGGGTGTAAACCTTGACCAAAATGTGAAGGCAGGAGAAGCCAGAAGGAATGGGATACTGCGACTGAACTGAAAGAAACTTTCCTTCCATGTCCTTTTTGCCCTGACACACTTGCCACTACTTGTCTTTCTCATGGTTTGCAACATTGCCTTATGAAACTGACTAGTAAATTCACCATGACTTGCTTAAGCTGGCTTTTGATGTTGGAAACTCAGTCTGAGGGAAATGTGACCTGACTTCTAGAGCAACCCCAGGTAGGCTTGGCTGCTAGGGGTATTGTCATGGCAGTGCATGAGCACCAGAGCTGTTCCAAATCCATCTACAACATCCAAGATCTTGTTGTCAGACAGCCTACAACATAAACTACCATCCCCACATATTATGCTGCTGGCATTTTAAGGGGCTTTCAAGAATTATCACAAAATTGACACACCAACCTGTGTCCATTGTCTGACAGAAGACATCTTCTATAGTGCCTAGAAAGTGAGTATATTAAGACAGCTTACCTGCTTGACAATATTCTACTTACCACAAGAATTTCAATCCGAGCTTCTATGGCCTTGGTCGGTGCATATGTTGCAGCATAACCATACATCAAGGCTAATGCAGCACATTCATTGTCTATGTCCAAGCTTTTATGCAGAGCCAGAAACAATGCTAGCACTCTGCAAACAAAAGCACGACATGGAGATGATGCCAAAGAAGATAGGCAATGTAAAAGCATACAACAAGAAGTATCAGATGGCAACATATAATGAAACAATCCTGGTTGGTTGTGCCAGACCTGTGAAATCTTTTTCGAGTGCAAATTGCCAGAATAGTTCTCAGCTTTTCCAGCACTGTGTCAAGATGTGCTGCTGCAACCTAAAGCCCCACCATTTCTCACCATTTGATCTGATCTTGAGAGATCTTGTTAGGGCTCCCAAGAGCCACTGGAAAGGTAGGAATGTGTTCTCAGATGATGACTATACAAGTCCCTGTGATTTCTGGTCAATAATTGGAGAACACTTGTCACCTGATGTGTAGGAAGATACATGGCTTGACAGAAAGAGTTGGTACCATGCCCATGGCTTTGGCAAGACCAACTCGGTTTTGCTCATCTGTGAAGTTGGCATGGTTGTACATCAAGTTTAGTTTTTGTTGCACATAGCTGGCATCATTGACCCTATGTAACAACAGTCCAAGGCATCTGCCAGCCAAACTATTCTGTTAATCATTTGTAGTCAACCCATGGAGGAAAATCACATGTTTCTACTCAGGTCTCCTTGCAATGTCAGCTGTGTTTCTTAGAGTGGCGCTTGCTAAAAAATCCCTAGGCATGTACACTGTTTCTTTGAAACATAGACTGCTTATAAAAACATCCATAACATCATGAGAATCATGTGGTTAGAGACCATACCTGTGTAGCAAAGCAGAATGTTTGTAGTCTCCAACATATAGGTCATATTGGCTTGCAAAAGCATTTCCAAGAGATTGAGTCCAATCTGGGTCATCAATCACATCCAGTATCTTTGACAGCAGCTGGAACATCAGAAGACATGCAGGATCAGTTAGCATACAAGCAGAGAATGTTGCAAGACATGCAAGTCTTATCTTGCTAGTGAAAGACTGAAGTATAAAAGGCCATTGCAAGGTGAGGCTTGTTTAGTTTGATCCTCTCTCACTGCCTAAATACATTCCTGCCATGTCTACTTGTGTTCATAGACTTCCACCTTACATGGATGATCATGTCCTCCCAGGTTATTTGTTGCCAGGTATTTCTCATGTCATTGATGTGTGCCTTCAATTTGGGAATCTACAGCTTCCCACCAGAATTGAGCACAGCAGATTAGTTACATTTGAAACTCTCCTTTCCAACTTCCTTCCTTTACCTCATGTTGTTGCTGGCAGTAACATGCTCATGAAATCAGCGATGTCCACATATACTGACCTCTTCACTGCAGATCAGTGCAACAGCATCAGAGAAGATTGGTCCCAAATAATGAAGGACCTGCCAAAACACCAGATTCTGTGATAAAGAAAACCATAGAGATGACCCATCTGTTCTGGAATCCACAACTGTACAACAAGGAACCTTTTGCCATGTCAAGAGAGAGAGAGAGAGACATGAGATGAATACTGACCGTTAATATATGAACTGCAAGCTGGTTGCTGGTGATTGCATCTTGTAGAAGCACCAGCAAACGAGCAAGAACCTCCTGCAAGTGATCAAGAATCAAGACATAGAGAAAGCATAATTCATCTGATGTAGGCCTAACTTTCTTTTGATGGCCAACCTAGAAAAGAGGAATTTCCACTGACTTTTAAGTACCCATAGAACAGGTGATGCAAATTATGTGCAAGTTTGAAATTGTCTGCACTGGTTAATATTTCAATCATAATTATGTTGAACCTCTGGTTGTGGTAGACATAAACTGAAAGAATAGTCAACAGACACAGTCTCCCCACGTGCAAGCCTTCCTCTCAGTAACTCTGATATACATGCACTGACCTGCACCAGAGACATCAAGGTCATTTTAAAGAGAGGCAATGGAATTGCTGCCCTGTATTGCAGACAACCACAAAAGTGCCCAAAAGAGTCTGCTACATTTTGTTGTATAATTCATACCTAAGGATCCCAGACAAGAACTCTGCCAATTACAAGACTAGAGGAAGCAGGTGCCGTTCCAGAAAAGAGCTCTGTACCGTAGCAACAGCTCCTGTGTATTGCGCTTTCATAAGCATTGTCAGGAGGAATGGCCAAAGTATACCCTGAAGTAATGACAATGCCAACATTAGCACATGAAATTCAGGAGAGACGAATGGTGACGGCTAAAGGTGGCAGGCTACATTTGAATCTAAAGCCTCAGGGTGTCATGAAAGACAGAGGGCAACATACTCAAAACATCATTTCAGCCCACAGACTATTGGCAATGTCAATGAAAGTTCAGAAGATCATTTGCATTTTAAGGACTTCAAGAAAGACATAATTCACCTGTATTTCTGACACAGTGACTGATAGTGCAAGCAAGCTTCTTGCACTAATTGCCTGCAATTCACCTGTAGTCACAGCTCCTAGTTTCAACTGTCCAGATAACAACCACTACTATCATCAGCATGGCCTGGGCAAGCAAAGACTCAAGCCATTCAAATCAGTTAGTAGTTACATTGTCAGAAATCCCTGACTGGCAGAACATTGAGTACTACGAGCCTTGAGGCCAACTGGAAACCTGAAGGGATAACAGTAAAGAACTTCAAGAGCAAAATAGGAGTCACAGATGAATGCAACCCTTTAGATGGTGAATTTCAGTATGATGAATTTCAAGCACCATAGTGGCACAAGAATGAACCATGTGTGAGTCAAAATTACATGAGGTCTCAAATCAGAAACCTCACCAAATATCATGCTTTAAGCACACCTTGTTCTTGGTAACAACAGCTGATTCTGTACACACAGCTTTCTCAGAAGTTGCCTGTTTAACTTGAACTTGTTTTTCTCCTGCATCTGATGTTGCACACTGTTGAACCAAGAGTTCAACATATGCTTGCCCCCCTTCCTTCTCAAAGAAACCAATTGATGCCATAGACACAACCAGCTGCAAAAACTCCCAGTGCTGCATGAGAACTCATTTTACTGTGAAGCTGAGTATGGGTTCTATGAGGCAATTGCCTCAAACTCCACTTTCACAAATGATGTTGGCAGTTGTGGATAATTGTTGTTGTACACAGTAGTGCAGATAGTTTTACATGGTGATGGCAAATTTGTCCAATAAGAATAACATATTTCTTCACTCTTAGGGCACTTTCTCCTCATTGGAAGGTGGATAGTTCCTAACCGACACAATCAAGGCAATATTTTCTTGCATGGATTCCAAAAATCCATTATTCTTGCACTTGTACCACTGGTTAACTCAGTGGCCCATGTCATAGCTGAGTTGACCACTAGAGGTAACAAACAGCATCTGCCTGAGGGAAGTCAAACCCACAAGCATACAAGGTGGCTAATAGTTGGTACGATAGACTAGTGGCTTATTGCTCATCATATGTGTACAGAGAGCTTCAGAGTCATCAATTGTGTAGGTTGGCTGAAACACTTGTTGCACAATCTATTGACATCGACCATACACCCTGATGATGTTTGACATAATTTATCTCCTCAACAGTAGAGTTTCAAACTGTTGCACTGCCTGGGATTTCCCTAGAACCTAGAAAATAGGGATATTGGATCATGTGATGTGAGCTGACACAGGCAATATGTATCTGGGAATTAGGCATTGAAGAGTGCCAAAGTACCTCGATTGCCAATTTCCGTATCTTCAAGTCACCCTCATGGACAATGGTCCTCATTGTCTTGGCAACCTGGCCTTTCCTTGGAGCCCAAGGCTCTGCTAACCTTGAAATTCAACCCATGCACAGGTAGTATCAGATCAACATGCCACAAAAAAAGCACCATGCCAAATGGATCTGCCAACCTCAAGAAGTCTACAACTTGCCATAGAGCACCTTGTCAATAGATGCTTTATGATGGAAATGCTGCCCAGCCAAATTGGATCATCTCTTGTCTCTAGTTTCTGGAGCACAAGAAGGAGGAAGTGAGAACACTACTGTCACAACAGAAATTGGTGATGTTAGAAAGCACCCACACGGCTGTTGAGAGAAACATTAATCCAACATGAGCCAATGGCAAACCATGACCTGTTGCTACAGCAAAAAAATCACCTCTGCTATGACAAAAAATTGGTCCTTCAGCATTCAGTTTTAGCATCAGTGTCCTTTACACCAAGAAAGACAAAATTTTGAACATGAAATGACCAATTACCCACAGATCTTCAAAGTGAGCTACTTACATGCAACAGGTATGTAAGGAGGTCACAGGGGTAAGCATCTCCAATGGTCATAAAGCAGCCCAACACCTCATTTGAATTCTGCAAAGTTGCAAATTGACCATAGCGATGGTCTATGTGAACACACTTTCAACCATGCATTGGTTGACACCAGATAGATGTCCAATAATTAAGTAGGGCATCTATGTTATCACCTGGAATATATCAAACCCTCAATGTTTCTCACCAAAGCATTGGTCTATACACACTACACTCGTCAATAAAGATTGACTATCACAAGCAGAAGGGATCAGCTGCATTGCTCCACCAGCATTTAAACATTACTGTTTAGCAAGTGAGAGCGTGGGCACAACCTTGCACTCTCTGCACAAGTGATTGTCTTCAATCCCATAGCTGATTGTTGTGTATTGCTGTTATTGGGATGGAAATAATGTTTGAATTACAGCACAAGCAAGATCTAATGGCCCACAGATTGTGGCACATACCAGCAAGAAATGATCACACCATGGATAACCCTTACCTTCATGTGATAATTCAAGTCAGACCCACTTGCTTCATTCCCGGAAAAGTAGGCCATTGGAAGCAACACATTCAAGACAGTTGTTAAAACCTGCATAAAAGAAATTCTGATAAATAAGCTGTGAGTTTAATAAGAGTCAGTTGCTACGCCAACTAATAAAATGGATACAAGCCGGCCCATTGAAAAGTGCTGAAATATGGGTATCCACAAATCCAAGAAGCTGAATATTCTTTAATGAAGACTCCAAGTTTTAACAGGTCCAGGCACAAAGAGCAAAGAGAATGTACCAGAAAATCCACCAAGGGCAAACCCCTGTCATCTACAAGAATTGCAGTGAGGACGAAGTGCAGGCTGCATGTGGCTGACAATTGATCCTCCCTCTCCTTCTTGTAACTGCAATGACAAAGTAACAAGCCAATTCGTTGTGTTCAGATTTACTCGTTCCCTGAAAACTCTTGAATCCATTGACTTGTTGTCTGAACTGTGAGCAAAGCCCTTATTCACTTCAATTCTTGTCATTGCCATGTAACTGAGATGAAGACTGCACCTGGGGTATTCTGTGCATTACAAGAAGTTGGAACTTCGATTTTCATTATTCAAATCTTCTGTCTTAACCATCAGCATTCTGACAATGTAATATGTTCATTTCCAACTGTTGGGCTAGTGGCTGGATCTTTGTGTATTCTGGTTTCTAAGCAGGAAGAAGAGTGATGGTGTATTAGCTGATACACCTATGGTAGGGTAACTCTTCACCTAAAGCTTTTAGGCCTTCTGCCTCTTCTCAGAAATGGACAGAATATTGGCTCACAGTAATGGTCCAAGTAAGGACTTAAAAGCCCCTAGGTTCCCACACTTATGACACATAGCATATCAACCTGATGGCCCCTTATAGTCGGAGAACAATCAATTGCACCTAGCATGATTTGACTTTACAACCTTTTGTAAAGTTCCAACAAGCCCAAAGCACTGGGCTATGGTCAAGTACTGTGTGATATGCTGGCTGTGGATGTGTTATCCAAGGTCTCATTATTTGGTCTCTCTTCCTAAGACGTTCTTTTGATTCATTCTTTTGGGCAACTTACACTGTGAGAATTGCTGGAAGAAGCCTAGGCAAAGCTGATATCAGCTGTAGTTGGCTGATCAAGCTCACCATCTGACCTAAGGCCTCTGCTGTGGCAAGTCGCACCTGCTTATGATGATTTCCCCCACATTGTCGCATGTCCCTCACACCCAATTAGAGGTTCTTACATTGGAGTGGATGAAAGTGATTGCATAGAAGTTGACAAAACGAAGCAACACATCAGAACAAGACTTGTAAAAGGTACTTGTAACAAGAATATTTCAGCTGATTCCACAGAAGATGCAGCTGCCTCACTTCCTGTCCACCGCATATCTGAAAGCACAAAATATTTTGTTTCTCATTGAATTACCACCCACCTTAGGGTCACGGGAAGACACCCATGAGCTTAGAAATAGTTCGAAGGCTGGGTGAAGCAATGCCCTGCATCACCATAGTTGATTCCTCATATTAGTTGATTCCAATAGACACCATTGTAACCTCAACTGACATGTTGACTATGATACTTGAATGTATGGTTGTCAATGCAAAATGAAACCTTGCACACCAAAACACAAGAGTAATATAATTTCTTGGTCTCACTGCATATCCCCACTTGGTGGTGAGGTTGATGAAAAGTCTTCCTTGAATTTTCTAGTCGCCTTACACCACAAAGTGAAAGCTACAACAGCATACCACAAGAAAGGGTTTAGTGTCATGGTGTCCTGTGAAAATTTTGAGCACATTCCCAAGGGTTCTGAGTTTTCTACTCAGCACATGGTTCATGCCAGATAGTGTTGCAAAGAAAAACATAATTATTTGAAACCTCAAAACTAATGCTCCAATCTTCAGAGTTGTCAAAACCGAGTATCTGCCCATTTACATTTGACCTACAACATCACACCAAAATGACTTGCTCGCTAGTCTAACAAACACCACAACAATGACAAATCCTTCTTACATATGAAAGGTCAATGAAGTTACAGCATATGGTTTTTACAATGTCCAACTAATGTTCAAAGCCCATGTATGTTGTTGGTAAAGAAGGAGAATAGGCTGCACAAAATACTTTTTGTTGCCAAGTAACCAAATTAGCTAACACTCACCACTTGCAAATGTCTTCCGCTCAGTTCCCTGAACACTACTTAATATAGGCAGTACTCTTGAAAGGACATTCTTGAACCTTGGGGCAAACTGCAAAGCTTCCATTCACCAACACAGGTTAGTTGTCAGCAAGCAAACAAGTACTAATATTCAGCCCTGAGTGAAGTCAGACATTTCAAGTCATTCATTACCAAGCTCCAGACTCTACAAACAGCCATAACTTATTGTTGATGATGATACACCTACCATGAGAAGAGGCAAATTCAGCTAGGGTCTCAACCAATGCTACAACAGGTACTGTACTTCCAGCCAGCTGATTGAAGACCTCATCCATTACCTGTGAGGCAGTGTTCCACATAGTTTTAATTTTATGATGACTGTGCAACAGCAAGGGGAATAGTTCATCTGATTGAGTAGCCATGACATTTGTCAACAGCACTAGCAAATGCACATCAGTGCTGCACTGGTGTGTGAAGTCCTGTGAAAGCTAGCTGTCATTTCAAGACAAAATCAGAAGCAGAGATAAGTCCAAATATGATATTAGCTGAGAAGTTGGTTTTCTGAAATAGAACATGATGTTTATGCAACTGCTTGTACCATATCTGGCAGTTGGGATCCCAACGCAACAAGGAGACTGCAGGCAGCATGTTGCCAATCTGTGTTGAGCTCCTGTAAAGACAACCAGCTTCGCAATGTTCAGCTTTGATTATTTCAATTAATGCCTGCTTGGACAGTCAGTCTAACAGAAGTTGGGATGTCCCCAAACTGAAAGAAGAAGAAGAACTCCACTTGGAAACATGAGACTATAAAAGGTTTTGCAAGGCTAAGCTACATATTATCCAGGAAAACAAACACTGGACATTGTGAAAATTGGAGATGACAGAAGTGGTTGATGAAAATGGACTATGCACTATCATGGCAAGAATTTCTTCAAACTATCATGGTTGTTTCTTACCTCATTAATAGACAGCTCAGACATTGCTAATTCTGCAAATTTGCGCATGCTTCCTGGATCTATTTCTCCTTTGTCCATCTCACGAGCAGTATATGCCATAATGAGAAGCAGTCCGGCACGATGAGTGCCCATCTGTGAACCCAACAACAGCTGAATCTTCCTCAGGCACTACTTGACAAAATGGGGGAGACCTATCTCTTTGAGGCCTTTAGCTCTACTCAAATTGCTGTTTTGCCTTTGTGCTGTTGGCCTGATCCTAAAATACCAGTTTTCTCTCACTATTGCCTCAATTGATGATGAATTGTTGCATCATAAGAAAGGCAAAGTCACAACATCAACTCACATGGACTGAGCATGGAGTGTTATTTGAATTTGGAGCAATGTAGACAACAAGAGCTTGGCTCCAATGGACCAACACCTTCTATGGGCAATACTATCTTCTCAAGTCAAGTCTGTTCATCTCATACAAACAATACGGACTGGCTCTCAAGACAAGGATATAATATCTATCCTCTCTGCCTTCTCTCTCACATTCTTATATGCAGAAAAATTCACCAAGTTCTTGCTGCTGCTCCTAAATCCTTCAAAAGAGAAGCAAGCATGGCTCCGACATCAAATTTTGAGCATTGTCATTAGCCCTCTCCCTCTACAAATCCTCAGGAGTCCGGACTTATTCATCAATCAATCAATCACATCGGAACTTGCAAAGAGTTTACCCTCTTGCAAGCTTCAAGATTGGCACGGCAGCAGTCCAGTACAGTCGCAGCATTCCTGAGATCAAAATGAGCTGAATCAAAATTGGAGATAGACTCTGGAAAATGCAAGTTGGATCCTCTGCCTCCGGCATCACGTATCACAAGTCTACTCTTTGATTAAGGATTACTGCCTAGGAACATTTTGCAAAAAACATTTCAGGAGAATAAAAAGAGTACTATGCGTTGTTTTCTGCTAACAAGAAGAGCACATACTGGCGAGCAATTCCACATAATGCAGATGCAGCAGCCTCCCGCACTGTTATTGAGTTGTCTCCCATTGCTGCCACGAGCACTTCTATGACCACTGGAATAAAATCAGCATCATCATCAGCACTTTTAGATCAGGACTAATAATAATTCGGAGTCCAACTGCAACACAAATTGCTTGCACGGTTTCACTATCATTAACAACATCTTACACAAGACTTGCGTGAAATCTGTAAAACAACAACATTCTATATGATCATAATTTTCTGTTTGAACGTCCACAATGTACGTCTGATCATTAACCATCTATGCCAACGTTCAATATGATCATAGTTTTCTGTTTGAACATCCACAACGTACGACCTCAGCTAACAAGTTGAAGAAGTTGCGAAGGAAGCGAAGTGGGTGGTGGGTGGTGGGTGGGGAGGAGTGCAAGCTCTAGTCTTTCGTACCCTTACGAGGCGAGGCTGATGACATTATTATGCCAGCCATGACGAGAACGGATGAGTAAATTTTGTTGTTTTATGTCTCAGCTTCTTTGTCAATTTCTCCTACAACAACCTCGTACTCAACAACAGCAGGCCAAAGAAATTCCTGATCTCTTTCCGAATCCAAAGCCTTCCGGGTCCTTCGTGTACGTCCCACAATAATAATCACGGTGTGCAAAAGTTTCGAATTGCTGCAAACCATATTTACATGTCCATAGAGTAATAAGAAACATACCCAAATCCAGTTACGCTTATTAGAATGGAAAGAAAATGAATTGAACGACACCGAGAACGTCACCGAATTGTGCGATTTTCCTTTGGAAAAGTATGCAGGGATTCTCGGATATGAGGAAAAAGACAGCGCTTTCTGCAAGAAATGACGAGAGTCTTATTATTCAATTTGAGCATTGAAGAAAGTTCAACTGGATTATTACGTTTGCTGCTGGATTTTGATTCGTCTCCGCTGCTTGCTTGCTAGCAAAAGAAAAGAATTGTGCACGCAATTCGGAAATCCTGCAAACGGAGGCAGTGTAAAGCTCCTCTCTTTCTCTCTCTTGCGCGCGCACCCGCTGCAGTTACTCTGATTTCCACGTCCACGACGAGATCGAGATTGTCTGAACGTGTTGTGCCCGGTTACGGAAATCTGTACGCTTACGAAAAGGTACGGTTTTGGTCGTGCATTGGAAACCCTACAACGAAGACTTCCGGCACAGGGGAGTTCGCGATGATGATGATGATGATGCACATGGCTGCACTGATTCGAGGTGAAATTTGTTGCGCTTGTTAGCCCACTCACGGCTTCTTAGTATTAGATTCTTGTCGCGGTTTCTTTGCCGTGATATAGATCGACGGAGAAGCCGGAGCAGCAGGAGGAGCGTCCGCTGTCCCTACCACTGTCTCTACACTAGCTCCGATGGAACATAGCAACAGTAGTGGCTTTGGTAAATCGCAGGAACTCTGCATCGATCCGTCCAAGGATCAAACATCTCTGGTGAGTGAGGAACGCGACGCTGGAAAACCTCTCCAAAAACTCGATCAGCTGCTCGGAATTTGTTTTGTAGCTACCATGGTGTCCCTTGCTGCAGAAGAAGTATCACTAACTTCGCGTTTTGCGTGGTATATATAACAGGATCAACTTGGCGACGTGTTGCATTGGCTCAGGCAAGCCACATCATTGTTCTGTGGAATTGTGTGCGGTGCTATCCCATTGACAGGAGCAATCTGGCTGCTAGTGTGAGTGTCTTTGTCACTCTTTGTCTCTTTGTGTGTCTGATTTCTATTGTGATCTTAAAGGCGCTCTGAGGTTGCTCTTAAGATGCAGAAGTATAAGTACCTATATTGGTATGCTGCTCCACATTTTTACTTTGCAAGAGTGGGACTGCAGTTTTCTGGTATTGTCAACTGGCATAGTTTATGGATACTACACCCTGATTCTGAAGGTGGACGAGGAGGAGTTTGGAGGTCATGGGACCTTGCTTCAAGAAGGATTGTTTGCATCTGTCACACTTTTCTTGGTACACCTCTCTGTCTCTCTGTCTTTGTCTCTCTCTGAACCTTGGCTCTTGCTGTAGTTCGAGGCTCTGAGAAATGGGTTTCTTGTTCATGCCAAAGTTTCAAGCTCTGAGAATGGGTTTCTTGTTCTCTCTGGTTCACTTCATCAAGTTTCAGCATGATTCATAATTCAACATGATATGTTTCATGAAACTCAGGATATAGATTTTGTAGACCCATTTGTTTGCCCAGATTTTGGGCAGATTATTATATACTTACTTACTGTTGGGAGCTGATGAAGTCACTGCTATTCGTGAATGAAGGTGATAGGTCTGAGACGTTTTGAGTGACTCTCATAAGTTTATGACCACACTCATTGTCGTCTTACCTTCAAATTGTCGTTGCGGAGATTTCTCTGCAGTTCCACAGATATGATATGCATCAAGAAAATGTCCAATGCAAGTTCAGTAGTAGTGAATTGCTTTTGTTTGGGGTACACATTGCAGGATTTTCAGTGAATGAGGGAGGGTGCTTGTGACTCATTGAGGGAGCCATTATTACGTTAGTAATCATTGGTGGATCTGTGGTAGTTGAGGTTCTCTGACATTGTGGGTGTGATTTATTGCAGCTTGCTTGGATTTTGGTGTACAGCCTCATCCATTTCTGAGATACTGTTATCAAGTAGACCTGGTGTATTTATCTTCTTCTCTCTCTACTGTGAGATAGAGTTGGACTAGGACTTTGCCTTTTGAGTGCCATTGAAAATTGTGAGACCTGGTGTGTAACAACGAAGAATCTGTAGAACCCTCTCTTCTTAGTCCATTCATGGGTAATGCTTTGAAAATGTGGTGCTGGGGTTTTCCTAGTTTTTGTGCCACAATTTCTCATGCTCACTTAGGCCCATTGAAATCGGAGCCCAGAGCATTCCACAGTCATCTGTGTGATCTGGAGAAGGATATATTGATCTTCTTGGTGACTCCATTAGCACTTTTGATTGCAACATTTGCAAATATTCCTTGTTTTGCCAATTTCTTGGTTTGAGATTGTAGCACTTAAAGAACTTCTTTCATGATGCTGTAGGGAAAATAAAGTGCGGTTGGAAGTATTTTGCAACATTCCATGTAGTCAGTGCAAGCCATTCACAAACATGAGAACGATACTATGTTGGTGCAAACCAGGTTTATCTTCTTCTCCATGCAAGTGAGCTTTGTGGTCTGGATGGTGTGTACCCTAAATCATTTTGTGACCATGTTTGTATATCTGTTGGTATCTCTTGCAAATTTCCTGGATTTAGCAATAGCTCAAGAAACCAAAAGAAAATGTACATTGACATTTTTGACAAGCATTCCCAGCCATGTGGAGGTATTATCATCATACAATTCATATGCGTCTAGGTAAATTAGAGTATTTCAGGTTTTGCAAATATGTGAGCACTCTCAACTCAGTTATTTATGAAGTTTCTTCAGAAGGCATATTAGTTTAAGGAGTTAGTTTAAGGAGATTTCTCTATTCTTATGAAAGATATATAGTTTAAGGAGTTATTTGTAGCTCAAATGGTGATTGAGTTTAATTAGCAGTCTTCTAAAGAGACAAGGGTTTATTCTTCAAAGTTTTCTGTTTTAATATAAACTCCAAAGGTTGCTTAACAAAGAAATAAGAATTTTTTTGGGTGTTTTCACCTTTGGAGTCTTCAAGATGATTGTTTTCAAGGGCACTTTCTCCTCAAAAGGTTATTGCTCTCTAAAGTTCTTTTTTGTGTTGTTTCTACTCTTGTTTCTTGTTTGGTTCTGTTTTAGTTTTTTACTTCTTTTGTGTTTCTTTCTCTGTCCACTTGCTCACCTCCTTTCTCTTTAATATAATTTGTGGTCTTTCTCTGGGTTTTTGTTTGTTTTTTGTTTCTTCTTTTCTTCTTGATTTCTTTGGTCATGTGTCATGTCGTTCTCTTTCATGTATTTGTGGTGTTTCTCTTCTGGTTTCTTAGTTGATTCTCTTATTTGGTTTTTCTTCTTTGTGTTTTTCCCTTCCCTATTGCTTTCCTTGGCACCTTCTGTTTGTAATAAAACTCATGTTTGTTCCTCCTCTTCTTTCTGGTTTCCTTGTCCCTATTTGAGTTCTCTTCTTTTCTCCATTTCTTCAATTTCTTCTCGATTTCCATGGCCACATCCTTTCTTGTTAATATATTTGTGTTGTTTCTCCTCTTATATATCTTATGTGATTTTTCTTCTCTTAAAAAAAAAGCTCTCCCTTTCTTCTTGATTTCCTTTTGTCACCTCCCTTCTCTTTTCTTTCATATGTTGTGGATGAAGCAACCCAGGATCATGGCTGATTTTTCTTGTTGTCACGAGTCTTAGGTTAAATTAAATACTTAAGATGAAAACTTATGAGGAACAAAGACCAAAGACAGTGGATAGTGCATGACATTTCAGGTGAAAACTTAGGAAACAAAACTATATACGGTGGATAATGTATGACATGAGCTTCCACCCACTGTCAGGAATTGATGTGGGGATGTTGAGGTAGCTGATCCTTACTGCACCAGATTGTTGGTGAAGGTCATTAAACATGCATGCAGAGTATAGTTCTCTTTGTTGGCTCTGGCTCCAGAGCAAAGAGTTTCACTGAATGCAAGAATTTTGGGAGTAATTAGCTTTCATTTTGCTTTTGCTTTTGCTTTTGTTTTGTTTTATTTTTTATTTTTTTTCAATTTTTGATTTGGCAAACTTTTGCTGAGAATGGATTCCAAATATTTCTCCAAGTTTTTGGGCAAAAGACTAAAAGTTCAGCACAAAAAATCCACTGGTCTGCATAGAGGGAAAAGACATTTGCATCCCTTCAGGATTTGGATCCAGA
>Ga0209208_10004995_pt1 | contig 18592 bp, 13 predicted proteins | sample S1TSphfallax_3_FD_187694 | JGI IMG/M metagenome (GOLD analysis project Ga0209208, IMG submission 187694) | Host-associated microbial communities from peat moss isolated from Minnesota, USA - S1T2_Fd - Sphagnum fallax MG (SPAdes) (version 2) | ecosystem: Host-associated > Plants > Peat moss >... | reverse complement strand
AATTAATATGATACTTATATTATTTAGTGTTGTCAATAAAATTGCAAATGATTACATTATAAGGGTTCTAAGCTTTAAGTTGAATTATTTTAGGTATAAAAATATCTTTGAATCCAATTTTCACCATAAAATATCTGAAAGAACCCTAAAATTTAAAACTATTGAGTTGAGCTTTTAATGATTAGCTGAACAGATTTGTTCTGTCTTTGTTTAGGGTTTTTCCTCATGATGATCCATCCACAAGTGCGACTGCACTGAGTGCCGCAGGTATGCTAGACAGGAATTTCAGAAAAAGATAGCCTCTTACTATAGCACAAAATATTTTTTTCAAGAGGTCTACTGTAAACATCCCTCAACGTAGTAATTTTTTGGTCCGCATTTTTTTATAAAATAAAGCCATTGAGGCTAAAACCTGTGCCGTCTGAAGATGGTAACTGTAAATATTTGCGGTTACTTATGCTGCAATTAAGTACTATCAAGATCTTCAAAGCTATAATAGGCATTGGTTTCTTAATTTTGGCACCAACATCCCCTAGGGTATTTTAAATTATATATGGTCACACAACTCAGGGAAACCAGAGCCACAACCGAACTCACAATTAAATGGGAACCCCTACCCAAAGATTTTCAACTGGAGGATGAACCAGTGGAGAATACGGGACAGCCACTGTTGGCTGCTGCTTTGCGCGAAAGCTTAGAAATCAGTGGTTTCATCCAACCACAAATGTTAATAGCCTCTAACTTTGGACTCTGTGCCACAATCAACGACCAACTGGTAATTAAAGCCCCAGATTGGGTTTATATCCCGACCGTAAAGGAAGCGATGAGTAATCGCAAAAGTTATACACCCATTTTGGAAGGTGACATCCCATTCATGGTGATGGAATTTCTCTCGGACACCGATGGGGAAGAATATTCAGCTAGACAGACCTATCCCCCAGGAAGATGGTTTTTCTATGAACAGATATTGCAAGTACCCATCTACATAATTTTTGACCCAGATGGGGGATTATTGGAGTATCATCAATGGGAAAATGGCAGTTATAAATTAAAGTTACCCGATGAAAATGGTCGTCATTGGGTGGAGGAGATGGGTTTATATTTAGGCACATGGCAAGGAACAAAAACCGAGCGCACAGGTTATTGGTTGCGGTGGTGGAGTCAGGATGAACATTTGTTACCTTGGGCTGTGGAACAAATGGAACAGGACCGTCAGCGGATAGAACAGGAACGTCAACGCGCTGAACAAGAAAGTCAACGTGCAGAACAGGAACGTCAGCAAAAAGAAAGATTAATTGCTTACTTACAATCTCAGGGTATTGATCCCAATAATTTACCGCCTTATGTGTAGCTGACCAGATTTTAGATTTTGGATTGGTGATGAGTTAGTTATACTAAAAACGGCTGATTTCTGGACTTTTACCTGGGCAAAAAAACTTTGCCTGTAACCTAAATCACGATTTTAAAAGTAAAGCGCCAAACCGTTTAGAGTATATCAAGCAAATAAAATTGTTAGTCCGATTGATAAAGCAGTGGAATAACTGAAAAAAGTGTGTTAATTGATACTATATGGTCTAGTTTCACTTTGAGACAGTGAATATGGTTGTGCACCTTTTGTGTTAAAGACACCATCATTGTAAAAGATGGGCAATTCAAACACATAACTCCCCGGATTCTTAGCACTGGTACGAACCTACCGACAAGTCAACAACCCCTTCTGCTGACTATGAAAAGGCTGCAAACTATCGGGGAGCGATGGCTAAGTCGTACCGTTCTACTTGGGCTAGGGAAGTGCTATCGGCAACTAATTGGACTTTGGATAAAAAAGATCTGTTCACGTAGATTTTACGCAGATAAGGGAATGATCAGATAATTGACATTTGACATTTGACAACTCAGTGTGGTTTACTTGAATGCAAGTAACTCGGTGTAAAAATATTCCAGGAGTCTAGATGCAGAAGCTCCCAGACTGGCTGATAGTTGGTGTGCTTACCTTAAGTGTTGGTGGTGTAGCAGTATCTTTTACAGGTGGGGTAAATGCAGCTTTGCTAGGGGGCAGTGTAGCAGCCTTGAGTGTATCTGTGGTAAGTAGGAATAAGGATATTCGGCTTAGGCAATTAGAAGCTCAAGTTTTGGAAAAAGAGAATTATAAAATTCTAGAAGCAAGAAAACCGATTTTAGAAAAGCGTGTAGAGGAACTAACAAGTGAAGTAACCGAACTACAAACTAGGCAAAGACATTTAGCAGCAGCCGAGGGGCAATTTATTCAAAAGCGAGCAGAACTACAACAGGTTGATCAAAGAATCACTACACTCAAAGAACAACACCAAGAACTAGAAAACCGGATTGCGGTAATTAATAGACAAAATCCAGATTTATCCCATCTGGAACAACTTACAGAGAAAGTTGAAAAACTGAAAATTGATAAAAGTGGTTTAGAAGGTCAAATTCAGGCGCTAACTTCTCAAGTTGAAGCTTTAGAATCACAAAGGATAAATCTCCAAGGCATTGAATCAGAATTAATTGGTAAAGAAAAAGAATTAGATAGTTTGACAACACGAGTTCAACAACTGCAAAATCAAACCCAGCAACTAGAGCAACGTGCCACTGAATTAGAATTACTGCGGATTACTTACGACGGAATTTTCAGTCAAAAGGAGAGTTTTGAAGCAAGAGTTAATCAGCTAAGACCAGAAATCGAAAGATTAGAATCTGAGAAACAACGCATTTTACAAGCAATTCAAGAAAGCCAGAATGAGTACCATAGATGTGAAGAGTTACGGCAGAAATTACATGGGTTAAGAATTGCTATTCGAGATAAAGATTCGGAATTGAAACAGGTGGAGCGAGAAACCCAGAGTTTACAAGGTATTAAAACTACATTGGAAGAAAAAACACAGACACTTAAGGCAGAAATTAGCCGATTAAATGGAGAAATTAAGGATATAGAAAATAGTGCTAAATTAGCACTGGAATCCCTTACAAAAAAACTTTGGAAACAACTACCTAATACCAAATTTCAACCAGTAGAATCAGAATTTCTCAGAAAGTTTATTACAGATATTAACTCCCAAGGATTAACTTTTTCTACGCGGGTAATTAACGCCTTTCATACATCCCTGAAAGTCCAAGATATTTCTGCTTTAGTGATTTTAGCGGGAATTAGTGGAACGGGTAAAAGTGAACTTCCACAACGATATAGTAATTACATGGGAGCACAATTATTAACTCTAGCTGTACAACCTCGTTGGGATTCTCCCCAAGATTTACAAGGGTTTTATAACTATGTTGAGAAAAAATTTAAACCAACTGATTTAATGAGGGGGTTGTATCAATATAATAAATACCCGGAGATGAAAGATAGAATTGTGGTTGTCTTACTAGATGAAATGAACTTAGCTAGGGTTGAATATTATTTTAGTGAGTTTTTATCTAAATTAGAAACTCGTCGCAACGAGGCAACTTATTTAGAAATTGATGTTGGTAGTTTAAGTATAGATGAGGATGAACGTCGGTTACAAATCCCCAATGCTTTTTTGTTTGTGGGGACAATGAATGAAGATGAAACTACGCAGACTTTATCAGATAAAGTATTAGATCGAGCCAATGTTTTGACTTTTGGTAAACCACAAAACTTAAAATTACGCCAAGACAATCGAGTTCCCAATAGTATACATGAATCTCCAAGATATGTACCTTACTCTCACTTTAAAACCTGGATTAAAGAACCAGATCCTAATTCTGAGAATGTCAGAAAAGTTAAACATTTCCTGAACCAAGCTAATGAAGTTATGGAAAAAATGGGTCATCCTTTCGCTCATCGTGTTTATCAAGCTATTACCCAATATGTAATTAATTATCCAGGTGTGGACAATATTGATTCACAGGCTTTTAAGTTTGCACTTGCAGATCAATTTGGTCAGAAGCTATTACCGAAACTGCGGGGTATTATGCTGGATGAAGCTCGTGAACAGTTAGATGAACTGGAGGTAATTATCCAAGAAATTGATGATATTCCTTTAACCAAGGCTTTTCAAAAGGCACGTGAAGGGCGTTATGGACAATTTAGTTGGCAGGGTTTAGTTTATCAGGATGAGTAAATATAATCATGAAAATTTATCCTAATTTGTTTGCTTACCTCAATGCAATTATTCACTCTCCCCCCTCTAAAATCGTCGAAAACCTTGATTTATCGTTGAAAGATAGGGAGAGATTTGAACAGTTACACCTCAATAACTTAGTAACAGATGCTCCCCAACTAAAAGCTAGTCAGCGTCCTATCATTGTTCTAGAAGAACCAATAGAATCCTTGCCATATTGGTTCATTCCTCTGACTGATGGAGTCTACGAAATTGGTTTCCCCTATTTGCAACCCAATGATTTACAACATCACAATTTTGAGTTGAAATGTGTATTAAACTTAGATATTTCTGGCAAGTCTTATACTTTGTATGTTAGTGATGAAGTGTTGGATTTAGAGACTATTCAAGAAGAAGTAGAAATACAAAAATGGGAAAATAGATTAGGTGGACGTTTAGATAAAACAACGGCTGAGTTAATACGGTTGTTTATCGGAATGTTTGCGGAAATATTGGGTCGAGATGGAGAAGTTTTACTAACTGAATTAGTAGATAAGTTGGAATCGGTAAACATTGAAGATGCAAATCTACCTATTGTAATTAGCTTGGATAAGAAGTATCAACTGCATAGAAAAATAGAAGCAATAGGTGATAAATTACGTCATCAACTCAGAAGACAAGCGGAATTAATGTCTGTGGGTAAAATTCAAGAAATGGATAGTTACTGTTTGCGTGACTATGTTCGTAGACCTGGGTTGACTGCTGTGGAAAAAGCAGGTTCAAAGCAGCGGTTAATGGGAATTCAGCGTTATCAAGATTTCAACACACCTGAGAATAAATTCCTAGTTTATTTTAGTCAGATTTTACATTTAAACTGTTTTCAATATGAAAGAAGTGGAGCAGTTCAGTTTCAAGCAGAGATTAGAAAAATCAGACTAGTAGTTGATTTATTCAAACAACAACCCATAGTTAAAACTATTCAAGATAGAACATATCAATTTACTCAGCCAAATTATGTTTTACAGCAAAATCCTATATATAGAAGTTTTTACCAAGCTTATTTAGAGTACTTACAAAAAAAGTATGAAAAAGAGAGACTATGGACCTTTAGAAATGCTTTATTGGCTGATACTGTTTATATGTTTTTAACAGCAGCATTACTCAAATTCCAGGGAATGCACGTAAATGCTAATTCAGCTATCACAGGTAATTTAACTCCGGATCAAGGACGTTATATCAAAAGGGAGCAAAATGTTAAAGTTAGCATATTTTTACAAAATCAAGTTTATGTATTTAACTTGCAAAAACTACCTAAGACAATAGACATCTCCGAAAATGAGCCTGAAACCCTGGTGCAGCAAGATGCAGATATTAATTGTCGGAGATATCTATTGATTTCTGATTGGGTACTGACTTTAGAAATTCACCAGTTAAATTCGATGGAGTTAAAAGTTGAAAACTTAGTGTTTCCTATTTGGGTGTTTTGGTATCATCCAGATGATGAATCAATTATGCAGATGCAGCAATATTTTCATAAAGGAATAGTATTTTATTTACAACATCAAGGTCAAGAATTTAGATCTGAAGGATTACATTTAGTAAAATTACCTGAAAATTTCACAGAACAAGGATTTTCCGGTGCTGTTGACTTGATGGCAGACTTGATTAAAAGATGTGTGGAGTCAGCAGTATGAATGAACAAGAATTTTGGGGGGAGTTGCAAAAATTACTATATCAATCTGGTGAGATTTCAGAAACTACCCAAGCACAATGGGAAAAATTAGTCCAAATTCATCATTCTCCCTCTTTAGCTACACAATTAATTATTGAAACTATTTGTAATGGTGCAGTTTATTTACCCAAGCGATCGCATTTAAACTTTCCAGCAATTACCCCTCATATTCCCATGAGTGGGAGTCAAAATTTAGCCTTAGAAATGGCACTTTCAAACAGTCCCATTTCCTTAATTTCTGGAGCAGCAGCCACAGGAAAAACGCGCATTGCTCAAAATCTAATTCATGCAGCTATAAATCATTCCCACCGCATCCTAATTTTAACTCATCATACTGCATCCTTAACAGCTTATTGCAACTTAATATCTTATCCATTTTTACTATCTCAAAATGAAGATTATCATCAATGGTTAGCTAATCAGTTGCGTTATCAAAAATTAGCCCAGCCCCAGATGGACTATTTACCAATACATTTATTACCAGATGCAGAACTAGCCAAACTAAGAACACCAGCCAAATTAGAAACATGGTTGCCAATTATTCACGATAACTCACATCAAAACCTAACAGAACTGTTAAAGCTAGAGTTTCCTAATTTACCACAGCCACGGATTCAATTATTAGCTTATCGTCTCAAACAATTAGCACCATTATTACAAGAGCAATTGCAATTAAGTCAAATGTATAATAATCTTTCGGAACAGGGAGTTGAAAATATTGCCAATCAACTACTGAAAGAACAAGCACTAATCGTGGGGACTGTTAGCGAATTTATGCAATTGAGAAATCAATCACTATGGCAAACCAACTTTGATTTAATAATTGTCAATGATGCACACCATCTGAACTGGGTAGAATTGACTATGTTATCTGGATTATGTCAAAAGCTAGTTTTATTTGGTGAAGAATCGCTCAAAAAATATCATCAATCCCAACGAAAACATAACTTTTTTACCCGCTTTCCCCGCTGTTTCCAATGGTTAACACAGAATTTATTCCCAGCTTATGTCTATCACCTAAAAGAACAATTTCGCTTACATATAGACATAGCTGAACTTATTTACCCCTGCATTTTTAATGATTGGGTTCAAACTCAATCATCGGGGAGTAATTATAATTTTTCTGAACCCATCCAGAGATTAGTTTGGCAAGATGTACCCCATGGGAAAGCAGGAGAACAAATTATTAACTTTATCCCAATCCTTGTGCAAAATTTTGGGACAGAAATCATCTCCCAAATCGGAATTATTACATTTTCAACAGAAGAGCAACATTACCTGAAAAATAACTTACCTCAAGATTATGGTAAAATATTTGTCGGTACAGTACCAGATTGGGATGGAGATGAAAGAGAAATAATTATTGTTAACTGTTCGGTCAATCCTGAAAATGTTCCAGTAGAGTGTATAAACATAGCACTAACAAGAGCTAAAGATTATTTATTTTTATTTGGTGATTATGACCTATGGAAAAAATATAATTCGCCAATGCAAGAACTATTATATCAACCTGGATTATTTAAAGAACGTCTAGTTATATTATGAAACTACAAATTCAACTATCAGGAATATTTCGTCGTTTACCATTGGGTGATGCAGAAACAATACCTGTATCTTTAGGTGATTTACTCCAAGAAGTGCAAGCAATAGCAACTCACTATCGCCTACGCACACCCCAGTCAATACGTCAATCCTTTGGGTTAGATTTTATCCCAGAATCAGTATTAATTAACTTGTACAAAGAAGCTCAAGGACTATATCAAGTAGGGTCACTGCAATTATTAAAACCCACTAAATCCCGATTAAATAACCAGATTAGTCATAGCTATTCTTACCAGTTTACCTCCCCAGAGGTCAATATTCCTCTAATGCCAGATGATCCACAACTTCCCATTTTTACTGGTACTATTGTAGAACAAACTGGATCTTACATAATCACACTAAAACAACCTACCCATTCTACGCAAATAATCTGGAATAATAGTCGGGATTATTGGGATAATTTACCCAGCGTCAAAAAAATTAGATATGCGTTACAATCCCATGACCTCAATAATTTCTGCGTTAATTATCAACAGGGTAAAATTTGGATTTCAATCCAGGAATTATCCTTAGATTTAAGAGCTGCAATTACATTCTTACGCTTAAATTCTACCGATCAAGGGAATTTATCAAATTCGGTAAGATTATTAGTTGAAGAATATAAATCAAGATATAGATATCAACCCATAAAATTACCCGATAACCTACATACCAACACTACCTTACGTCCACACACTTTGGTAAACATTCGCAGTAGTAACAGTAGGCATATTATCCGGACAATTATTAGTGAAGCTCATGAGTTCTTGCTGATATCCAGTTATATTATTGAGGATGAAGAACTCACCGAACTAATTTGTGAAAAATCATTACAACTACCCCAAGGAATTTGGATATTAACGGACTTGAGTAACGAAATAATAGATCGCATTGATGAACAAGTTTCAGATAGTGAATCTGTGCGGGAACAATACCAACATACCAATGAACGCAAAAAAATATGTTTAAAAATGCTCCTCAATGCCAATATTCCCATTCGTAGCGGTGCTTTTCACTTAAAAACTTATATTTCTGAAAAATATGGTTATTTAGGGTCTTGTAATCTCACCCGTGGAAGTCTAGATTTTAACAAAGAAGCCGGAATGATTTTCAGTAATAATTCACAGCATCAAACCTTAATTAATTTATTTCAGCAATTTTGGCTAAACCGCAGTAGAGATGAGGTGATACCTGATCATAATACTGAAGGTTTTCGGCTGCGTTCTCTTTTTTATTCTGCTTCTAGGAATTATAATCCTCATTTTCTGACATTACGAGAATATGAAAGAGATTTAATAGAGCAACTGAGAAACTTCCAAGGGGAGGTAAAAATTTATAGCCGTAGTTTCCAACCATCACCTGAATTAGCCAGGTATCTCAGATTATTAGACGTAAAAGTTTTTATTGATTCGGTTATGTTCAACCATCCAACCTTCAATATTCATAGAATTAATAATCTCCATGCTAAAATCACTATTTTAGGGAGGCAAGTAGCCTATATTGGGGGAATCAATTTTAATTTTAATTGGAAGCATCATGATTTAATGTACAAAATCACCGATGCAGGGCTAATTGATCAATTAGTTAATGACCTTGAACTATACATTCGTAACCTATGACTAGATTATTCAATTTGGAATCCTATATCGATTGGTGTCAATATGCTCGTGTATTTGAACATTCAGGGACATATAAATCATTACTGGATAAATATGCTGAACATCGTTATCTAGCCGCACCAATTATTAATCCTCATTGTTCATCACAGTTAGCTATTAATCCCAGCACACCAGATTACCTCTCAATGGGAACTGAACTCAGCCAGGGAGAAAAACAGCGTTTATTTATTATCGGTGATACATTGGATTTAATGACACTAAGTACCAGTGATCTCTTAAAACCTAGAGATGGTTATTTATATAGCAGTGCTTATCATTACTGGAATCATTATACAGAAATTCATCAACAGCGGATCACCAAACCATTAGTATTTATCGACTTAGATAATTTTGATATTTCTACCCTAATTCTTATTGACTTAATCCAACCTGAAAATACTCCCTATAGAATTCCTGTCCTCGATCCTAAAAAAAAGATATCTTTCGACAAGGGTTATAATTGTAGAGAAATATATAACAAGATTTGTGATGAGATATCTTGCAGTTTATTAAGTCCATTTCCAGGGTTATTGTCGAATACGGAAACAGTTAATCATTTGTCTGATTATTTAAAAAAGATTAATTTCTTTCAACTTATTCAACCCTACGTAGATCAGGAATTTGTAGACTTGATTATTGAAATATATCACAATTCTCAGATTTTTTATAAAAAAGTACCTTTATCACCATCGAATATTGCTAGTATAGTCTGTCAACAAATTAATTTCGGGGAGCTAAATCAGCTAGCAAATCAAAATCCTGAATATCAATTTATATTAGCCAGTCAATATAATATTTTTTTCAGCGAAATTAATACACAGCTACCCAATTTCCTCTATTTGCAACCCAGTTGTCAAGAGTTTGCCAGAATATGGACCCAAAAGAATAATTTGAATTTTCCGTTATTTGCGATCTATCTTGATGAGATTGAATTTGCCGTGGCTATTGATGATCAGCAAGAATGGATTAAGTTATCTAATGAAAACAATGCCATTTCCTACGAAGGTAAACTCACAACTTTAATAGGGAGTATCCCCAGTAAAAATCAAGATTTTGTCCGTATTCCTAGGGGTAGAAGTAGTGCTAGTTTACCTATTAAACTTAATGGACGTGATTACTGTATCAATGATGTTCCTCAAAATTACCAAATTCAAATTGAAAACTATCAAGAAACAGAGGAAATTCGAGTTCAAATCCAGTTTAATTTACAACCCGGTTCTTTCCCGGAACTCCAAGTTAGGGATTTAGAAGGTAGGTATAGAATTAATACTAGTTTGATAAATAGGCAAGAAAAGTATTATAGCTATATTCCACCTGAAGAAATAACTAAAAATCGCCATAAAATATCATTATCTCAAATTGAACGTTTAAAAAACCGCACTGACTTCCCAGATTTTATAAAGTATTTAAATTCTATTGACTTGGAATTAAATAGAATTATCAGTAATGGTTACACAGAAAATAACTATAAATCCCTAACTGCAAGTATTGAAAGAGCTTATGGAAAAATAAATGTAAATGTAAAACCTGATTTGCTAACATTTATAAATGTTTCATCAAGCGATATAAATGTTACCAAATTGACAGCACAATTGCAAAATGCTAAACTTTCTAGAATAGTTGATATTGTAGATAATAGACTAAATTCTAATCTGCCTTTAAATAATACTCAAAAAGACTTAATTAATAAATCATATCTGTTAATTGGCAAACTATATCAATTTTCTCAATATATATCTCCAGATAAATTATTTTCCAAGTTGGAACTGCAACTTAATTATATTTATAGAATTAAAACTCATAACCTTCACAATGAATATCTACAATGTCTAGCCAGAATAGCAATAAATGAAAGATTTCAACAGCAATATTTCAGTCTATTTGACTCTCAATATAATTTAGAAAAAATTCAATACCTATGGGGATATGGAAGGATTCTACTCTGGTACTATAATTTTAATACATCAGCATCATTCTTAAGATACCAAGAACATTTTACACAAATAATGAAGTACTTACTGACGAAGTCTCATGAGAATTTTGAGCCTCAATATAAACAAAATGCTTTTTTGTCTCTAATTTATCTCCTAACTTTCTGCGCTCATAACTCATCATTCTGTCGCCAAGGTTCGGATGAATTTATATTAGCCCAAGAAGTTATTCAACATTTCCACAATGATGAAATTATATTAAACACAGTTAGGGGAAAGAAACCACTAAATCAGTACTTTGAAGAATTAATTGCGGGACGTTCCACAGCAAATGAATTCACAGATCTTCTCCAAGGTTAAATCAATTAGTCAGTCTCCCCCACAATTGAAATTTCCCATCCCATCTACATTCATCACACTCAGCAAATATCTGTAATCAGATTCGGTACAATATTTATTGGCAACCTTGTATCACAAAAGTATTCGGGGGACTATGGCGCGTCTAGCACTGCTGAGTGTATCTGACAAAACTGGTTTAATTGACTTAGCCCGCAGCTTAGTCGCAGAATTTGACTTTGATTTAATCAGCAGTGGGGGGACAGCCCAAGCCCTGAAAGAGGCAGGAATACCCGTTACTAAGGTGTCTGATTACACAGGTTCACCAGAAATTTTAGGTGGTCGGGTGAAGACACTACACCCCCGAATTCATGGGGGGATTTTAGCCCGACGAGACGTGGATCAGGATCTAACAGATTTGGCAGATAATCAAATTCGGCCTATAGATCTAGTAGTCGTAAATCTCTACCCCTTCACAGAAACCATCGCTCAACCAGGAGTCAGCCTCCCAGAGGCAATTGAGCAAATTGATATCGGCGGTCCAGCAATGCTGAGAGCAGCAGCGAAAAACTTTGCCCACCTGACGGTATTATGTTACCCCAGTCAGTATGAGTTGTATTTAGAAGAACTACGCCAAAACCCAGATGGACCGTCCCCAGAATTTCGCCAAAGGTGTGCCTTAAAAGCATTTTCCCACACTGCTAGCTACGACCAAGTGATTACTTCCTATCTAGCTGTTACATCCCTACAGTCAGAATACACCCTAATAGGCAAACAAATACAACCCCTGCGCTACGGTGAAAATCCCCACCAAAGTGCTAGCTGGTATCAAACAGGGACTACTCCCAACGGCTGGGCAGCAGCTACCAAATTACAAGGCAAGGAACTGAGTTTTAATAACTTAGTTGACTTAGAAGCAGCGCGAAAGATAATTTGTGAATTCACTGACACCCCAGCTGCGACCATCATCAAACACACCAACCCCTGTGGTACAGCTGAGGGTGACACCATCCACCAAGCCTACCAAAAAGCGTTCAATGCTGACCCAGTTTCTGCCTTTGGGGGAATAGTCGCCCTGAATCGACCCATTGATATTGCTACTGCCACTGAATTAACTAAAACCTTTTTGGAGTGCGTCGTTGCCCCTGGGTATGAAGCAGATGTCCCAGAAATCTTTGCTGCTAAATCTAACTTGCGTGTCCTCATCTTACCAAATCTCAGCAGTGCCCCCAAAGAAACAATTATCTCCATTGCCGGTGGTTTTCTGGTCCAAACTAGCGATGATCTAATTGCTGTCCCCCATCAATGGCAAGTTGTCACCGAACGCCAACCCACCCCTGAACAGTTGACAGAACTATTGTTTGCTTGGAAAGTCTGCAAACACGTTAAATCTAACGCTATCGTCGTCAGTAGCGATCGCACTACCCTAGGAGTGGGTGCTGGTCAAATGAACCGCATTGGGTCAGTTAAAATAGCCCTAGAACAAGCTGGAGCCAGAGCTACAGGTGCCGTGCTCGCTAGTGATGGATTTTTCCCCTTTGAGGATTCACTCCAGAATGCTGCTGCTGCGGGGATCAGCGCTGTTGTCCAACCAGGGGGTAGTTTACGGGATCAGACTGTGATCAAATCTGCTAACGACCTAGGTCTAGTTATGATGATTACAGGTATGCGCCACTTCCTACACTAAAAGATGTAATCATTTCCCTCCTCTTATGACACTTAATAAAGTGTCACACTAATAACTTGCCAAATCATAATGGAGATGATATCTTTACCTTGTGTGTGAGGAGCAAGTTGAAAGTAAAAAGCGCGCAGGGTGGAAACACGGCAACACTCCTGTGCGCTTTTTACATCTTACGCTTCAACTGATACTTGTAATGGATCGTAGCCTAGCTGCTGTGTAATTCGCTCCCTAGCTAAAACGCGATACTCCCAAAAGTGTTCCCCAGCAGCGCAAAGCCCTAGATACATATTCAGAACTTGAGGCTTTTTCCACAAAATAGTTATAAGTTGTTGCCAGAATAGCTGCCGAGTTTCCGGTCTTCGTAAGCCCTGATGCCAGATTAATTGAGCTACAAGCCGCAGCCCCTGCCCTGGAGAAAATTGCATAGTTTGCCGACGCTGGGAAGGGACGTTGATATTGAGGCATTGGTGAAAACTACGTCTGAGATAATTCTGGGGGTCATATAAAGTCCAGATACCTTTTACATACTCCTTGCCAATTTCAGCAAGGGGACGAGTAGGAACAAAATTCATCAAAGTATTTTGGTCTCCGACCTTAACACCGCCAATGCCTTCCAATAACCGCTTCTCTGCTGCGAGACGGTTCCATAAAGCAGTATTCGGCAAGGCTTGGAGGATACCTAGCATCGGTTGGGGAATACTAGTTTGTTCTACAAAAGCTTGAATCCGTTCTCCAGCACCGGGACGCTCCCCATCAAAACCCAGGATAAACCCAGCATAGATCAGCAAGCCCGCCTGATTAATCCGGCGACAGGCTTCCACCAAGGGACTGCGTGTATTTTGGAGTTTTTGGGTGACATGCAGGCTGTCTTGGTCAGGGGTTTCAATCCCTAGAAACACGGCATAAAAGCCTGCTTCACGCATTAAATCTAGTAATTCATCATCTTCGGCTAAATTTACCGAAGCTTCAGTGATAAAGGTGAAAGGGTAATTGTGCTGCTTCACCCAAGGAATCAACTCTCGGAGGAAGCGTTTGACATTACGTTGATTGCCGATGAAGTTGTCATCAACCATAAACAAAGAACCTCGCCAACCCAAGTCATAAAGGGTCTGTAACTCAGCAATCATCTGCTGCGGTTCCTTAGTTCGCGGTTTACGACCGTAGAGGGTGATGATATCGCAAAATTCGCAGTTAAAAGGACAACCACGGGAAAACTGTACAGCCATCATCAAATAGGCTTCCCGCTGCAGCAGATCAAACCGGGGCATGGGGCTTTGGCTAACATCGGGTTTTTCCGTAGAACGAAATACTCCTTGTTCTTGACCCTGGAGGAGGGCTGCTAGAAACTGTGGTACCGTCAACTCCCCCTCATCCAAAACCAGATAATGTGCACCTGATTTCAGGGCAGCTTCGGGGACAGAGGTGGGGTAGGGACCACCAACTGCCACTTTTTTCCCTAACTGCACCCCTTTTTGAATCAGAGCATGGAAATCTGGTTGCTGCACCAGCATGGCTGAGAGGATCACTAAGTCACACCACTCCCAGTCTGCTTCAGTTTCCTCATTAACATTGCGATCGCAAAATCTAATTTCCCAATCCTTAGGCAGTAGGGCAGCAACGGTGATGATTCCCAGTGGGGGTATGACTGCCTTTAGCCCAGCAATTTTCATAAACCGATCATAAGACCAAAAAGACTGGGGAAACTTAGGGTAGAGCAGTAGTGCTTTCATAGAATCCTGTGGGTAATTTTTAGGTTTATGTTTCTAAAGCAACTGAATTTTATGCTTATCCTAGCATCTGGAAAATTTCCCCTAAAAATTGGTTTAGCGGGTGACAAGGCAACTCTAAGCTATACGGGCCAAAAGCTTGAGAAAATGATGAGGACAAAAAATAAGGAGCATTTTTGTGGCTCCCGTTTAACAGATATGTTAAATATATCCCCTCCATCTTACCAAAAAACCCTGCGTGCCCATCTCAATGAGAGTCAGTATCTGACGTTACAGCTTCTGTTGTTAGGGACTTCCAGAAATTAAATTATCCCAATTTATGGACTCAACACGACTTTTACTCCCTCTGCTCCCCTGGGAATTCGATATTTTTTTAGTTGGAAGTCCCTTATTGCTACAAGTTCAGTCAATAGCCAAAAGTTATATTTAGCTAAAACAAAAAGAAGCCCCACATCTGACCCGTTCGCGCAGCGTCTCCGCTTTGGAGTTGGGCAGTGTGGGATGAATTTTTGGGCGATGACGAATTGACCACTAACCGAATCAAGCCATAGGCTGGAAAGGGCAAGGGGTCGATGAGGAATCGCCATCTTAATTGCTAGAATAACTCAAGACAAAGCTTAAAAAGCTGGTCCAACACTGAACCTTGACAACTGAAGATATGGGGTTTTATCGGGAAGTGCGGTCTTAAATTGCTATGAAATAGCCGACTACAGCCTCCGATATGTAAAATCTTCAAGGAATGTAGGTAGTCTTTTTTAAAGACAGTCGGGCAGGGCGCGTACCTGACTATAAACCGCCGTAGTGGGAAACTTTGGGAGTACCAGGAAGGATGTTCTGGAAAGATAATTTCTGCCAGAAGCCTACATCTACTCGCAAGAGAGATGTAGGAGCGTCACGATTTAAAATCAGATCCAGACCCATATTTCCAGGCATCAATCCAGCGGTGCCAATAATATTGTTGTTCTTGTGGTTGCAACCTAATCCAGGTTTCTAACATTGGACTCCCGGAAAATAATATAGTATAAATAGCCAGATATAAATAATGCCTTAGCCAATCTAGCAAATTCACCCAGCCCACTTGGGGAATAATTTTGGCTATTAATCCTGGATGGGACAAACTAGTTTTTAAAAGCGTTTGTGTTAGGGCTGAGAACTGCACTATATCTTGTAAAAAAGGTTTAAGTACTGGTGTGCCTAGTGCCTGCATTTCCTGAAACACACTATCAAGTAGTTGATTAATTTGTTCAGGGGCAATTTTTTGATTCAAGCTCACACTCATGGCCTTTTGAAACAACCAAGTTACACTCAAACTTGGCTGGTATGGTTGCAACATCGCTAGTGCCTGAGCAGATAATTGGTCAGTCTCCAGGGCTTCTTGAATTCCCAAAGTTAGCCTTTGCAAATGACGTACCATAGCCCCAAAACCGCCAAAACTTAGGGGAGACTGACTGCCACTGCTATCTCCTGCCGGGAGAATTCGCCCCCAGGGAGTTATGAGGGGACTTTGGCGATAGGTGGGAAAAAAGCCAAATAGTGCGCGGCGAATTGTTAACTGGTTCAACTCCACACCTTGATACTCTGGGAGTAAGCGCAGATATTCTCCAAACAAATCTTCCAAAGTCAAGCGGTGCGGCTCGGCATCTATATAAGTAAATAGATAGGTGGTTCTGCCATCCCTCGCGGGGAAGGCTTCCCAGAAGTACTGACACTGATGCTGCAAAGATGTAAATGATAACAACAAGTCCCCCGTCTGGTTTGTCGGTAAACCTTGGGCGCAGGTGCCCACCACCAGACACAGAGCATCTGGCTTTTTACCTTGCCGTGCTTGCTGGCTAATAGGTGAGAGATGTCCCATGGCATCAATTAATAACCTGGCTGTGAATTGGTTATTTACCTTGACTCCATCTGGGTGAATTACCACCTCGGTGAAGGGAGTATTTTCCCGTAACCTGCCCCCAGCTGCGAGAAATCTGGTTTTCAATCTTTCTAAAAGATAGACTGGATCTACGCCAATATTCAGGACATCCTCAACCCAGATTTCAGAACCACCCAGAAAGCTGACTCGCCCCGGGTTGTACTGAGTGGCAATAGCCTCCGCTAGTTCCTCATCACTGAGTAAGTTTAACGTCAAAAATACATCTAACTCCGAACGGGAAATATTCCACTCTTGCTCCCTACCCCGCAAAGTCCCTCGCTCTATTAACACTACCCCCACACCCCGCACAGCCAAGGCGCAAGCGATTAAGATCCCCAAAGTTCCACCGCAGACAATTACGTCCCCATCCAGGGGACCTAAGGGTTGTTGACTGGTCTTAACTACAGTGGGTAGGGGTGTATTACCTCCCCGGAGAGATGCTAGAGTGCGATCGCTCTGACGCAGATTACCTAAAACATCTCCAGGTAGTTGGGAGAGAATCTCTTCAGTTAGGGACATCTCGAAATAGATCTACTTTACTCCAGAGTAACAGTCTACACCCTTCCCACCGTAAGAATATTATTGGACTTGTTTGTTAATCGAAAATCTAAAATTGGGAAGGGAGTAAGACCAAGATTTCAGACAAAAACTGCTCTCAAATCCGGCGTTCCCAAGGGAATTGATCAATTAATTTGGGAAATCACTCTTGCTAAATCAAAGTCTTTTTGTGTCAACCCACCGGCATCATGGGTTGTTAGGGTAATCTGCACTTGATTATAGGAAATTAGTATATCTGGATGGTGCCCAGCCGATTCAGCAGGTTCGACCAGCTTTTTCACAAACTCAATTGCCTGGATAAAATCTTTAAACTTACGGTCTAAGCGTAATTTTGATCCTTCAACTGTCCAATGTGTTAGGGTACTAGACTGCTGTTGAATTTCTTGCTGTGTCAGAAGTTTTGCCATATTAGGTATAAAGCGACCAACTAAGTAAAAATACCCTCAAAAACTATCCGCTCTGATTTAGATTAGGTAACCTAAGTCAGAGCGGTCTAGCGGGTCTTCAGGTTGCAACCAGACTGCCGGAAGGAACTCCCAGTTTTTGCCTAGTTACTTTAAGCTAACTAAGGTTAACTTTTAGAGAACAGCCCCGGCGCACAGCCGGCTAACTACAACCTGATGACCCATGCTTTTACTACTTTCTATCATGGGCATCACCTCCTTGTTGCCTAAGCGGTCTCATTTTGTAAAAAGGTCGAGCATCTTGCTCTTTTTTTCTTAACCTTGCTTTACTATAGCACAAGTTTTGATATGTGAACTACTTGCACTGACTTTTTGCAGCAATTCCAAATTCAAATTTTGACAACGGGGACAACTTACCTTGAGGATATTAGTCACCTCCAGGTAAATTATCTGGGTCTAATCCGAGTGAGCGCATGTACTCTGCCAACCTTTCGGCTCGTTGCCGTTCAAGTTCAGCCCGTTGGTATTCACATTCTACTCGTTGCAGCCGTTGCTCTGACTCGGCGCTTAACTCTAATGGTGTCAAAAACTTCTTCCCATCTGGATGGTAAATTACCAACTCCCCAAATCCCGTCTCGAACTTAATCCCTAACCGGGGACTCACCCACCCATTTACCTGTTTCATTTGTACTAGTTGATTCTGCCAACGCATCCACCCTTCAAGCTTCGATGATTCTGGGTCAATCAATTTTGGATTTTGGATTTTAGATTTTAGATTAATCCCATACCGTCGATGTTGGGGCAAGAGGTAAGAGATTTTGGATTTTAGATTTGTGCTACAAATGAATTTGGGGGCAGATAGAATTTTGGATTTTAGATTTTGGATTTGCCGATTTTAGATTTTAGATTTTGGATTGAGAAGAGAACAAACCAGTATTCTCTCTTATGCCCTGCTTCCTCTCTAATCTAAAATCCAAAATCCAAAAT
>Ga0209208_10004994_pt1 | contig 18597 bp, 12 predicted proteins | sample S1TSphfallax_3_FD_187694 | JGI IMG/M metagenome (GOLD analysis project Ga0209208, IMG submission 187694) | Host-associated microbial communities from peat moss isolated from Minnesota, USA - S1T2_Fd - Sphagnum fallax MG (SPAdes) (version 2) | ecosystem: Host-associated > Plants > Peat moss >... | reverse complement strand
AGATTCTTAGAGCTTCATCAGTCCACAGTAGTTTTGTTGAGGATCAATTCGGGCTATCATCAACAAGCCTACCCAAATTCAAGCAATTTTTCCATCAGGGGACCTATCTTAACTGTAAGTCAATTGGGCTTAAAGTCCTCGTGTACACCTCTTGTTCAATGGAAAGAGTTCTGTGGATTCCACATGCAAAGAACAAGACCAAAAATGCAACACTGGTGCAAACACATAAACATTTGAGGGTGCCACAACTCTTAAGTTGGTTATTCTTGAACATCTTTCTAAGCTTAAACCCTGTATGAATGAAACTCATCAGGGCCAGGGGGGTTGTTCAGCACAACCATTACCTCATTCACACTAAGGGTTGGTTGATGAGTCTCATACCCACTGCTATTCAATCAGATATTGTAAGCCCTGTAGATGTGCTTGCAATGTGTGTTTCTACCAGCCAGGGTGGACCAGCCCCTACACTGATGCCTTCACCACCTTCCTGTTGCTGAGGTAAGCATCTTATTGCGAATTTTTAACCCAAAAATGTAAAATTTCAACTCTGAGGCCCTGACTTGGGGTTGTGACAGTATATTTGTAACACTTAGAAGCAACCAGAAAAAAATCGGAGCTTTCACTATTGCACCAAACTACCAATGTGACTACTGGTTCACCCAAGGTTGGTTTTAGTTTTAAATCACTTGATCTGCCATCTGAGGCACAAAGTAGCCACCACTGACACATCCCAGATCCTTAAAGAAACTGTGATTCTAGTTGCAAAAGAAAGTGTGTAAAACCTGATGATCAATTTTATTAATCTCAACAGCCACTCAGTTCTCCAAAAAAATTGGTATGTACAAAACTCAAACAACCACCCAACCTAAATGCTACAAATGGCAGAGGATTGCAAAAAAAACCCAAAGGAAGCTCCATGGCCACCTGTACGCTTTGATCATGTTAAAATATCACTAAATATCCTACTATAAAGAAAATGAGATTGATGTAGTGATTGACAAGATAGACTACTATTAGCATCACCAATAGTCCATGCAAAAACAAACACCATCTTCAAAACGATGGAACTGATTGGAATCGCTCAGCATGTTCTTTGACATGATATTTAAGACCCATTTTGCTCGAATCTTATCAGGTTTTGGCCCCAAGGCAGGCGTTTGGCTTATAGTTTGATAAATTTTTCGATTATTTTCCCCATGATTTTTCATAACGTTCCGAACACAACTTGGATTACCACATCCTTCAATTACATGTATCCCCTAATGCGTGTGCACACATCTCATCGATGCTACAAGTGTCCACCTTTCACGTTGTGCTCACGGCAATGAGCGCATAGGCACCCATGATGCAATTTGTGATACTTTTACTACCATTGCATGAGATGTTGATTTCCATGTGGGACAAAACACAACATGTGCTTCCTTCAACCGCATTCCACTCCTCTTATTGATGAATTAACATTGTGTTCACCAAAGATGGAATTTGCACCCTAATCGATGTTATCATTGCCGATCTAACATGAGCAGATTTACTTTGTCGATTTTGCACAACCCAAGGATTTATTGCCTCCAAAGCAACTCAAACCAACTAAAGGAGTTATCACAACCAACAGCCCACTAATCATTTCTTCCATTTAGTAATTGAAGTGTTTGGATGTCTAAACAAACAAGCTGATGTGTTTTTACATGGTTGTGCCAATGCCATGTGGGACTTCAAAAGGCCAAAAGGCCCTCCTCTTTCTATCTTGGTTATTATTTTCAGTCAAAAATCTCAATTACATTACAAAGGATACAAGCATCCTCCATCTTAAGTTAGGTGATAACGATAGGTCTAACTACTTCATAACTTCCACCCCTTCAAGATGCACCTGCCATCACCATGGTTAACTTCCTACAAACAATTAATTGTTGAGACAAAAAGATTTTGACATCTAGTTTGTGGTAGGTTCACATCCTGTAAATTAATCTTCTACTTTTTCTGTTGTATATTTTCTAGCTTTGTAATGTGATTATTAATAAAGTTTAGCAAGGTTAACACATATCAAAAGTGTGATCATGAATTGTGGATTGGGAAATATAAAAAAAAAATCTTGATGTGGTGAAAGAATTCAATATAAAAAAATCATATATTAAACAATTAAATAATATATTATTAAATTTTTAATTTTCCCCCAAATATATTTTTAAATTTGAATGGGATTTTTACAAATAATATTATTCATGTTGAAACTGCTAAGCTATTATGGTATAACTTCCAACAATTTTAGGTTTTTTTTAGTTAGTGTCTTCAATTTATTTTAAGGGAGGGAATTTTTATGTAGGCTTAGACAAAAGTGATCCATTTTTTATCATGGAAGGATTTATTAGTGTGCATTAATTGAGAATCAAAATATTGATTTAAGGTTTAGGGGTGCATTGAAATTTCATGTGTTTAATTTGCACCAAAATAAAGGTGCATACATCTTATTATTATTTTCATTAATTCATCACACAATTGGAATTGAATAGTGGAGGGGGGTATAATTTTTCTATCTTACTTGACTTGAAATAATTTGAAAATGGTGATGGTTAGACCATAGAGAATTTGGTTGCCTTCAATTTTTAATTTGGAACATAATTACAAGAAAAATTTAACATTCAATGTTCCATGTGCATATTATGAAATCATAAATTTCTAATCCAAAGGAAGGGAGCCTTTTGTCATTGTTCTTTTCATCAACTTGAAATGAAAAAATATTTTTCATTTAAATATAATTACAGAGGAGATCAAATCAAATATTTTATCTAATCTTGCACATATGGCAATTAAAAAATCTTCAAAAAATAACATGAATATTTTTTCCATGCGTGGAACAACCTCCAAAGAATTAGTCTTTTGAAGGTCACAACCATCTACCTCATATGAAGACCACAACTAGCCATAATGAAATCTCACCAATGTTAACCACTATGATGTTCCTCGACATGTTCACCTTGCATCCCTTTAGCTTCAACTTTGTATACAATGTCAAACCATTTATGACATTACCAAACACAACATGTTTGCCATCAAATGTTTGAAAGTAACCCAAAGTTTTGTCATAATTATGTATTGAGAATTGATTCAAACCCATGGGTTGGGATGGACCATTCATTATGTATGGCTCTTGTTAATGTAACATTGAAACAAAAACATAACAATATTGTCACCCTAGCAATGTTTGTTTGGTGAAGACTTTTAAAAAGTTATGTTAAGTCTTATGCATTGATTTTAGTTGTATGCACAACCAACTAAATTTGGCATCCCTTGTCAAAAATTTCATGGGACTAATTAGCTAAAGATCCTTTGCCCCACACCCTTTCCCATTTATTTGTCAGTTGTCTATGTATAAAAATCTCTTAAGAGATTACAATGCTAAGAATGTCCAATTGGAATTTGTTCCATCTTAACCATCCACACAACATCCATTCTACCATGCGTTGCCCATCTAACTTATTCATCCCCATGCATGAACAATATTCTATAACCATTAAAGGTGAATTAATATTGTTTAACAAAGTTGGTCCCCATGAATAGGTAATTTATAATAAATTTCAAAGGCACCCACTCTTAAGTTGTCATTTAAACATTTAAAACTAATAACGCCATGTTGTTTGGATGGAAACATGGATGGATGGAAAAAAAAAATGTCTCAAAGGCACTAGGAATTTTGTTCCCCACAAAAGGAATGCACTTGTGTGAAGCTTAAATATAAACTACAATTGTAGATGTTGTTTTCATGAACATAAAATGTGTCACAACCCTAGTCTTAGGCTTATAACCAAGGCCAAAGGCAAAATGCTATATAAAATGAATTGAAGATAAAGTTGAGACATGGGATCAGTTAGCTTGAGTGAAAAGGATCCCCCCAAGAGGTGGTAAGTCTTTGGGAATAAAAAGGAAACATCCCTATCTAACTCCTATAGTGAACTCCTTAGTTTGAGAGTTGGGATCCCTTAAGAGTCTTGAATGTTTAAGTGTTGATTTCGAAGGTTAAATCACTTATAAATCCAAAGATATTTATGTTGTTGGAAAAATCTTAAGAACGAAAATAAGAACATGAGGTTTGACGCGCTCCCAAGTCCCAAGTTAGGCCCAAGATGGGCCTTGGTTTTTAAAACAACAGAATTGTGGGGACTTGAGGGCATGCTCTTAGCTCTCAACACTAAAAGGGGTAGAAGGGCATGCTGAAACTCCAGGATGGGACTAGGAAGAGGGAAAAACTTTAGTTACTCACTCGAATTTGCATCAAGCCAACCAACAAGTTGATTAGTTCGCATTCTGAAGCTCCCTTGGTGCTAAGACAAGCCACGGGCAACTCTGGACTCGCAATATTCACCACGGCCCGAACTCGGGGGAAGCCACCACCTTCCCCCATATAGTATTCTCTGCGTTACTCCACAACACCCACATCCGAATGGCTTTTTGTCCTAGGACTCCCAAGGAGGAGTCCTGAAATTGTCCCAATTTGGACTCCCGAAACTTTGTGAGTTCATAACTCTTTGTTCAGACCTCCGATTAAGATGAGGTCTGAAGCAACCTTGTAGCTCTCCTTGAGAGCTTTCCAACAGCGTGTCGCAGTCCATTTGCACACACCGGGGTCGGGTCGATTCCTGACTTTTGATGGTCAGGAGTCAAACTACTAGTTTGATTGTCGACCCTTCTTTTTGCCATAACTTGTGCTGCAAATGTCCAAATGGTTCATGCGAGGCCATTTTCGACATTACACTTTAATAACTTTTCAATGACATGAAGAACGCCTCAAGACGAGGCATTTTGACCCCTACAATCAAATTCTAAAATTTTGGGAGTCTCGGAGGACTCCCAAGTCCCCATTTCAGGAGTGTGAGTGTCATCTTCACACTCTTCCAAAAGTGGGGTTGCGACAAGGTTGGATGTTCAAAACATAATTGTTTTGAAGGATTTTCAAATTTCATACAAAAATACATTGTTTGTTTACGATGACCTTGAAAAATAAATATAATTATGTACAATCAAAATTTGCATACCTATTCTAAATAAAAGTTTCATTGTAGCTTGTGCAAATACATTTTCAAGGAATCCTTTATGTATTTTCCTTGAAAAAAACATTCATTGTTGAAAGATTTTTGTAGATTATCTTTGAGACTTTTGTCTTAAGGGAAAGTTAACATGAGTACAACTTGGATTTAGAATTGAATTAATGCTTCCAAGGCGATTATTTATAAAAGTTTTTCACTATCCACAATGAAAGCCAAATAAATAGTTATATTACAAATTCAATATGAGAAATTATGGATATAACATGGATTGTTCCATCTTGCTAATGGGGAATTTTTAGACATTCTAGAAAATTTTAGGATTTATGTTAGATTCAAAATGATGGGCAAACCATATGAAGTTTGTCTTGTTAGTTTTTTCTGCATTTGGATCAAACTTGTAAGTGAAAAGGAAGGTGGGGTGTGTACTTGGGAACAACAAAGTCCAAATCGGCTTGTGGTCATTGTTGCACTTCATGTTGCGATATGTTTTGCATATGTCCAACACCCACTTTCCTACAAGATAATAAACATTTGATAGATTGGTGATTGTGTGCACTTGGATGTGAACACTGAAAGATAATTTGACACCTTCACAATATATACATCTAAATAAATTTGTAGAAAGAAAATCAATAACAATTTAAAAAATTGATAACAAATTTGAAAATCCTCCAACTTCAATCAATTAATTTACAATTTTTAGTTGGGATTTGTTGAATTTGTTGATTGAATTTGAATACCGTATATTTACATGTATGAGGTGTTGTCACCCATGAATTCCTTGTAAGACAAAATGTGTTGGAACTTGGGGTTAGTGATATGCAATGAATTAATTGGAAAAGTTCAAATGAGTTTGGTGACTTGATCATCATGCACTATTTTGTTTAAAGATCAACGAAAAGAAAGTAGAGAAGAAGAGGAGATAGAATAATGTTTGTCTATTTGGTTGGTTTTAGGTTTAAAATCATTATGTGTACCACTTGAAGTGAACATGATGATTATTCATCATGAACACCACAAAAGAAATGGCATTTGAACATGAAGCATTCATGCAATTAAAGTTGTTACAAGCTTTCAACCTAAATGTTTATGATGAAAACCATTAAAACTCCAAAGCTTGCACTAGTAGGTTGATGTAAACTTCACCATGCATGGTACCATTAAAAAAAAGTCTTATGAAGTTGTGTGCATGTTGTTGATGTTGTCTTGGATTTAGCTCGATTTGCAAGAAGCTCAATATTTTGTGACGATGGATGTTAAATGTTTTGCACTTTCATTTGTAGTTTTTTTATACTATCAAGCACCAATCAACATGCTAGACCTTATAGTTGTTGTTGACTCAAAATTGGTGCCCTAAAGTTGTTCGGATATTTTTGTTTTTCTTATTTTTAAATCTTTTATTAGGAGGTGATAGTGAACTTGATTTTCTTCAATCACTTAATGACATAGGTTCTTCTTCCATTGATGATTCAAAGCCTCATATGAAGACTTTTCAATTTCAAATGGAACCCTAATATGATGTTGATAATGATTTTGATGTGAATATGATTTACATTGTGTCATAATACATTGGACATTTGCCTTCAAATGAAACATTCATTCCATTTTGTAACGATCTTCAACTTCAAAATCAATTTTTAAATGAGGAATATATGGTTGGTAAAAGGAATGATTGTGTTGTTGTCCACAATGTCAATCTTGTTCTTGTGTCTTCTAAAGGGAAATGTAAGGTCAATCATGTTTGCACTAATTCCATAAAAGGTGAATTTGAACTTTCATTTGTTCATGTCTGAGACATCAACTCTAAATAATTGCACAATGTCAACATTGGGGGACATGTATGAGTAAACAATTAAAAAAACTTGAGCATAAAAAACTTTGATAAGTGGTGCATGTTCAAGGGATATCCATTAAGGGGAAAACCCCACATTTGCAACTACATTTTCAATTCATTTTCAACTACAATTTACAAAGTTTTGGCAAATGTTTCTTGCAATTAAAAACCACTACATTAGTCAACAAGCACAAGTTGAAAACAACATTTCAATTGCAAATGTTAACCACATGTCAACACCATAGTAATAGCCACTTTGAACTACTTTAATTGCAAACAACACTTACCATTATAGTTGAAGGTTGTTTTCAACTGTAACCATATGGTGGATGAGTTCTTCATTTGTTGATGTTGCATGATGCCATTAACTTTCTAGTTAGGAATTTAACTTTGTTGCAACTTAGTTGGGCAAAATGTTGAACCAATAGTTCAATGACATGTGGTGTATCCACATCCATAGATTAGGTCAAACGGCACCTTAGTTAAGACACTTAAAAATAGGTCATTTAACTTAGGCTAGGTCATTTGGCACCTAAACATAGGCCACCTAAGTTAGGTTAAGCCTTAATTCACCTATGTGCCCCTTAGGCTATCCTTAAACCTAAGCTTCAGGGCATTCAAGTTAGGCCTAAACTTTGATTAAGTTAAGGTCCAAACATGGCACATAAAGTAGGCTTAAACTTAAAATTACAATGTGGCATTTAACTTGGAAAATTCTATTCCATTTTGGGTTTAACCTTTGGGGTTAAATTTTTTTAATTAGTTCATCCAAATGACAATTCCATTTTCATGTTTTTTGTGTTTTTTCAACATTTTTGATTCACCTTGTTATATAATTTAAAAATTTGAAATGGAAGAGAAATTTTTTGGGATCAACACTTTAATTGCAACCTAGTTGCAACCCAATTGCAATTTAGTCACAACTACTACCTACTAACAACTACTTAACTATGTAATTATTTAAGACTACTACTTAATTACTTACCTAACCCACCTTACTACTCATTAACTTAACTTATTACCTACCAATTAATTTAACCTACTAACTAACATAGCTTATGTGACACCTAGGATAGGCCTAGGTCTAGGCAAGGTGGCATTTAAACCTACACCACCTAGGCCAAGTGGCACCTATGACTACACCACATGGAACGTAGGCCCAAACAAGGTGGTACCTAGGGTAGACCGCTTGAGCCATGTGGCAATTAGGGCCATATATGTCACATGGTTCCTAAGCCTAAACTTAAGCCATGCTATGTGTCACATAGATTAAGCTTAGACCTAGGCCATGTGGCATCTAGTCCATGCTTAAACATAGGCAACATGGCGCCTAAATTAGGCCATGTGACACCTGGGCTACTTCTAGACCTAGGCCACACCATGTCACACTTATGAACTAAGCCTAAACATAAGGCACATGGCATTTACACTATGCCTAGATCTAGGTCACATGGCACCTTTGCTAAGCATAAACCTAGGCCACATCTAGGCTAGGCCTAGACCTAGGCCACATCATGTAACACCTATGTTAATATTGAATTTAGGTCATCTATTCTAAACCTATGCCTAGGTATCTTGTGAGGTGCCTAGGTTATGTCAAATGGGACATAGGTCAGGACACCTATACCTATGTAATAGATAGCATAACCTAAATATATAGGTAGTCTAAAAGGGTTTAAAGTAATTTGTTTGGATGCAAAGTTGTAAATGTGCACAATGTTTCATCCATTTAACCTAACTTATTTCATCCATCCCTAAAATAATAATTGTAATATTAAAATATCGAACATATTATTTACATGTTGCAACATGCTACCTAGTAGTTGCATGATACCTGATGTTGTCACATTTTGAATTGACCTTGTGATTGTAAATTGATTGAAAAGTTTGTTGATGTTAAGAATTTTAGAAGTGGGTACAATTGAAGGTAATTTTCAACTAACAAGCACAATTTGGTTAGCCCAGTTCGAGTTCGCTTTTTCCAGTTCTGTTAGCCTAGTATTAGCTGGATGTTTGGCCCAGTTCAGTAGGTTAGTTTGGTTATCTGACTTCAGTTGCCTTGTTTGGTTAGCCCACTTCAGTTTGTTGGTTTGATTAGGGTTTAGGGTCAGATTGCAACCCTTTCTGAAAAATTAGCCAGAAACAACAAAGTGAGCATAATAGACAAAGCCAACATCACTCAAACATACATGCTTTCTCCTTTTGTGCACATTGGTCAAATGGACTCAAGAGAATGACCTTTTTTGTGAAGTTGCTTGTGGAATGGAGGGAGTTCAAATAACTCAAAAAAAAATATTTGTGGAATGCTGCTCATCACCGCAAGTTTTTCCTTTTCACCCCTCTCACAAACTGTAATCCCAACCTGCAAATGGAACAACAAAGTCCTCTTGCTGATCTTGTAACCCTAAGACATCTAAATTCACCTTGTGGTCATTAGAGAAAAGGTCTGCTCTAGCTCTAAGAGCTCTTCTTCTTTGTCTTTGTTTGCTTTGCTGGAGAACTTGACTTCCCTTTCTTCACACTCTGCCCCCCCCCAAAAAAAAAGTCAAGTTAGAAACTACAAGTACTGAACAGTGTTGGTTGTTGGGAGGAAGCAAGCTTAAGGAGAAGAAAGTTGTAAAACAATCAGATTGTTCTCAACTTCACACAACAGGCGAAATGTGCAACAAACATCCATGCAAGCCTTCCTCAGTCTTGACAGACAAGATCAAAGTTTAGATCAAAGATACGAACATGTTTTGAGTGGTTGCAGAAAATAATGCACTTACAGGTTTGGTTTTACGTTTCAGCTTTCCCCGCAAACGGTTCTTGGGGGACTTCAGCTTGTAAATTCTCACCATCCAGTGATGTGTTGTGAACACCTGCCACCCCAATCAAAACCTTCCTCCCTCAGTACCCAACTGAAATTGGAAATTGCACATTGATCAATTATGTATAGGGAACCAATTGCACTTTTCCAAAATCATTGTGTATACATGTACTTACACTGGACACTATGGAAAACTTGATTGCACAATAAATCCACACATTACCTCTTCAAAATGGGTGAGCTTGAAATACTTTTTTCCAATCTCAGTTCTTCGGACTCTATCATAACCCTTGCCATCCAAGGTTGCCTCCACAAACCTGCAAACATGTTTAGTGTTACTCAGCTCTAACATTTCACATTTCTCTGCCACAGAAGAAGACTTTGACTGATTCAACCAGTCATACTGTAAACACCAGTCACAAAGATATGCAGCGGCATCTACCTAGCAAGATCCTGCCGAAGCAGACAAAGAACATTGCAAGATAGTAGCGACCTGCCAAAAATTGGGCTTGTACCAAAACCAAGCTGATCCACAAAGCTCCAGGACTCACCGATAATAAGACAACTTATACATGAGGGAATTGAGCATAGTTGGGGTGGCCTGGTCGTCTATGCGGTATTGACCATCTCTCTGCAAACAAGTGGTTGTTGTGACATGAAATGCAGAATACTCAACAACAAAAAATACAAGACAAGAAATTGTAAGACAACATGGTGTAAGGTGTTACTTCCACTCAATCAAATCAACCCTGAATAATTGGTCCAGAAACAGTCCAGAAATTGAGCAAGATAAACTCCACTCCACATGACTGGCATCACTCTTGCCCACTTACCAATATGAGTGACCAGCGATGGGTCTTCTCCACACCATAAGCTCTCATCCAATATCATTAGTGTCAATCACTGAAATCTTCAAGCATATTTGGCGGCAGGGAAGGTCTCACTTACAAGGTAATCAGGTTCTTTGATATGGGGAAACACACCACCTCCAATCCTAACCATCCAGAGAAACTTGTTGATATCATCACTTGGGTATCCTACTAAACCTCCAAAAACGACAAACACATATTTTACGTCCAGGCTTTGGTAGATTTCCCATGCCTGTCGCTCAGGGGATGACATAGCCATCCCCACTGTAGCTATATGTGTATTATTCCATGTGTTGTTGTCCACTATTACTGTCCGATTTGCCATTGCTGTTGTCTGGTAACCATAATCCCACCATGATGCTACCTGCAAAGTCAAATAGTACAGAATGTAACAGTCCCATTTTCAAATGCATGCTCTCATCTGAAAGCTTGTTGATAGGCAAACACAATTGATTTCCAGGTCAAATGAAGTAGTTGAGCATTCACCAACCTTATCATTCTCATCAGTGTTATGGCTAAGCCACGCATAAGCCTCTCGAAAGTCATCAAAAACATGAAGCCCATCTGCAGTATGGGATGTGAGAACGATGGATGGAGCTGAGTATGCCTCAGCTGCTGCCCAGACACAGTGGATCTGCAATTTCAAATTTCCTAAATTAGTACCCACTCCTGACATTCTGAAGGAAAGACACTTTGCTCTACAGAAACAGATGATAATGGTTGACCTGAATTCAGATGTTCAGCTTGTATGTCAGAGGATTGGTAAAGATTCATAGGAGAGTACTCAAGCCAGTGTGCACAATTTTCTCATCATACTCACCACATAGAAGCTCGTCAGAATAATCAGTAGCAAAATACCAACTGCTGATGCCTCCAAGGGAAGCACAGACAGTAGCTTCTTAGGAGACTTCTTCTCCACAACAACTTTCTCAGCAATTTCCTTTTCTTTCCTCCTGTTCCGCCTTGTCACCTTCTCCTTCAGTTGCTCCTTCCCTTTGTCACTCCCTGCATCTTTGCTTTTGTCCTTAGCAGCCTCCCGACCAGAGAGTGAAGAGGGCTTTGAAGCCGATGCCAGGATAGATGTCTCGTCCTGTTAGAATGACTAGCTCATCAATCAGTCAAGGAAAACATGTGGTTCCTTCCTGAAAACATAGCCCTGGGACATGCTTGACAACTTGGGAAATGTCTAGAGAACTTTAAACCTGGAGACAATTGTATCATCCAGAATGTATCTTGACAATCAGCATGGAAATGTCACTTTTAAGAAAGAGCCTGAGAAATGTCAGTGAAAATGTGCACAATGTTGGATTGGCAGAGTTACCTTCTCTGAGGGCACTGGGGATGGTGACGGTGAAATGGGTTGAAATTTGATTGATCCTGTCAGTGTATCAAAAGCTGCTGACAAAGCAATCCCAGCCATTATACAAGCTGCTGGTGCTAACACAAGCATAAGACGAACCTGCACCCCATCAATTGCACCTCTGGTGAAAAACTCAAGAGTATATAGGTGTCATGACTGTTCCTGAAGTACTTGACATGTGCTTAGTTACAAACTGAGGTGACCAAAAAATGTCTTCAATCACATGAACCTGATGGTTAAGATGTTGTAAGGGGACAAAATCTCACCATCACCCCTGAGAAGTAGACTGAAGTGACCATGTATAGTACCACGAAGGTGCTTGAGTCTGAAAGGGGCAAAAAACATGCCTGCAAGCAACAGAGTCATTAAGTCCAAAGAACATAGGTCATGAGAGCCAACTGAGCGCACGCTCAAAAGTATGGAGCAAGAAAACATATCTATGAGATTGCACAGAGAATTCCAGGCAAAATGAGTTGTTAATTCCAGCAAAACCCAAAACTAGTATGACAAGCATGAGTGTGGTCGAACCTTGAGTGTCAGTCACAAAGTATCAAACCATCACCCTTCACCATCAATAGCAATCACAAGCTGCCATGATTGACCCACTAATGTGCCAAAGTATCACTCCACAAAAGAAGTGAAGACTTACAATGATGCCAGCAGGTGCCAGGAATGCAAGAATGTTGATATCCATGAAGTAAGAGGGCCAAGTGGGTGGCTGATGCTCACTCACACTTGCTATTATGGGGATGTATTTACTTGCATATGTCCTGTGAAACCAGCAACACCAATGTCAGAAGAGTGGTTACTGAATGACAATGTCCATTTTTACAACAAAATGCTTAAATAGTACACAAATAACTCTGCTCCATCTTTTATTTACACATTCATGAACAAATGCCAGTTTCAACATGAATGTCAGTTGTGGTAACAAAACTTGATGTCAAAAAAAGCAAAAGAAGATCAGCTTCCACTAAGACTAGTGAGTGAAAGGTTTAGGTCTAATATTAATGCTAAAATGTCAATATCAAAAGAAAGAAGCAAAGAGAAGAAAGAAGGATTGTGGGTTCAATGTTGTGACAAGAATGATGTCCTTATGGTACTTACGGGTCAAGCAGGCTCAAACTGCGCCCACTCCAACCTTTAGTAGGACTGGCTGCCACAAGTGCCATTAGAACAGCAACCAGTACCAAAGCACTCGCCCTGCAAAATCCCATACAAAAATCTTAATGGCACCAAAGTATAGCAATTGTGGAAAGTATAAGAAAGAAGGACTATACATGATAAATTGGCAGCCATCACAGAGGCTCTAGGCCACTGGACATATCTCATAATGAGACACATTTGAAATGGGACAGTCCCTCCAGAACAACAGTGTTCAGCTATCGGGCATTCCCTGCAATCTTACTTCATCCTGAATCTGGTCAGCTCAAGTCATGTAACAACTGTCATACTGATATTGAAGGAGGATGGAATGCATACGTGCCGACAGTAACAACAAATGCAAGAGCCATGTGGTACATCTTGGGAGTAAGGTTGCGTCGAATGTAGTGTGCCAATGCCACCACATGCAGAATTACAAATACCTGCCAGAAAAGGTAACAGATTAAATAAACTGCAGGCCTATGGACACTAACAGAACCTGAGAAAACCCATGACATGCTTAGTAGGGCACCAGATGAGACAATGATTGAAGATGATGACCTGACAAGATTGTGCCTTTACACAAATTTTACATACTTGATCTAGAACTAACTTGGAAGTTGCAGCTAAACACTAAACCTTGCATATAGATGTGGTTGAGTCAAACCAGGAAGGATGCAAAATGCTCTGAGGTCATGACAGCATTAAATCCCACTACTGGAACAAGTGCAGCCAGTAGCGTTCCTAAAATCACCTGCTCCCACACCCATGAGCCAAACACAAGTTCATGGTCAAAATCTCCCTCAATATTATGTGACAAAATTCTACACATGCAGTAAACTCTACTGTTGGTAAACTTAATGGCATGTCAGATACGTCTTACAAACTGAAGAAACTGAAAAGTATGGGTTTCATGAAGATGTACCAATGGGGCATATGCAATATAAAGGCGTGACGAGTAGCGGCCCGTCACAATGCACAGTAAGACATGAATAGGAATGAGATTAATGATGAAAGTGTATCCACCCCAGGAACACACCTGCAAACATCATACGGATACAAATACAGTATTTGACATCAGAAACTTTACACCACTAGTCATGAAGGTGCCTGTAGAGAGAAACCGCTGCTTTCACAAGCTGGCTTGCCAGTGTAAATATTCTATTCTCCAACATGAAATCCAGATTCTCTCAGGTAAAAAATTCAACCCACCACATATACAAATTGCTGTTGAGATGATTAGGTGTTGTAACAGGTGCAAGGTTTTAGAAACCCTAAAACACTGGGTGGGGTAACACATTCCATGAGGTAGAGTTGAACAGTGGGTGCTTGGCATACCATGTAGAAGTATGCAAGAGCATTCAAGGTGGCATAGAAAAGTGATCCTGTATTCAATGTCTGCAGGAATCCAACACGTGCAATACATAAATCCTGGTCTAATCAGGAGTCCAAAACACTCATCCCATGCATCCCAGAAAAGAAAATCACAACAATCCAGAAAGGAACAGCAAAACAACCCAGCAAAGAACAGCACAATAACAGGGAATCTAAGCACTGTAATTGGAGAAGAATTTGAAAATGTAGCACTGACCTTAACATACAAATAGAATGTGAAAACCAGTGCAAAGATTGCCACTGCTTCATTGTCGTAGCTCCCAGCTACTGACCGGGAGATGTATGATGGAACCTACACCAAACCTTATACTTCAGTTAGTTACGCATACATAAGGCAGACAACAATATCATTGCCAAAATCAAGTTTGACACAACCCACTCTGTGATTAACTGTGGAATTCACTGGAAACCTCAACTAAGTACCCCTGTAATAGTCAAGGAAGGATAAGCACACATCCCAAATGCTGCAGACTAGCCTTGCAACAGGTATTCATCATCCCCGAACACGGGCTTGTAGATCACACATGGATCAGCCTGTCTTACCATGGCAATAAGTGCAGCAGCTGTAAGGCCAGCACCTGTACCCTTCACTTCCTGTGAATTCACATATGCAAGAGGAACAGTTTTCACTTAGTCCTTTGGGGGAAACTCCATAAAAATCAATTTGCCTGCTCCTTGCTGTCAGCAACTTTGACAATAACTTCATAACCACCTTGAGAGTTTTCAGAAAAGTTGGGAATACATCTGATAAACTTCCCTTGGGAAAATCTTGAAGCATTTGGGGAAACATAGGAAAACTTCAAGAATTGAACTCAAGGGAAAATGCCTAACCTTTGTAAGTAGATATGTAGCCCAAGCAGCAAAAGCAGAAAATACAGGGGCAGTGAAGACACACACAGTCTCCACTGACAGTGGAATGTTTATTGCATTCACCAACCTGCATAAAGAAGGAATATAGGATCAGCATATAGATATCACTTCCTCAAGGTTTCCACATGGAACACAAGATGTGACACCAAACAACAATGACATGTTGCATGGAAAAGAGACAAGACTAACGAAAAAGGAAGATTTTAGTAGATGGAGAAAAAAAGCTGGGCTTACCACCACATTGTCCCAGCGGTGAGTGTGAGGCCTGGATAGACTGTCCCGCCTATCACTCGTCCCAAAGGATACCTGTAGGATTCCATAATGTGTAAGTTTAGAATCATGGTATCTCAATGCCTTATACCCACTGATGTATTTGGAGCTCAAGTGTTCTAGATCTGACACATTCTCAACAAACTAGAAAAAAAAACCTGAGCCTCCTCAGCTCCTCAATGATGATTATCAATATGATAGAGAACTCAAGAGAAAATTCAAGCAGAATGCAGAAGTAAATTTACCATGTTCGGTCATCAAACCAGTTCCAAAATTCATATATTCCTGCCTTGGTCAGATACTGCAATCCCACCTCATGTCTTGTTATGAAAGCCCCTCTACAACAAAAGGATGGCCATGGGTCTTGTGAAAATGGTTTAATATGTACATAAATGAAATTCTTGAGAAATTTTGCAGCTACAAAAGCAAGGCATGGAAAGCAGTATTATGTGCAAGTCGTTTGTCAAATCAGCCCATGTGAGTATCTGCCACTATTAATACTAGCATATTCACAGTGGGGACTGCGATGTTCATCACTGATTTCTTTCAGATGCAATATTAGATACTCATCCAAACTTTGAACTGGTATTCCCTTATCTCTGGGGGGAGTCAATCTGGTTGGCCCTTTCAGAAAAGACTGAGGGAGTGGCATACCTGGGTAACCCTATAATTGAAGTAGGGGTCAAACTCATGAATGATACTCTCATACTTGATCACCTGCAATCCGATTCCATTGACAAGAAGCTCAACTTATGATAAGTCTGGCTAGACTGAGAAATCTGGGACAACTTCAACATACTTTCAGAAAGCAAAGATGGTGATAGGACGGGATACAGAATGAAAATACACTGTAAGGACAGTAGGTGTAATGAATTTGACATCTAGATTCATGAAAATACACTGTAAGGACAGTAGGTGTAATGAATTTGACATCTAGATTCATGAAAATACACTGTAAGGACAGTAGGTGTAATGAATTTGACATCTAGATTCTTTAACAAATCTCAATAATCTTTCTGGTACTTCCTATTACACTTTCCAATTTCTCTTTCCTTCGAATGTAACACCACCCATGGGTCAAGTAATAGATTAAGGCTAGTCTCAATGCTCAATTATGAAGCCACCCAAATGAGATGCAATTGCTGTATACCCTAGCTCTGATGGCAATGCTCCATCACAGAAATGCACATGTTAATCTTTGTAGCTTGTTGCATAAACTATTTAAACAAAGGTTGTTGAGCTATAAAGGTTAGCTCAATAGATAAGGTTCACTCCTGAAATTGAGTACACACAATCTGCTCTACAAACATATTCCATCCAGTCAGTGCATGACTGTCAGCAGGAAACAACAGAACATAACCTCAATAACACATGTCTCTCAAACCTAATTTCACACCAGGCATCGGAAGACCAGAGAAAATGTTCCAATTTGCCTTCCTCAGGATGCTGCAAATGCCCTCCCTACTCATGGGTGAACTATTGAATCAAGGCTAATTGCATTGCTCAACTATGAAGTACTCCAAGTAAGATCCAATTGCTGCATACTCTATACCTCATGACCATACATGATCTGCTCTACAAGCATATCATAGTTGCCACTGAAATTGAAGAAACAGGGATCTTATCTACAAACATATCATTGTTGCTGCTAAAATTGAACATCTGCAATCTGCTCTACAGAAACATTTTATCCTCATCCAGTTTGTGCAGGTTCTTCAGCAAGCAACATAAGGAGATAAGTGCAATGATCGATGTCTGAAACCTAATTTTATTTGAGGCATTGGAGGTGTAGAAAGATTACGGTTTCAAAGATCTGGCACAGTCAATACATGACTGCAGCACAATGGCTTACTAGCAGGCTTAATTCTAATTAAAATTCTGATAGAAACAGGATTGGAATGACAAAGTGATCTCTTAGAACAGCCTTGAATGTGCATCTTAAAGACTTGTGCATGTAATTGCTGCATTCTAAAAAACAAGACTGCTGGAAGTAATCATGGGGCATGAAGAAGAGATGGTGACAGAAGATGGGGGGAATTTTGAGAAGAATAGAGAAAGATAGAGCAAAACAACTGACAAAAAAATGTAACTCTTATGAAGCTCTTTCCAAAGAAAACATTAAAAGAATCAAAAGGTTCTGACGGCAACAAAACACCAGCAAAAAGAAAAAAGAAAGAAAAAACAAATCCATGAAGACGAGAAGGTGAAAGAATCCCAGCTCACAGAGAACAGTCGGATGGAGAAGGCCAAGATGCCAATAAGTACGAGAATGGTGACAGAGAGTAGCAACCCTAGCGGACCGCCTCCATCGCCGCCCGCCATACCTAAAAAGCTCCTCACTCAAGCCGCAGAAAACCGCACCATAAACAAAAACACACTCTCGCGAAGAACGAAGAATCAAGCTAAGCTACTCCTCCCACTTCTCGATTCTCTCCACACCACTTCAAACAAGTCTCATCACTCCGGCCGTCCGTCCCCGTAACTAACAAACCACACAAAACACATAAAAAAATGACAAACTGTCAAGCTCTTCGTCTTGATCAATACAAGCCAAAAGTGAAAATCAGCAGTTGGGTCATTCTACAAAACACAAAAAAAATTAACAACCTCCAGAAACTTAGGGCAGCGACGAAGAAGAAAGTGGGTATGAAGTTGTTCTCGATCAGCTGCTTCTTCCATAAACCTCCGAAAGTGCTTCCCGGAAAACACGTTTCAATGAAACTTCTTCAGCTAGATCTTTTGCCGATTTTTTTTTCTCGAATTGATGGGTAGTCTAACACCGTCAAGAGAATGTCCCACTGGCTGAGCTCACTCATCAGCTAAGCGACAAAGAAGACGCACGTATTTTGCTTACCCCCTCTCCCAAATTCAAGGGAGCTCGCTCTCTTCGTCGTCGCAAGACAAACGAGCGCACGCGCGCTCCCACAAAGGCACGCTTTTCTTCTCTCTCATTTCTACGTGCGCTTTCCTCGCCTCCAAAGATTCTTGCTTATGTAAAAGATGGAACG
>Ga0209208_10004993_pt1 | contig 18602 bp, 11 predicted proteins | sample S1TSphfallax_3_FD_187694 | JGI IMG/M metagenome (GOLD analysis project Ga0209208, IMG submission 187694) | Host-associated microbial communities from peat moss isolated from Minnesota, USA - S1T2_Fd - Sphagnum fallax MG (SPAdes) (version 2) | ecosystem: Host-associated > Plants > Peat moss >... | reverse complement strand
CAGAGTGTATAATCCCATTAGGCTTTTTGAAAACGAAAAAGTTCTGCTTTTGTGGGAATTCTGTTTTTCCTAAAGCCCAATGTCGTTTTTCTCTTCTTTAATTCTTAATACTCACATGAGCCCCTATTTTTGGTAATGTGCTGACCTAAGTGCTTTACCTTACACAAAAAACTTTGGATCAGTTTCATAAATAATGAAGGTTATGATTCTTCTTTGAAAGCATGGAGAGAAGCGAAACCCCAAATAGGGAAGAAAAAGTTTTGGCACTAAATTAGATGAAGCTCACAACCTGAGAAGGGGTGAACTTTCTTAATAATAGAGGAACTAAATTGGAAGTTGAGAAATCCAGCAGTCAGTAGTCACAAGGACCTTCAGAAGTAGAGAAAACCTTCAGAAGTGGATTGCAGTGCATGTGCTGATACAAAAGTTAATAGAAGAGACACAGGCCGCTCCCCCCTACCCACCCCCAACACACAGCCTGTTACGTCAGTGTATTAGTTGCCTTTCCACGAGCAGCTGCCTTAACAAAGTGTTGCTTGATGTCCCCTTTGGAAATCATTCCTCAAATCAGTCAACCCCAATCAAACTCTCAATCATTTCAAAGGCTGTTGAATGTATCCCCCTCAGTTTCCCCCCACCTCCCCCCAAACGTGGTGATCTATTTTTGTTTTTTTTGGTCCAATTTTGTGATGCAGAAAATTTGGAAATTATTTTCAAAACAGGAAAAATGGATAGAATTTACACTAGATAGAAGAAATTTCCAAAAAAATTCTAATATTTTTGCTGAAAATGTGACAAAATTTGTGGGAAAAAAATCACTGCCCAAAAGTTCTGAAACAAAATGGTTTTGAGATGATGTTCTCCGTGTAGTTCTCAGCAGTGTTGTATCAGTGTTTTTCATAGCCCCAGTTGGCATGGATGATTTACATATTTCCCTATCTGCTGGATTGTATGAAACCCTTTATTTTCATCTGGGCACACATTCCAGAGAGAATTGAGTAGCTTCTAAAGTGTTAGTACGCAGTGTTTTCTCGGAGGGTCAGCTTTTCTAGTGCCAATTCTACAACACAGTCGACTCTGCAAACACTGAATTAGCAGAATCAGCCCTAAATTAGAATGGGCCCTTTAGGGCTGATTCTGCCAATCAAGCCTTTTCAAGGGAACTAGTTGAGCCTTTTTGCAAATTTTAAAAATGAAAACTGCTTAGATAACTGATTATCTTGGAGTATTATTATCACCAGACCATGGAAATATGTTCATAGAAATTACTGTATTTTCCAAAAGATGGATAAAAATGCCTGAATTGTCATGGATGATTGCTATTTTGGACTCTATCTTCTTATGGATGATTGCCACTTGGGACTCCATCTGGTTACGAATGAATGACATTTAGGTTTTTACCAGTGTTGGGCTGTTCTTGACTTGGATGAAGAACCTTTGGTTCTGGTTCTTAAAAAAACAAAAGAATGGTTCTGTTTCCATTTCACATGGACTTGGACCAGCAGTTAACTGTTTGGTTACCCTCTGGTTAGCCCCTGATTCTAGTTTTTTTTCAGGTTTTTATTTTTTCAACATTCTGGTTCCAGTTCTAGTTTTGAACATAAATGGAATTGGGGAACCCAGTTTCAGTTCTGGTTCTGGTTTCAGAACCAGAACTCAAAAATCAAATCTGGTTCCGGTCCAGTTCTTAGTAACTGGAATGGGAAGGGGTGGTTCTAACCTCTAGTGTTGGGTCAGTACCACCCCTTGGCCTAACCTTGACTGGACTCAGCCCCGGGCTCAGAAAAGAGGCAAAAGAGCCAAAAATTGGCCAAACCCTGCCCGCTCCCTTGTCAAAAAGAACTCACCACCTCAAAAGTGTAGAATAAGCTAGGGGCCCACAAAAACCAGTATGGCTACTTATAAAACAGAATAGGGCCCACACCAACAACCATTATCATGGAATATTCAACATAATTGGATTTTTGAATTTATACCCGACCTTTTTCAGAAATTTAAATTTCATTTAAGTCTTGTTTGGGAAAATAAATGACCTGATTGTGAAAATTGGGCACTATAAATTAATTTCCTTTTTCAATTTCTTGAGGTAGTTGGACTTATCCACAAGAGGACTTAGAAAAACTGAAATCGCCATATTTAGACAACAAGTTCTAAGTTCTATCATGTCGCCATAAAATAGTAGGAACACCAATTTATTCTACTTTCATCTCTGACCTGTAGCCAAATCTGGCTAAATCCGGTGAATGATCACCTGCCAGTGTTTTTTTTCTCAAATTTGTGAGGTAGGTGGGTTGTTCATCATCCACAGAGGGCCCTTAGCAAAATTTGGTTAGAAAAGTTTAGGTTTCATGCTATAGTTTGGGAAAAATCCTACAAGTTATTGTATAAATATGGCGTCTTCAAAAAGTAATTCCTCATAATGTGGCGACAGAGGTTCATTTTCTTCTGAAAAAGACAGGCCTTTTTTTACTTATGGCAAGCCCACCCCCGTTTTTTTTTTCCCCTGTCGCCAGATTTCGAAATTTCGCCAAAAGAAAATCACTGTCGCCAACCCACTTACTTACCTCACAAAATTGAAAAAACAAAACAAAACCGTGGCTACAATGCTTCTTTTTGTGGTGTGTTTTTGGTTTTTAAAAATAAAAAAATTGACAAGAAACGCCCCAAAAACTCATGAAATTCGCAATCGTCTGCGCACAACTCGCGTTGCGAGAGAGAGAGAGAGGGGGAGAGAGAGAAAAGGTGATTGTGTGCCTGCGCAGGCGCGCTCGTCAATCACGCCTCCTGCCGTGCTTCCTAATCTTGTCGTCGACGCTCTCTCGGTGCTTAACCTAGCGCCCATTTCCGGTCTTCTTTTGCACCTTTTCAGCATTTGCAGCTGTGATCAGTTGTCGCCTGGCCGAGAAAGCATTCTGATGATTTTCCGTTTTCTTTCGTGAGCTCCAGGGCGCCCCGAGATTCTTGTGCAATCATCGCCCTTGTTCTTGTTCTTGTTCTCTTTCTAAAATTGATTTTTGTTTTAAAATTGATTTTTGGTTTGCTGGTGCTGCTGCGGGAGGGAGCTTTGTTGTTCAAGTCTTTCTTTCTTTCTTTCTTTCGTATGTCTCGCATCGGGAGAGGGGATTATTGTGGAGGAGAAGAAGAGGGAGAGAGCCTGTAGTGGAACTACTAGGATGGGGGCTGCTGCTGTACACATAGATCCGGTGGCGGAAACCAAGAAGACTCGGCGAGTCACTTTCTTCAGCACAGGATACGAAATGGTCAGAGTGGAAGGGCCGGAAGAAGCAGATTCGGTGGTTGTCACTGCTGCTGCTGCGGATAATAGCAGTAGCACTACTGCATTGGACTCTCCGATTCCAGGTTCTCCTGCTCCTCCAGGGAGCTTTGAGAATCCTTTGTTTGTGCAACATCGCAGTTTCTGGAACGAGTTTCATGGTTCCATAGGGTTCTTTCCCGACGAAAATGCCGCCGAAACTTTCTGCGAGCTTCCGCTAATTTCTTATAAGAGACCTTGGAATGTAGCTGAAGTCTTGCCTTCCGTAGATCCTCCCGGACAGCAACAGCAGCAGTCAACTTTGAAAACACGTCAGGAAGACTGCTGCGTCGTCCATAATAGCCATGATGATACAACCGTTCAAGGATCTGCCAATGCTGCTGCGGAGCTTGAAGAGGCTTCATCAAGGACATCCGATGCTGCTGCTGCCAGATTGCAGGGGGAGGCGGCTTCGTGCGCGCTGAATGGAAGCGGGCATCACCGCCAGTCACCTCCTCCAGCGACGACTGTGATAATGCCATGCACCAACGCTGATGACCTGAAAATGCTTAAGGAGGAGTGCTTGTTCGAGGCAGGCGAACACACTCCCTTTGTTCCTCATCAGGCTGCTTGGTACTACTCCTCCTCAGATCTCTTTTGTTGTTCCCATTCTTCTGTCGCTGAACAGCCGATTGCAATGCTCCCCATACGAGATATGGTGATATCCTCTCCTCTGAAATAAGGTGCAAGAGATATGTTGATGGATCTGGAAACCTCTCTAACCTTAGTATTGGACCTCTCTCAGCTGTCAATTCTGTTTTTTCATAGAGAAAAGATCATGGCTTCAATAACAAGTATGGAGAAGTTGTTAGTACCCTTGAGAATACATCCTCTCTTCAGAAGTATTGATGTTGTGGTGATGATGCAGCTGTCCCTGGGCAACATTTGGGAAGAAGATGGAGAGGGCTGGCTTTGGTGCAACCAGGGGGCAGGTGTGTTGTGCTTCCTCTTTCTCATACCACAATATGATGGATGCTCTTGTTCACATGTGAATGAATGACCATTGCTGTTGTTCAAACTGCTCCTCCATTTTGTTCGTGTTTATTTTTATTTATTTCTTCCTCTCTTTTCTTTAGGGTTTCTGTTCCTCTTTTTCACAGTTGATGTTATATTGTCAGATCTAAAATTATCTGTAATCTTATTATTGGGTATATCTGAAATATTTGATGCTCTTGTTCACATCAAACTCCTCCTCCATTTTGTTTGTGGGGCTTTTATTTCCTCCTCTCTTTTCTTTAGGGTTTCTGTTCCTCTTTTTCACGGTTGCTGTTATCTGGTCAGACCTGAAATATCTGTAATCTTATTATTGGCCATTTTCTCAATCCTTTTCGGTTTTGACTTAAACCGGAAGTGTTGAGAATTTCTCAGTACTTATGAATATCTGGATGTCAGTGGCTATAGTAGGCTGTATGTCTGAATGAGGTGTATTGTAGTGCCTTCCTTTTATGTCTTTTTATCTGTGGAATCGGATTTTCATGTTGACAAACAGAATTGGTCTTTCTGTCCAGGGTGGAGTGTTTCTTCTGCTTTTCCTAGGGGCTCTGGGTTCTTACATTGTGTTTACATACACTGGTAGACCATGGTATATTTGTGGAACTTTGAGTCTGATTCTCTTGATGGCAACATATGCTGGCTTCTACTGTGCACGTATGCGTAGACGATTCAACACTGTTGTAAGTTCTCACGACTTCACCCTTCCTTATCTATTTGTTGTTCAGCTTTTTCAACTCCTGTTATTTGAGCCCTCTCTGCCTTATGATCTTTCACACATTTAGCAAATTAGAGTTTTCTCAAATTAAGTGGTGTGTATGTGTATCATTGAAGCTTGAAGTCAAAATCCTCATTGGTTGCAATCTGGATGCTGAAAGCATCCTTTCACTGTGCAGGACAGTAATGGTGACAATGTGGTCAGCACAATAGGTGATCATGTATCCCACCTTATGTGTGGCTGCTGCTCCTCATGTCAGGTATGTGCCCAGCTCTTCCTCTTATTCTCTCACATGAAGACATGAAGAGAGAGTAGTTACAATATTATAGAGCGTACAACCACATTTATGCGAGAATATCAGGTTGTGGATGAACCATGCGTTGACTCAGCAGTTTAATGACTTTTTATCAGCACAAGACATCCAGATTTTACTCCATATATACTACATTCATTTAGTTCAGCATCTTTATAAGATACTTAGTGACCATATTTACTTAAACCGATTGGTCCTCTTGGATGTTTCTTAAAGTCATAACATTCTTCAACTCCATTGTGCAGGAAGCAAGGACATTGAATTCTGATAATGTGCAGAATGCTGTCTGGCATGGACACAGTGACTTTCATGTCATTGGCAATCAAGTGGTATTTTCCCCCATTGCTTCAGGGAAATCAAGTTCTTCGAGTTGGAAGATGCTGCCACCATGGAGAATACAATCCTCTCAGTCGAAAGAGTTAGCAGTGATTACTGTAACTTCAGATTCAGATTTAGAGGACCAGCAGACATGGAGTCAAGAGGACTTAGACTCTGTTCCCTTGATGAAGCTTGGACCCTGATGCTCCATTTTACAGTTGCCTAGAAATACAATCTGGTGATGATGATGCAGGGAACATGGATCAAACACAAGCACTGTTACACTGAAGCACCACCTCTGGCTTATGATGCTTGCTGCTGGACCATATACTGTTAAGCATGCGCATCTCATGCAAGCTCCAGCTGGAAGTTTTCACAAGGCTCTGATTGTGGCATGCAAAGCACAGTTTGTTCATGGGTGAACAAGCCTCTAATGTCTGATGGTTTTGGCGGATGGAAAGTTCACATCTTGAAGAATGGCTTGAGACAGAGCAAGTGGATTGAGCTCTCCAATGTATCTAGCTGTTGGAACAGGTGACCCTTCCACTCTTTCCTTGTAGTTCTTATGCAAACTTCAAAGGTGGAGTGAGAGAGTGCATGGAGAAAATGAATGTTGTATGTAAGACCAACTAAGTTTGTAATTGAACTTCTCTTCAAAATACAGAAATATCATGTCCAACTTTTGAGTATGATTTCAAGTAGTGTGAGAGCAAGACAAGAGGTAGATGGGTTCTTATGACTTTTAAAAACCCTCAGATGTGAACATACCATGTGTCAACAGACACAGGCAGGGTCACAGGAGTCAAGGAACCACCAACTAGTATCCAGGTTTCTCTGGGCACAACAGATAGTCCAATTACTGCTTGGAGGGCGTGAGCTGCAACTGTTCAATGGAAAACCCATATTGAATGGAATGTTTCAGGTGATCTATTTTTCTTTGGTACTTTCTCACAGTATGATATGGATTTCTTAAGTTTGAGTACACACATTTGTTGCAACGTCATATATGAATACTTTCAAGTGATCCAAAAAAGTGTACTGACTACTGACAAATTAAAATGCCTTCCATTTGTATGTGGTATTCATAAATGTGTAAGAAGGCAAACTCCTTCCTCATAAAGGCCATTCATTATGTTGGTAAGCATGAATTGGAAATATGAAAAATTCTTTGACAAAATTGAATGTGAGTTCATGTTATTTTGTTTCATTTTGCATTCACACTACATTAGCCCCATCAATAGAACCATGAATGTCTTGAGTGGAAATTCCAATTGGACTTTTTCTTTGTTTGCACTCATGTAGACCCCTTTGCTATAAAACATACCTTTGCTATACCCATAACACAATGCAACCACCAGGGGCAACCACAGCTGACAGTCTCCTGTGTGTAGTGTAGAAATGGAAATGTACATAGAAAGGAGCTGCAGGCCCCCTCTGAAACTGACATTAACATGAACATCATATGAACAAATCCCACACAACCTTTTTCGAAGAAGAGACAATTTGAAGAACATCCTGTTCAAAGTTCAGACAACACATGAACAAATGCCGGTTTGCCACCATTGGATACATACTTTCTACAACAGCATACTTTCTACAACAGCACAATCTTTTTGAACTAAACTCTCAAATTGAGATGAATTCTTTTTCACTATATGCCTACTTTACATCTTACTCGATCTCCTTAAAATATTTGTCTTCTCACATTCACACCTTGAAATTCTTCAAGTATAATTCCAATCTCTCCAAGTTTTGATAGGTGATACCACACTAGGTAGTAAATGGTTATGCATCTCTAAACTCCTCCTGACACAAATTGCCAATGAGCTATAGAGATCTTGATAGATAGTGCACAAAGTTGAACTGATGCAAAGCAGTTCATCACCATTGGGTAAATTTCTTCCTGGCCCAATGGTGGCTCCAAACACATTGCACAAGCTCAAATAGATGCATGCAGTTTCTCGGCATTGGGTAAATTTCTTCCTTAACCTGAACACCTGCATTCCTAACTACTAAACCCACAAACAACTACACATTTAGGGTCTTTCCCACAACAGAGGCCGGACTGTATATTGCACACACCCTCAGTAAAGCATCAAGCTTTGATAACACCATGAAATTCTTCTAGAAGAACTCCAACAATCTCTCCCTTCCATCACAATACCAGTGGCCATATTATAATAGTTTGTACATTCATGACTACTCTCATAGTGCAGAATTTGCTCACATACAAGATTTGACACATGAAGATAAATCACAAGCTTCAATGCTGACTTAGACACCTAATGGTCACTTACCATGTTCAAAGACCAACAACACAATCAGCATGAGCAAAATCAGGTACTGACTCCCACATATAGTGCAGCAACAGAAGTAAATAGGAAGGGAATATATCTAGTGTTCCACTCTCAAATTGACAGGAACATGACCATCACATAATCAAATCCCACATAAAACGTGTCTTTAAACTTGAGCCATAATATCTTGAACAATTATATTCAAAGCTCAAACCCAAGTTCATCCTTCGAAAGCTGCATCAATCGGGGTAGTAGACACCAACAATGCCAGAAAAACAGAAAATCAGAAAAATCTTCAGATTTAACTTTTTGCTCAAACTTTTGCCATTTCTGTCACTTGCATTGCATTGCACTTGTCACTCACATTCCCAACAACTAAACTGAAAAATATACACAAACTTCAATCATGGTCCTAAAATATTCACTTCCGTGTTCCAGAACCCACAACACAATGAGCATAAGTAACATTCTGCTTGTAGTCTCCCACATTGACTGTCTAGCAAATGTAATTACATAGAAAGGGAACAATGTCCCACTCATGACTGACAATAACATGGCCCTAAATTCTTTATGGTAACCATAAAGCTTAAGTTCACATCTTAATTTGCTTGACATTTTATGGGTCTCGAATTGATGGTCCCAGATCAACTTGGATCTTCACCTCTGAGAATGAATGGCCCTCTTTTCTGTGCTCCTTGATGGTGCATGTCCATCAGCTAATGAAGTTGAGTTGCCATGGTCTAAATGTGGATGAACAGTCCATTTTGAAAAAACAAAGCTTGTTATTGTTTTCTTACTTTGGGTACTTGTGATAGTGTTTCCCTCTACCCAAAATATGAACTTGTTAACATTATTAGATTTTTGGGTTCTCCTTGCTTTTCATCCTTCCTCTAGCACTTTTGAACAAAATTTCCATATTGTTTGCAAATTTTAAAAGATTTGAAAAGTATCCCCAGTATAGGGTTGGTTTTACAAGGTTTGAGTATGATTTTAATAGTAAAAACACACCTCATGGACATGACAAAATACATTCAAATATTCAACTTATTAACTTTGAAGGCACCAAACAATTTTTTTGTACTTGCAAAGCAATTTCAAATACTTAATGTCTACTTTTTAAAAGTTCACAAAAATTCCAAGTCCCATTCATTGTGTCATAAGAACCTTGAAAAATAATAATTATTTTGATTCAAATCTGGAAATCCCATGCCGACAATAGTTTGAAAGAAATGTACCTAAAAGAAGTTATATTATTTGTTTTAATAAAAAAAAATTTGTTCGTTTGTTTAGGAATTGAAATTTGAAAGGTATAATACACAAAATTGAAAGGACAGAGAAAGAGAAATTGTGATTGAGAAAAAAGATACAAAGATGAATTACAGACATGATACACTACAGGATTTTAAATGGCGTACTTGAAATAAAGAAGCAAGTAAGAGGAAGATCACAAAAGATACCATATTAATCTACTACCATAGATTAAATATAAGTACATTAGTGTGAAGACAATGATTTCAAGGAAAAGATTTTTTTCTAGACCTAATCTAATAAGGTCACAAAAAATTAAACAAAACACAAAATTGCAAACTTTCATTTCTAGTCCTAATTCTTGAAATTGGAAAAAAAAGTTCTTGCAAAAGGAAACATTGAGGATTTGAGAAAATATATTTTTTCATTCTCTTAATTCTACAATCCAATTGAAAATTGATGAAACTTTGCCAAACTTTTTTCCTATTATAACTATAGTACAAGAGTAGAAAAAAAGAAAGAAGTAATAACAACTAAAAAACACAAGAAACCAGCAAGCAAAAGAAACCCAAGAAACTCAAAGCTAGGAAAAATCTGTCGCTTTCAACATTAAGCAACAAAGAGCAGTTTTTCTAGAATTAAATTGAAAAGAAGGAAACAAAATGTAGTGTATGTAAACAGTGGCCATGTAATAGTCACCGTAAACATCTAGAAATCAAATCTGACTTTGGAGGAAATTCTCCCTAATAAAAGAATTCTAGAAAAACTAACAAGAGAAGGGAAAAGATTGGCCTTTTATATAACTGTCAACAAAGTTAAAACCCTAAACAAGCCATAACCCTAAAACACCTAATAGGGTACAGTAACTTAAGAACATACATTAACTGTAAAGGTATGATTAGCATGCCTATAACTGGCTGTCATGTATGAGGCCATGCATATGGGCATGATAATAGGTAGGTAGGCTATTGGAAAGGTAGGCATTGTATGGGTGGGTAGGTGGGCAAGTAGGTGAGTAGGTGGGGGAGGGAGGAGGCCAGGGTGCATAGGCAAGTAGTTTAAATATAGGTAAGTAAATGAGATTTGGGCGGGTTTTGACGCACTCCCAAGTCCCGGGGTGAACCCACTTGAGGGTTCACCAAAGTGTAATTGCGGAAAGAGGGACTCGGAAGGCGCTCCCGGCTTCCAACTCTAGAAAGGGGTAGAGGGTCGAGTTGGGAGCCCAGGGATTAGACTAGGAAGATGATTTAGTAGATCAAGCTTGAATCTGCATCAAAACAAACCACCCACGTGGTTAGTTCACATTCCGGGACACCCTTGGGTGTTGGGACAAGCCACGGGCACTTCGGACCACAAGACACACCACGGCCCAGACTCGGGGGAAGCCACCACCTTCCCCCATATAGTATTCTCTACGCCACATTTCGGGGACTACATCCAAATGACTCTTTTTCCCGGGACTCCCAAGTTGGAGTCCCGAAATTGTCCCGAACTTGTCCCGGGTGGAGTCTCGGGACTTTGGGCACTCATAACTCCCGACTGACAGGTCTGATCGCGACGAGGTCTAAACTAAACTTGTAGCCCTCGTCAAGATCTTTCCAACTACGTATCGCACTCTCAATTCGAAGGTCGGGAAGAGGTCGATTCCCGACTTTTAGTGGTCGGGAGTCAAACTGGCAGTTTGACTCCCGGCCTTTCTTTTGCCCATAACTTGGGCGACAGATGTCGAAATGGCCAATGCGAGGCCATTTTCGATATCTATGCTTCAAGACCTTTTCAATGACACCAAGAACACCTCAATGCGAGGTGTTTTGCCCCTTGCTGTCGAGCTCTAAACATTCGGGAGTCCTGGAGGACTCCAACTCCTCACTTTTTCCAAGTGTTGGGCTTCACCCCCACACTTGGCCAAAGTAGGGTTGCGACAAGTTTGGGGGGTGAAGAAAAAAAAGTTCGAAAAAAATCGCAACTTGGGTTGAAGAAAGGAAGAAAAAGTTTAATTTGAATTCACCACCTTGGTTAACCCAAGGATAGGGAAAGACAAAAAAGGTGCACCCATCAGTGCACCATCCATGTCCACATTGGTGCATTGGTGGGTGCTAGTTCACTTTAGCTCAATGTAATTAAATTACAATTAAAAAAATGTCCAATGCAACTAGACTATAATTAAATAGATAAGTTGCAATGAACATCATTTTTTCATAGTGGTACATCACCTAGGCCTACTAGGTAGGTAGTTTTGCCTATTAGGTAAGTAACCTAAGCCTAAACCTACCTAATAGGTTAGACTACCTACCTACTATGCTTAGGTTAGGTCTATTAATAGGTTGGTAGGTACTTACATAGCCTATTAAATAGCATAGGCATAGATAATTTATTAGGTAGGTATAAACATAGACCTAATAAACACTTATAGGACTTAGTAGACTATAACCTACATGTTATCTAGGTACATGCATTTATCAATAAGTACTTCATACTTACTTATGTTACTTATAACCTACCTATTTATGTAAGTAATGTAAAAACATTCAAGTTCATTTAGTACAATATGTATGTTGAAAACAAATTTCTTAGAAGTTAATTACAATATGTTGGTCCAAAAACATATTCATTACAAATATGTTGTCCAAAAAAATCACCTTTTGGGGTGGTGGTGCAATGTTTAAGGACTTGGTTCCTCAATGTGGAGATGAGGAATTCAAGTTTCCACACTTGCAACCTAGGCTACCTTGACTACTTAGGTGACCTAATTAGGTAGCCTAGGTTGCAAAAGCTATTTGACCACCTAACCTAGGCTACTTGGCCTAGCCTAGAGGCCTAACTTAGGGGGCTTGGCTTAGCTTAAGTGGCTTGGTCTAACCTAGGTGGCTAAGTTAGGTGGCATAGCCTAGGCCTAAGACATAGGGTTGGTAGTTAAATAAATAAATAAAAATTTGGCATTAGTTATTAGGTTTATTAATTAGGTATGTAGGTAGTAGGTAAATAGGTAGGGTAATTAACTAATTAATTAGTATTTTCATATTAGTTTTAAATAAAATATAGTTTTGGTTGCTGTCAAAATTATATTATTGTCACAGTGATTCAATAAAAAAAATCCGATCAATAAAACCAACCAAAAAGACTCAATCAAAATGGTCGAGTCCGAATCAACTTGTCCAAAATGGCATTTTGGTCAAGTAAGACATGGGGGCAAAAAAATCATATAAGGTGTTTTTTTAACCAATTTTTTTGATAAAAAAAGCCGTGATTTCTTGTTGTCATCATAGGTAGATTTGGGTTCAATAACATAGGTTAAATTGGTACCTAAGCTAATTAGATAATTAGGTTAGGTAGGTAATTAACCTAGTAAATTAGGTTATGAAAGTAATTACATGAAATATTAAGTGTTAAATAAATAGGTTATGGATGCTAGGTAGTAGATGAGTGTATTCACATTAATGGGAGCCAAAATACATGTAACCGATGTTTAATTTTTCATGTTTTAATATCAAAAAATATTAATGTTGCAATTTATTCAAAAAAATTCATGAAAATATTTTAAATATGTTATGGAAACATTTGCTATGATTTGGAATATTTTTAATGAAGATAACATATTTCAATCACACATCAATCACTATAAGTAGTGCATTTAAATGTTATTGTAAAGACTTGTTTTTTTAAAAGAATTTTTTTAAACATGACATATTTTGGGGGAGGTTATTTAAAAATATATTTATGTAATGATACATAGAAACAAGCTTTTGGGTTTCATTGGATTTTTTTTCAACTTTCAAATGAAATATTTAAAAAATATTTCAAGAATATTTGAAGATAATTAGTCACCCAAGGAGGTGACCTTAGCTCTTATTAACATGTTTAGACCTAGGTAGACAAAATTATGTAGCTATAGGTGTAGGTAGAGAGGTTAGTTCATAGGTAAGTACCTAGGTTAGGTGAGTAGATAGGCTATGTAACCTAGGTAGGTAATTGAAGTTTAAGTAAATTACTTTGCTCTCCAAATTGTGTGTCTAAAAGTTATATGTATCAATATTTTTTTCATAATTAATATTTGTTGTTCTTGCAAGGTCCAATGATCACATCTCTTGATGAGGACTTAATTGCAAAGATATTTTCTTTTTGGCTTGATTTATAAGTAAGCCATTCTAATCATCTTTCTTTCTAGAAAGACACAAAAAGAGAAAGAGCTAGCAATATTCAACCATGATGCACCTCTAGGTTGGCAATTACATAAACAAAGGTATAAACTTTGTGGAATTTTTTTTAATGATATTGAGTTCTTCCAATTTTATTAAACTTTTACAGTTGGGAGTGGATGACAAGTACATTTAAAGAGCAATAGCCCAACAAGTGGGGGTTTTTAGAGGTATTAATTGTTTTTATCCAAAGGACCACCCAAAAAGGATAGCTAGAGCTTTGGAGAAAAAGTTGTAAAGCTTGCCATTAATGCAATTATGACACAATGTTTGTTGATCGGTGTTGGAATCACCATCCTTGGAATTGGCTTTACATTTTTAAACAAATTCCATTTGTGTTTTGTAATTCAATTTTGACAAACGATAATGTCAAATGCATGGCAGTATTTGTTTTGATATTGGGATTTCTAATTATATATTAAAATACCAAATTTGTCATTATTTTAATGCATGTCTAATATTTTTTTCATGATGGGTTCAATGTAAAACTAAAAATTCCAACAAGCATGCCTTCAAAACCTTTATTTTTGTACTTGGTGTCTATTTTTGAACTTTAATTACAACAATTTCAAATCCTTAAAAGTTTCCCCATCCAATGTGATTGAACTTATTAATTACTCATGTAGTGTTATCAATGAGGTTATTTTAAAATTTATTTAAAATAATTCTTACTACCTTTCAAATGACACTAGTATTTCAAGGACCTTTTCAATTTTCTAACACTTACAATTATTTGAATAAAAAACCTCATTTATTGGCTTTTTGTGAAATCATATGAGTGGCACTTGTCATTTGGGATTGAAATAGTATAATCTTGTCACATTCAATATGTATAATGCCAAAAATCATGAAGTTTGACAATCAACTAATTAGTTTTTGGAGCACATTTTCACTTTCCAATATATTGATATGATTATTTTTTTTTCACCAATAGACTTCTTAATATTAATTTTAAAGTGTGATTTTTTTTCATAATTTTATTCTTTGGGTTTTGAACTACCTTATTCCAAGTACAATTTATAAAAACTCATTTCCATGTTGACTTGGTGGAAGTTCAAAAACATGCAATTGCTTGTTGGAAACCCTAATGGATTTTCATGGTGACTCAACGTTTTGTATAACACTACAATTGTTGTTAACACACCATCATTTGATCATCAATTGATTTGTGGATAACATGTATTATGTTGTGTTTTTGTATTCCATTTGGTTGACACATTTTATTTTTGTTTTAGTTCAAAGACACTTCAATGTGTTCATGTTTACATTCATGGGTTGTGTTACTTTAAAAATTGTTATTTTTCAACGTCAATGGTGTGCTGTGTTATTTCCCATACTATGTTGTTTTATAAGGGTATGTTCAAATGTTTGAAAGAAATATTGACAAGAGATAAGATGAGTTAGAACTAGAATGTAGAATTTTCTTGTTACAACATTAAAAAAGTTTTATGTTGCAATTTGGTCTTAGATATGAAGCTTGGAGATGTGTTGGAAGTCCTTCCAATGTTGCTGCCATAAAAGGGAGAAAACAATGTTGGCCACTTAGTGGTGAAAAGTGTAATCACACTTACATGAGCCACAATAAATGTAACACATGTTTAGTTTTTCAGATTTAGAAGTGGTAATTTAATTTGGTGTTGAAAGTATAAGATTGTTTCATATTGTAAAGATCATAATATATCATTGGAACATTAATTTAAAAAATATTCGATGAATAAAAAGTTCTCAAAAACACTCATTAAACATTGCAATGTGTGTTTTTTAGCATTAAAAAGACTTATAAATAGACTTCCAAACTTTTGAAAATTACATGTATCTTGAAATCTTTTACATAAAATCTCACATAATAACATAAATTTCTAAAAAAGATTTTTGGAATTTTGAATTTCAAAAAATAAAATTGTAAGGATTATTCCCCCAAAAACAATCCATTAAATATATGAATGTTACTCATGTTATCCCGTTTACATTCAAAATTATTCTTGGTTCTTGTGATATATGAACAATGACAATGGTGATGTTCGCAATAACCTGCCCCTTTTAAACATTATGTGTGCATTCTAAATCAGTTCATTTGTTTCCATTTTTTCATTTTTCAAATCATTTTTAATGTTATGATTTTGATACATTGTTCTATGTTTTCATATGCCTTCATTTTTTAGTATTGACTTTTGTTTGCAATTGGTTTGGATTGTTGTTCATAAATTATGTGATGTTGTTTATATAATTTTAAGAGAGAATGTTTGCCATTCATTTTTAAAATTTTGAAATGGTGTTGATGTAGTTGCATATTTGACCATAGATAAGTTCACAAAGCTTTTAATATTAGCAAGAATTGTCCTTAAAGTTTATGTTATTCTTTAGGTTTTTAAAAAAAATTCTTTTAAATAGTGGATTATTTATTTATTAAAGGGTTATTATTTTTGAATTTTGTATGAAAACTCTTGTCAAAATCCTTACTGTGTTTTAACAACTTGGTAGGCACCATGCTTCAAGGTTCAATTTGAATTTGAAATATTAAATAAATTTTGAATTTTCAAGATCTTTTTGTTATGGTTAACAATTTGGTGTCCACCGAGTTGTATTTATAATTGAATGTTTACCATTGAACAATGTAAATTTTGTGTTTGTATTTTTGGACTTTTATAAAGTCCATAATTAATTAAATATGTGTTTAGTACCGTTACATTAAATAGATGTAGGCTAACTACGTACACAGATAGTTAGCTTAGGTAAGTTAAGTTTAAAAAGTTGTTGGGTAGGTTGCTAGGCTTGGTAAGGTATGTAAGGTAGGCTACCTATGTAGGTTAGAAAAAAAATGATCATAATTAGGAGAGACAAAATATTGTTTCTTGAAAATGTGTTGCAATGTTAAAATGCTCAATCCCCTAACATGGATGTGAGGGGTTCAAATCCTTGACTTTGCAACCTATTTATGTGCTTAAGCTAAATTTAGGTTGTTAATTATGAAAGGCTTAACTAAGTAGGCTTACATAACACTACTATAAAAAATGTTATTTTGATTAGATTTTTTAGGAAAAAATCCTCAAAAAATAGGTGTAAAAAAACCATCCTATCAATATGAACAAATCAATTTGGACCTACTCTTGTGATTAGGGTGGTCTTTTTTATTAACAAAGTAGGAGACTATTTGAACAATTAGTTTGACTAGCAGATAGTAGATTGTTTCACTGCTTTCATTTCAATTTAAATATAAACCAATATATATATATATATATATATATATAAGTAGGTAGATAGTAAATAAAATTAGGTAGGTCATAGAAAGGCAAGCACGTAAGTAGCTTAATCTAGCTTAACCTATCACAGTATGAGAAATTGAACCCTTCACCTCCATGTAACGATAAATCAAGTCCTTATCGATGGATTACACCTCTAAAAGGTGACAATTTTTGTCAAGTTTTTTTATTTCACATCACTATTTATGTAGGTAAGTAAAAATGTTAGGTAATTAGCAAGTAGGTTGAAGGTAAGTTGTAAAATAATAGGTTGATAAAGGAGGTAAGAAATAAATAAGTAAATAGGTAGATCAAGGTAAGTATATAAGTTTAAGTTACTTACCCATTTAAGTTTACCAACTTAACCTACGTAGTAAGTAAATAGTAAGTAGACCTAGGTAGTTAGGTAGGTAGACCTTAGCTAGTTAATTCAAATTGATTAAACATCATAACAATCACATGTTGTATTTATGATTTAAAACTAATCATAAATTTAATCATTTAAATATGGATTATTCCTTATAATGTGAGATCATGGACATTTTAATTTTTTTCTTTCCAGGTTTTACAACCCTTTTGACACTCCTAATCATTTTATTTCCTTTATAACAAACTTGTCAAGGATAATTTCATTTTGGAAATTCAACTTGTTACACATGCTTCACAATAAACACATTTATGTTTTCTGAGATTGGCACATGGTGGTTGTAATTCATTTTTCAAAACCTTTTTCATGTGTTTTGAACTTTAGCAAGATGTTTTTTTATCACATTTGGGAAAACATTATACGTTATAATGAAATGGTTAATATACATGTCTACCAATATTGCATAAAGAAATTGAAATTTACATCAAAACCTAGAAGGTTAGTTATACAAACATTGAAAAATTATTTTTTTGTGTGATTGTAACATGTTGAGCCTACTCTTTCATAATTATGAATTTTAGCAACAAAAGTTAGGTAAAACACATCAAAGTACATTGCAATAAAATGTTATTATTTTATTGTCACATATTTCCTACAAAGTTAATATGCATTATGATTCACATGATATAATTCAAACATACACAAAAAGAACAAAATTGACAAGTTCAAATTTTATGAAAATTGATACAAGGGACATGGGACCTTCACAATGAAATAACAATGGATGTTAAAGTAGAATTGAAAGAAAGATAGAAAGGAATTAAGAATGACATGGAAATTTTGTTGATGGATAAGGAAGAAAGGTTTAATACAAAAACAAAAGGTGAAAGGGAAATAAAAGTTGTTCAATTTGCATAGGTGTTAATGCACTTTCAAGTGACTTTACATGAGACAATGGAGATTCCTTCTCTCTTTTTGTGTTTTTATGGGAAGCTTGGAAACAAGGCTTTTGATCGGATGTTCTGAAAAATATGTCCAACTTGGATCCAATTTCAAATGTGAAAATGCCATTTGGTTTTTTCACTCTAAAGTTAAAGGTTTTTCTTTGTTGGTTGAAATGAAAACAAAAGCACTTCAAAAAAATATCCTAGGAAACCTACAAGTGAATTGTCTAATAAAGAGTTGGTTGGCCATGTTTTGCATGAATTATAACTATTATTATTTGGTTCTTAGGTTTTTGAAAAAACCATTTGTTTCAATTTTTAAAGTTTTTATATAAACAATAAATTGTTGGTTTTAGTTCTTTTAATATTTAAAAAATATCAAAACTCATTAGTTCTAAGTTTGTGCCATTTTTAAAAAATTGTCCTTTCTTTATTCTAATGGCTCTTTTTTTGATAAAACCCATTCATTCAAGTTTTAGTTTTGTTCCAAATTTTAGGATGTAAGGATGGTTGGTCAATGAGGTTGATACATTTGAGACTACAATATATAACATTTAAAGGTTGTCAAAGTGCATAATAATTTGTTGAGGGTATAAATTGTTTGTGCGATTGTCGAATGCTTCTCTTGCATTGTAATAAAAAGGAAAACAAACAAAGTT
>Ga0209208_10004991_pt1 | contig 18605 bp, 12 predicted proteins | sample S1TSphfallax_3_FD_187694 | JGI IMG/M metagenome (GOLD analysis project Ga0209208, IMG submission 187694) | Host-associated microbial communities from peat moss isolated from Minnesota, USA - S1T2_Fd - Sphagnum fallax MG (SPAdes) (version 2) | ecosystem: Host-associated > Plants > Peat moss >... | reverse complement strand
GGAGTCGGGGCATGCTCTTTAACTCACAACACTTTGAGGGGTAGAGGGGCGTGTTGGAGCTTCGGGATGGGACTAGGAAGAGTTGACAAGCTTCACTCACTCACACGGGCCCGCACATAACCCACACAAGGTGGTTAATGCATAGTTGGAACACCTTTGGTGTTAGGACGAGCCACGAACAACACGGACACACAAGATTCACCACGGCCCGGACTTGGGGGAAGCCCCCACCTTCCCCCTTATAATATACTCTGCAACTCTTCACGGAGCCCACATCCAAATAGTTTTTCTCTCCCGGGACTCTCGTGTGGGAGTCTCGAAATCGCACTAGCTGGGACTCCCGTGACTTTGGAACCCCATAACTTTGCGAGCAGACCTCGGATCGAGGTGCAGTCTAGAGCAAAGTTGTAGTTCTTGTCGAGAGCTTTTCAACGGTATGTCGCACGTTGTCTATAGCCAAGTAAATCGGGTCAATTCCTGACTTTTTCTGGTCGGGAGTCAAATTGGCAATTTGACTCCCGGCCCTTCTTTTGGCCATAACTTGTGTTTCAGATGTCCAAATGAGCAATGCGAGCCAGACATCTAACTTCCAAGAAATTTCTAATGATATAAAGAATGCCACAAGCCATTGAGTTTTGGCCCCTGAAATCGCTCTTTAAAATTTCGGGAATCCACCGAAACTCCATTTCCCAAAGTGGGAGTTGCCTTGGGAGTGTGAGGGTTCACTCCCTCACACTTTCTGACATTCTCGGGAGTATGTGATGTGACTCCCGGGCTTTCTCTTGGCCCGCAACCTTGCAACCCCTTTTTCCTTGGTCACAAGCCCAAGGCTAGGGTTGTGACATCAAGACTACTATAAGGTCTATAAGCATTAAAATTTGTTGATCTTGCTAGTAACAACATAGAGAAAAAGAAGAAAAAGAATGTTTGTGTTAAGGTAGAAAGGAAGCCCATAACATAATATTTGGCAAGTTATTAGTGATTATATTAAAGGTGTTTCAATTTCTATGAAAGAAAGACAAACTACATGTGTGGTTTACATCAAATGTTCATTGCAACCTTGATATATAACAAAAATTATTGATGTTTTTTGTTTGTTTCATTACTTTATTGAAATCAACATTTTCGACAACTTTAATGTCTAAGATTAAAATTGTTGTGTTGTTCAAAATGGTCAAAAATAGTTCATTTGTGGCCTTCCTTTTGGTAAATAATAAGGTCTGGTGCATTGATTGACACCTACAATCAAGTAAATAAGAAAATCATGGACGATGAATCTTATAGAATGTGCATATACATATTAGTACTTCAGAACTTTTGGAAATCAAAACAATCAACAAAATCCTTCACAAGAAATGTTGGCAACAAGATGACATACATGAGAGATAAGATATAAACAAAAATCATAGATTCAAATCAAGTTCATCAATGTATATCATAAAGTAAGAATCATGAAATGGAAAAGAAACCTCTAAAACCAATATACTAATAAATAAATATGTGTTTTCATAAGTTGGGTAGGATGTTAGTAAGATAGCTGTCAAACATAATTGTTGGAATTATTGTAGTTGTAATTAATAATTATAAAACTTCAAAAACTACCAAAGTAAAAGCTTTAGTGGTTTACTTACTTGGAAAGAAGAAGTTGTGGCCCTTGTTGTTGCATGAGTAGTAGTGGCATCAATGATCACAACCTTCAAAATTTATCAATCAAAGCTACATTAATCAACAAATTCAAAGCTTTAAAAACTACCAAAGCAAAAGCTTCATGATTTACTTACTTTGAACGAAAAAAATGCTATGGTTTGATGTTGTGTGAATAGTGGTGCCATTGATGATCTCAACTTTCAAACTCAATGATTGAAACAATCAACAACTTCAAAGTTTCAAAAATTATTGAAGTAACAATTTAAATTTGTTTTGAAAGAAGAAACAACTATGGCTTGTTATTGTGTGAATAGTGGTGGCATCAGTGATTAAAACCTTCAAAAACTAAAGTAATCAACAAACTTCTTCACAACAAATGTTGAATGAAATGTAACACACAAAAAAACCAAAACCAAAGACAAAAATCAAGATTGCAATAAGGGCAATGCAAAGATTATGGATGATAGGAAAATAGGCTATAGAGAAACTTTGATGACAATGTTCAAACATCTTGCCTTGAAGCATTCAACAATATCAACAAAATTAATAAAAAAACTTTGCAAAGATTCTACCAACACTATTGGAGTAATAATAAAAGAGTCATCTCACCTCTAGTGCATGAGTACTTGGCAATGCAAAAGCTCCAATGCAAGAGTTGCACACATCACAACAAAACTCCAAACAATCACCTCTACACATCACATAAAAGAAATATATAAAATAGGAAGAAAATTCCATTACAAAAATGCAAGAAAAATGCAAGAAAAAAAATGTTTACCTTTCATAATTATGGATCCATCTCCAAGTTTCAATGATGAAACAACAACGGTAGTTGCCACCTACCATCTAATGTGGATAGCTTACTAAAAAGGTAAAGGACAATGATGTCATGTTTAAAATGGCAAATGTTAAAAAGTAAAAAAACAACTCTCATGTCCTATTCAAGTTTTGTTAGCGTGTTTAGCTTAAACACTAGGTGTAAAACATCAAAAAGGGTTGCCCTTGGACTTTTTGAGTCCTTTGAATTGTATGCTTCGAAACTTCAAATGATCATAATAATTGAATACAAAATGGTAATCATAAAATTATTAATGCATATTAATAAGAACATGTAGATGTGTGTTTAAGTACAAAATCCCATGATAATAACATTATACGATCATACTAGAACCTTATTTTAAAGGTAAAACCATGGGATCAAGGCATTCACCCTTCATAATAAATGAAATGGGTCCTTTTGCTTATATGGTGGCAAATTACAAAACAAAATTTCTTGTCATATAAGCTCACCTTACATGGTAGTTTTTCACATGTGAAATAGCTAGCCCTTGAGGTTATTACAACAACAAATCCAACAAACCCATTTATTCATTTTATAAAAGTAAAAAATGTGAACATCTTTTCAAACCCATTTATCCATTTTAGAATAGTAAAAATTGCAAACATCTTTTGGACAACATACAAATATTATGATCAAAAGATTGGATCAAAACATAATTTAAAGTGAAAAACTCCAACAATTCATTGCATAAGGGCTTTGCCCCTTATGGCAAATTCAAACCTAATGTTAGTATATTCTAGTCTACATTAGGTTTGAAATATTGTATTGGAAGTTCAAAATTTTATTGAAATCAAAATTTTGGATCCAAATTGTGAAATTGCTTCTTGTTGAAATTAAAATTCAAGCTTGGACCAAAGTGATGTTTTTAAAAATATATGTTCAAATTTTATAATTGTATAAATACCAAAGCTGTTAGAAATAGGACATCCTTATGAACATTTGGGGTTGATTCAAAAGTCCCCCCTTCATCCCTACCAATGATTTTTTAATATAAAATTTACTTAATTTGTTTGAACAAAGGTTTCAAATTTATTTTTTCACAACATGTTTGATATTCTTTGACAATCTTCCTAATGCATTCAATGTTCCTTTTTGACATCCTTCAACATCTTTCTTAATACCCTTCAAGTCCTTCTTGGTGCCACCATTGTTTTTCAACATGCCTTTTAGTGGCTTTGACGTCCTTGCCAACATGCTTCCCAACACCCTTGTTGTCCCCTATCACCCCTTATTGTTTGAATTGAAAAAAAATTCCTTTAACATTCTTTGGTGCCCCTTGTTTAATGCCCTTCCTAGTGACCTTTTCCTAGTAACCTTAATATCCATTTGCATCCTTCCTAGTGTTCTTGTTGTTTTCTAACACCTCATTTTTTTGAAAAATCAAATAAACAATTCCCATTTCACACACCTTCCAACATCCCTTGGCATCCTTCTTTATACATTTGGCATCCTTCAACAACCTTCGTGATGCTCCCCAATTCTTGGAGAATCCTTCTTCACCTTAGCATCCCCAACATTCCCGATGATGTTCACCACCTTAGCATGCCCCAACATACCCTTGAGGAAAACAAATGTTATTTACCATGTCACCACCTAGCTTTCCCGAGTGTACTCCCATCATCCTTCATTGTCCTCTATCACAATTCCCATTGTCCCTCATCGTCAATTTGCACCTATCAACTTTCCCTCGTTGTCTCTTGTGATCGTTGACATTTTTCCTCCATTGATCAAACTAAAATAAGATATTATCAAACCAAAACACCTGATCCTAGTCCAAATTTTTATCAAGGATGTTTAATTTAATATATTTAACAAATGAATGTTTCATCTCGGAATGTCCTTTCAAAACACTTTGCCTAGCAACCTTGATAAGTAGGAAGTTTTTAAAATGTGCAATAGCCAAGACTTATTTTTTATTTGTGACAATTTTTATGTTGGGCAAACTTAATGATATAAATTATGACAGTGGAGTTAGGTGTATGTTGCATCGCCAAACAAAAAGATGAAAAAGTTGTGTCAGCTTTTGTTTCAAGATAGAGCTGGGCTGGTAGAGCATCTCCACCGGTGTTCAGTACGTGACTCTAGACAGTACAATTTATTGTGAAAAAGTCAAAATGTGCTGGTTTATCTCAGGAAATTCGTTTTTCTGCACCAAAGTGCAGCTTTCCAAGGCTGGTACAAGGCGCAATACAGTTGTGGACCTCTAAAAAAGAGTGAAATAAATTGGACCTGACTGCGGCTCAGTATTTCTGATTGGTTGATCATAATGAAGGGTCCAGGTGGTTTGCTATTAGTAATTCCCACGTCTCTACGCAGTTCCAGTTACAGTTTTATTGGTGGAGATTCCAGAAACAAAAAACAGCTAAACTTAGACATTTAATTTTATTATCCAGAGTGACATACTGATCACCGGTGGAGATGCTCTTATGTAATTCTTAACTCAGCGAACTATCAGTAGCTCACCACTGTAGCATTAAGGACCTAGGTGGTTGCCAACTCCTAAGTCCACCTTTCATTGAATTAGCTACCAATTCACTAATTCCTAAGCCCCTTGGTGCAAAAAAAACCAAGGTGTGTGTCTCACACTGTGGCCTTGCCATTTACATTAAAAAGTATCTTAAGGCAAAAGAAGAATTATGGAAACTCAAAATATTTCACCATGCAAAAATATAATCTTTAAAAAATCCTCTAAAAGAAACCAAAATCCTTTGAGATATTATAACACTCTATACTAACTAATCTCAAGTTTCAACACAAGCAAAAATATTCATCTTTCAAAAATCCTCATTTAAAAATAGACCTATTATTATTACCTAGGGGCCAAAATCCCTTAAGCTATTGTACTCTATAATGAATCTAAACACAATATCCTTGCCTTGGTAGGCAAGGCCAACAAACCAAGAAAAACCCCCTTCATCCTCCAAACCCTAAAACTGTTGGATGAACAACTCTCCTCCTCCTCCTCTAAACCCTAAACCTGTTTAAGGTAACCAATCACAAGGCCACATTTCTGGACCCCACCCCTCGCCCCCCGCAAAACAAAAAGAAAAGAAAAGAAAAACCTTCAACAAAAAAGACTTCATCCAAAGGGACACCAAACCCTAAAGCTGTTGGATGAACTCTTCTCCTCCTCCTCCTCCAAACCCTAAAACCAATCATAATGCCTCTTTTTCTGAAACAACCCCAACCAGGAAAAAAAGAAAAAAAACCCCAACAAAAGAAACTTCATCCAACTTCATCCAAAGGGACTCCAAACCCTAATTTTTTTGGATGAACTCTCTCTCCTCCTCCTCCTCCTGGCCCTAAAGCTGTTTATAGTAACCATCATAAAGGCCGCCTTTCTGAAACAACCCCAACCAAAATAGCAAGGAAAAGACTTCACCCAACAAAAGGGGTTTCATCCAACTTCATCCAAAGGACTCCAAACCTTAGAACTGTTGGATGAACTCTCCTCCTCCAAACCCTAAAACTGTTTCCTCTCTGATGCAGGAATTCTCTTTGTGATGATGTTCGCTCTCGATTCGAGATTTTGCGAATTGTGCACGAAATCTGCGAACCAGAATTCTGTCTGCTTCGCGTTTTTTTGTTTTGTTTCTGAGGAAGGAGGGAAGGGAAGGGCATCATGGCCTTTGAGAGGAATCCGTTGTCACTGAGTTTGCCACAAGCAGCTTTTGAGAAATGGTTACGTGATAGCGGCTACTTAGAAATACTGGATCGCTGTGTATTGGATCATGCCAGAATAGCAGGCCAAGGATCACTGGCAGCGCTGTCCAAAGTAATTAAGATCAATCCCTTTGTGAATCTCACAGTGGAAGATCTTCTCCAAAAACCAGTGTCATGGACTGGAGAGTTTTTCGACTGTGGGTTGGGACCTTGGGAGACTTTCTCATGGCCAAGGACCATCACCCAAGTCAAGCTGCGAATGGAAGAGAATGTGAAGCGATACACAGGAAATTATCTCATTCTTGTTCTTATCATCTTTCTGTGCTTTTTGTAAGTATCCCCCCATCTGCATTCCACATTGATCTTGTATCCAATTCTATTGTAAAAAGCCATAGCTCTCTTATTGTCAAGATGTCGAGACATAGGCTGTTGGTAGTGTAAAGGGATTTGTGGATTTTTTCATTCTTCAAAGTTAGGAAAGCAAACTAGGATGGGCAGAATTCCCTTGGCAGGCAGGCACAAAAGGCTACTTGTCAAGCTGTTGGGAAAGGATTTGTACAAAAGATGACCTAAATTGAGAACATGATTTTTAGGTCATCTTTTTTACAGAAGAATTTGCTACGGTTCCATGATAAAACAATGAGTATGTCCACTGTCACATTGAACACAAATTTTTGTGTCCACTATGGAGCTTACCTTTTCTTATCTACATAGTGGAAATACACTCCGGAAATCCATGGATCTTTGGTCACACACACACACACACACACACACACATATATATCAATATTTTTTAATCAAAAGAAGATTTGATAATTTGAAGATCTGATGGTTTTTTGTTGCAGCAAGAGCCAAGGGTTTGGTAGCTGAATCCTCAGTGCTTTGTTACTGATGATATTTGGAGTTTGGGCTGGTGTTTTGATAGGTATAAAATGCCATTGGCTTTTGTTGGAGTAGTGTCAATTGTCTCGTTGTGGGATACACTGAGAAAAGCATCTGATGAATGGGGCCTTGAACGGACGAGCTTCCGTTACCGATCCCTTGTCTTTCTCAGCAATATAGGTAAAAACAAAACAGCAAAAAAACTTTTGCTCACAGTTTTAGATAATTTATGCAATCCTAAGTTTTTCCTCATTCCACAAGTTTGGATTGCTGATTGGTCTGCATGTAATCTAACATGTAATGTAACATCTCTCTTGCTCCCCAGATTATTTTACAGTTTTAAGAAAAAGAAAATTTGCATGGTTATGGCTGCAGTGACAGTTGTGTTGATGGTGTTCTGCAAAATAGCAGTTGCACTATGCTGGGCAGGAATAACGAGTTTCCTTGGTATGTTTCTCACTATAGTTGAAAATAATGTTGAATATAGTGGCATGGGGTACTATTAGGGGGACCAAACAGGTAGCTTTTGACAAGTAATTGGACCAAACAAAATTTGTGTCAGCTATTCACAAATACCTAATAGAATTGGGACTGAACTGACAGTTTTTGTGAAGTGCAGTGCACAAATTAGCTGACTGAATGGTTATGGTATTTTTGATGCAGTTGTCACAATGCATAGTTGTTTGCGGAGAATCACCAGCCCTCCAACTCCACAGAGTACACATTAGACTTGGTTCTTCAATGGTGGGTTTCAGGAGCCGACAGTAGATTGTACATTTATTTCATACAAAGACCTTCCTGTGGAGAAAAATGTTTCGATAGTAGTTGTAGATTGCAAATGGGAAGATTGTGTGTGAAATCTGATTTCTTTGTGTTGTACCTTTTGTAGGTTGTACATCATTAGAGTGGTTTCTGATTTTACCTTTATAGGGGAACTTCCCCTTGTCCTCATTCCTATATGGGTGTTTGCCTTCATTAGTGGAAGCAGACTTATTAAAAAATAGTCTAAAGGTTCTACAAAATTTCAGAGTATCTGATCACCCTTGTTTGAGGCCAGTGTACAACTGAAGTGCTCTAGATAGGAACATTGTTGACCAGAGGTTTTAACATCCTCCTGGTTTTTGCAGTAGCAGACTATTTCTAAGAATGAAATGTTCAAGTGTGAAGGTATTATGGTAGCTGATCACTACCATACATGTTGCTGTTTAACGTCTCTGAACAGTGTGTGTGACAGTCACTGTTCAAGCAGGTCCTTGGTTTTTTTCCCTTGGTTCTTTGGGGTTGGATTTCCTCTTCACGGATACCTTGTCAGATCTGAAATCTCTGTAGCCTTAATTTTTGGGTCATTTCTCAAGTCTGTTCTGGTTGGCTTTGAATCTATCAGCACAGTTTATTAAAGCATGGGAATGTTGGATTGGGAGCTTGCTGCAAAGATGTAGGACTGCAAATCCTTTTGGGCAGATTCTCAATTTAACAGAGCTTACTGCTGTTTTTGTAGGGTTATGAAACAAAATTGCTGTTGTGTGTAGGTCAGGATGTGCTTTGTGTTATAGCACAAGTTTTTCTTTGCTTCTCTGATTCTCATGTATCTCCAAAGTCAGTAAGTGCAGGTCAAAACTCAAGATGTTGTCTGTAAATCCTTCTGCACAAAATTCCCATAATTCAAGAAATCAAAGTGCAATCAAGAAGCACACATTTGTTGCTAACTTTTTGCTATATATCAAGTCCAAACTCCAAGTTTGCGTTTTGCCCTAAACAACTCACACACAACTTCAGTGCTCTGTGCACTTGCAATGACAACCCCACAACCCCTTTCAACACCAAGTAGCTTTTGAGTCTTATCCTAACTTCAATTCCAAAGCACAAATTCACAACCATTGGGGATACAAATAGTGATGAACCGGAGACTAGTGGCAAAACAGTTATACCACATATCCAACCTTAATTATCATGCCATCTTTTGTGAATAGTGTTGGCAGGTTCCCTGGTTGGTTTGCAGATGTCAAACTGCAGGGGTTTAAAACTGGAGGGGTTTAGGGTTTAGGTTGTTGTGACCTGGACCCAAACCAGCACCTTTTTGGAGGAACCCGCATAAGAACCAGTCTGTGGAAGTAGCCTTTTGCTTGAAACAAACCAGGTTCTTTAGAAAAATTTCACCCATATCCCCTCTTGAGGTCTCTAGTACCTATTGTTTATCAAATCTAACATAGTGTATTAATAATTGTTTCCCAATCCTCATTCATAAATGAAAAATAGGGTAGTGTAAAGTGAGAGATGATTTTAATGCAATCACTTGCACCAATTGACTTATCTAGAGCTATCAATTCTTCAATCCTTGGGAGTGTGGAGTTTACATGATTTTCAAATTGAGTCCCAAGATTCTTGAATTTTCAAAATACATGTGCCAAAATTGAAAGGTTTAAATTTTTTGAACCCTAAACCCTCAAACCTGCACTTGAAACACTTAATAAGATTTTATAATGTGTTAAGACTGGGTTCGATCAAATGTGACTTTGAGTTTTGTAGCCATTGTGACTATAGGGATTTCAACATTCATTGCAATTGAATTTCAGTTCATTCTCTTGGCTCTAAATGCAGATGGCATGATTCTTACAAATTGATAATTTATCTTTGCTTTTGTGAAGGCAATGAATGTTCTCAAGATTGGACTTAAAATGATTGATGTCAAAACTTAAGATATGTGAGTTTGGTGTTAAAATAATTCATGATTGGACCAACCCATTGTCTTATCACTTACCATCGACCATAACATACACATAAAATGATTCACTAATATTCCTCTTGCACAATTGTGAATATATGGGCATCCCTTTAGAAGCTAGTCGTAAACTTCGAAGAGCCCAATACCTAGAAACTATGAACAAACAGAAATAAATGACACACATCCCCCAACAACCAAGCAAATTGGGTGCCTAAAATATGTATTGATTCCCATTCAACCTACCTTGGCACCAGGCAATGGGGGAAGTGGCATGACATTGTACCAACCTTGGTTGAACACGTTGGGCTATATAATGTTGAGCCCAAATGTTGAACCCTAAAGACTTGGCACACTTTGGAGGCTAAACTCATACTACAATTGGTCACACTATGAAATTTTCTTAAATATCCTCATTGACACATCAGACAGAAAATCAACCAATTGTAGGCAGATTAGCCAAAATAAGTGTTGCCCACCTACCCTCTCCCAAATATAATTGCAACCTTTGTTGATACTGTCCTTCATCTTATTGGCTCCTTGTCACCTTCAGACAAAAGTCCTACCACCATGAGTCACAACCCTTTCCTTTATCTCTTTCACACAACACTTGAGAACGGTGGAACACCGTGTATGTGCCTTGTGTGCTTCAACCCATGAGCACTTGAGAAGGGGAAGCTCAGCCTAACTACAACAAGGCCATCAGACCAATATCTGAAATCTTGAGAGCTTCAGACTTAACAGTAGCTTCACCATATTTCCAAGGGAGGCTGATCAAAGCTTCCCACCCATGAATCCTCACAGCTTACATAGACTAGATTTGTAGTTTCACTCTTATGACTTAAAATAGATATTTTTTTCCTTACTTTGATCCTGTCAAAAATATTTTTAGAGCATAAAACTCTATATAAATGTTTTGCTGATGGCATCTTCCCAACCTGCGCTGTGTTGCTGGAGTGGCAAATAAAATTCATAACACTCAATTTGGAATTTGAAGCACATCAATACGAAAGGTTTAAGAGACTGATAGGCAGAATACCTGAGAGCTTAGAGAGTGGGAAATATGCTACAAGAAGCTGCCTCGACTCACCAGCCCAAGCCATAGTGCAACATCTGAAATACTAGGTCTGTCATCAGCAACAGTTCGGACACAGAGCTCAGCTATCTCTGCCATTCTCAGCAACGGCTCAACAGCCTTGGGGATGCCCAAGTTTTTGTCAAGAATACCCAGAGTCTTGCCCTGCACAATTTTTGGAACTGCCCACTGCACTATGTTGGGAGGGTTATTGTCAGCATCAAAGACTTTTCTCCCAGAGAGAATCTCAAGTAGCACCACACCGAAGCTGAACACATCAGTCTTCTCATTGAAGCTTTGTGCATTGGGGTCCATGTAGTAGCTCCTGAGCTGGTTCATGTGATGACATGGTGACCTTATCTCATGTTGATGTATTTGATCCTCTGGTACACTAACATCAGGCGAGGCAAGCTGTCCAGTTACAGTCAGTACAAGAGACGAGTGCAACAACCCAAAATCTGCAACTCGAGCATTCCATTCTGCATCTAGGAGTATGTTGGAGGATTTGATGTCACAGTGGATAACAGGGGGAGAAGCATCTTTGTGGAGGTACTTGATTCCTTGAGCAGCTTGCATTGCCACCTTAAACCTCATTCCCCAGTTCAGCTGGGACAAGCCACCATGCAGATGATCATGGAGAGTTCCATTTGGCATAAATTCATATATCAGCAGTCGCTCCCCAAACTCCTGGCAGTACCCCACCAGATTGACTAGTTGTGGATGCCTAACTTTACACAAGACCTCAAGGTCAGCTTCAAAGCCTCGACTGTTGCAGTGGATGCGGTGGGCAGCATTCACACGCTTGACTGCTAATTGACGGCCATCTGGAAGCACAGCCTTGTAGACAAAGCCATAGCTACCTCGTCCAAGCTCAGCAACCTCTTTGAACCCACTTGTTGCATCCCGGAGCTCAGACAGGCGGAACACTTGCATACGGATGTTTTTTTCTTGTGACAATATCCGTGTATGGCTTGATATTGATGCTGCACAAGAGCCAATCATAAGACTGCTCTTCTCTCCTGGGTTCTTATCCATGCAAGCACAGATAAAGACAACATACTCTGGAAGCTTGCTCAAAGTCCTTTTGTACCTATGGCAGAGCACCAACCCACACAGAGATGCCACCAGAAAGCCTCCAACAGTTGCAGCTGTGATAATAACCTCTGCTCTCTTCATCCTCAGGGTTTTGCGGTTGGCTGTCCATATGGAAGCCTCTGTAGGTTCTAAGGATTCCTGACACAGGGACTGGCAGAGCAATTGCTGGCAGAGAGAGCAATCTCGACACACACGGTCAGCATCAGTTGAGCATGGTGATGACAAAAATGTTCCTGCAGGGCATGTGCTTGCACATGGGGCACAGATCCGTTGAGAAGAGTTGAGGCAAATGCTCGACAGTGTGCTATCTATCACACTGAGATTGAATGCAAACTCCAACCCCTGTGTGCATTCCCTGCTCTCACAAACCCCAGGGTTGAACAATTGGAGAGGAGGTTGATAGTCTGCTGCACTTGGGCCCCAACAAACTGCCAGCAGGTTGCTTTCTCGAACCCCACAAGTCACATCCGAGGATGCAGCTATGGCTAAGAACTCTGTTCCAAGAGGTACTGCAGTCCTGTTGATGTTGATTGCATCCCCCCAGCACAAAACCTCATGGTTGGTGTTCAGAATCCCACAGGTATGAGAAAATCCTGCAGTGAGTGCAGCAAAGGGGACTCCAGGAGGTGGGCTTGCTTGACCACTGGAATTATCTCCCCAGCAAACAGCATTCTTCTCATCCATCACTATCCCACACACATGGTTCATCCCGGCAGCAAGACTCTCAAAACGGATGCCGCTGGGTGGGTTTGTCACACTCGGCACTTGCAAGTCATTCTCTCCCCAGCAAACTGCAGTTCCATTTTGCTTTGAAACTCCACATGTGAAGTTCCTTCCAGCTACAATTGACTCGAGCGGTGAGACATTGGGAGGAGTGTGCAAGATTGACCCAAAAAGACTCCAGCAATCTATCCAGCCTGATGGAGTGATTCCACAAACATGATCTCCTCCTGCAGCCAGAGAATCGTAACTCTGTCTTACTTGAGGGATTATGTTCTGGTCTGTATTGTTACCTTGCCAGCAAAAGGGACGAAGACTCAGAGCTTGCAAGCCGCACATGAAGCCATCACCTCCAGAAAGACTGACAAATGGCTCAGGCATGGAGGTGGAGAATGTCACCAGCTGCTGCTGCTGCTGAGATTCACTACTGCTGCTCCTTCCCCAGCACAACACCTGTTGTCCTCCACTGGCTTCAATTGCACACACGACTCCTGCCTCTCCATATGAAGCAGCAATGCTACCCATGTATCCCAAACCATCTGTCTTCTTCACCAGCGTAGTAGAGATGAAAGCAACTGCCACCAGCAGCAATAATATGATTCTTCTCACAATCCTCTCAGATGCTGGTGGTTCCTGCCTCAACAAGCTGCTGCTGCTGCTGTTGACAAACATTACCCTACTTGTCTGCATTAGGTCATTCAGCCAAGCTCAAGGCTATTTCTAGTTGATGAGTTCCTGGAAGAACTGCTGCTGCTGCTCTTGCTGCTGAAGCTTGAGTTACTGGGACTGCTGCTGCTTGCAGGTTTCAAAGCTGACTGGAGAGCTTGAAGAGACATCACCATTTGATCATGTATGAATCCAGCTGCACACTCCTCCTCCTTGAGCAAGCGTGATAGCAGCAGCTCCAGTGCTTGCTTACGCAAGCTGTGCTGCTGTTGTCTCAGCGGTAAAGAGAGAGACGACAATGCAGCGCATGCATGCAGGAGGAGACTGAATTTTCGTTTTCTTCAGCATGGACGAGAGAGGAAGGAGGTAGTATGATGCTCTCTTTTCTGCTTACTGCAAGAAAGGAAGAGGAAAGCGCTTGTGAAGAGGACACGCAGAGATTACAACGAGATTTACTGCACAAAAGCATCACGAATGCATGGGGTGCAACATGCAGCAGGTGAAGAAAAACTCTCGGCTCATGAGTTTTTCATGCAGCGGAGAAAGAAGAAGAGAAGAAGAGCTCATGATGATGTGAGAAGAGAGAGAGGACATACTGAATTGCTGCTCCATTTGAGAAGGAGAGCGAAGTCTGTTCACAAATCTTATCATTGGAGTCGGCGGGCGGCACAATGCTTCTTGTTGGTGCCTGCTTTCGTCGAGGAGAGACTTCTTCTTTCTCTAGCTTGTCGCTGCATTTTTCTTCTTCTTCTTCACGCAGTAGTCAGGATTTGCAAAACCTTGCCACATTCTCTCTCTCTCCCAGCATTCTTCAACTAATAAGCTTAACAAGAGTACCTATAGAGAGAGAGAGAGAGAAATGACCGATTTCCTTTGCAACAAAACCATGACGTGAACAACAACCAGAAAGAGCTCAAGCGGAAGCAGATAAGAGAAAAACAAATATCACAAAAAAGCGCCTGAGAAATCAAAATCAAAACAAAATAGCTTCCTAGGGGACATCCGTATACAAACAAACAAATCTGAAAATGCAAGCGCTTTGTCTCTGTCTCTGTCTCTCTTTCTCTCTGTCTGTCTCTCTCCAGAAGCAGTCTCCAACTACCAAGCTATGTTTGCAAGAAATTAATAGAATTGGAAAAATAAAACAGTAGAAACGCTCGTAGTTACGAGAAGCAACAACAACAGCAACAAACAAAGCTTCCCGGAGGAAATTTCCGTATACAAACAAACAAATCTGAAAATGCAAGCGCTTGTGCTCTGTCTCTCTGTCTCTTTGTCTTTCTCCGTGTGAGAAGAGCATTCACCAACTACGAAGCTGGTGCAAAATGGAACAAACGATGAAAGCTATTGCAAGCGTTAGTTGAACTCCTGAGGGAAAATAGACAGAAGAAAAGCACGTGGTTATGAGAAGCAGTACACAGCACAACAACAACAACAACAAATGGCAGAAGTAGCAGCAGCAGCAGCAGCAGCAACAGAATAGCAACTACATACATACACTCACATACAAGCTCCTGCTGCTGCAACAGCACCTGCGCACTGGGCTGCAATTGAGTGCACGAGATTGCGAGAAGAAGCCATGAAAGCTTCTTCTTCTGCACAAATGAAGACCAACCCTCTCTCTCCCTCTCTCCGTGTCTGCTACGTACCCAAGCAGGTGGTTGGTAGGTAGGTAGGTACCAAGCAGAGGTGGTAGGTAGGGAAGTAGGTATGAAGGTAGGAGGGTTCCAAGGACGGTTGGAAGGTACCATTGGTAGGTAGGTAGATAGGAAGGTAGTAAGTGGAGGCTAGCATTGGTAGGTAGGAAGGAAGGTACCAAGCACAGAGTGATAGGTAACAATAGTTGGTTGGTAGGTAGGTGCCAAGCACAGATGGTAGGTACCATTTGTTTTTAGGTAGGTAGTTAAGGTACCAAGCATAGAGTGATAGGTACCATTGGTAGGTAGGTAGGAAGGTACCAAGCATAGGTGGTAGGTTAGTTAGTTGGTAGGTATCATATTTAGTGTGTTCTGTTGCAAGCTCTTGATTGGTGAAAATAGGTAGGTAGGTAGGTAGGTAGGTACCAAAATAGGTGGAGAGTTGGCTGCTAGGTACCACTGTAGGTGCCGGTTGCCAGTACCTATTTACCTACTACACTGGTACCTTCGAGGGTCTAAATTTAACTCAGGGAATGTTAAATTTGGACTCAGGATTCAGACCAGGAGTCAGGGTATTTCGTTTCTTTTCTTTTCTTTTCTTTTCTTTTCCCATTTTTTTCTTTTGAATGGCTAGAAGATTTTAGCCAGATTTGGCTATAGACCAGATTTGCATTTTAAGAATCCTTTTTTTTCATTTTGGCTACCTGCCGGAACATTCTGTAGAAATCTTGACAATTTTATTTTTATTTTTAAAAATTCAAAATCAGGCGAATTAGGGCCATCAAATCCTTTACTTTCTTAGAATAAAATTTAGTCATATGCAAAAGATATCATGTTCCCCTTGACCGCCCAAAAAGAATCCCCCCATTCACTGGAACAAAAAATCCCATTTTACAGAGAACCGCTGGGTTCCATGGAAGAACCGACGGTTTTCAGGGCGGTTATTTGAATTCTTTTCCCCAAAAAATTTGAGACCCATGGTTATATATATATATATATCCAAAACCAAGTATTTAATATTTTTTGAGAGTAAAAATTATCAATCCTAAGAACCACCCTGATACCCAGAGAGTATCAGGGTATGATGTGGTTTTTTAATAACCGCCCAACACTGGTTCAAACTTTTCAAACTACAAACTTCACTTTCCTTAGGGGATCTCTAGAACTTACTTCTTCTCTCATGAGATGAATGAAACTTCAGTAAAAACATGGCCCATTCATCCATACATCCATCCATCCACACATCCACACATCCACACATCCATCCATCCATCCACACATCCATCCATCCATCCATACATACATCCATCATATGCACACAGAGTACTTCAGATGTCATTCACACATTGGGGTGAAGTAAGAGCCAAAATTTGATGCCCAAATTCTACATTCAATGCAATGTCTCTCTTCCTTAATGGCAAGAGCCCCAATAAATACTCAACCCTTGTGCTGACATTGAGCAAAGGTTGTCAGCAAAAGGTTGAGTATATATTGGTGGAAAAACCATGTGCAATAAATAATAATTGAGAAAATGAGGTTTTTTATTTATTTATATAATTTAAAAAATTCTTCACAGTCCAAACTGAGTTTCATTATAATAAATTATCTATTCATTTATTAATTTAATAAATAGCTTCATTATCATCATCACCATCATCATCATCATCATCATCATACTAGGCTACCTGGTGTTTTGAATTCCATTAACTTCCACAATGATGAAACCCTAGCAAACTCCATTAAACAAAAGCAACCCAGCAAAACAAAAAACAAAGAACAAAAAACAAACCTAAACCCTAAACCCTAAACCCTAAACCAAAGAGACAGAGAACCCATGTCCCCTTTAGCTTCCACAATGATGAAACCCTAGCAAACTTCATTAAACCAAAGCAACCCAGCAAAGCAAAGAGAGGGGAAAAAAGAAGGAACAAAGAGAGAGCCATCCTTATGCTCACTATTATTATTATTTATTATTATTATCTATTATTATTATTATTATTATTATTATTATTATTGGTTTTTTTAAAAAAAATTGTTTTATTGTTTTTTTTTCCCCTCAAAAAGGTATTATTCTCTTTTTTGGAATTTCAAGAAAATTTGGGGAAATTTGGGAAATCTGAATGATGAAAAAAGGCAATGTGGGTCTTGCTGGCTGCTGCTCATAGTTAAATAAATTTTAATATATTTAATATATTAAAATATATAGTATAATAGAGATATATATATATATATATATATATATAACAAACAAGTAAAACAAGCTCTGCCTGGAATGGCTTGCCTGGAAGAGCTACTCATCAACCAAAACAGAAGTCAGTCATGCTTTTAATATATGTAATTTTTTTTTGTCATTTCTGGTTTGTCTGGCAGCTTTGCAGACAGATCTGTTTTTTCTTTTCTTTTCTTTTTTTTAAAATTTTATTTTATAATAATAAATTTATATATAATAATATATATAATATATAATATTTATATATAATAATTTAAATAATTAAAACGTTATATTTTTGTCTTGTCTAAAACTCAATATTTATTGCCAATGTCAGTAGGTAAATGTACAACATCTCATCATCTATTGGCAGGGCCAGTGTGTTTGTGATGCCTTGTTTTAAACAGGTCGACAACACCATCAATTTCAAGTTTGGATTCAACTTTGAAAATACGTCGACTTCCGAATTAGGTTCCAATGGTAGTTCTAAGCAAAGTTAGAGAAGCTCCAACCCAAAAACCCTAGAAATTCACATGTAATATGAACCCTAAACCCTAAACCTATTGAAATCCACAAGAACTTGTTATTCACTAACCTTGAACCCTAAATCCTAGAATGCATGCCCTAATTTAAAATGAGACTAAAAGTTTACTAAAAAGGTTCATAGAGTTTGTTCATATAACAGTATTGTCTACCTTGAACTAACCATTAAGAAAGAAATTCAAAAAAGCTTATGAAGTGCAACAATGCACAATGAACTTAAACCCATTCCCATTTTGCTTCAATGGATTGTAGGCAGAAAGTTGAAATGTGTTGCAAGATAGAAAGCCGAGATCTTGTGCTAATTGCTTATCTTTAGAGTGTTTAAAGACCCAATTAGGGTAACCTAAATGGGTGGGGTTGCACAATTAAAAAAATCTCCATTTTTTCATGTAAAAATGCAATGTATAGAAAATTAAGACACATGTTTTAAAATGTGATTATACAATGGGTTTTCACTTGTTTTGGTCACGCCACTTTTACTAAGAAATATGGATATCAAGTATTAAACATATCTATTATTATTTTGTAGTTTTCATTGGGAATTTGACATGGTTTTTTTATTCTGAACCTAGCATCTTCAAGTCATAGGTATTTATTTATTTCTTCTTCTACCAAATATTATGGTTTATTCATTTCTTTCAATTACATAAATGTAGCAATGAAAATTACAAAACATTAATTATTAAAAATGCTCATGATTTTTCACAATAGGTTTGGTACCCAAAAGAATTCTCTCTTCTCTTCTTCACAAAAAAACCATTGCTATTTAGTGAAGGGGGGAGGGGGGGATGATTTCCCAGGTGGAACCTTGGTAACTTACCTGTGGTTAATTCACAACTGAGCCCTGAAACTGGGTCTTGACTCTAGACTCTCTCCAATGGATGAATGAATGGATGGATGGATGGATG
>Ga0209208_10004990_pt1 | contig 18606 bp, 19 predicted proteins | sample S1TSphfallax_3_FD_187694 | JGI IMG/M metagenome (GOLD analysis project Ga0209208, IMG submission 187694) | Host-associated microbial communities from peat moss isolated from Minnesota, USA - S1T2_Fd - Sphagnum fallax MG (SPAdes) (version 2) | ecosystem: Host-associated > Plants > Peat moss >... | reverse complement strand
CCACTTCGAGCAGCGGCTCCTCCTTGGCCACGGCCGTTGCGGTCCACCAGGCCAGGCCCAAAAGGCCCGCCGTGCGCCGCGCGCCGCGGACGATGAGATGGGTGGTCCCCCCCATCAGCCGCTGGTGAGACGCTCGGGCTCCGCGCGGATATTGGCGGCGCGGTTCTTCAAAGCACGCAGCGTGCGCTTGAGGTTCGCCAGCGAAATCACATAGTAGAGGACCTTGAACAAACGCAAGCTCGTCCAGATGGGAGTGGAGTTGAACACGTCGCCCGCCAGCAGAGACAGCAGGGCCTCCTCCATCCGCAGGACGTTGCGCGGACCCAAGAACAGTTCCCGCATGGTGGGGTTCGTGGCCCGATAGATGAACCAGGAGAACTGTTTCGGTCCGTGACGCACCAGTCGGTCGAAGCGCCGCAGCGCGCGCTTACTTTGTCCTGGATGCACCCGGCAGATGTGGGCGGTTTCCGCAGCCGCCATGCCGCTGTTCATGGCCAGCATGACGCCGGACGAGAACATCGGATCGATGAAAGCGAAGGCGTCGCCGGTGAGCAGAAAATTACGGCCATAGCTGCGCTCACACGAATAAGAGTAATTACCGGTCGCCTCGACGTCGGACACCAGCACGGCGCCCTCCAGGCGCTCGGCGAGGGGCGGGCACAGGGCGATCGTCGCCATGAAAAACTCCCGCACCGAGCCTGACCTGCGTTTCATGTACTGCGGCCAGGCGACCGCGCCGACACTGGTCGTGCCGTCGGCCAACGGGATGAACCAAAACCAACCGTAATCGAACCAATAGATCGAAATGTTGCCCTCTCGCCTGCCGCTGTGGCGGCGCGCGCCGGTGAAATGGCCATACAGCGCGACGCTATTATGTCGCCTGTTGCGGCGCTTGTTTTGAAAGTGATTGCCGAGAAACGTGTCGCGGCCTGAGGCATCGATCAACTGCGGTGTTTCCCAGGTCTCGGTACGGCCGTCGTCGTGCACTGCCGTCACCCGGACGTGGCTCTCGAGGAATTCGACTTTTCTGACGCGGCAACCTTCGATCACCGCCGCTCCCACTTCGGCGGCCCGACGTATCAAGATTTCGTCGAATTCCGAGCGTCTGACCTGGTAGGACATGGGCATCGACTTGTCCCAGGCATTCGCGAATTGAAACTCCTGGTGGCGGCCGTCCCAGTGGGAGCTGAATTCGGCGCCCCACTTTTGCATGCCGATGGAGCGAACTTTTTCCGCCACGCCGAGTCTTTCCAGCAGCGGCACGTTGGCTGGCAACAACGACTCGCCGATATGAAATCGCGGATGACGGGCCTTTTCCACGACGACCACGCGATACCCCTTTTCCGCGAGCATGATGGCGGCCGATGCGCCGGCCGGGCCGCCGCCGATGACCAGCATGTCGCAAAACCCGGGGTTGGCGGCGGAAAAACCTCCGGAAGGGGTGTTTTGCGATTCAGTTGCGGGCTTCATGGATTCTCCACGGTCGGTGCAGTCTATCGTGCCGACAAAGACCGGTCCAACGGCGGTAAGATAAGGCCATGAACATCTTGATTGTCGAAGATGACGAGGTGGCGCGCGATTACCTTGCGAAGGCGCTGCGTGAGGTGGGTCATACGGTCGATGTGGCTGCCAACGGCCTGGACGGTTTGCGCATGGCGTCCTCCATGCCGGTGGGCTTGGCGATCGTTGACAGGATGTTGCCGAAGCTCGACGGGCTCGCCCTGGTGCAATCCCTGCGGGCCACCGGACGAAAAATCCCCGTGTTGATCCTGAGCGCTCTCGGCGATGTGGATGACCGGATCACGGGATTGCGCGCCGGCGGTGATGACTATCTCACCAAGCCCTATCACCTGCCCGAACTGCTGGCGCGCATCGACGCCCTGGCGCGGCGCGGCGACTCCGGCAATGGCGAGGCGAACACGAAGTTGAAACTTGCCGATCTGGAGCTCGATCGGATGACGCGCCGGGTCACGCGTAACGGCAAGAAGATCGAATTGACGGCGCGCGAATTCCAGCTGCTTGAATTCATGATGCGCCACAGCGGTCAGGTGGTGACCCGCACGATGCTGCTGGAGGGTGTGTGGGATTATCATTTCGACCCGCAGACGAATGTCATCGACGTGCACATCAGCCGCTTGCGCCAGGCGATCGACAAGGATTTCGACAAGCCTCTGCTGCATACGGTGCGTGGCGCCGGGTACAGTCTGCGCGAAGACGAATAGGAGCCTGTCTGGACAGGCTTCTGGTGCGCGTCGGCAGGCGCCGGGCGTTGAGTCCCGACCAACGCTTCCTGGGCGTGCTCGGCACGTCCCCGTTTCGTATCGCCATCGTTTATTCCATCGTTTTTGCCTGCGGAGCGGCGGTCTTGTTGGGGGCCGTGGATTTCGCCGTTTCTCGAGTGGTCGACGGCAGCACCGACAACCTCATCGAGGCGGAAGTGCAGGGACTGCGCGAACAAGTCCTGGCCCTCTCGCGCAGCGATTTCATCGAGCTGGTCGAACAGCGTTCGCAGGATCAGGACGTGCGTGGCGCGGTTTATCTGATGGTCGATCCCAAGCTTCGGCCGGTCGCCGGCAACGTACCGGCCTGGCCCAAGATCGACGCCAGCGAAGGCAAGTGGATCCAATTCATGGTCTCTGTTCCTTTTGGCGATACAACCCGGGAACATGAGATGCGTGCGCAGCGCTTTCCGCTGCCCGGCGGCTACCGCATGCTGGTGGGACATGACGTGCAGGAACGACAGGACGTCAAGAACCTCATGATGCGGGGTCTCATCACGGCCGTCGTGCTCACCCTGTTGCTCGGCCTCGGCGGCGGCTTCTGGATGGGACGGCGCATACTCGCACAGGCCGGCGCCATCTCGGCGGTGGCGACGCAGATCATGCGCGGCGATTTGTCGCAACGCCTGCCGGTACGCGACGCCGAGGATGAGATCAACAAGCTGGCGCGCGAAATAAACAGCATGTTGGACAAGATCGAGCAGCTCACGCTCGGCATGCGCACCGTGCTCGACAGTGCGGCGCATGACCTGCGGACGCCGCTCAACCGCCTGCAGGCCACCGCTGAGGGAGCCATGGATCAGCTCGCTCCCGGATCCGTGGAACGCCGCGTTCTCGAACGGGTTACCACGGAAGTGGACCACATGCGCAGCACCCTGGACGCACTGCTGCGGATCGCTCTCGCCGAGACGGGCACGGTTGCCCGGGAATCGGTGGATCTGTCGGAACTGGTGGCGAGCATGGTCGAATTGTATGCTCCGGTCGGCGAAGAGCGCGGAATTGCCCTGGAAAGTGCGGTGGCGCCGGGAGCCAAGGTGCTGGGCAGCCGCCAGCTCCTCGCCCAGGCACTCGCCAATTTGTTGGACAATGCCATCAAATTCACACCGGACGGCGGCCGCATCCGCGTGTTGTTGCGCGGGTCGGCGACCACGCCCGAGGTGGTGGTGGAGGACAACGGGCCGGGAATACCCGCCGACAAGCGCGAGATCGTGCTTGGCCGGCGCGTGCGGTTGGATGAGGCGCGGAAATTTCCGGGATCTGGCCTCGGCTTGTCACTGGTGGCGGCGGTCACGAAGTTGCATGGTGCGCGGCTGGTTCTCGACGATGCGGGTCCGGGTTTGCGGGTGTCACTGAAGTTTTAGAAATATGCCAAGAGGTTTACATGCGTTCAGGGTTACTGTGCGTCGCGGTGGCGCTCTCGATGGCCGGCTGCGCCGCAAATAATCGTGCTGCCGCACCGGGTTCCGCGCAGGGAGCGCGGGCGCCGACGGCCGCCGCTGCCCCGCTGGCGCGTTCCGGTATCGATTTGAGCTTCGAAGACCCGACGGTCCGGCCACAGGATGATTTGTATCAGTACTTGAACGGCAAATGGCTGGAAAGCTTTCAGATACCGGCCGACAAGAGTACCTACGGCGCCTTCTCCGCCATCCAGGATGATATTCTCGATCAGCTACATGGCATCGTCGATGATCTGGTCAAGGCGGCTCATGCTGGACAGCCGGCCGCGCCTCAGCCGGCCGCGCCGAATTCCGAGGCGCGCAAGATCGCCGACCTGTACACGAGCTTCATGGACGAGCCGCGGCTCGAGACCCTGGGAACCACGCCGCTCAAGGTGGCGTTTTCGGCCATCGACGCAGTGAAGTCCAAGGCGCAGATACCCGCACTCATCGCCGCCTTCAACCGCGGCGGCGCCAGCGCTCCCTTGGACCTCGCAATCGAACCGGACGAGCGTGATTCGACCCACTATGCGTTGCACCTGGGGCAGTCCGGCTTGGGACTGCCCGATCGGGACTACTACCTCAAGGACGATGCGAAGCTCAAGGAGGCGCGCGCCAAGTATCGGGCTCATATCGAGAAAATGCTGGCGCTCGCGGGCGAGGCGCACGCCGAGCAGGCCGCCGACGAGATCGTGAAGCTGGAAACGGCGATGGCGCAGCTGCAGTGGACGCGCGTGGAAAATCGTGATCCGGTGAAGACCTACAACAAATATGCCGTTGCCGATCTGCACAAACTCATGCCGCGGTTCGATTGGCACCGTTACCTGGTGGGCTGTGGAGCGTTGAGCAAAGTCGACTCCGTCATCATCGCCCAGCCGAGCTACTTCAGCGGTCTCGACAAACTGATTCAGAGCACTCCGCTCGCGGTTTGGAAAACCTACTTCCGCTGGCATCAACTGTCGGCGGCGGCGCCCTTTCTGTCGAAGGCCTTCGTCGATGAGAACTTCGCCTTCAAGAGCACGGCACTACGCGGAATTCCGGTGAACCTGCCGCGCTGGAAGCGAGGGTTGTCGCTGTTGAACGGCGCCATGGGCGAGGCAATTGGCCACTTATACGTCGATAAGTACTTTCCGCCGCAGAACAAGGCGCGCATGCAGGCGTTGGTCGCCAATCTGCTCGAAGCGTACCGGCGCGATATCGAGACGCTCGACTGGATGGGCCCGCAAACCAAGCAGGGCGCCGAGGAGAAGCTCGCCAAGTTGGTGCCGAAGATCGGCTATCCGGATCGGTGGCGCGATTATGGCAGCCTCGAAATCCGGGCGGATGACCTGTGGGGCAACGTGGTGCGAGCCGATGGATTCGAATTCCAGCGCAACATCGACAAGCTGGGCAAGCCCATCGACCGTACTGAATGGGATATGACCCCGCAGACGGTGAACGCCTATTACAACCCACTCATGAACGAAATCGTCTTTCCCGCGGCCATCTTGCAGCCGCCGTTTTTCGATGCCACCGCGGATGACGCCGTCAATTATGGCGGAATTGTCGCCGTCATCGGCCATGAGGTGAGTCACGGATTCGATGACCAGGGCAGCCAGTTCGACGCGGATGGCAATCTGCACGATTGGTTCACGAAAGAGGACCATGAACGCTTCGCCGCCAAGACCAAGGCGCTGGTGGCGCAATATGATGCCTACGAGCCGGTTCCGGGCTTTCATGTCAACGGCGAATTGACGCTCGGCGAGAATATCGCCGACAACTCGGGCCTGACCCTGGCCTACAAGGCCTATCAATTGTCCTTGAACGGCAAGCCCGCGCCCATCATCGACGGGTTCACCGGGGACCAGCGCTTCTACTTGGGCTGGGCCCAGGTCTGGCGCGGCAAGACGCGCGAGAACGAAGAGATCGTGCGCATCAAAACCGATCCGCATTCACCGGCCTCGGTGCGCGGTACCGCGCCTCTCAAGAATCAGCCGGGCATGTACTCTGCGTTTGCTTTGAAGCCGGGCGACGGGATGTATCTCCCGCCGGATCAGCGGGTGCTCATATGGTAGCGGCATCCCGTTTCAGATAAGTCAGACAGGCTGCTGGAAGCGTCAAAATTCCGACGCGCCGGCAGCCGCTTCCCGCCGCGTCGACTTTCCCATAACTCATTGGAAACATGGGTTAAATTCTTTGACTCGTTGATGGCATAGAACTTGCTCACTCCTGCTTGCGGCAATCGCGCCGCGCCAGGAATCAACGTATGGCTGAAGAAGCTGCAGGCGCCGCCGCACCCGCGAAGCAATCGGGCGGCATGGTGGGCAAGATCGTCAACGGGCTGGGCATCTTCGTGCTCTCCTTGGGCGCGGTGATCGTGGGCGGCATGATCAACAGCAAAATGCATCCGTGGCCGGAGTTCAAGCTGGACAAGGACGGCAAGATCACGGCCGTCGGGGCGCCCTCGCCGCCTGGCAAAGGTGAGGGTGAAGGCAAGGCCTCGCTCTTCCTCGCCATCGATCCGCCTCTGGTCGTCAATTTCGAGGACGGCTCGGCGGTTCGCTTCCTGCAGATCTCCATGACGGTCATGTGCAAGGACCAGAAGGCGCTGGACAGCGTCACCAAGGACCTGCCGCTGATCCGCAACAACCTGCTTCTGCTCATGAGCAATCGCGACTATCAATCGCTGATGTCACGCGATGGCAAGGAAAAGCTGCGCATGGAGGCGCTCGCCGAAATCCGTGCGGTGCAGAAGAAGCAGGGCGGCGACGACGTCGATGACCTGCTGTTCACCAGCTTCGTGGTGCAGTAATGGGGGCGGATGACGACGCAGCGCTGCAAGGGGACGCCGCCGAAGCGGGCGCCGTGCAAGCGGGCGCCGTGCAAGCGGGCGCCGTGCAAGCGGGCGCCGTAGAGGCAGATGCTGCGACGGCGGGCGAACCCGCCACCAGCGCGATCTCGGAGGAGGAGGTCTCCGCCCTGCTGGAAGGATCGAGCGCTCTGGCGGGCGCTCCCCACGTCCGTCCGTTCGATCTGACCGCCAACCGTATCAATCGCACGCAGCTCCCCATGCTCGAGACGGTTTGCAAGACATTTGCCGAGAAGATGAGCGCTGCCATCTCGACGCTGATCGGCCGCGAAACGGCAGTGCAGTTCACGGCACTGGATTCGGGCAAGGCCGTCGAGCTGCAGGCCGCGCTGCCCGTTCCCGCGAGTCTCTGTCTGGTTCGCTTGAAGCCGTTGAACGGCACGGCCTTCGTGAGTGTCGAACCCGCACTCCTGCTCACGTTGTTGGATGGATTCTTCGGCGGCTCCGGCCGGGCCGTGAGCGACAGCCATGCGGCGATCGCCCCGGCCGCCTTACGGTTCCTCGCCATGCTATTGCGTAATCTGGCGGCCGGCCTCACCGCCGCATGGTCGCCGGTCGCGCCGATCGAATTGGAACTCGTCAAGCAGGAGACCAATCCGCGCTTGATGCAATTGGGCGCAGCCCAGGATGTCCTGCTGGCGCTGCGCTTCACCGCTGAAGTCGGCGGCCAAAGCGGGCGCATCGCCTGGCTGATTCCCGAGACCATGCTGGAGCCGATTCGCGCCAATCTGGAGTCCGACGGTGCGGCGGCGCCGCCCCGTCCGCAGCAGCCCTGGGCACCCGTGCTCGGAGCGGGCCTCGCGGAGGCACAACTCGAGACCCATGCGGTGCTGGCCGAAGCCCGACTCAGCTTGGGCGAACTGGTGCGCCTGAATCCGGGCGACATCATTCCGATCGATCCGCCGCAGTACGCCACTCTCGTGGTGGGCGGAGTTCCTCTCTTTCGTGGCCGCTTCGGGATTTCCCAGGGGCGCAACTCGCTCAAAATTTTACCCGGAGGAATCTGATGAGCGTTCCTGATCCCAAGGCCGCGCCGGTCGCACGCGCGCAGTTCAATGATCTCGGACCGAATGCGGCCGGTACGGGCAGCAACGAGATCAACCTGAACCTGATCCTCGACGTATCGGTCACCGTGGCGCTCGAAGTGGGGCGCGCCAAGATGTCGGTGCGTGAACTCCTGCAACTCGCGCCCGGCGCCATCGTCGAACTCGATCGTCTGGCCGGCGAACCGCTCGATGTGCTCGTGAATGGAGTGCGCATCGCGCGCGGTGAAGTCGTCGTGGTGAACGACAAGTTCGGCATCCGGCTCACCGATGTCGTCAGCCCGACCGAACGAATGGAGCACGCTCAGTGACGGCACTCGGGCAGTCGGCCTTGCCGCTGTCGAGCTCGCCGCTGTCGACGGGCGGCGCGTTGCAACTCACGCTGAGCCTCGCCGCGGTGATCGCCTTCATCTTCGCCCTGAGTTGGGTGATCAAGCGATTGAAGCTTGCCGGCCCGCGCAGCCGGGGCGAACTCGCCGTGATCGATCAGGTGGCGGTGGGTCCCAAGGAACGGATCGTGCTCGTGCGGGTCGGCGAGAGCCAGGTGCTGGTGGGCGTCACTTCAGGCAGCATGGTCGCACTCACGCCGCTGGCCGCGCCGATCGTCCTCTCGCGACCGTGTGCCGCCAGCCCGGCGTTTGCCGATCGGCTGCGCGAATTCATGAAGCGTTCGGGAGCGGTGGAATGAACTCCCTCCCGGCGATCGCCATCAAGACCGCGGCGGATGGGGCTCAGCAGTACTCGCTGACCTTCCAGGTCTTGATCCTGATGACGGTGCTGACGCTGCTGCCCGCCATCCTGCTCGCCATGACCTCCTTTACGCGCATCATCATCGTACTGTCGATTTTACGGCAGGCGATCGGCATGAACACGACTCCGTCGAACCAGGTGCTGACGGGCCTCGCGCTGTTTCTCACCTTCTTCGTCATGAGCAGCACCTTGGATCAGTCGTATGCCAACGGCATCAAGCCTTATCTCGACGGCCAGCTCGATGGGGAGATCGCGATCGAGCGCACCGTGCAGCCCATGAAAAAATTCATGCTCGCGCAAACGCGCGAGACGGATCTTCAGCTCTTCACCAAACTCTCCGGCCGCTCGCAATTCGCAACTCCGGAGGAAGTGCCCTTGAGCGTGCTGCTGCCGACCTTCCTGACCAGCGAGTTGAAGACCGCCTTTCAAATAGGCTTCATGGTGTTCATTCCCTTCATCATCATCGATCTGGTGGTCGCCAGCGTGCTGATGTCGATGGGCATGATGATGCTGTCACCCGTGACCTTGTCGCTGCCGTTCAAGATCATGCTGTTCGTGCTGGTCGATGGTTGGACGCTCGTGATCGGCACGCTCGCGTCGAGCTTTCATCAATGACGCCGCAGACCGTCATGGACCTCGCGCGCAGCACTCTCATGCTGACTGCGATTCTCTCCGGGCCGCTCCTGCTGGTGGCTCTCCTCATCGGCTTGGTGGTGGGCATGCTGCAGGCGGCGACCTCGATCAACGAGGCGACGTTGAGCTTCATTCCGAAGATATTGGTGGTTTCGCTCACCTTGTTCGCCATCGGGCCCTGGATGATCCGCGAACTGGTCGATTTCACCCACGATCTCTACGCCAGCATTCCGAGTCTGATCGGCTGAACCCGGATGCAAGCCATCACCCTCAACGCGGCGGATCTGTCGGGCTGGATGGGCCGCCTCTGGTGGCCTTCCTTGCGCATCGGCGGCTTCATCCTGACCGCTCCGATTGCGAGCGAGGTGACTATCCCGAAGCAGGTGAAGATCGTGCTGACGCTGGTGCTCGCCGGTGTCATGGCGCCGCTGGCGCCCGTGCCCGGTGACCTGTCGATATTCTCCGGTGTGGGGGTCCTCACGGCCATCCAAGAGGTCATCATCGGCGCCGCAATTGGCATGGTGATGCAGCTGGCCTTCGACGCGCTGACCTTCGCGGGCCAGATGATTTCGCTCACCATGGGCCTGGGGTTCGCCACACTCATCGATCCGCAGCGGGGTTCGAGCGTCCCGGTCGTGGGTCAGCTCGTTTCCATGATGGGAACGCTCACCTATCTGGCCATCAACGGGCATCTGGTGCTCATCGGGGCGCTCGCCAACAGTTTTCAGACGCTGCGCATCGGCGCGGCCAATCTCGACCGGGATTTTCTCTTGAGCGTCGCCACCTGGGGCGGACGAATCTTCGAGACCGGCTTGCTGATCGCCTTGCCGGCGTCGATTGCGCTGCTGATCGTCAACATGGCCCTGGGAGTCATAGCGCGCGCCGCGCCGACGCTGAACCTGTTCGGCATCGGTTTCACGATCACCGTGATGGGCGGTTTGCTGACATTGATCGTGGGATTGGACTCGATGATGCTCGGCGTAACGCGACTGCTCGAAGATACGCTGCGATCGATCGTCGACCTGGCAGCTTCGCAACCGGCCGTGGTGCGCTGATGGCCGAGGAAGCGGAACAGGGCGGCGAACGCACCGAAGAGGCCTCGAGCAGGCGTCTCGATCAGGCCCGCGAAGCCGGGCAAATCCCGCGTTCCCGCGAGCTGACGAATTTCGCCACGGCGATCGCAGGCAGCGTCACCTTGGTCTTCATAGGAGGTTCATTGACCGAATCTCTTTCCGGCATCATGCGCGATTCCTTCGCGTTCGATGCGGCGAACCTGGCCAATCCCATGTGGATGATGACGGGTTTCGGCAACGCGATCCGCCATGCGATTTTTGCAATATTGCCGATTTTTGGCGCCACCATTGCCGTGGTCCTCGTGGCCTCGGTGGCGCTGGGCGGATGGACCTTCACGCTGACCCCGCTCATCCCCAACTTCGCCAAGATGAGTCCGTTGACCGGCTTCGGTCGCCTGGTCGGTCTGCACGGCGTCAACGAGCTCGGCAAGTCGCTGCTCAAGTGTCTGGTGATCGGCGCATTCTGCGTAGGAGTCGTGATCCATCTCTATGGCAGTGTGATGGCGCTCGGCCGCATGTCCTCCCATGTCGCCATGGCGCGCGGTGCGCAGTTGATGGGCTCGGCGTTCGTCTGGCTCTCCGCATCGCTCGCCATCATCGCGGCGGTGGATGTGCCGCTGCAGCTGATCGAATTTCACCGCAACCTGCGCATGACCAAGCAGGAATTGAAGGATGAGGCGAAGGACTCCGAGGGTCGTCCGGAGGCGAAGCAGCGCATCCGCAAGTTGCAGCAGCAGGCGGCGCGGCGCCGGATGATGACCAAGGTGCCGACGGCGGACGTCGTCATCGTCAACCCAACCCACTTCGCGGTCGCATTGAAATACGACCCTGCGAAGATGCGGGCCCCGCGCGTGGTGGCCAAGGGGAGGGACATGGTGGCCGCCAACATCCGCCGGATCGCCGAGGAGCATCGGGTGGCGGTGTTCGAATCGCCGAAGCTGGCGCGTGCGCTCTACAAGAGCACGGACCTCAACGAGGAGATCCCGGCCGGGCTGTATGTTGCCGTGGCGCAGGTGCTCTCCTACATATTCAGAGTCCGCACCCTCAATCCGACCGTCGCCGCGCGGATGGCGCGCCCCGACCCGAAGGTCGGTGACGAGTTCGCCGACGTATGAACGGTCGTTCACCCTTCGCGGTGTTAGGCGAGTTCGCCCGCACCGGCCTCGGCGTACCGCTGGTCGTCATGGCGATCATCGCCATGATGGTGCTGCCGCTGCCCGCCTTCTTGCTCGACATTTTCTTCACCTTCAACATCTCCCTGTCGCTGGTGATCCTGCTGGCCGTGATCTACGTCCGGCGGGCGCTCGAATTCGCGGCGTTTCCGACCGTGCTCCTCGGCGCAACGTTGCTCAGGCTCGGACTCAACGTTGCCTCGACCCGCATCGTGCTCATCAACGGGCACACCGGCGGGCACGCTGCGGGGCACGTCATCGCGGCCTTCGGGCAGTTCGTGGTCGGCGGCAATTACGCCGTCGGCATGGTGGTGTTCGTCGTCCTCGTCATCATCAACTTCGTCGTCATCACGAAGGGCGCAGGCCGCATCTCCGAGGTCAGTGCCCGATTCACGTTGGATGCCATGCCCGGCCGGCAGATGGCCATCGACGCAGATCTCAATGGCGGGATCATCACCCAGGCGGAGGCTGTGGTGCGGCGTCAGGAGATCCGCGAGGAGGCCGACTTCTACGGCGCCATGGACGGTGCCAGCAAGTTCGTCCGCGGCGACGCCGTGGCCGGCATCATGATCGTGTTCATCAACCTGTTCGGCGGCACCATCATCGGTGCCACCCAGCACGGCATGTCCCTGGGGGACGCGGGGCGCACCTACGCGCTCCTGACCATCGGCGACGGCCTGGTGGCGCAGATTCCGGCGTTGCTCCTGTCGGTGGCGGTGGCCATTCTGGTCACCCGCGTATCGAAGTCTCACGACATGAGCCAGCAGATCATGTCGCAAGTCCTGGGCCAACCACGCGCGCTCGGCGTGACTGCCGGCATTCTCACCTTGCTCGGCATCATTCCCGGCATGCCGAACCTCGTGTTCCTGGGGATGGCGGCGTGCTGTGGGACCGGCGCTTATCTGCTTGGTAAACAGCGCTCGGCGGAGAAGAAGGCGGCGGCGGCACCCGTAGTGGCGGCACCGGCGACGCCGCTCGATCAGCGCGAACTGTCCTGGGATGACGTCGAGGCCGTGGACTTGATCGGACTCGAGGTGGGCTACCGGTTGATTCCCTTGGTGGACAAAGCCCAGGGCGGCGAATTGATGGGCCGCATCAAGGGTGTGCGCAAGAAGCTGTCCGAGGAGCTCGGCTTCTTGATTCAGGCGGTGCACATCCGCGACAACCTGGAGCTGGGGCCGAACTCCTACCGCATCATGATTCTGGGCGCACCGGTGGGAGAGTCCGAGGTGTTTCCGGACCGCGAAATGGCGATCAATCCGGGACAGGTGTCGGGCACTCTGCCGGGCACGCCCACCAAGGACCCGGCCTTCGGTCTCGCCGCGGTTTGGATCGAGAAATCACGGCGCGAGCAGGCGCAGGCCCAGGGGTTCACCGTGGTCGATGCCAGCAGCGTCATCGCCACGCACCTGAGTCATCTGTTGCAGCTGCACGCCCACGAATTGCTGGGTCACGAGGAGGTGCAGCAGCTGCTCAACCGGTTGGCAAAGAGTGCACCGAAGCTGATCGAGGACCTGGTGCCGAAGCTCCTGCCGATGAGCGTGGTCGTCAAGGTTCTGCAGCTTCTGTTGCAGGAGCGGGTTCCGGTCAGGAACCTGCGCACGATCTGCGAATCGCTCGCCGAACTTGCGCCGAAGACCCAGGATCCGGCCGCGCTGGTGGCCGCGGTTCGCGTCGCGCTCGGCCGCAGCATCGTGCAGAGCATCGGCGGGCTGCGCGAGGAGCTGCCGGTGATGACCTTGGATCCCGCCCTCGAACAGGTGCTGCAGGATTCGATGACGGGCAGTGTCACGGACGGCGGTCCGGGCTTCGAGCCGGGCCTCGCGGATCGAATTCAGGCCGCGCTCGCGGATCGCACGCGCCGGCAGGAAGCCGCCGGTGAGCCGGCCGTGCTCCTGGTCGCGCCGAAGATCCGTCCCTGGGTCGCACGTCTCATGCGGCACTCGACCCCGTCGCTGTCGGTGCTCACCTATAACGAGATTCCAGAGAATCGCCGCATCCGTGTGATTGCGGCGGTCGGTCGTTGATGAACGATGATTCACGGAGGTTCAATATGAAGATAAAACGTTACATGGCCCAGAGCATGCGGGCCGCCCTCGCGGAGGTGCGTGCTGAACAGGGCGCGGAGGCCGTGATCCTATCGAGCCGCCGGGTCGCGGAGGGCATCGAGGTAATCGCCGCGTGCGATTACGACGAGGCACTCTTCATCGGCGCCACCCAGAAGCGTGTGCCCACGCCACCGGTCGCGCCGGCAGCGGCGCCGGCCCCGCCGGTCGCCGCAAGACCCACCGCCGTGCCGACGCCGGCCGCGCCCCGGAAGGCCCCGACGCCCGCTCCGGTGACCGAATGCTCTGCGGCAAAAATACCGGCGGCCTCTCCGCCGACTTCCGTCGACTCGGGCTATCAGTCGATGCAGCGTGAGCTCAAGGAGCTGCGCGACATGCTGCGCGGAGAGCTCTCGCAAATGACCTGGAACGACAAGCGGCTGCGTGAACCGCTCAAGGTACGGGTGCTCGAACAGCTCACCGCGATGGACATCGGGCCCGATGTCGCGCGGTCATTGGCCGCCCACCTGCCGCAAAGATCGACGCTGAAGAACCCGGACAACATTCCGCTCGCACTGCTCGTCAAGAGCCTCAAGGTGGTGGACAAACTGAGCACCGTCAGTGCGGGTGTCTTCGCACTGGTCGGACCCACCGGCGCCGGCAAGACCACCACCATCGCGAAGCTGGCGGCGCGCTGGAGCATGCAGCATGGAAGCCGGGATCTCGCGCTCGTCAGCACCGATGGATACCGCATCGGTGCGCGCGAGCAACTCTCCACCTACGCGCGCATTCTCGGCGCGCAGATGTATACGGCGGCCACCGGCAAGGAGCTCGCACACGTTCTCGAAAGACTGAAGTCGAAGAAGCTCGTGCTGATCGACACGGCCGGCATGGGAGCACGCGACGAGCGCCTTTCCCAGCAGCTGTCTGCCCTGCGGCTCGGCGCCCCGAAGGCGCGAGTGTTCCTGACCCTGCCGGCGAACGGTGATGCGCATGCGCTCGATGAGATCGTCGCGTCGTTCGCCAGGATCTCGCCCAGCGCCTGCATTCTCACCAAGGTCGACGAGGCGGCGAGCCTCGGTGCGGTGATTTCCGCCGCCTTGCGGCACCAACTGCGCATCGCCTATCTCTGCAACGGCCAGCGCGTACCGGAGGACCTGCATCCTGCGCATGGACGGCAGGTCTGGCTCATCAAATCGGCGCTCAAACTCAAGGAACGCGCGCAGGCGCGGCTTCCCGACGACTATTTCGCCCGCCACTTCGGAGAAGCTCTTCATGCGTAACACCCGACTTTCCAGCAATCAAGCAGAGACACTCATGCAACTCAATTCTTCACAACCGGTCAAGGTGATCGCGGTGACCGGCGGCAAGGGCGGGGTCGGCAAGACCACTGTATCGGCCAACCTGGCCGTTTCGATCGCAGCCCAGGGCCGTGACGTCATGTTGGTCGATGCCGATCTCGGCCTCGCCAACGTCGATGTGGTGCTCGGCCTGCACACCCGCTTCCACCTGGGCCATGTGGTGAAGGGCGAGTGCTCCCTGGAGGATGCCATCGTCACCGGGCCGCATGGGCTTCAAGTCGTTCCGGCGGCATCCGGAATCAAGCAGATGGCGAACCTGTCCGACGCGGAGCAGGCGGGGATCATTCGCGCGTTCAGCGACCTCTATCACCGCGTCGAAGTCCTTGTGGTGGATACTGCGGCCGGCCTGCACGGCAGCGTGTTGACATTCAGCCAGGCGGCGCATCACGTCTTGGTGGTGGTCTGTGACGAACCCGCATCCATCACGGACGCCTACGGACTCATCAAGGTGCTGAGCCGTGAGCACGGCGTCCGACGGTTCCAGATTCTGGCAAATCAGACCCGCCGCCCCGGCGAGGGGCCGGATCTGTTCCAAAAGATCGCCCGGGTATGTGACCGGTTTCTCAATGTGACCTTGGAGTTTGCGGGTTCGGTCCCCTACGACGATTTCCTCAGGCGGGCGGTGCAGCGGCAGACCGCGGTGGTCGAGGCCTACCCCGCATCTATTTCGTCGGTGGCCCTAAAGAATCTGGCGAAGAAAGCCGATAAGTGGTCTGCACCGAAGGGCGCCAGAGGGCACCTGGAGTTCTTTGTCGAACGAATGGTCGGGACTCGGATCAGTCCCGTGACGGTATTGCAATGAGAGCAAGTACACAGTACGCGAACACGCAGAAACGGAGCGCCACCTTGACAGAACAGGTGGACGTGCCGGTCGGCGAGGTTCCTCAGCAAGAGCTGGTCCTGAAATATGCGGACCTCGTCAAAAGGATTGCCTATCACCTGGTCAGCAGGATGCCGCCGAACGTGGAGGTCGACGACTTGATCCAGTCCGGAATGATCGGTCTTTTGGATGCGGCCAAGCATTATTCAGCGACCAAGGGCGCCAATTTCGAGACCTATGCGGGAATCCGCATCCGCGGTGCCATGCTCGATGAGGTTCGGAAGTCGGATTGGACGCCCCGCTCGGTGCATCGAAACATGCGTGAGATGGCCGACGTCATCCGCCGCCTGGAGAACGACAAGGGCAAGGATGCGACTCCCACGGACATCGCCGCCGGACTTGGCGTGAGCATCGAGGAATACCACAAGCTGGTGCACGACGCGGCCAGCTGCCGGCTGTTCAGCTTCGATCAGATGGGCTCGAGCGAGGACGAGTCGAGTCCTGCGGATCATGCCCGAGACGAGCGGCCGGGCCCCTTCGACCACATCGAAGATGCGGGCTTTCGGGACGCGTTGGCGGGTGCCATCGACACGCTGCCGGAGCGGGAAAAATTGGTGCTTTCGCTCTACTACGATGAGGACATGAATCTGCGCGAAATCGGTGAAGTGCTCGAAGTGTCGGAGTCCCGGGTGTGTCAAATCCACGGCCAGGCCTTGGTGCGTTTGCGGGCACGCCTGACGGAGTGGTTGGCGCCGGACTGATTCATGGATATTTTAAGCATTGTCGGCATCGTGCTTGCGCTGGTTGCGATCATCGGTGGAGCCATCCTCAAGGGCAGCAGCGCCGGCGCGCTGGTGGGCAGCGCAGCGTTCGTCATCGTGGTCGTCGGCACGCTCGCGGCGAGCCTGGTGCAGACGCCGATGTCGACGTTTCTTCGCGCCTGGAAGATCGTCGCCTGGGTGTTCATGCCGCCTGCCAACAATCCGAAGGCCATCATCGACAAGATCGTCGAATGGAGCAACATCGCCCGCAAACAGGGGCTGCTCGGTTTGGAATCCGCGGTCGAGGGCGAGAAGGATCCCTTCCTCAAGAAGGGGCTGCAGTCGCTGGTCGACGGCGGTGAACCGGACGCCATCCGCGCGAGCATGGAGATCGAACTCGAGACGATGGAACACTTCGACAACCAGGCCGCCAAAGTGTTCGAGGCGATGGGCATCTACTCGCCGACCCTCGGCATCATCGGTGCCGTGATGGGTCTCATGGCGGTGATGCAAAACCTCGCGGATCCATCGAAGCTGGGACACGGCATTGCGGCGGCATTCATCGCCACGATCTACGGCATCGCTTTCGCCAATCTTCTGTTCCTCCCAATGAGCAACAAACTCAAGTCCGTCATCCATGGCCAGGTGCAATCGAGGACGATGGTGATCGAGGGAATCATCGCGATCGCGCAGGGCGAGAATCCGCGCAACATCGAGTCGAAGCTTCAGGGCTATTTCCATCATTGACGTCTGAGGTTCCATGGCGCGGAAGAAGAAGCACGAAGAACACGTCAACGCCGAGGCTTGGGCCATTCCGTATGGCGACCTCGTCACGTTGCTGTTCGCGTTGTTCACCGTGATGTACGCCATGTCATCGGTGAACGAGGGCAAGTTTCGGGTGCTCTCGGATTCGATGATCGCCGCGTTCAATGGCGCGCCGAAGAGCATGCAGCCGATCAACGTCGGGGAGAAACAGGTGGGCAAGGGCGGCGACAAGCAGCTGATGGGAGTGACGCCCACCGTCTTTGTGAAGAACAAGGCGCAGAAAAACAGCCTCGCCGCCGTGTTCGAGTCGGCCGCCGACGGCCCCGGCGACGGGGCACTCAATCAGATGCAGGATCGAATCCAGGACGCCATGAAGGCGTTGATAGATGCCAACCAGGTCAACGTAACACGCGAAAACAATTGGCTCGAAATCACAATCAACACGGACATCCTGTTTCCGAGCGGAGCCGCCGATTTTTCCACCGCCGCGGAGCCGGTGCTCGACAAGCTGGCCGATGTGCTTCGGCCATTTCCGAATGCCATCCGGGTCGAGGGTCACACCGATGATCGGCCCATCCATACCGACGCGTTTCCTTCGAACTGGGAGCTCTCCGCGGCGCGTGCCGCAAGCGTCGTGCATCAATTCACCAAGGTCGGCATCGATCCCATGCGGCTCGAGATCGTCGGTTTCGGGGAATTTCGTCCGAAGCAGTCGAACGACACCGTCGAAGGGCGCAATGCAAATCGGCGCGTCGCCGTGTTGGTGCTGGAGGATGTCGGCACGGGGAACGACCCGGACGCTCCCGGCGCCACGACGGCGCATTCGAGCGGCGCGGCGGACACGGTCGTGTCTGGGCCCGGCGCCGCCGCGGCGTCGCCCGGCGATGTCGGCAAGACCGTTCTGGTGAAGGATTCGCAAAGGGCGATACAGCCGCCGGCGGCGCACATCGGACCCACCGAAATGGCCCGGCCGGGATCGGAGGCTGCGGAAGCGAAGCCGGCAGCGGAGGTGAAACATGAATAGAGGATCTGCAATGAATGACGGAGGCCGGCGGCCATGAATCCGGAAATCATCTTTAATGTGGCGGTCGCGGTTATCGCGGCGGCGGCGCTCGTGGTTGCGATGCTCGCGGTTCATGCCGCGCGGCTGTGGCGCTCGCAATGCGAAGCGTTGCAATCGAGTGTTGCGGCGTTGCGACGCGAACTCGAATTGGTGGCTTCCATCAGCGTGCGCACCGGGCGGCGGATGCAACGCGTGGAAGACGAATTCACCGACGTGGCCGAACGGGTCGATCAGGTCGAATTGCGAGCCGCGCCGGTCAACGGTGCGCTGGATCGGGCCATTGCCCTGGCACGCAGCGGCGCCCAGCCGGAGCGGCTCGAACAACAGTTCGGCTTGAGTACCGGTGAAGCCGATCTCGTGGCGCGCCTGCACGGCCAGAAGTTACAGGCGGTTCGCTAGGAGAGGCGCCGGGCCCGCAGGCGCAGGAAGCGTCGCTTGAAAGCTATGTCAAGATCTGTCGTGCACCAATAGTGCGCAAGCTTTTCCTGGCCTTTTCTGTGACGGAGACCGCGACCTGAGGTGATCGTCGAGCGGCGGATGCGCGCCGTGAGAAGGAG
>Ga0209208_10004988_pt1 | contig 18607 bp, 12 predicted proteins | sample S1TSphfallax_3_FD_187694 | JGI IMG/M metagenome (GOLD analysis project Ga0209208, IMG submission 187694) | Host-associated microbial communities from peat moss isolated from Minnesota, USA - S1T2_Fd - Sphagnum fallax MG (SPAdes) (version 2) | ecosystem: Host-associated > Plants > Peat moss >... | reverse complement strand
CCGTCACAGACAGACGACCGCTCACAGACAGACTGACCAGCGAGCGTTGGTCGAAATTATACAGAGGCCGTCTGTCCGGGCCGGTTCTCCAGTAGAAAATCTGTCTGTCCGTCCGTCCGTCCGGGGCGGTTCCGCCGCCGGATTAAAACGCGGAACCGTCGTCGGACGGACAGACAGACCCACTGTTATAATTATATAAGAGATTTTGTGATTAGCAGAAGTGGGCAACCATCTGTAAGAAAATCTAGCCAAATCTGGTTACAAACACTATGAATGTTCTAAAAAATTTCTGCATCTGTCTATATTTCTATTTTAAAATAAAAAATAATATTTTTGAAAATGGCAATTAGAAACCCAAAAGTCACTTATTTTTCACATTAGCTATTTTCAGAACTTGCCAACTTCCACAATTTCACTAGGACAAAAACACACACACACACACAGAGTCTGAGATACACCAACCATCACAAGAAGTCCATACTTCAGGTTACAGACTTCCATTGTCTTTCAAGCTTGATGAAGCTTATCAATATGAGGTGACAATCCAACATAAAAAAGACATCCTTGAAATGAAGCTTCTCCATCACTATTTAACACACACATAACTGGTGAGAGTATGTGAGTTTGAAGCCCCATGAACAAGACCACCTACAGAGTTTATGTGCATCTCATCAGTTGAGGTTGCATGTCATATTATAGAATTTATTGCACCATGGCTCATGTAACATTTTGTACAAAATTCTGGGCCAGATTCTTCACACTCTTAATTCAACTCAACAAATGGTGCTTCCCATGTTGGGAACATCATTCAATAGGCCAATATGTGTTAATATTGGCCTATTTAATGCAGCAGGTGCAAAACAAAATGTGCAACATCATTTGCCACATCAGAAGTTGATGGGTCCCACCTTGCCCTTTTCTTTGGCCCTTGGGTCTTTCCATTACCTTTCATGTGATCAAAACCATGTTACATTCGTTGGATGACATAGCATGGCATCTCATGTCATGAATAACATGTTGGCAACACTACACAATACCATAACATCCAACGTCACCTTGTGAACCATGAAACTCCATGAATGCATGTGAATTGTGTCTATGGCATGCATGCATAGAAATATGGGCACCATGACATCCATAACATCTATTTCAAATTTCCTACTCCATATCTAATAACTGGAAAAACATTACCCTATGTGAAAAATAAAGGATCCTCATGAGGAACCCCATTGAGGCTCTTCCTGGACTTATCGGCCTGGCCAAGGGCCATAGTCCAAGAATCCAGGAAGAGCCTCAACGGGTTCCTTCCCAACCTAAAGAACTTTTCCAAATTTAGGAATCTTACAAAAGTGTAAGGTACCAAAAACACAGATACCTTACACTTTTGTAAGATTTCCTTAAATTGAAAAGGGGAAATTCTGCCAGAAGAGGCACTTTCAAATACGAAGACTAAATTTGAAAAGTTCTTTGGACTTTAAAAGGAGCCCTACATCATAGGAAAGTAGCCTAGCAATGTAAGCACAACCCTACTGGTTACCTGATCTTCTAAATCCTTCATGCTTTCAAGATTTCATTGCAATTAATTTGATCCCTTTTCATTCACTTACAAGGTATCAGCTGAAGTAAAATAAGTATCCATGTAATACAATGTCCTATTTGAGTTTACAGCTGACCAAAATTGCTACAAAGAAACATACACATCTTACATGACACTTGTAACAACAACAGACTACTCCCACAGCTCGTCTATAATATCTGTGCTAGTAAGAAAAATTGGCATTGTACTACATATATATCACAGACAGAGATCAAATGTCTCATCCATAGTCACAAAATTCAGGACTTCACATTGCATAGGACACAATACACACTTTCAACACAACTATGGACCTGAGGCATCTGATTTTCAAGTGGTTGATATCATTTTGTCATCTCCTATACACTAACTCAAGAACTGAAGATTCATCCATTTACAAGCTACACACTTGGATGCAAATAATAACTGCTATTTTTGTACAATCTTTTTGGGCTGAAACTTGACATATGACAATGACCTTGTGAACCTGGACTTACCAATAATCTCTACAGTTGCATAGAAGACCATAAACAACAATACAGATCTGACATCTCTACAGTTGCATCCAAGAACATAAACAACACTAAAGATCCAACACATTTTAAAAGAAGTAAAGCTGGTATAACCCACCCAAAAAGGTTTTGAGAAATAATACCTTGCATCAGCAGCTTTCTCTCTGATGTGAAGCCTCTTTTTGAAGTTCCATGATGCCAGCAGATAGGCACCCTTTGCAAAGCCCGAGTTGACCATGCTTTTCACAAACAAGGGGAAAAAACATACACAGATGTCACAGCTTTTTTGAGGTTAAGATTAAACAATGAAGACATGCCACTGTGAACATCACTGACGTTCACCCACTACCTCACAACCACAATAATGCAAAAGTTCACTCAGATGGATGATGCACTCACCTGTATCCTGTGTTCAGATGTGATCTTCCTGAGGAATCATTCTGTTTCACAAAGTCAATCATCTGTGGTCTGAAATGGCTTATGGGTTTGGTGAAAACCATAATAGTGACCAATTAAGACCAGAGGGATGAACTGTATTTATACTAGGTTGCTATAAGTTGATCCCATGACCAATCACATAACTTGTTAGCAGGAGATGGAGGTCCTATTCCAACTTCATTGCCTGAGTCTATTATCAGAACTTGCAACAATGTCAAGCTTCAACATGCCAATCATTGTAAATGTACCAGACCTACAAGGTGAAAACCCTCACAAGAGGAACCAGAATGATGTTTGCTGCCCCAACATACAAATAGAGCTCCCTTTCACTCCAACAATGCAAAGTCTCCAAACAAAATCTAGGATGCACTCAATGGGAAAGAATGGATAAAATTGCCCTAAGGAAAGGACGACAAAGACCCATATTTACCTAAAGGATGAGCTACACAGGCACTCCACTAGCTGAGAACAAAGTGATTGCAGTCACATAACTAACAAGACATGCCTCCCATGATGGCATAACTGTTCTCCTATGCTCTCAAATAAACACAAAAAAAATCTGCCTGTCCCACTCTACCCCTGACTGACTGTACTCCAGTTCCTAAAATCCAACCAACCTCTCTACTAATGTTGGTGCATCATATTTGAAGAAAATCAGATGTTGTGCGCAGAAGAGAACATGTATTGACAGATCACATGGCAACCTAGGTTTGGTTGATCCTGCAGCCTGCACATCAGATTTGACTGGTGGGCAGAGCACAGAAATGCATGAATGAACATGACGGAGACGGCCCTCAACTGACTTGTGACACCCACACCTTGACCCAGGGAGGGTTCGCCCACGCAACCACAATGTAACTCTTGTAACTCTGGACTTCCAATCCACCCTCACCTTGCAATGAGATGACACATTGCACTCACTGGAACAGACGGAGGAAAATCAATAAAAATGCCGTTCCTCTTTAATTTAGTCACATACCTATTCAGATGCTTTCTCATAATGGTACAGTTTGTGAACACTTTCTCTCTGCAACAACTTTCAGCTGTTAAACCACACATTACCCCACACTGGTGCACACTGGGTGGCTATTTGGTTGAGAGGATCTTTGTGAGCACAAATTCCCTTTACATACTTCAGAAGAACCCAGAATTAAGGCAGACTGATTAAATTCACCTCCAAAACTTAGAATCAAGAGAGAGTGAGTTGAAACAGCTACAAACAGCAAAAGCAACAAAACAACTATGCCATTCAAAGCACTTATGGATAAAGCTGATATCATGCTGCATCTGCAGGTTGTCCAATAAACAATAATCATCCAAAAAACTCCAACACCTAGCACAAAAAGAATTTCAGAAATTTCCACGTTCACCTGATGTAACTTACAATCAGAGACTCCACAAACCTGATCAGATGCCAATACTTGTGCAGAGGAATTGACGCTGGGCTTTGACTCAGTTGGCTTATCAGCTCCACAATTCCTACGGTTGCACTTTGTGCGGAATGGATAGTTCACATTCCCACATGATTCACAAGTCCAGCTGCCATCTGGAGGTGGTCCCTCTGCAAAAAAATAGACCCTGTCGAAAACAGAACTCATCTAGTATGCATTCTCCAAGGGGAAGAGCAAGGTGAATACACCACATGAACACTTAAGCAGCAGAGATGCTAAACAACCAGATTTCTTTATAGTATGTCCCTAGTCATGCAGTGAGAGGCATACGTGTTACAGAAAGCAGTCTTGCAGGAGGGCCATTTCCATGTCGTGACTGCAGGTGCACAAGCACATGAAAACTTCTTAAGTCATCTTCATTTGAACGCACACTACAAGGAAAAGTTGCCTAACCGATTTCACCTTAAAACATCAGCCAGTGATGCCTGCAGCAAACCAGCAATGTATCAAACAGGGTCTAACACCTGTATTATCCAGAACACAAAACTAACAATACTTACCACCTCAGTGGGTTTTGCAGCACCACACTTGCGCATATTGCAAGTGCTTCGAAATGCAAAGTTAGAGTTACCACACTTTGGGCACAACCAATCACCTTCAGACACACCATCTGGACCTGCAGACAATACCAGAGGACATTCAATGACAAAACATCAACATCTCTGGTGGTTTGATGCTACTTGGACCAAGCTTGACAGCTAACCTTGCAAAAATAACAAAAAGGTTGGGCATTTCCAGACTTTGTTGCATGGTTAGTTAAAATGAACTAATTTACCACGTCTGCGCTTTCTAGAACCATTCTCTTCTCCAAAATTTGCAGGTACACAAGGTGCAGGCATCTGTATGCAGTAAAGCAAAAAACTCATCATTGATACAATCAACCAAGAACTTTAAATACCCCATTGATACAAGGACATCAAATGTGCATGAAAGTCAATGATAACTCCTGGCACAACAAAGAAGAGACATACCGGTGGGCCTAAACTACTGTTCATGTTCATTCCATATCCATCCAATAATGGTGCACCATAATTAAGACCTGCAATCCACATCAAAAGTTATCAAATTCTTGCTTCTTCAGGGGCTTTCTATGTTGACTTCCTCCAAATTGTCTTTATCATTAGGAGACCTAAGCAGCAAACACTAACACAGAGGCACTTGGGACCCACTTCAGATAGGACACAATTAACAAGTACAAATTGATTTTTGAAGCCAGGCAGGTTGGAATCACCTCCACCAATAACAGTCCCAGGAGGAGCATAGGCTGCTGGTCTAGGAGGTGGTGGATTGTAAGATGTCACATTGCTAATGGATGAACTATAATCATATGGCACATTATTTGGTGTTGGTTGCTGCATGAGTATTGGGGCTCCATAATTTGATGGGAGTCCCAATGTCAAAGGTGGAGTTCCCCCTGGGCTGCCCATGTAAATTGATGCAGATGGCTGGCCATAAAGTGCTGGTCCCATGTGGACCCCCATTTCCCTCTGTTATGCATACCACCCATAAAAACCACAGCCAAGTGAGAAAGAGCAGGCAACCTTGAAATCCAACCAAAAATTTGAACCCCTTTCCTCTTTGAGAACATGGATTTATGTGCATCACTTAAATCATGTCCACATATGGCATATCAAACCTCCAAGGACAATGTAACAGTGCTTCAAAAATTATACCTGAGTGGATTCAGATGGCTTTGCTGTTCCACACTTGCGCATGTTGCATGTGGTTCTGAAAGAAAAATTCACATTGCCGCACTGAGGACATGTCCAATCCCCATCCCCACGAGAACCTACCAGCAAAGTACATTTTTAATGGTTTATGAGACAGACCAATAAATCCACCGAATTCCGGCAAATTTGAGGGCAAACTATATGCTCATTGGCATTATGTGCAGCAAAAACATGATGACTTATAAGAGAAAAACTCCACAATGCTAGACTAGAACCAAACCCACTTTCAGTACGTGCACGCTTTGGCCCTGATGTCCCTCGAAAATCCATCTGCCAAATTCGGCACACATCAGTATCCAAGAAACCAAGACATCCACTCTACTTCCTGACAAACTTTGAATCAAGGCATGGCATAGAGGAAAAAGAAATCAGACATGCTTTTACTCTCTAATATACTGCCACAAATGCAAAATCTTTGAGAAAGTAAACAGAGAGAAAAATCACCTCTAGCATGGCTGCCCTGCTCGAGTCCTAGTTTTCCCAAAGACGTGTGTTTGTGTAACTTCAAAAGAGCCTAGATGAATACACAGTGACCACATGAATAATGTTGACACAATCCCTTCACTTGCCATAGGATGCATGAGTATTTTGCAGCTGTATAAATCAGATTGAGATTTATAATCTGATATCAGTATTCTCAATCTATTTGGTCAATTGCCCTAAACCAGGAAACCCTAAAATAAATAAAGCAAGCTACTGGTAGAAATATTGGGATTCCGTCATGCACAAGAGTTCTTCAACCAAAAAAATCCTCATAAGTACTGAGCAGTTCTTCATACTTCCGATTGAATTCAAACCGAACAAAATTGAGAGATGATCTGTTAACAATCGGGTTAGAGAGATTTTCAGACCTCACAACATATATCAAACAGGAATGCGAGGAAAAACTCAATCCTAAAGAACAGAGGAAAAAACAAAAACAAAATCTGAGAAGCGGTCTGAACAACAGCGACAGTCAATACCAAAAGGGGGAAAAAAAAACCGACTAAGACTCAGACGAAGAACAAAAGCCAGGAATAATCAAAGCACATTCAACAACTGGTTCAAGAAAAAAAGCAATTATACCGAAACCCTGGACCAAATTCAAACCCTCGCCAAAAACGAGTTTCTGAGCGCCTCAGATTTTCTTACGCAATACTCTATTGCAGATCAAAAGAATTGTTTCTCTTGAAAGGAAATCCGCTGCTGATGATGACAATGATGATTAACGCGACGGTGATTCGGTGCTCCTACCCCGACGATTGGTGCGTAGATGAAGCGCGGTCGAGGTCGAGGCAGACGCGCAGGACGGAAGCAGCGACGGAGTACAAAGGGAAGAAGGAAGGCGGATTGGAGGGTCCTGTGATAACCGTCGGGTACCGATGCCGACATTTTATGGACTTTTTTATTTCTTTCTGAATATGGTTTTTTCTAAATAATGTAAGAATATGGTATTTTTTTAAACTACATAAGAATATGATTTTCTTAATTAAAAAATATATGGTTTTTTTAATAACAAAAGAATAGCGTTTTTTTCATGGGCCACGGAAAAAAAAAAAGCTTTGGATTAATCCAAGGTTATATAGTGTCAATTCTATATAATTTTATGATCATATTTTTTTAATTTTATCAAAATATTAATGTTCCATTTGTATTAACTCTTATGTTTCATAATTTATACCTATAATTTAGATATTTCAAAAAAAATTGATAGAATAATATTCTTAAACACCTACAATGTTGAAGGATGTAATATCACATTGAGAATCATTTTACATGAAAAAATGTTGTATAAAGGTGAAGACATTATTATTTTTAAAGTACAAATAAATGAAGACTATGAATAAAAATATTTAATCAATTTTGAAATAAGACATCCAAAATCATTTAAATGTATAGCTTAAATTAAATAATGTTTAAATTTTATTTTGATGGTCATTTTTTTAAAAATCTAATTATGATCCTTTTAATTTGTAAATCATGAAAAAAAAATTATGTGAAAGGTTATATTTAGATTCATTTTGAAAAGGGATTTTTCTGAATGTATGCGAGAAAGAGGTAAATATATTTGATTTTTTTAATTCATAATCATTTTTTTAATTATGGAATGTATTATAATAGTTAAATTAATTCATAATTTTATGATCATTTAATTTCACTTATATGAGAAAGAAGTAAGAATAATGGTATACAAGGTGACATCATGCCATGGGGATGTGTTGTTCACTATATTTTATAACAAGAAATTTGCAATGTTGGATGGTTCTTTAATCCAATGTTGGTTTCTAGCTAGTTTTTTAGCTGGTTATATATGCATATCTGGACAATTCAAAATAAAATAAACCTAGCCAATTACATGAAGATGATTTTTTTTTAAATTGAACTTAGTTGGTCTTTTTAAAAAGAAATGATCAAATACTCAAAATCAATGATTCTTTCCAAAAAAACCACCCAACATTAAAAAATCCCTTGAATCTTTATATTTTCTATTAATCTAAACATCACATACTTGACAAGTCTAAGTTATTTGCCTTTACAACTATATTACCACCATTCATTTTTATGTTTTATTTTGTTTTGTTTTCCATAGTTGTTTATTTTATAATAATAGTAAACAACTATTGGAATTTTTTATTTTCCATTCAAAATAACACAAACATAAGACAAATGTACATGAAGTAATTAAATGTACATATTGGCTTCGAGAAATTTCCAAATCAAATAAAGGTAAGGGTATAAAGGCTTTGCAAATTTATTAATTCAAATATTTGGGTGAAAGCAAATGAACATCATTTACCCTAGGATAGATGGATTGCCTAAGATCATACAATTATTTATATCTTCATCATATGTGTTTCATTTTGAATTATTTAAAATGTTATGGGAGCACTACTACCTCAAGCTCTAAAATGCATCTTTGAAGTGCAAAGGATTAATGAAAAAATAACAAGGAAAAAAAATTCTAACTTAAAATTTTTACTTTTATTTTCCTTGGATCCCTCCCATTTTCAAACCTCATAACTTTTTTATTTTTTATTCATTTATAACGAATAAATGAATAAGAGGAACACTGCCTAAAATTCTACAAATGATCTTTCAACTTTAATAGCAACATACAACAAATATTTTGGAGGCTTAGGAATTGACCTTTGTAATGTTTAGTGATTTTTTTTCTTGAGTTTTTGACCCTTTATTTGGAGGGACCATAACTTTCTCGTTTCTAATCCATTTTTGACAATTGTTAATGTGTCAGATGTTCCAACAGGAAAGGTTCAAGTTTTGTTTGGACACCAAAAACAACAAAGCCCTCCCCTTAGATCCAACATGCTGGCCACAGTGAACATTATTACAAAATGTGGGTGCAATTCACTAATCCTAGTTCACTAAACTAGTGAATTCACTCCTTCTTCACTAGTCCTTGTTCACTACAACTAGTGAATTCACTCAAAATCCAATGAAATCACTTGGCATACAAAAACACATTTTGTTGTAATGGAACCAACACCCACTAGTGCACCATGAAAGATGGATGATAAATGGTTTAAAAACATTTTTTTGTCATGTTTTAGTTCCTTGGCTAATCATGGTGGTTAACTCCGTTTCTTTTTTTTTATATCTACCTATTAACAACCCACAAGTAGGTTGTTAGTAGGTAATAAAAACAACCCTTACATATGTATAAACCATTTACTTACTTAGTGGTTATCTATATTCCGACCTACTTACCTATGTAAAAGACCTATTTCTTACAAAATTGGTTATCAAGTTGAAACCAAATACTAACTTAATTGAGGTTCATCCACAACTGAGTAATAACAAGCATCCAGTGGATGGTGCACTAGTGGGTGTTGGTTCATTGTGGCCCCGGCTTGCCTTGAGCTCTCAAGTGTTTGGTCACCGACCAATCTACAACAAGGTAAAAATAGAAAAATAAATGTCATTGAAAGCATGATGATTCTAAAAAGTACCTAAAGTGGGTGGCAATGATTTTTTTTATTGAATTTTCAACATTTACATGTGAGAAAATATGACATCAAACATTTATCTTAGTAAATTTCACATGAACAATAATTATTATATGGGACATAATTTATAATAAATTGTTAGCCAAGTCAATAAAGTTCACTTGTAAAGGTCATGCCCCTCCTTTGTCTTCTCTTCTTCTACTTATAATCATAGCAAATTATGGGCAACATTGGGTTCCACATTCATCACAAATTATGTGGACATTTTAAACTTCACATCAAGCATTTCGTTTCATAGAAAATCAACAATTTAATACATAGACTCCATTTTTTTCACTCATTTGTACTTGACATCTACACACTTCTCACAATGTGGAATTTCCATCATTGTGAACAAAACTTTATTAAAAGTAATGTTATGTTTGCAAGAATAACAATGGACATTAAACTATTTTGTGGGTCCTTATATACTATGAATTTTTTGTAATAACACGTGTGGATTTTTGTGACCATACATATGTCCTTGAATGAATGATGATGGATTTACATTGTTTTATGCCATTAGCAGATGCAACAAATTGTGTTGAAGCATAGGAATTCAATTTTGCAAACCAAAAGGAAAGAAAACAACTCCATTCACAAGCAAGTTCTAATGGGCAATTTTTCCAACACTAATTCACATCATGGAGTTTTCCCACTAGTTGCATGCTTATATTCCTATGTTGTTTTTGATAGTGTACCACATCTAAAACCCCATCTTGTAATTCATGACAAAAGATCTTTTAAAATTAATGTGCCACATATATACCAATAAAAGGCCAATGGGAATGTCATTACAATATTTGACTTGTCTTTCTAAGTTTGTATTAAACTTTTTTGCTCTTATCCAAAGATGATGTTATATTAATATTTAACCACATGTTTACTATTGTTACATTATGCAAATATGGATAGTTGTGTTTTTTCTTTTATCAACTATAAGGGATCAAATTGATTGTGTAATCGAACATGATGATATGGATGCATGTTCATGTGATACAATTGTTACATGGCAATCATTGATTGTTATCACGTGTTGTGCTAAATTCAATGTTGCAATTATTGTTGTAATGATAATAATATTTTTCAAGGAAATAGAAGAAAAAACTAGAGTAAAAAAAGAAGACCACATCAAAGTTGTTGTTGAAGGAGATGTAGTACAAAAGGAGGAGTTTGTACAAGTTGGTGGTGGTGGCAATTTTGTTGTTGCTACTGTTATTGTTGCACTCCAAAGATAGTCATATGTTTTGTTATTATAAACCCACTAATTTATGTTCATATTAACTACAACTAAATTATTTTAATTATTTTTTTATTGGAAAAACATTCACAAAATAAGAAATCATGGTACATGCAAATGTAAAGGCAAAATCTTATTTTTAAAGCTATTAAATTTTCATTGAATATGGTAAATATAATTAGCATACAACCATCCAATGTTTAAATAAATATAATGTTTAAATTGAATTGTGATTTTTTGTGGTCATTTTGGAGACTGGTAACAAGTGGATGACAAGTTTGTCCACTATTATGCCCATGATTTCATATTTGGAAAATGTGTTACATGGTTGTTTTGGTGGAATGGTAAGTGGGTGATGAGGTCATTCACCATTTACTATTTTAAAAACATGGGGTTTTGTATATGTTTGAACACTATGCTTTCTTAATTGGCAAGTTTGGCAATTTTAGATAGAGTTTTGTAATGTTAAGTTGTTACATAAATTTGGAATGTGTGGGCTTTGTATATTGATTTTGGAACCATGTTGTTTTGTCTCAAATACTATGTGATGTTTTTTTTCTAGTTGACTTTCAAAAGGAAAATCATGTCAACACAATGTTAAATATAATATTTTTTTGGTGTCAAATTTGTGTGATAACAAGTATTAAAGGATGTTATTTGGGGCAGTTTCCAAAACCTTTCACAAGATTGTAATTTTTTCTTGTACATTAATTATTGATATCTTAACAAAGGTGTTTTTTTTGTCTTTCTAGTTTAAATGGTTTAGCCTAGGTTAGGTCGTTTAGGCTAGCTCACCTAACCTTATTTGACTAAACTTTGACTACCACATGGCATCACATGATTAGGTTTAATAATTAATTTTAAAGTTTTAAAATGCCATGTGGCAATTCATACATATTCACTAAATTTCTTGAATGTATCCTAGGTTACCATGTGAAAACAAAAAAAATCAAAAAATAGTTTTTTATATTTTAAAAAATTAAATCTTAGCCATTATATATGTTCTCCATGAGTGTGGCAAATATGATTATAATCATGAAGGAAATAGTCCCAAATGGCAGGTACAATCATGATTATAAATATGATTTGTGCCATATGCAACAAAAATGTTTAGATTACATAATCATGACATTGTAGTCATGGCCAATCATATATGGTGATCCAAATTACAAATGTAATTGTTTTTTCAATCTTATATGCCAAGTTTTGGTGTATGTATGTCAAAATGGAAATGCAAGTTGTTAAATATAAACTTTTAGTTTTGGAAAATTATATAGTTTCTTTACACATGCATAAAAAAAACCTTAACAAGTATTGTTGTTATAGATTTGCAATTCTAACATGAATATAAAAAATTTCAAGATGCAACAAACTAGTAATTGTAAATTTCCCAAAAAAAAAAGTTCATAAATATTTAAGTTCCAAAATTATCAAGTCATCAAAACTACAAATACCGAAGTGCAAAATGCCAATTATAAAAAACATCTTTAACAAATATTTGGGTAATTATTGGATTTAACATTTCAAAAAAATTTAATTAATGATTGTTCATTAGTGAACATCTCCCTCGTCACTATGAATGTGGACCCATTATAATTTAATGGAATGTACTATGATAATTCCACATTATCATTGAATATGGGTTGACATTTCCAAATGTATATGACATCTTTAATACCAACTCAAAACATAGCAAATTCATGAACACTAGGTTTATAAGGTTGGACCAAACAAGATGTTGGTGAACACTTTCCAACGTTTGGCATCTTGTCAAAAACTTGTGAAAGTTATGTTCGTAGCAATCTATTATAAAATCATTCTAGTGACAAAACCCATTCACTTCGTTCCTCCAAGTTAATGAGGAAATAATGGCAACTAAATGTGTGTAGGGGAGGTGTAAGGGGCCACAAATATCATAATGAACTAATTCTAAAAGTTCCGAAGCTCTTGTAGTTGGGGTTTTTGGGAATTTGGTTTTATGATGCTTGTTATTAATGCAAAACTCACATAATGATAAATTTTCTTGTGCATTAAATTGCTTTATACCAAGCTCCATGGTTTGTATTTGGTTGAGTTGATTTTAACTAATGTGGTTAAAGCAAGAATGCCATAGGTTTGCTTTATTAGTAGTTATTGAAATTAACATAGGATGAAACTCAAGCAATCCTAGGTTTAGAACCAAATTTTAATCTCCTCTTGCATTATAATTTTTTTGGCACAATCATGCTACAATTTTTCCTTGTCATCTTCCATTTTGGGCAAACTCAAGGTTTTGCTCTTGGGTTTGCCTAACTTACAAATAACTTTATTGCATGTTTTATTATGAAAAGGAGTTGTAATCAATGGCAAAGCTAAGTTAGCATGCATAGCAAAACTCGTTCATAACTTCTAAAAGGCAAAGACAAGTGTGTTATGTAAGTTTTCTTAGGCCTTGTGCACATATTTGAAAAATCATCTTTGTTTTTATGAGTTTTTGCAAAGGAATCAAGGTTGAATTCTTCTTAAATTTAATGTAGAATAGTTTGTTAAATTTTGGCAAATGGGTTGGTAGCTTTCAAGTTATGAACATGATTAAACATATTTATCCATCTCTTGATAGAGAATACAAAGTGAGTGTTTAGTTAGGAGATTAGAAATGTTTAGTTTCTATGACTTGGGCATAAGGATTTTTGGAACATCTTGTTGGATCATAAAATTTTGTATGGAAAAAAGGTAGTTTGGCAAAGGGTTTATTAATGACTTAAGGATAAATGGTAGACAATGTTATGGGGGCAAATGTCACTAATAAAATTTCTCCTACACATCTAATTACCTAATCCTTGGCCACAATCCAAACATTCAAATCATAAACTTGTGATATTTCAACTAATTTCTTGTGTGGATATTTAGGTAGGAGTTGTAATATGTAAGGTGATGAAACCTTTGGCATTATTGTTTCTTGTTTGTTGAGCACACCTTATTGGTTTGAGTACAAAATTAGATCAATTTTTTCATGACAAATGGATCAACGATTTATGTGAAATCTCCAATGCATGGGATGTAAATGGTCTTGAAAAGGTATCATTCAATTTGTCACTCCAATGGGGCAAAGCCCAAATTTACCACCCTTCTATTGAGATTACAATTTTTTGAAATTATGATAATAATTCTCACTTTTTTGGACTAAGTAAATTGATGTCCTTGATTTCAATTGCAATTGGGCATATCCTATCATGAAATTTGTGATATATTTTAAGACAATGGATTTAATTTAGATGTAAAGCAATACATTGATGTTATGAAAACCCATCACAAGATTAACATTTCACCTTCATTGTTAAACTAATGTTAGGCTTTGTGGATCTCACAAGATTATAAAAAGATAGTGTGAAATTAAAATTTTGAAATTGCCCCAAAGTTATAGGGTTTAATGGAGTACTATGAAAAAAACCATGCTCGAAATAAATAGTTACAATCAATTTCAAGATAACAATAATTTTATGTTAAAAATATTTGTTTGACAAAGATGAACCGAAAAAAAATGACAGATTCCAAAAAACTTGCTTTTAAAATTTCATTTAGAAGGTCAAAGCATGGTTGGGGTACCCAAAAGGATTGTCTCATTTTATATTGATTAGACCCCTCACTTAAACATGTTGTTCAAACTTAATGACACATTCATATTGAAAGTTTTATTTTATTCTTAGATATATACATTACAAGGGTACAATTCTATACATAAAATGTCAAATTTGAACAAGTTAAAAAATTTCTACCAAGTCCTTGAAAAAAAACTCAAGACTTTGTTTCATGAGAAAAAGAAGTTCAAGGATTCATAAGGAATGTTTAAACAATTTTTTTTGACCCAAGTTTTTTACCACAAACACCTTGTGTGCTAATGTGTATAAAATGTATGAATGTGACAAGAATCAAATGCCCCATTGCAATGTAAAAAGTTTCAAAATGTCAATTTTTTTGGAATTTTGAACCATTGATAGAACATGGCCCATATTGGATAATTTATTATTTTCACTTTCATAAGTGAAAATAATAGATATTTTAGAAGCTTATATAAAATTTGGAACAAAATTATTTCATTTGACATGAGAAAAAAAAAGAGATGTAAGACATGTCATGGGAAAAAGTGAAGGAAAAGGTGAATTTGAAAGTCCTTAGAGTGGATTCCTAGGACTCAAAGGGGGTACCCCAATCATACTTGGACCTTGGAAATTCATGTGGGCCTTCATATTTAAAACATAAAATGTATATACATGGTCCCAACAATCCCAAGTGAACATTAGGCGGGGTTGCTAGGTAAGAAAACAAACAAAATGCAAGAAAAAATGTGTATTGTGTTTTTTTACAATTAAGTGAAACTACCATCTAGAAACTAAAATAAAATCTTCAAAGACTCAACAAGTGCCAAAGAAAACAAGTGTTATGGCAAGAAGGTAGTTGCTATTATGTCTAAATTTTTAAACTTTGTTGTAGATTATCTTAGTGGAAATTCATTGCCTTCATGATTTTGGGTTTTGTCCACCATTATTGTTAATTTCCATGGCTACAACTACCATCCAACAAACACTTATGAAGACAAAATAAGAATAATTTTATAATTTTATATATCAAAAGAAAATTAAATATATTCATTTTTGAAAAGGAAATTTTAAAAAATAAAAAATGGACACATGGTACCTACCTTCTTTGGAACACATAATCATTTTGTATTCCAACAACATCCAAATACATCTTCTTTCCACTCCTCTCCTCAATTCCAATAAGCAACCAAGAAAGAAATGAATCTCCACACCAAACAACTAAAGAAAATGCAAGGCCAAACCTAAAAGGTTCTTCACCACCTGTATACACATGGGTCACTTCATGCCCTTTCTTAGATTTCTTCATCCTTATTTTCCAAATTAAACCTAACAACTCACCTTTTTAAAAATCTTCAATTTTTTCCCTAAATCAATGGGAATATTTTTCACCTACCCACCTTCTAAAAGAAACCATTATAATTTATCCTAAAACATTGAAGATAGTTAACTTTCCTCCTAAAACAATGATGGTAATTTCAAACATTCCTATGTACTACTAATAAGATGGATTTACTACATTATCATGTAATAATATTTTCATTCCAATTCCACTCTAAAATTAACCTCTAATTATCTTCCCTTAAAGATAATTTTTTTTCAGTAATTATTGTAAATTAACATAAACATTTCATCAATTTACACACAAAAAATGTTTATAACCTACAACTTGGGTTTTGTATTCATGACCATTAGGAAGTAGTTGTGGGTTTTAATTCATCATTAAGCCATGTTAATGTTAGCTATAATAATCAACTTGTTTATAATGGGGTTCATTGGGTAAAACAAACATCTATAAATATGGTAATGTACAAGTTTGAGGTGCTTGTTGAAGACTTGGACAACCATGTAATGATGATGCCCATTTGAGTCCATGAAAGTTAGTTCACTATTCACATATTTGGTTATCATTGTAAACCGCTATGCCTTTAACCTACTAAATGGACTCCATGACCATCCTTGTGATGGATGAGGTAATCATTAAGAACTAATTCTAGAACACACCTTTAGTGCTACTAGGTATATGACCTTGTTGAATTTCAAATGTCAAAGTTGATGATAATGAAGTAAAAACATGGTTAGGTGACTAATTTTTGACATTTTGAAACTTTACATCTTACACTAGCTAAAATTCCTTCAATTATAATAATGCTCAAATTATAAATATTATAAGTATCTACATGATTTTGATTAAAAGTATCGATAAATTGATGTCCAAGTTTAAATATTCCAATATAAAATGGACTATAAATGATAAAAATGACCAAATAATAACATTTAAAATTTAAAATTTCAATTATCTTGTATTAAAAAGTTTCAATGGATTTTATTTTTAAATTCCTCATTTGATGAAGGTCCATTTTTCAATTTTTATTTTAACATTACTAGGACATAGTTTTAGAATTCACATTTTTCATTTTATTGGCAAAACAAACTTGATGTCATGATTTAAAAAGTTCATTATGAGTGCATTCTTTTCTTAAAATTTATCCTTATTTTTTTAATATGATCCTCATTTAAGTCTATTCCAACATGGATAATTTAAATTATGATAATGTTAATGTTCAATATGACTTTACATTTTATGTTCATTTACGATTGAAAAAAAACTATGATTTGGCAATTCAAATTAATCCTTATAACTTTGCTTTCACCCAAAAATAAATACACCAAAAGACAAAATGTTGATGCTCTAGGCCTCAATTCCTCAAAGTTTGTAGGATGATAGGACTAATCAATTATTTTCATCCATACTAGGGTTGTGGTTTCCAATGCCATGTAGAATATGTCATGTTTATTGGGTCGTACATTATGTTAGTATTATAAATTGACGTTTGCGTAATACATGCCACAACTTAATATCAAACTGCAATACATGTCACATTAAACATCACATATTTTACATCGTGATGGATGAAACCACAAAGTTTTCTCAATACATATATCATGAGCCATGACTTCCTGATGTTAGAAAAACCACATTCCATTATGGTGATAGTTGGTTACTTTGTATGTAGCTAAATAGATATGGCGCATGGTGGGGTTTAGGGTTTAGGGAAAACCCTACAGTGAACCAGCACCCACCAGTGAACCATGAAGGATGGATGATAAGTGGTCAGGAGACAGTTTTCTGTTGGGTTCCAGTTCCCTAGCTAACTATGGTGGTTAGCTCAGCTGCTTTTGTTTTAATACTACCTACCTACTAACAACCCACAAGCAGGTATGGGTTGTTTGTAGGTAGGTAGTAAAAAACAGCTCTTACCTATGTAGATACCATCTACTTTCCTAGTAGTTACCTATTTTCCTACCTATCTACCTATATAGTAGACCTATTTCTTACATAATTGGTTACCAGGGTGAAACCATATAGTAAACTCAGTTAAGGTTCATCCACAACTGAGTAATAATAAGCATCCAGTGGATGGTGTGCTGGTGGGTGCTAGTTCACCGTGGCCCTGTGGACATACCATCCATCTTGTCAGACCCATAGCTATATAGTGTAATGTTTTTTCATTTGAGCAAATTCACTGGCTGGCTGGCTGTTGGCAATCATAGAAGATCAAATATGCAATCTTTGTGTATTATTTGTTATTCACAAGTGAATTCATTGCAACATCCAACCTTCTTCTTCTCCAATAATATATGGTATAAAAGTAAGATGGAGGGACAAGAGCTTACAAGAGCTTAGTGATCACACAGAGCTTACAGATGTGAGGCTTTGCTTGTGCTGTGTACCAGCCTTGGTAAATGTGCTAAAATGTTGGGCCAAAACCATTTTATTGAGCCAAACCAGCATGTTTTGACTTTTCTTCATCCAATTTTTAGTTCGCAGGCTAACTAACACATACAGAGCATACAGGGTTGAGTTGCTCTCAGTTTTAAGGTATAAATTGACAATTTATAAAGGCTTTTGAAATGTGAATCAGTGGTCAAAACCCAATTACACTTTCAAGTAGGCCTCAAAGGAACCAACCCCTTAACACGAAATGGAATGGCAGCTTGCCCTCGTCACATTCCTAGTTGGAATGGGCTCTAGTACAAAATTTGGCATCAAATGGCAAAAGAGTAGTAATTTTTTTCTCCAAACTATAGAAAACTGGCA
>Ga0209208_10004987_pt1 | contig 18611 bp, 11 predicted proteins | sample S1TSphfallax_3_FD_187694 | JGI IMG/M metagenome (GOLD analysis project Ga0209208, IMG submission 187694) | Host-associated microbial communities from peat moss isolated from Minnesota, USA - S1T2_Fd - Sphagnum fallax MG (SPAdes) (version 2) | ecosystem: Host-associated > Plants > Peat moss >... | reverse complement strand
CCGGGCCTTCCCTGCCCGTGCCCCCCCCCCCTGCTGGCCCCCCCGCCCCGTGCTTCACCGGGCTCTCCCTTCTCCCACCCCCCAAAACACTCCACAGGGAACAGGAGCCAATGGGATTACGCCATAGAGGTAATGAAAGCGAAATGATGTCAGAGAAAAGGAAATAAGTAAAAGATAAGTAAAAGACGGACAGACACACACACACACACACACACCATGTTTGTAATTTAGATAAGATATAAGATGAAATGAATGTTGAAAAATTTGAAGATGAAAATGATGTTTGGTTTTAAAGTTTTGGGAGTCTTTGTATCAAACTATTGCCACCCATCTTCACCAAATTGGGATATAATGGTCATATACATGTGTATTAATTAGGTGGTATGTAAAGGGGTTCTTTTCATATCCAAGCATATTTTAACTAATGTTGGCCAACCCTTGTTTTTATTTGAAAAGAATCGCAAGGTTCAAGTTAGGCAAATTTCAATAAAAGGGAGAATTGCAATTTTTCAATTAATTTAATATTTTAAAACAAAATGTGCTAGTTTCAAGGCCACATCAAAATTTCTTGATAGATTGTTCTTGGATTGACAATTCTAAAAGTTATAAAAATCATTAGGTCCAAGTTCATGATGTAAGCCTAAAGAAGATAAAATAGGATACCAAATTAAAGTCTACCCCCAAACCATTTAATCTCACATTTTTTTATTTCAAAGGAAGCAATTCTCCATGGAATTTTGTTAGGTTTTTATTTGAAAATAAGACATTTCCTCAATGTAAATCTAAAGAAACTAAAGACCAAAATGATGAGTTTGGTCCCAAACTTTAATTTACATATCTTCGCAACAATATTGTTAAATTACCAAGGATTTTAAAGGTTAATGTCACAAGAAAAAAACAAACAACTCCTAAATAGTCATGTTTATCAAATTGTCACATAAACAATTAGTAATGAGAGTTGTTCCTTACATTTTATATTTTAAAGTCCACAATTACTTCACCTAGAGCTTATCAAGCTTTGTTAAACTTCTTAACACCAAATACTTTCAAAACATTGAACTAGAGAAGTTGTTGCACTTATGACATCTAGGATGAAGAATGTTATGTCCACAATCTAGAAGAGAAGAGAAAATCCATAAGCATTTATTGAAAGTGTAGGAAAAAATAAATGGTAATTGATCAAACATTGGAGCCTTTGAAACAATTGTGTTATCATTATTGCACTCTTAGTCAAAGTATCATAGCAAGAGAGTTCCTTATTACTCAAAGGTTTGATTCATACAATAACATACATTTTTTTCTGATGAGAATGTTTTTTTTCCCTTTGCATTCTTCTACATTAGTTGTCCTGGCACAAACATTACTATTGTTAGCCCTCCTCCATTTCCTCCACTAACTTTCCCTATTGCCACATTTGTGGTTGGTTGAAAATACTTTCTTCACCAAATTTTCATACAAATTTTTTCATTAATTTCTCATATATGTGCAAAATTCCCAAATAAGATTCTTTAATTAGTCCCTACGAAATTTTCCTTCTTCTTTCTCTATATCTATTAGATAGAATATTTTCATTAATAATCATTTCTCAAATTCTCCCTTGGGCTTTGGTAGGGTGTGTTGAATCAAAATTGACACCACAACCATTGTTTTTATAAGTGATGAAATGGAATTGAAATTTTATGATAAGTGTATTAAATCTTTATGGTCTGGACCCAAATATATATGGTAATACGTGCAATTTAATGCATTAAGCATTTGTACATTAGAAATGGTTGCATAATATACTTAGACTTTTAAAGTTATATTTTCTATAACAAATCATAAATATGAATGTCAACTCAATTTCAACAAGAAGGATATTATTTCATAAGTTTCAATCACACGAGATAATGAAACATTTTGTACATGACATTTGGAAATCAAAATTTAAAAAATGAAATGTTCTTTATCTAATGAATATGTTCCAAATTGAAATATTTTGAAAAATAAAAAATAGACTAAAAATCAAGAATGAAAACAAAAATTGTTAAGAATATATGTTTATATAATCATTATGAAGAATTTTTTGAAGTCAATGATGTCAATCAATAAAATCCAAGGCATGATGAACATCTAACAATTTCCTTGTTTAAATATAACTACATACGAATGAATAAGTGAATAAATAAATAAATGAAATAAATTTTTGTATTGAAAATAAAATTTTGGGTAGATTTATATAAAAAGAAAATAAGTTATAAATGATGATGATGGAATCATCTAAAAATAAGTGATGTTGTTCCAAATGATTATATGAACAAAGTTTTGAATCATGAGTGGGGGTTGGAAAAAGGGATTTGCAAAAGTTATGCACTCATGTGTGGACTTTGCATGTGCCAAAAGTATTGCATTACATCTTAACAAAGCTACCCTATTCCAACCCATCATCATTTGAATTTTGGTCATGTGTAATTTTCTTGGCGAGGTTTACACCAATGTTCTTGGCAATGTGAAGGCACAAAATCTCAACGATAAAACACACCTTGAAGTTATTGCTTTAATCTAAAAAACAATGGTCTTATAATGTCATGTATTAATGAAATGATAACCTAGTCATAGTTAAACATTTTGGTCGATAACAAGTCTTTGGCTTTTTTTTTGAGAATGCCCCTTTGGCAAAACAAGACCAAATATCAAAAAATGGATGTGCATATGATCATAAAATAAGGGCACAACCATATTAACCTTTGATCCACAATTGGGACAACAATTACAAACTTGTTGGACTTAATGTTGATAATCAATGAATGCAAGATGGAAATCAAATATTAAAAAAGAATTTTCACAATTGGAGATCTCAAAACATAATTGTTAATATCATTAATTTTCTACAAGTTCAATAATCTTATGTGCAATCTAGAAAAACCTTTTTGTATATTATGATTTTTATTAAATATTTAATTGGTTGCAATGGTTTTAAGGATTAGCCAACCTTTCACCCACCATGGAAAGGTCACAAAATCTAGTTCGGAAAATTTATCCATGGTTGTTTATATGTTAAATCTTTGTAATATAGCAATGATCTTTCCACTACTCCCACCATTTATGATTCCCTTTTACTTATGAAGAAAAACTCACAAGCTATACAAATTATGTATGTACACATAATACTTAAATTTTTTGTGCAAGCTTATTATTTCTACTTGATTACTCTAACACTCATTCTTTCATTGATGTAGACTCAATAAACCATTTTGACCTGCTAAAATATCCAATGCAATTGACAAATATTTACACAATGATACATTCAACATGGCATGTTCTAAGATTGGGATCTTTTTAAGACTAGTGAAAAATATTTTTATTTGCAAAGGAGGATTAAAACATGCATAACTTGAGGTTGTGTATTCACATTTTACATGGATTTTACATGGATAAGATTGCAAAGTTCCCAAACATTGTTCTTGAATTCAAGAGTTATTGTACACATATGCTTCTATAAAATTTACATAAAATGCAATTCAACATTATAGCTTCCAACATGAGAAAGTCTTCTTTAAAATCATTTGCCAAGACCGTGATAAGAATCCATTGATTTATGTGATGCTTGAAGTATATCAATATTGGTATCCCCTTGTGAACATTGGAAATTTTGAAAATAATAGGTGTAAAAGAAAATAAACATCCTAATATACGATTCCCATATAAATTATCGCCAACTTTCAACTATCGTGCATCCAAAAGCAATGAAGAAAAAATTCAAAGCTTCACACTCAATATATCATGGATTCAACTAGCAATCCATCACACTAACAAGCTCGATCCCTTTTGACATGTCAATGGTGGATAGTTTTGTGTGAGACTTTGCACAATAGCATATGTTGGCCAATCACAAAAGAGGAAGAGAAGAAAAGACACCCATAGAACTCATGTTGTCTCCACATGTAAATGCTACAACATCAAGATGGTCAAGCACAAATTATTATGACCATTGCCTAAAGACTTTCACCACGAGCATCTTTTATACAATGCCCATGTATAAAGGTAATTGACCTTTGTTGTTGATCTTTTGCTTGTTTTGAGCCAACATAGTTTGGGATTTGAAAGCTCTATAGAGAAGGTCCTCCTTTTCAATTGTGATCATTTTCCTTATGCACCAAGTCCCAATTACATTTAAACAAATGCAAACTTCTTCCATTTTTAATTGAACTATAACAATGGTATTGGCTACCTCCCTTGTGAAACCCCCATCATTTTTGCTTTTGATACACTATTCACCATATTTGTAATTATTAACTATTACTTTTGCCTTCAACAATTAAAGATTTAGAACTTAAAAAATTAAACTCATACATATGTACTTGCTTTTTCCATTTGCATCTTCCTTGTAATAAATTCTAGTAGGTTTAGATCATCATTGTCATTCCAATATATTTCTTCTATGTCTCTTACAGCATTTGAATTGATAATTTGAATATAAAAACATAATAAAATAACATCGGAGATTAATGTCGTCCTTTACATTGTTGCACAACTAGCAATAGTATTATCCAACAAGGCCAAGTTATCATGACATGCTTTTTTTTGGGTTTGTTCAAGTACAACATTAGGCTCCCAAAACACTACCAAATTTTGTAGAGAGCATTTAAGAAGGTTACTTCACTTCCCATAATTTTGTAACCAAATTCATAAATGAACTATGCACGAACAAATAAAATTTTCTTTATCTATCAATGAAGGAAGGTAGTTTGTTTTCTTTTGTAGTTATGAGATCCACCGAACTGGGATGCTTCAGATCATGTTCTTGGTGTCTTTGGAAAGCTCTCAACGAGGAGGGGTGCATGGGCTTGGTTCCATGATGTTTGGACTTGCCGTACAAAAGTTCTTGAATATTGAATGATTTCTTCACTGAAAATTAAATTAAATCATAGCTGAAAATTTCAGAGGAATTTATATAATTTCTTGACATAAACTGCAAAGACATGTGGTCTCTCAGGTACATTTGTCACTGTGTTTTTCCTGAATCTTCTGTGCCAAAGTCTGGTGCATACAACACAATCATACATCACACACACAATGCCCAACAACATTTTCATCAGCACAGTTCCAGTCCCATTTCCATGGGGCATAGAGAACAGAGGAAAATACAATAGAGATTTTTAATTTTATTTTTTGCAATTGTCAGCTTTGCAAACAAAGCTAAAATAGTCCACCTGAAATTACAGTCATGTAAAATAAGAAATTGCAAAAAAAAAAAAAAAATCAAAATCAGCATTGATCTGTGAGGGGTACGTTATGCTTAGCAGCTAGGTAATAGGCTCCTACCGGCCCTCTTCCACCAAAAGTATACAATTCAGGGACCACTTTGTGTTTTGCAATGTCCTCCAACAAAGGTGTCAGCAGTGCCCATGCGGCGTCCAACTCATCACCACGTATGAAAAGGTGGTTGTCACCATCAATTACATCGAGTATGAGACGCTCATATGAATCTGGGAGCGATTCAGCTTCATATCTGTCAAAACAGCTTTAACCCAGTTAGAGCCAGATTCAGGTCCTTAGATAGGGGGTTTAAGGTCAGGTTCAGGGTTTAGGGTTACACATTGCAAATCACCTCACGTGTACAAAAGCTCTTTGAATCTCTCAACATCAATCTCTATTCAGCAACTTCTACCTTTCTCTTTCCAGTACAAAAAGGGTGTCAGATAGATTGCCAGAGCTATCTATCTACAGGCAGGTGGAGCATAGGAACTGTTCCAGGAAAGTGACCTTACTTGTCACGATACAGCAGATTCAGTTCAGAGGAGTCTAACTGGACTCCCAAACCTGGAACCTTGTTGTTAATCTTCAGGAAGATACCTTCGTCTGGCTGCACTGCTATTATGAGCTCATTCATAGCTGTATCACCATTCAAGCCAAATCTTCCCCGATACAAATTGCCAGGAACATGATGAAACTGAATGCGGATCTCCACCCTGCAATATGCACAGAAAAAACTTGCACATATCACCAAGAAGCCTACAGGGGATATTTTTTAAAACAACTAAATCAACAGAAGAGGTATCAATAGCTTGCACAGGCTATGAAGAAAGAATGACCCAACTGTGCATCAACCCATCAATGGTTGCAAGTCAGAATCACATTCACTCACTCAAAACTAGCCCTCTGTAGTGGCTGTAGGCAACATCTGAGTTTCAGCTGGATGCAGAGGTCATACTCTCACATTCCTGACAACAAACAAACCTGACTTGGATTTGTGTACTACTCGAGGAAAAAATAATTGGGGGTGAAATTAGAGTTTATCTACCCACTTGTGCTCAATAAGCCCAAACCCAGCTTCGATAAGAAAAGGAACACCATCCCAACGAGCATTGTCGATGTAGAATACACCTGCGACAAAAGTAGGAGTAAGACTATTTGGATTTACGCCTGGTTCCTCTGTGTAGCCTGGAACAGTATATTTGCCATCGTTTGAGATACTTGACTTGTATTGCCCAAGGACAATATCGTCCAATGTCACCTTCCGCATTGACCGCAACACCTTTACCTGGAACAAACCTCCCACAGAAACACTTTGGTCTAAGGAACAGATTCATCTTCAATGCAGTCTTGCCATATAAACTAACTGACAGCATGGGTGACCAAAACTAGTTTAGAAATCACACTTCAGAAACTTCCTGGAACTTAAATTTCCTCTTAACAGCTGAGACGAAAGACAAATCTGCTAATAAATCTTCTGACAAGTTCTGAGAACACAGATTAAGTAGAGATGGATATCCAAAAAAAAGAGACAAAATACCTTTTCATTGCGAATGTCTTCACCATCTAAGCTAACTGGTGGCTCCATCGCAAATAGAGCAATGGTCTGGAGAATATGGCTTTGAACAATATCACGAATCACACCATGCTGATCAAAATACCTGTACCACATACATATGTATGTGATTGCCACAAATCAGTTTGCAAGTTTCAGTTTAGGGTTTAGGGTTTGAACCATGCTCTTGATATCCCTTTCCTTTAGAGACCTAAAGAGAATTCGTTTTCATACATACAGAGAACACCTCCATACTTATGTTTTGAGTCAACCTGTAAAAAAATTGGAGAGATGACCTGATATTAAAAGTAAAAAAAAGAGGGTAGATAACCCTAATTGGGTGATACCACAAATCAGGTGGTAGTTAAGGTACAAAGCAAAAAAGAGACCAGACCCTGGTACTCTAAAGACCCAGAAAAAAGCTGATGGGTGGTTTGGAAAATAGTGACAGTTGCAACACATGTTCAGTGAACTTCAAGAGCCGTATGCACAGTAGAGCCCTAACCTGCAGAGCTCTGATATTATGTTCATGTCAGGGTACAAGTTAATGACAGACATGCACATTTCAAGGAAATTTGTCAAACCTAATCTTTAAAAAAAAGAGATTTTATTTTACCTGCCTCTCCCATCCATTCCCTGATCTTCAGTCACAATAACCTGCAAGCAAAAATATATATGTCCAAGTGATCACTTATTGAGAACTCTCATTTCTTACACCTAGCTTTTTGCTGGACATGAACAGAACTGCACGAAGACAAGCTGATACTACTGAGGTTAATGAGATTCCAGCCTCAATAGCAAGCAAGAGACCATAACAGCAGACTGGGTGGAAGTGAAGCAAAAACACAACTGAGTATTTAGTATATTGTACCTGCACATTGCGAATGTACGTCCGTGTCCAAAGTGGCTCAAAGACAAGGTTGGAGAATCGCAACACTGTCAGATTCTCAATGAGCTCCTTTCCCATGTGATGGTCAATCCTATCAGGAACCCATTTGCAAAAAAGCCAATAAACAATCCCAGACTAGCAGAGAGATACCAGAGATACTAGCGAACATTTCAGTGTGTGTGCCTAGTGAGAAAATTGTGACTAAATGCCTAACGCTAGCTGGTTGCCACATGTCACAGACCTGTAGATTTGCTTCTCGTCAAGCCCTCTCAGGAGCCCTTGATTAATTCTTGCTGATGATTCAGAATCAAACCCAAAAGGCTTCTCAAGAATCAGGCGTGTCCACCCTCGCTTGCTCTGCGCATCAGCACTCAAGCATGTGGCCACCTCTAGCACTACATTGTGAGGCAAAGACAAATAAAAGATGCGATTTGCTTCACCAGCACCCTGCTACAACACACACCAAAAAAAAATCAATTTTAGCAACCAGGCTTCACACAAGGATGTTATATAAAACACTAAATCAGAACAAGTCCATTTGCATGAAAAGTTCACAGGTTCAGAGGGCTCAGCTTGCTCATAGATTCTTAACTATTTTGGGTGAGCATTCAATCTGCTTCACAAACCCTAAACCCTGATGAGCAGAAGTAGTTACTACCTCCACTTGCTGCAACCTCTCATCAAGCTTTGACATGCCATCACAGCCTGAATAGTTGCCATGTTCATAATACACACTCTGGAGAAATAATTCCGTTTTGTCCCCGCAGTCCTCACTGCTGCAACAGAACTCAACCCACAATGTAACATTTTTATAATGAGATTGCAGGGAGAAAACTCCACAAGTGACAACTTTGAAGGTTACGTCATGATGCTGATGATGAGCATGATCATCATAATCTCATGAGAGTTGCTCACAAAGCGTCAGACCCATCATCTTCATCTTGAATAGCAGCAACGAAAAGCTCCCCACTGATTTCCATCAGCTACCAAGAGTGGGTGGAAAATAAGTATATATTTTACAAAGCAAGAGTGAACCATGGACATCAAGTTTCATTAGACACAGTACTGGACAAGAAGCAAAAGCCCAAAGAACCAATGGGAACTCTAGTCAGAGTCCAAAGCACATTTTACTGCTGAAGAAATCCATAGGAGAGAGACATACTCAAGGTCAACACGGCAAAGCAAACTTTCACTAATCAGTTCACGGAATTCCTCATTGGAGAGAATGCTTCTGGAAAATCCAAAAATAGCCACCTTCTGCAACACTCAGACAGTGCATTTGTGCAGAGTAGTGTCAGTAAAGCAGGACTTCACTTCTAGTGAGCATTCAAACTACAGCCTGAAAATGAATAAGGAATAAGACACCAGGTTGTGATGGGGGTTGCAGGTGGGTTGTTTCTCAATTTACCTACCTTTGGAAGACTTCCACCATAGTAAAGAGAAAACAATGCTGGAAAAATCTTGTTCCTTGCCAGGTCTCCAGTGGCACCAACTACTGTAATGCTTAGGAAGGGCTCCAGATCTGCTATATTCCAGCCACTGTAGCCATCGGGGATGGGAAATTTCTCCACTTCCACAGGCGGTGATCCCAAGGCTGTGGACATACCTGATGGCAAGCTCTGCATGGCCACATGTCTTTTGGTGTCATCACCTGCAACAACAGGGACATCCAATGATCACTAGACATTATCAGTCAGTCAGACACTGGGTCCTCTGATCTAGCACAGAAAACAAACCATAGCGACAGCACAGACATTAAGAAACTGGAAGCAAATAATCTAACAAGGACCCTAACCTAATGCTAAACAAAAGAGTGCTTATGGGTCAATATCATAAGCACCTTTGCTGCTTGCATCCTCTGCATGTGCATGAATCTCCAGCTGTCTTTTAATGTGAATTGAGTCCTTTTGAGATTCTGGGAGCAGCAATTGAATGGAATAGCCCAAAACTGGACACTTCCCTGTCCTTAGCAATGATTGCCCATTCAGCTGCTGCTGTTGCTTCCTTGCAATACTGCAACCACTTTGTGAAAATACTGCCTGCAATTACACGATGAATCCAAGCTGAAATTCTTCAGAGAGCCAAAAGTAGAAAAAACTCCTGCCCAAAGGGAGTCCATTGACTCTCTCTACACATGAGCACTAAAATAAGAAGAACCACTAAATGATGCTGCCAAAGTGTGAACTGAGTACCTCTTCTTCACCTTGAGAAACCCAAAACCCTAAAACTTTTAACCCTATATCCCAGTTCAGAAATTCAACCAAGTTCCAATATGGGGAGCCCTAGCAATAAGAACAAAAACAAAAAATGCCCACAAAAGTAGAAGTCCCCCCATGATAAATCGCCATTGCTTGCTGTGCCTCCCTTCCTTTGACACCCATTTGAGAGCAACATGAGACACTGAATTTTAAGAGTAGACATTTCATCGAAATAGCACATCTAAAGGGAGAGCAGCAACATGACCATAATTTGACACACCCAATTCTTCTTCTTCCCTTAGGAACTCAAAAAAAGCTCCTCCTATATCTGGACTTGGAAGCTCCTGGATACTAGTACAAAAAGTGTCCTTTTCAACCGAGTGAAATGACTTGAGTTTTGCATCTTCTAAGACTATTATGTACACCCAATTCTTCGTCTTCCCCTAAGGACTCAGAAGCTCCTCCTATATGTGGATTCGAAAGCTCCTTGATACTATGTCCTTTCCAATCGAGTGAAATGACTTGGAATTTGCAACTTCTAAGATGACTATGTAATGAAAATGGAAGTTGCAAAAACCAAGATGAGAACTATACAAAACCCAAGTTCAAAAAGACACTTTTTGTTAGAGAATATCCAGCTCCCTCGTATGTATGTGGCACTCACACTTTGGGGATTATGGATTAACCCAATGATGAGGAGGAGGAGCCATCCAGGAGCCCAATGATCAAAGTACTAGCTTACTCACAGTGGAAGAAGATGGGGACTTTTTGTCGACAAATTGGTGGGAGCTGCTGCTCGCTTGTTGTGGGAGTTGTTTGTCAAGGAGGAGGAGCAAGTTCTTTTTTGAATTAGCAGCAGCCGGACGCGGGGGGATGAAACCGAGTTGTAGAGCTGTGGACAATGATGCCATGACTGCCTCTTCTTTGTCTTCTTGTTGTTGTTGTTGTTCTGATTCTTGCTTGAAGCATTTGTGGCCCTGCTGCAATTCCAAACTCTCAAATCAATTGCCCACAAAAAAAACAACAACAAAAATAGCAGCAGCCAAAGTGAGCAATCCAACAACAACTTGCACTCGTGACCAAGGAGCTCCTGCTCTTGATAGGCTTAAAGGCCCAAGAACTGGGGTCTAAAACTGGGGTCTAAAACTGGGGTCCAGAACTGGGGTTAAATCTGGGGTCCAGAACTGGCTACTTAAGGTCCTAATTAGATTTTTAAGGTCCATAAATTGTGTGCATTTGGCCCCTAAAAAAACCCAGTGGTACCCACACCATCATCCTGCAGGATTGAGGCTACTAAGATTCTTGTCCCTTGTTGACTCATGTTAGTAATGACTAGGTACCTTGTGGTGTCATAGTGTGTAGCTTTTGTGCCGTGTGAGGCCCTCACATGTGAAATAAGGGCCTTTCTTAGGGCAGAGGATGAGGCCATGGCTTAGACCTGGCCTTGCACTCAGGAGCCTCCCACTCTAGAGTGTACCTTACCGGTGTTGGCCGGTTATTGAATTTTGACCTGGTTATCAACCTGGTTATCAGGTAGGTTATTAATAACCTAGCAGTTAATTATTGATTTTTTAATAACCAGGTAATAACCTAATTGTTTGGTATTGAATTTTCAAAATCTAATAACATACCTAGATTTCATCTAGGCAGGTTATCAATCCTAAAACGTTAAATATTTTAATGATAGAAAAAAATTTAAACGGGATTTGTTTTAAAAAATTCAAAACCGTATAACTAGCGATATAATTGACAATTATCAATCAATTATTTGATAACCTAATTGGCACCCAATTTTTAATTTTTTAAAAATGACCTACCCAATTATTATGAAAAAAAGAATAACCAACCAACACTTGACCTTACCCATTGTGAATTTTGGAATAAAAGGATAAAAGAAAAGAAAATAAAATCGCAAAGGTGTTGGGTAAATGAGGAATGTATTGCTTTTACAAATCAAGTAACCTCAATTTACATAGTTATTGTTACAACATAAGTTTTTATATTATATAATTAGTATTGCTGTCATGAAAATAAACACGTTACTGTAATTAATGTTACATTACTTTAAAAGCATTGTAATTATTTCAGATAAGATTTTATTAAGTAATCCCATAATTATTTTATAATTGAACATAATTATTCACAATCTACAATTTATAACTTTAAATCTGAATTAAAAATTTGGAAAAATATAATGTAGTTCAAATGATTATTGTAATGATTATAATTGCATGAATTATTATACAGTAATTTTTTTAATAAAACATTTCTGTAATTACTTATCTCTGATAAATATTTTATAGTAATATTACAGTAATTTAAGAAATATTAATATATGTTCAGCAGATTATTGTATTCATAGTTATTAGTTACCAATAGAAAAAAAAACCATTTTACATGATTGATAAATGTTTTTAGAATAATAAATGTAATTATATTGTAATTATAGTAATCAGTTTATTATTTTTTAAATAAATAATTTTTTTATGAATTTATTTTCTAATAGCAATTATAGATATTTATTCTTAATTTGAATATATATATAATAGTTATTTTAAATTCTAATAATTATCTTTTTTTACATTAATTATATTATTTATAATTTGACTAGTTTTTAAAAAGTATAAAAATATTTACTTATCTATGAGTTATATATTGACAAGTTGTGAGTAACTAGATAATTAGTTAGTTAAATATTATAAAGTTATTAGTTATTTAAATATTTGATATTGAATATTGAATATTTATATTGCATAATTTATATTTTAATTATATGTAAAATTCATTATTAATTAAATTATTATTAAATTATCTAATTAGGCATGTATTTGAATTTTTATAAATTTAAAAACTAAAAAAAAATCCATGAAGAAAGTTTTGAAGTTGCAATTTAGTTTGTGAGGAAATTGTAATTTCAAAATTTATCTCATATTGTTTGTTATACATTCCTAGTTTGAAAATTATATAAACAAGGGGTGTGATCATCTAATTTCACATTTAAAAATGGTATGAGCCATTTAAAAGGTTTAACCCAAAACAAAAAAAAAATTATGCACAATTTGAATTACCTACTTCCCCAACCTATTTATTTACCTAGTTAAGTAGGTGTTTAGTTTGACCTACCCACCTAGGTTGACCTATGTACTTACCTACTTAAGTACTTGCCTATGTGAATAAAGATTTAGCCTAAGAAAATAGGGCCTACGTACCTACCTATTTACCTAAATAAGTAGGTAGGCATTTAACCTAAGTCTATAGGCACTTACTTATGTACCTATCAATTTAATATTAATATTTTGCATTAAATTCATTTGTAAATGTTATGTGTCATATTTACCTTGAGCCACATGTCATAATAATATAAATAATTCAAGCATGTGAATTGAACATCCCATATTATTTCTAAATAATTATATTATTTATTCTAAATAATTAAATATTGAGACATGTGACAACATAACATTTGCCTTCAATAATGACCAAAATAGTCGCATTTTAATCGCATGTGACAATATGTATACAATGGAGTCAAAGGATGAACTTGTATTTGTTGATTGTTTTGTTCATCCAATACCCTTGTCATTTGCAATTAATATCACATGTGACTTGTCCAAGGTGACTAAAAATATTTTAGTCACAAATGTTGCTTGTAACTAATATTTAGTTGTAGAGCCCAATTGAAAATATGTGTTTTTCTTCTAGTGATGATGGCTAATGTAATTTTGTAAAAACATGTTTTATTGGCAATAGTTCAACACTTATATTCTATTTGGTTAATTTGTGAGCTTTTGATATTAGCCTAAATTACCACCTCAAAACATTATTAGGTGAATTCATAGTTTTATTTGAAAATTAGATTGGAATGAATCCATTGCTTCTTCATTATTATAACAAACTATTTGTTATGAATTTTGCTTTTGTTTGCCTTTCAATGGCCCTTTGGGCTGCACATTCAATCATATTAAAAAAATATGCCATCATTTTTCCTATCAATTATTTTCCATGATGTATTCTACTATTCTTATCCATGGTTTGTTGTCATAAGATTGTAAATAATCCACTAAAGGTTTATTACCCTTGGTTTTCCTTATAAACAAATGCAAAAAGGATTGCAAACTAGAAAAAAACAATGTTTCTTAAATTTGATTTGGCCTAACTTGAGTTTTTTCCAAAGGTTATGAAGACTCTTACTCAAATTTCACCATCATTCATTCCTTACATGGGGTTATATCTTGTGAAAATAATTATTTTTAACATCACATAATATTTCTTTTCGAATGAAGGAAGGTAATCAAAATCCTATCCATTTGGTGCAAGTTGGTTGATTGTGCAATACTCATGAATATTGTGGTAACAAATTATTACCCCATCAGGACTACCATTAGCTTCATTGTTAAACATGTAAACATCTTCATCTTCCATGTTGTTATTTGTTAATATATACATATCATTAGGTAGAGTCTCATGGCCATAGGGTTTATAAGCTAAATTCATGTAACCTTAAATCCATATAATTTGATATGATGTTTTGATAATGTTTGATCCAATGTTTTGTCTACCTACCTAACATCATGAACATTAAACAATAAAATACAATTTTAAAATATCCTTGAAATTTTTTAGAAGATGTAATTAATGGAAGTTTTTAAAGATGTTATTAATGAAAGCTTATAAAAAAAAGAAATTGATGAAAGCTTGTGGAAGAATAGTTGGTGGAAACATTTAGAAAAAAAATAGATAGAAGTTTTTAAAAAATAGTTAGCAAAAGTTTACAATTAAAAAAATTGTTGGAAGTTTTTTAACCAAAAAGTTGGTAGAATTTGTTTTAAAAGGAAGGTGGAAGTTTTTAGAAGATGTGATTAACAAAAAAAATTAGCAAAAAATTTAAAAAAACTTTTTAAAAATGTGGTTACTATAAGTTTTTATATAGTTATTTAGTACAAGTTTATAGAAAGGTTAGTTGATGAATCTTTTTAAAAGGTTGATGAACTTTGAGAAAGTTCCTTTTGAAGGGCACCATTCCCTAATTTTGTTCAATGTAAGTTATTGCCTTTGTATTATTAATTCAGTTCATGCCTAACTTGTGTCATGCCTTATTTAAACAATATTGTCATCTAATTTGTGTTCATTTTCAACTTTTTTGTTTGTGAAGTTGATATAAAATCCTTCAAGTTTTATCTGTTTTTTTTGTCCTTGACACCTATTTGATGTGATCTTGTCTAGTTTTGTGTAATTATTTTTAACCATCACCACTATTGTTTTGCTTTTTGGTATTTTGAAAGGTTTAAAACAAAATGCATTTAAAGGTGTGATGCATGTATGATTTATGGAAAGGAATTGTAATGATGTTTAAACCAAGTTGTTGTGCTTGTAATATTCCCTCACAATAGCATGTGATCTATGTCCATTTAAGATTAAAAGATGAAAATTTGTTTCAAAAATCCCAAAAGGTACATATGTTTTAAAAAAGATTAAAGAATTCTTGGAACATGAATGTTGTCATCCAAACTTTCTTTTGTATGGCCATGTAGGTCTCTAGTTTGCATGGTCTAATGTAATCATTTTATAAATTTTCATCCTTTAGAATGTAAAATCCTGATGTGTTTGTTGCATTGATTACACAATTCATAGTTAGCCATTCTTGAGATTTGGAGATGGTGTTCTAAAGTTGGTGTGAACTTTGTTTAGTTAAAAGATAAACACTTAATTGTTTACGTACTTGGATTCCCATCTTATTTACATTCTAAATGTGTTTTGCATTGTAATTTTATTAAGTGCAACTTATGAACAAGTTTGGCAAAATGAATTACATAACTAACTAGTCAAACCTTGTGCATTACAAACTTCAATTTGTGCATTACAAACTTCAATTTTTTTTCCAAGATGAATGGTCAATTTTGAGTTTTAAAAAAAAAAAAAAGTAACATCATCAAGAGTTTCATAGTACACCATTTTGAAATGACCTAAATTAGGTTTAAATAAGTTTTACCACCATTCATCTTGAGTTGCTACAACATTATAAACAGGCCACATTTTTGCATGTTTAGAATTCAAGTAATGACAACTGCATCCTCTTCCTTTACATACTTAGTGGGCCAACTTTCTAAATTTTGGTTTCTAAAATTTGGTTTTGTCATTTATATGGTTGGAAATTGAGGAACTTAAGAATATATATTTCATAATAATTGTTGGGTCTTCGTTATTGAAGTTACCCCTTTTTTTTCATTACATCCAAGGCTTCTTCTAATGATTCATTTGTGCATTTACATGTTACATGTGTAGCATGGTCCCTTATTCATGATTGTCTTTTGTGTGATGTAGCTTGAAATAAAACATTTTCATTATCCATAATTGGCCAATCCGACAACCTCTTAAGACACATTGAACATCATGTGAGCCTTGTCCTCTTAGCCCTAACAACTCCAATAAATCAAAGGTAAGTGATCAAACCCCACAAGAGGTATGCCCTTAAATCCTTCCTATAATCATACTAAGAAACTAAAAAGTGGATTAAGCCAAGAAAATGAATTCATTGCATGTGAATCAAAAACTTTAGTAAAAATAATGAAATAAAAAAAAATTACAAAGTTTTTTCATTCTAATTTTTGAATGCATCGAAACACGACACAATTCTTTACCTTATCACCAAACACTTTTTTTAAATTGTAAATTTCTTTATTAACACTCATTACTGGTGGTGGCTAAAGTGGCGATCATCGATTGGAAGAGGTAAGGACAAAGTGTTTATCACCCTAGGAAAATATAGACAAAATATGGCTATAAAGAAAATATGAAATAATAATCATTGATCATCTTTCTGTATTTTTGGCTACACACTGAAAATCAAATATTAAGATATGGCGATTTAGATTATGTTTCCTCACTTTTGGCGATTGAAAACTCTGCAAACACTCACTACTGGTGGTGGGTACTGGCTCACTTGGGACGCGGATGATGCTTTATTAGGGTTTTGTGTGAAAGCAGAAATTTTTTGCCTTCAAAGCTCTGAAGCAAACCAGAAGGAGGAGAAGCAGAAGAAGAAGAAGAATAAGAAGAAGGGGCATAGCAGTTCTTGTTTTGGAAGTTGGGTTTGTGAGCGGCAAGCAAGCAGGATGGGAGAAAGAAAAGTGTTGAACAAGTACTATCCGCCGGATTTTGATCCAGCCAAAATCCCGAGACGCAAGCAGCCCAAGAATCAGCAGATCAAGCCGCGCATGATGCTTCCCATGAGTATCCGCTGCACCACCTGCGGCAACTATATCTACAAAGGCACCAAATTCAACTCGCGGAAAGAAGATTGCGAAGGCGAGGTACGCTTTCTTTTCAATCCATTTTTCCCCCGCCCCCCACACCAAACCCTAACTTCCTTGCAGAAGAACTCCGTTGGTAGTTTTGTGTGCATTAAGGCATGAAAACAAAGCTTAAAAGGTTAGGAAAAATGGCATGAAACCTCCTCAAATCAGGTTGCTAGATGTTACCAGAAGTGTTTTGAAACAAGGAAACATCTCAGTGCTTGTGGGGAAGGTTACTGCAACAACATGACCTTGCTCACAGTCGTAGAAAGTGTTCTTCACTTCTGATGCGCAATCAATAGCTCTAGGGTTGAAGAAAAACAAGCAGTTTGTTTAGTTGCTAGACATGGTGTCCTTGATATCTTCAGTGTCCACAAGAGATTTGGATCTATGGAAGTTGTCAGAAGTGCAAACATCCTGTTACGAACTGTGAGTTGTTCCATCCACTTGTGCTGTAAAGAATGGAGTCACTCCATGGAGTTATGGTGCATGTGACAACCAGCTCTTCCACTTTTCAGAAAAATTCTAAATTCCATACTGTTTTCTGCATCACCATAGCAGTTTCTGTCACTTCTGTGAACATAAAATGTTTAGCTCTTTTTTCTCTAAACTGAGACTATTGAAAACTCTATCCATTGAAGAGCTTATCTAATTTTTGTTGGCAGATAGGGCATCAGCAGCCCTAGGAATTGACCTGGTGTTTTTGTTTTGCTGGTGCAGACTTATTTGGGAATCCACATCTATTGGTTTTACTTCAAGTGCAGCAGATGTTCAGCAGAACTCATTATGAAAACTGATCCACAGAATAGTGATTACATAATGGAGAGTGGAGCTTCTCGGAATTTTGAGCCTTGGCGAGCTACAGATGAGGTCTGCTCATTTTAGGTCCTGCTAAACCCTAATGATGCTTTTCCAGAAATTTTGTTGGTAAACCTTAAATTTGAAGACATGACTCCAATATGGTTGTGTTCATATTTCTGGATACTGTAATGTAATGTTACCTGTTTTAGCAGAGACAGCTGTTGTACTGCTAGATAAGTCACGATGCCAAGCATTATGACTCTTTTGAGGTTGTTGGATGATTCAGGCCATGGATGAAGCAGTTAAGCAGAAGAATACAGAGGAGATGGGCGATGCGATGAAGGCACTTGAAAATCGTACAATTGAGTCGAAGCAGGAAATGGACATTCTTGCAGCACTGGATGAAATGAAGTCAATGCGGGTAATGATGGACCCTGTGAGGAAATTAGTTGAGACCTGTACTGGGATTAGCAATGTCTGTGCATAAAAATAGTACCTGCCTTGGGTCTTCTGGACTTTTCATTGGTCATGCTGTGTTCTATTCCTGTGCATCCGCTGTTTGAGATGTTTGTTATTGAATTCCTGGTTCTGCATGTGTGTGCATGCGTGCATGTTCTGTGTATTTTGTAAGTTCATAAGGT
>Ga0209208_10004986_pt1 | contig 18612 bp, 14 predicted proteins | sample S1TSphfallax_3_FD_187694 | JGI IMG/M metagenome (GOLD analysis project Ga0209208, IMG submission 187694) | Host-associated microbial communities from peat moss isolated from Minnesota, USA - S1T2_Fd - Sphagnum fallax MG (SPAdes) (version 2) | ecosystem: Host-associated > Plants > Peat moss >... | reverse complement strand
CATGCAGTTGTGGCAAATGAGCTTCAGACTCGCAAGCAAAAAGTAATCGTGGTGACTGACAGGGGGGAGACAATAGTTGAGAGGGATGAATCACATACAGATGTTGAGATCCCGCTTGTTGATTTCCTCATCAATCAACAAACATCTTACATAAATGCTAGTGCTGAGTAACCATTTCAGATCATTTCAAATCCTGGTTCATTCTCATGGATATTGTTCAATGATCCTGCTATTTTGCTAACTACAACAGCCTTGGGTTTCATCCTGGCCATGGAATAGTCTAAGATTTTGGCAGCTTTCACCTGTCAAAATTCAAACAGATTCAGTTTGGACCATCTGAGCAAGGAACAATTGAACATTCTGCTCATTTGTTGCTATACGTTAAGGTATACTTGAATCAAATTACTAACCAGACTGATCAAATCAGACCATCAAAGAGCTAGCTTATTAGAAAAGTGTGAGGAAGAGACTTTGCAGCAGCTGTGTTATGCTTTCTGAATTCTGAAAGAATCACTTTTTTAACTTATTTGCAGAACAAGTAATGTTTACAGCTGTAAATGGTGTGGACTTTGAACAATGAAATTGATATGGTGTGAAATGGATTTCAGCTGCAAGAATCCAAAAACTGGCCACAAGTCTACCTGCAAGTAGCACATTCATGGCAAGTTTTTCGGCCAGAGATGCTCAGCACCAGCCCTATTTGTGTGCTACACAATGACTTTCATTGATGCACCTTGTAACCATGACATCTGCAGCTCCAATTACTGACCTTGTCAATATCCAGAGCATTCAACAAGTATCCTGAAGGAAATTCTTCTCTGTGATGACTTTGATGTTGGTGGCTTTGTTGATAGGCAGCAGACACTACACATGGATTGATTATAGAGGATTCAAGGATATCTGTAGACTCTTTAGCCAATACAGCAAGAAAATTTGGGCCAGCACTGTCCTCAATCCGTCTGGTGACCAGACATTCTAGCTTTGCTAAAAATTCACACAGTTTAACAATGATGATTCCATAATCTTAAGCATCAACACACTCCAAACTTGCACTTGAAAAGGACAAAAGAATGTCATGATCAAATCTTGATGCATGGATCCTCCTGGGATCACAAATTATCTTGAGGAACCGAAAAACCCAATGCCATTTACAAGAAGAGCTCGAGTAACAAATTCAAGACAAGCTTCTTCAGAGCTTCTGATGCCAGAGACCTAATAAGAATACATATCTATGGGATTGTGGAGAAAACTCCACAAAATGTAACATGACAATGAGTGCAGTAATAAACTTATCAGAGTCACTCATGAAGTGTCAGACCACCACCACCATCGTGAGTAGCAGTAACAAGCTGCCATGACTGCCCACTGACTTCATCAGCTCCTGATGGTGGGTGCAGATTTGTATATAATAACCTGCCTGAAATTTTGTGCAAACTATTATGCAAAAAATTTCATCCTGAGTTTCTGTTGCACTTCCAGAAGCAGGAAGACTCAGTCATGACATTGTAACACTCAAGAGACATTGCTAATCAAAGAACTCTATAGTATCCTTTCCAGCTGAAACAAGCTTGTGTGGGTATGTATACACTATCTCTTTCCTTTGTAAAATGGAGCTCCCCAGTTCTGTTGCCATTTTAATGGGTACTCCAACACATGCTTTTGACTTTTGGGACACTCCAGAAGCTTTCCTGGGATTCAGAGAAACCTTGAAAACTCTGTGGTTGCTCACTTGCCCCCATATAATATCCCATTTTCACACAAGAAAGACAAAAGACCTGAGACTGAGTTTTCCGTCAACACTGTTGGTGGGAGTAATCATTTGAAGGATGTGGTTAAGAAGGGCAGAAAAGTGTGGCTAACCCTTGTTGTACTGATACTTCAATTGTTGGCCCATACACCATTGGATCATTACTGGCATCACCAAAAGAGCCCTGGCCCCGTGCAAGGATCTCCCCGTCTAGGTCCACATAGCCCCCTGGTTTATCACTTGCATATTGCCCACCTGGAGACAGTCGAAAAGCCTTTACCTTGAAGCGCCACACATTCCCACCACCCAAAAAGGGTCAAAATTAGAGGCAAGTTTCTCAAAAATAATGGAGAAAGCACATAGATACCAGAATTCCACACAGAGCACACTAACTTCTGGTGGATCAAGTGCCAGGGATCCTCAAAGTTGAAGATCCCATTTTGGGTTGGTGGGTCCACACTTTGGAGCTTCAGGTGCATGCTGGGAATGTTTTCAGTGGCACCCTAGAATGTGAATTAAAACATGCATAGGATTTTGAGCAAGGTTCTACCTTCAAGTATTCAATGGATTTTGATTTGACATGGGACCCACTTTGGAGCTTGAAGAGAAGACAAAAAAGTTTCCATCGAGAACAATCTCTCAACACAATCAAGTCCAAGAATCCATCTGAAAACTGCATCACAACATGGAGTATTTACCACATCAAATCCTCATTACATTCTCCTTCCTACATTTGAAACCTGTCTGATGATGTGCCCATTAAAGTATGTTGCCAACAAGGCATGCCACTGAATCAAACTACTGCAGGCTGCAACATCACCCTAGAGCTTGACGGTCTTCAATCCTTGCTAAAAAGAAGCAGTCAAGAAGCTTCTGCAGACACAATATGTAAAGGAATTATGTAACTCTGCAATGTAAGTCACTGACTCTTGAACTGTTGGGCCAAAGACAGTAGAATACCTTTGCTAAAGGTGCAGGCATAACTTTCTCACTAGTGAAAGGCACATTAGTAAGCCAGACAAGGACAAAAGCCCCTTCCATGGATCGCCATTCAGCAGTGGGAAGGGAGTGCAAAGGCCCTGAGTAACCTTTTCGCCATGATCTCTCACTGTCAGCCTCACCACTGTGTAACAACTTGTTCACTTCTAGCTCACTGCTATAAGGACCTCCTGTTCCTTCTGAGCCTGCAGCTGGAAGGTAGGAGAAGCCACCATTGTAACGTCGCAAATTCACAATCCTGATTAAGGTCTGCAAAGATTGGAGTGGAGACAAAATATACACATACACTGAGCATTTAGTTTCGGTTCCCTACTACTGGGAGACTGCTATAAAAATCAATAGTCAGTCAAAGGACCACTACAGATACAGATGCTCAGATGAATTTAGATCATTATACCCATAATAAGGCAATTTGACATTTATAAAACTATAAGAGCAGACAACATCAATGTATTTAGTGGCAAAAGTAATTTGTCACAAGAAAAGTTTGGATACCTGAACATCAAAGCGGAATGCACCCATCCACCGAAACTTTTCTGACTCAAAGTCCACATCTGCCACTAGTCCTGCCACCTCCACCAAAAAAATTTGCTAAGGACTTACTATTACACATGGTAATGTCTGACAAGAGCAAAAAACCAGGAGTCGCTATCTCTGACGTCACCTCTTGTCATTGTGTTATGACAGAACTGCAGCTGGTCTCTTGACTGTAGAACCCACTGTGCATTATCAAAACATAAATGATCTCAAACTGCATGGACTGCCTCTAGAATTGATGTTGACCTGCCACTATCAATATAATAACTTCATACCTATCAAGAACTTCACCATGCTTTACAATTTAAGTAAACCAGAAGAGAACTAAGAGATGACATAATGATAAGGTCATAGAAATTTCTCATATAAAAACCTATCAGTGAACAGGAAAAGAGCTTGTGGTATTGCAATATCATCCAAAATATTGCAGCAAAAGATGAACAATGTTTGAGAATACACACTGATTACGTCCCTAGCTCTGAAAAAATGTACACATCAGTAACGCTTGGCAGCACACTAATGATGAAACAGTGGGAATTAAAGATCTATGCCATTGTGTTTGGACAGCTCATTCCAAAGCACATGCTATGCATAGAGTTGTGTGCAGGACAGGAAGTAGCTTTAATCTTAAACCTAGATCCCCTTGCCCACTAAATGTATAATGAACATACCCCATGAAAGCATCAAGAGGCTGTGAAACCTGACTTGACCTTGCACCACTGTGGCAACATCTAGGGCATGCTTTTGGCCTGCCACACAAAGCACATAAAATATGTCACTTGATCTCTGAATTGGGTTCACAATCACTTTTAGTGAATTTTTCACCTTCTGTTTGGAGAGTAGCAAATGCATAAATATAAATCCAGTTATGGAGGTAAATATGAGCACATTACATTAAATGAACATCCACACTGTTGCACACAAATGGATGCTAAGTTCCAAAACTTTTACCTGGATAGATGCTAATCAGATTTCAGTGCCTTGAAAGAAGTACCTCGGATAATTAGAAATGTCGCACTTGCTATGTCAAAAAACTCTCCAGCATGATGAAGCACAGACTTTGCCATCCCATTCCCTGTTCCTGCATTCAAGAATTATAAACTGCTAGTTAGTAATCCTGAAGAGCTCACAAGAATCACACCCAATGAAAGGAATGAAGACTGAAGGCGTAGCCTACTGCCCTTGATCACAGGGTATGTAATCATACAGTCAACGGAGTGAACCATATCAATGCCATGACTAAAGAAGTTACAAACTTTGCAAATCAAGATAACCTTTACTGCAATCTAAGTGTGGGCTATTGATTGTGGACTCTATTTCTCTTAGTGGTAAATTAGAGAATGCTGCCCTCCTGAGTGTGGACCCTGTTAATGTCCAGTCCAGGACAATGCACTAGAAATTAGGTTACAAATGACTCCTGCAAACCTAGTCATAAAATGCTAACATCTTGGAATTTGGTCTCTTGATACTCTATTGCACTTCTGTGAGTGTCAATAAACTTCTGGTCTGCTTTGCAACCTGCATTCAGTGCATTCGTTCCATGGAACTTTCCAAAGACCAGGCCAGGTTGTAATGAGGAAAGTTTAGTGACCACAATCCCAAAAATCACTTCTGCAAGGATGATTGTACCAGCAGGTATAATGCCGAGAGGTTTTCTAATGGCGTGCTTCCAGTCGACTCTCTCCAGCAGGCCGTTTAAGATCTGAGCATCAAACAACTTGGTGATCAGAACATTAGAACTGAAAAGTCAAAACATTCAGTGGAATGGAACCATTTGATGACTACTACTCATAAGACTCCTCATCTCTGGATCTCCGCATTTGCCAAACAGTTTCAAAATGGGGGCTACTGAATAAGGTTAGTGTATGATCAGGCAGAATGCTTATTCATGTATTGGTTCCTGAGATTACCTACAACAACAATGCTGCAATGAAAAGAGAGAAACTAATGCAAGTTGAGAGGACTATTTGGAGTGTCACCTAAATAGATTTTCATCAACCAAGAGGTCACCTTGTTTGCATTGAGGTCTGGGGTAGCAGATTATGTCATTTTCTTGACCACATTATATGACATAACCCTTCAGTGATGATTAGACCTTAATGTTATGGAATGGCCTCACTCTTGCCCGTTATGTTGGGTGCATCACCTCACTCAACTAGTACCTTACCCAACATAATGGGCAGGGCTGTTTGGCCATTCCATAGTACATAAAGCCACTGGAACCTCCTCAACTGGTGTTGTACAAATACAGATAGACTAGCATTTCTTTCACAGCATTTGTTTACTCTGACCACAGAAAGACATCCTTTTTTAATCATCCCTAAACCCAGAAGGCTACAGGAGTCAGGGTTTAAGCCACAGTAATTTCTCATGAGAGATTATGCATTTATGAATTGACTTGAGGTCAGGCCTTAGTTTTTTACCTCCACTAAAACTCCATCCCCACTCACACAGACAATACCATCAAATTGAGACAGATCAAATGACTTGGCCAAATCTTTCGCATGACCTTGAAACAATGTCTCTGCATGCATGCCCACAATGAATGAAGTCAACAAAAACGACAATCAATTAGTGCTCACAAAACAACAGCAAGGACAGAGTTGATGATCATGTGCCATTCCACAGTTAGTTGGAGCTCGTAGCCAGGAGGAGATTCCTAAACAAGAGAGCTCTCAGAGCTTAAAGAAGATTCTTAACTACTAGATCTTGTCAAAAAGTTTGTAAAGACTATTGTAACTCCAGCAAATTTGAGAGAGAAAGGGAAGGGATGAGAGGAGAGGAGAGGAGAGGGGAAAGAGAGAGCCTGGTTGGCACCTTTCATTGCGTATTCAATCCTTGCAGCTTGCAGCATCGGTTCCACAATCTGGACAAAAATTGTCTTCCCCGCGCCTTGTCCCCCAAAAGGATTCACAATCACCAACAGTTTCCTTGGCCGGCCTGTCAAAATCCACAAAGCGACTGGATGTGTCATATGCAGACCTTCCTCAAACCCTCATCAAGGCTACAAATACGAGGGTTCGAATCGATTCTGAGAACCACGGCGGCCGTTTCTCATCATGTTGCAGACCAACGACAGACAGAGAGACAAAGACAAAGACCGAGAGCGAGAATTGCCTGCTTCATCGAGGAACACTTGGATGCTTTCGAACCATAGCTGTTGAGAAGCGTCGTTGGCGAAGCTCAAGCGCAAATCCTTCCGTCTCCGCTTCCGGGTGAAGCCTCCACATATGGTGCTCTTCGAGGACATGCAGAAAGTGTACAAGATGATGCTCAATTCTCCCCTCTTGATCCCGATAACGTCGTCTTGCACCACCAAACACCCCTGCTTAGTCGTCCCGTGCCATTGCAGTGCCCCGGAGTATCTAAGCGTCGCCGTGACTTGAGCCCCGTCCAGCTGCAACTCCTCCTCCACTAGCGATTCCATCTCTCTCCTGCTCTTATCTTCCTCTTATCCTTCTCCTTTTTCTTTCTTCCTTTCGTCAATTCTCTCGGATCTATCTCTGTACCTTCTTCTTCTTTTTCTTCTTCTTATCTTCTTTGCTCATAAAGATCAACACAGAAGCCGCAAGCTCGTCGTCACTACTACCAGTCACAGAACAAAGCTCTTCCTCTGTCTGTATTAATGACTTTGTAGCCACAGATTCGAAAACAGACCTGCAAATCTGCGATCCATAGCTGAAAACCCGCAACAGGAAACAACAGTTCAACGTTTTGAGGATCGCAACAATAACAAATAGCGGCAGCAAGGCATCTCCCTTCCTCCAACCCTTCCCGCCTCCCCCACCCAGCGCCTGGAAGGAAAGCAAGGCAAAGATTTACACTAAAATAATAGATATGTGAAAAAATCTAGATTTTCCGGAGACTGGTACATTTACCGTTTCCCTTGCAACTAGGAAGAAAGCAAGCCCAAGATTTACATTAAAATGATAGCAAGAAAGCAAGCTCAAGATTTACACTAAAAATGATAGATATGTGAAAATCTACATTCTTCGAAAACTGGTACATCTAGCATTGCCCCCAGGCCTAGAGAGAGAAAGCAAACCAAAGATCTAGATATGTGATAACCTAGAATGTTCAAAAACTGGTACATCTAAGCTTTGCCCTGGGCCCTGGCAGCTAGAAAGAAAGATTAACACTAAAATCATAGATAAGTGAAAATTATGGATTTTTCGAAAACTGGTACATCTAGGCCTTGCCCAGGTGCCTAAAAAGAAAGCAAGCAAAAGATTTACACTAAAATGATAGATATGCAAAAGCCTGGATTCTCCAAAACTGGTACATCTGGCCTGGCCCTGGCACCGAGAAAGAAAGCAAGCCAAAGATTTACACTAAAAATGTAGATATGTTAAAAACCCGGATTCTTCAAAGCTGGTACATATAGGGTTACCCCAGGAACTAGGAAGAAAGCATGCCGAAGATTTACACTAAAATGATAGATATGTGAAAAAAGTTCTGATACCTGCTATGTTCTACCATTGAACTAATATCCAAATCTAGTTATTTTTTAAAACTTTTTTCCCTTGAAATCTAGCAAACTTTTTGGAATTTAAAAAGGAATCTTACCAGAAGAGAAATCTATTATTTATCATGTAGGTACCAAATTTTGGCTGATCAGGGAATGCCTGATTGCCACGTCGACTACATCACAAACTTGAGAAAAATAAATTAGAACAAAATAGACTCTCACAGTCTTTGCCCATTTTTAGTATTTTTTAAATATACAGTTGGAATAAATTAAGGTGCTCCTCCGTGGGCTTGACAAGTTGAGCTAAAAACAAAAAGCCATAAATAAAAAAATAATACCCTGAATTTGGCATGCGACTACTTTTCTACCAACTAGAAAGTCAATGGTTTTTCATGGCTTTTGGTTTCCCTTTTTTTTTCTCTTTTTTTTTTCTTGTTCTCTTTTTGTTAACTTGTGATCTAGACGACTTGAGTTTTGGGTTTGCTTTTTTAAAATTGTTGGGCTAATAATTTTTGTTGGCCAGCCTTGGCCTCTAATGGAGAGACTACAATGGAATGGCCTTTCCTTTTACGAATCGCCAAATTTCACCAGAGAGAAAAAATAATAATTTTAAAAATTGAAAAATGAAGTGATTATGGCGTGTTTCCAACAGGCAAAAATGAAGAATTAATTGAAATTATCAGATTTCTTTATTTGGTTTCACTCTGTAGCCAAAAATACAGAAGCTATTGGGCCAGATCCAAGGGGAGGGCTCCATTGAGGGCTCCATTGTTTCTGGTGTCCAAACAAATGTTAAACCTCTCCAATGGATGTATCTGGTGCATTAAAAATCATAAAAAACAGATTAGAATTGAGAAAGTTATAGCCCCCCAAAGTAGAGAGGGCCAAGAACTCCCAAAAAAAAAAAAAAACAAACAAACCACCAAACACTACAAAGCCTAAACCTGATCACCCAAAGAAATTTCAAGATGAATTGTAGAACTGAAGATGGCGCTCCTATAGCACTTTAAATCATTTAAAATGAACAAGAAATGAGAAAGTTAAGAGCTTTGAAAGTAGGAGAGATCCAAAGAGAAGAGAAAAAATATGGAAAAAACACATTTTGAGAGTTGGAAAGCTTGTTTTTCTTCTTGCTATTTTTTCATTAGTCCTCTTCATTTGCACTTCAAAGATGATGTCTAGCTCTTGAGATAGAGCTCCCATAAAATTTTAAATCACTCAAAATGAAGCATCGATACTGAAATCTAAAGAAGTAATGGGTGATGGGCAGTTCTACCCTAGCACCCATTTGATGGAACTGGCACAAGAAGCAAAATGTAAAACTGACCTTTACTTTAAAAACATTTAAACAAGAATCAAAATTATGAAAAACAACTCTAGAACATAGGTCCAAATGCTCTAGGGAAGTAAGTTGAACTTTTTCAAAAAGTTGACAAGCAAGCTGAACTTTATAGATAAGTGATACCATAGTTGCAGCACTCCATATCTAGACAATCCCCAATTTCAATTTTAGTTAGCCATAAACTCTTTATCTATATACCGTAACACATGGGCAACTTCAACATAAACTAAATTATTTTTTATTTTGCAAAAAAAATTGAAAAATCTTTAACCTTGTGATTGAAATTTTCAAAATTTTGGATTGTAAGAATCTGGAATCGTGCCTTGCCTAATAGAGATTTAGCACATTATTTGTGAACGCACTGATCACAAGGACAATAAGAGCTCAACAAATCTATATGCTTGTTATTTGGTTTTCTCAGTGTGACTTTCTCAGAGACAACAAAGGTTTGTTGCCACCACTTTTGTTCTGCCCTGCCTCTCACCCACACTAGCACTCTTGTTGAGCTCATGTAGACTACTAACATGGTCGCCCTGGCCAAGCTTTTGGCATGCTACCAGTACCAAAGGACAATCTGTCATCCATGATCTACCTTTCGTCTAGTGGACTCTCTGGTCCCAAACAAACGTAAAATTGTAAACAAAAACAAGGAGAACAAGACCTTGTCAATTTTCTCCTACCAAAAATGTTTGAACTTGTATAATAATTACTTGGTTCTTTAGAAACTAAAGGTTGAAATCTTTTTGTACAGACAGAAAGTGTAACATAAATCTATACATGTTTTTTTGTCACCACGGTGGGTAAGGAGATAAGGCACAGTACTCAGTGGGTACTAGGGGAAGTCTTACTACCCTAGTCCCTTGGCCAATTTTACACTAATTATATTATTTTCAGAAATGTTGAAATTTTCAAAAATTATTTCTTCCGAATTAAAATATATATTGTGAAAGATAATCATGGATATTTAGAAATATTCCATTTGTTGAAATGATTTTTTCAAAATTAGTTAATTATTTGACGGACATGTGTTGAAATGGCCAAGGTATTACAATACTTGCTTTGATTTTTTCCTTGTTTTCCCATGATAATCAAACAGTACCACCAGATACCATAAAGAATAACAAAGCGAGGGTATGATTTGAAAAAGGGAACATTCATTAGATAGTGAAGCATTACATGTTTTGAAAAACCCTAAAAACAATGGAGGAAAAAAGTATGCTAGGTAACGCACCCTCTACTTAGGTACATTAAAAAACAAAGCACGTCTTCAAAATTAACTCACGGTCTTTGAGTCCAAATGCAACATTTCCCATGTTTATTATGATCATAAGAGGCCTCACTCAAAAAGGTAAAGGTGCGAGTCTACTAAACTCCAATTACACAACCCTCCTTCCATTAGTCTCTTACAATATTATTGCTTTTTTTTCTTTTTTAATTCTTTGGTGCTCAATCAATGTTTTTCATTGCCTTTTCTTTTGCTATTGCTGTTTTTATTTTATTTTATTTTTTATTTTATTTTTTTGATTTTTTTTTGTCTTGGTGTTCAATCAATGGTTTTCTTGGTTGGAACTTGCATTTACTTTTTTTTATTTTCTTAAGAAAATTATTTTGTATGTTCAATCAATGTAATCTTTGTAAATGTGGTCAACTTTTGATATTGTAATAATTTCCCCAACTCTTAATGAAATTCAGTTGTTATCTATAATCTAGTTTTTTTTTTTCCCAAGCTGCCATTAGCCAAGGTTTCATACCTGAACACTTGTAATATCGCCACAAATGCACCAATTTTTTCTTCATGATAACCATCTATTCCATTATCCATATTTAGAAAATATTTCAAGGAACACTACCTTCCTTTGGTCTTTTTGGGGAAAAAAAGGCAAACCAAAAGCGCTTAAGGAAACTCTTTTCCAAGCCAAGCATTGGTGGACTTTAATAACATTACCATTTATAGGCATTCTCCTTTTGAGGGAAAATCCAAAAGACATGTGAGGCATTGACTTCTTGGGAGGTTGCTTAAAGAAATAAAAAACATCGATATTTTGTTATAAAATTCAATGAAATCTCAATTATTCTCCCACCATGGAATTGTGTTGTTGACCATTTGGAAGACCAAAATTAGCAAAAAGAAAAAATCCAGGTAGATGTAACTTTTCATGCTTCAATTTTTATTTTTATTTTTTTTGACTTTTTATTTTTCAATAAAATATTAGCTTCTCATTTTTGCACTTGAATTTTAGTTCAAAAAACCCTTCTTGTGGAAAAAAAAACTAAAATTAAAATGTAACTTGTCAAATTGTCCATAAGAAAGAGTTCAATCAATTTCCAAGCAAATTTTCATCCATTAAAAAGTAAAACATTACAGGCAAATTTGGCATAGATGGTTTTGCCCCCATAAATTGAACATTTTTTTTAAATGTAAATCAATGTTTTTAGGTGGAGCTCAATCGATGGAAATAGTCTCATACCAAAATAGTGCAATAATGTTTTTGGTACAAAATTCTCTTTTTTTTTTGGTGGAGCCAAAATGAATGTTGTAGTTTCATACAAATAACCCAATATATTCCAGTGCCAAATAATTATTGAAAATTTCAAAAATCACTTCAGCTGGGTAAAATAATAATATATGGAATTTCAGCAATAAATATTGATAGCTTCTTTACTAGATTTTTTTGGACCCTAAAGCTTTCACATAATGAGACCTTCTATCCAAAATTTCTACTATTTTTTTTGTAAAAATGGGGAGAGATAATAGTCCACCAAGTGATTGGAAAAAGAATGTTGTCAACTATTGGATAATGGCTTTGCAATGGTTTAGGGTTTAGAAGTCCTTTGTTGGAATGCCCTACTTGAATATCCAAAAGAGTTTGAGTTTTGCATGGGCTTTTTTTTTTGAGGATGTCTTCTATGGTGCAATTCTCTTCCCAAACATTGAATTCACGCCTCTTTTTCTTCTTTTGTTATGAAATTGCAAGCAATTTTTCAATTTTACTTTTTTTCATTATTGCTACCACATTCATTAAATCACTCATTTTGAGGTAAGATTTTTATTTCATTTTTCAAATACCTATTTTTATCTAGGGAAAATTCAACAGTTTACATTTTCATTTTACTAAATGAACAACTTTTGAGAAAAAAAATTGTCAAGGATTCCAAATTGTTTGACTAATGTTTACATGTTCTTTTACTTGTTTGCGAAAATTTGGCCAAGAGGTTATGAACTTTGTGATGATTATTGTTCTCATTTTTTTCCTCAACAACTCTTTTGGCTTGTGTTGAAACTTGATAGATTTATGATATCTTGGAGGATTTTGGTTTCTTTTAGAGATTTTTTTTTTTGAAGATTCTATTTTTGCACGGTGAAATATTTAAATATTCCTAATTCTTCTTTTGCATCAAGATATTTTTCTAAAATGTAAAAATGGCAAGGCCACAGTGCGACAAACCCCTTGTTTATTTTTAGTTTGTGATGTAGCCACACTGGCAATCATCCAGAAGATGAATTAGCCAAAATAGCTAAATTCCATTACATGTTAGAGAGGAAAGTAGAAAAAAAATTAAGAATCCTGATCCTGCCTTATTTTAGCCACCTACTTCGAACCTATTGTCTAAATATGGTGATTTCCAGGAGGAAAAAAAAAATCCTGGAAATCTGGCGGTTATGGTGCATTTTTTTATTTCCACAAAGAATGAATCCTTTTGTATGGATTTTCTTTTTATCTGACCTTCATTGGCTTAGAAAGAAGTTAGGAACTTGTCACCAGATTTGGCTAATGGCGTGTGCTGGACTTATGTCAGAAGGAACAAATTTTCACATTAGGTGGATGACTAACTTGTCCTTAGTTGAGTACAATAGGCTTAGGTGGAGGTGTGCCATTTCTTCTTGCATAAAAGCCCCCTCGGAGAGCTCTTCCATGAAGAAGAAGTGATTTTTGAGGGGCATTCTCGAGGCAAAAAGGGCGAAAAAAAAGGGTTCGGAACCAATTCCATGTACATCTTTTTGCCCACCCAAATTTAGTGAATTACAATACGAGGAGTGACAAACTATGAAAGGTGCCCTGCCCAGTTCAGTTCCACTTAGGAATGTGGTGAATAGGTCCCCGATAGACTATAGTGATGACGAGTTCTACCAGGGCCTATTTCAGAAGAGCTTTTCTGTGTCCATTCGGTCGCATCCTAAAGTTCATTCTCCACAATCAATGCACCTTAGAAGTGAAATTTATCACACCAAATGTGGACCAGGAGATGGCTACGTAAGCCGGCCACAGTGAACCAGCGCACCCACCAGTGCACCATCAAGGATGGATGATATTGTGATCAGGAAACAATTTTCTGTTGGGCTGCAGTTCCCTAGCTAGCGAACCTCTGTTTTTGGTATGTTGAAAATTTTCAGTCTCATCAAACCTTTAGTCTGTTCTAGGTTTTTGAAAATTTTCAAAGAACTGGCGGTTTTCATGAAAGAACCACTGAAGAGTCAGCAAAGTTCTTTGACCCAATTCACTTGATTTTTTTTTAAAACCTTCGTGAAGGGTCCAAACCAGGTCTATGATTTTTGAGAACAAGAGGCCTAAGGTTAGAACGAACTGGTTCTTTGATTTTTAAAAACCTCTTGTCAAGAATATACATATATATACATATATACACACGCACCCTTACTCAAGGGTTATAGGTTGCAAAACAGAGAGAACTGCATTTGGCCCAAGAAGATCGTGGCAATTACGACACGGAATTCTGTCAATGAAGGTGGCAAATGGAATGCACAATGGACCACATTCACAGTATGTCGTCATTCTTTGGAAGTCTCAGATTTTGATAGATGGGGATATATGGGATGAAGTTGTATAGGTTTCTTTACAGAAAGACCCTGACTTCTGTCATGACGATTGATTGAATGACGCTGCATCTGTTCTATGGAGTCGTGATGCTCGAATCATGCTGCCTCCATTCTGCAAATACCAAAGTCAACAATTGCAACATGATGAATATTTGACATTAAGGTGCACCAAGTAATGTTGAAAATTTGCTTTTCACGCAGTTTCAAACAGAGAATTTTACGTCAATTTCCTTGGCCTCATCGCCATTTGACTCCCTTTCTCATGGCAGTTGATTGTCCAAGGGCAAACATTATTTAAGCAATAAAAGTTATCCATAAAGTCACCCTTTCTTTCAACCCCTATCCCCTCTTTCAGTGGTATCTGCAAAGTAATTATAGTTGTTGTACAGGTAGGAGCAGTGAAAAAAGATATGTAGCAGCAGTGGAGACGCTCAGGAGGAAGAAGGCGATGAAACTCAGTTTACCCCCAAAATTGGTGGAAAAAACTAGTTTGGATGCCAGTTATTTCGTTATGTAAAATTTCATTCCCAGTTACGCATTTGACGCCCTGTTATGACGAAACTGGTCCTCGTTCTCGGCCAGAGTGAACCAGCCCCCATGACTGCACCAGTTGGCCGTTCTGTCCATAGGATGGGCTGGATGATTCGCCTCTTTTTCATTCACCTCTTTACCTTACGTTAACCAACATTCTACCACAGTCAATCTTTTTTGGCTGCTGACCTTTGACCATTTTTTTTCATTGCCATTTTTTTCTCAACCCTGACCTCCATACTACTCACCCACCTAACTACTATATTGACCTAAATTTTAGCCCTACCTATTAACTAACAATTAATCCTTTACTTACCTTGGCAAAACTCTTATCTTCTCTTGGTTAAACCTATATTTCTACTTGGCTAAACTTCTATCTCTTAGCAAAACCTATATATTTTTATTGACTAAATTTCTATCTCTTGGCTAAACCTATATATTTTATTGGTTAACTTTTATTTCTTCACTAAACTTATATTTTTTCTTCACTAAACTTCTATCTCTTGGCTAAACCTATATATCTTACTAGATAACTTCTATTTTTTGCTTAAACCTATATTTCTTATTGGCTAAACTTATATCTGTTGGCTAAACCTATATTTTTTCTTGGTTAAACTTATGAATTTTGACTAAACTTCTATCTCTTGGTTAAACCTATATTTTATATTCGTTAAACTTATATTTCTTGGTTAAACTATTTTTTCTTGGCTAAACTTATATATATTATTGGCTAAACTTCTCTCTTTTGGCAAAACATGTTAAACTTATATTCTTTTTGGTTAAACTTATATTTCTTGATTGAACTTATATCCCTTGGCAAAACTTATATATCTTCTTAGTTAAAATTATTTCTCTTAGTTAAACCTATATTTCTTCTTGGTTAAATTTGTATATTTTGGCTAAACCTATATTTCTTTTTAGCTAAACTTATACTTCTTGACAAACTTTATATATCTTATTAGTTAAACATGTACCTAATTCATACTCCATAAATTAACCAAAAAAGTAAATACATTTTTCAATAATGCCATTTTAAATTATTTGCAAAACATTTACTTATTGGCAAAACCTACCTACCCACACATCATTATACCTACCTATGCACTTACAAATTATGGACTTCAATTACAAAAAATATAATGTAAAATGTGGGTATTGCAATTGTGAAATTTTTTTTGGCGACAATCCTCTACCTCCACTTTGGACCATTTAATGCAAGATGTACTTAGTTTAATTAAATAATAGGCTTGATAAATATAGAGTTAAAAAGACATCAAACATTTATGAATATTTGCACAATTTTGAATACTAATCAAAATCAATCCTAGGTTGGATTTTGGGGGGAAATTTGGCCAAATTTTCACATACAAATAATTGCAACAAGATGCATTTTATCTTTTTTGAAGGTGAATGAAGAAAGTTTCAAGTTGAAGTGACCACACTAAAGGTAAGAGAATAAACTCTTATTTCATTCATTTAATCTTTTCTTTTCATTGTGTTTCAATTTTAATTCATCACTCACTTCTAAAAGATTATTTGTATATGTTTATATAGTTATTAATTTTTATGACATTTACCATTAAAATTGTTTAGGTCTATCTAATTTTTGGGGGGGTAATTAGTTTTAAACTCTAAGGTTAATGCTTCCATTCATTATAAATTTTAATTGATTAACTTTAAAATTCAAAACATAGTTGTTATAAATGTTTTTTGTATTCCATTTGTAGTTTTGTTTGTATAATCATTAGGTTTAGAGCAATTATCATTAGGATTATTTAGGGTTTTAAGTTTAAAGCTTAATGAAATGTGTGTTGATTTATTTAGGTTGTGTTTTCAAATCAAGATACAACTCTTTTGAATGTGATATCATCCTTTAACATCAACGATATGTTATTTTTTCTTAATCATTTTCTTTTTTTTTATTGTTTTGTTCCTAATTTAAGGAAATCAATAACCTTGGATGGTTTTAATACGATCATCAAATTCCACTAAGAATGTTCCATGTTTGATATATGGATTTAACATTTTGGCCTCCCATAGATAGTGTGGATTTAGGGTCATAATGCTAATATTACATTTTGCCACCCATATATAGTGTGCATCTTTAAATTGTTATGTAGGTATTGCATTTCCCTCTCCCATATATAATGTGGATTATGGTCATAATCACTACTAGAAATCTTGTCATTTGCAACCAGTCACTATGCAACTGGCATGCAACTAGTTGTCATTTGTAACTATCTTGGTCATGTTTGCAATTACAAATTTGGTATTGTATAATTTTTGGGCCATACGGTTGTGTGTGCAACTAACATGCAACTAAATGTGTACAACATGGACACGTGTCATAAAAATAATGGCCTAAATTTATACATACTTAAATACTATACTTAATATATCTATATAGGCTATATATAATAGTATTATGTACCTCTAGTACTAAGGTTAACCCCATGCTAACTTAGGCTAGCTTAAACTAACCTAGGTTAAATAAACAAAAAAGTTAAACCAACCATGGCTAAATTTATTAGATTAAACCGATTATGGCTAAATTAAATTAATTTAAATTAATTATGGCTCTATTAAGTTAGGCCAAACTAATTATGGCTGAATCAAGTTAAATTAAATTAAATTAAACTATATTAATTATGGCTAAACTAAATTATGTTAAATTAAACTAGGTTCAAATAAATATGGCTAAATAAAGTTAGGCCAAACTAATTATGGCTAAATTAAGTTAAGTAGTAATAGTTATGGCTAAACTAAATTAGACTATATTTATTGTGGCTAAACTAAATTAAGCTAATTTAAATTAGGATAAAATAAATATGGTTAAATTAAATTATGTTAAAATATTTATGGCTAAACTAAATTAGGCTAAAATTGACAATGGTTAAATTAAGTTAGGTTAAACTAATTATTGTTAAACTAAATTAAACTAAACCATGGTTTAAATATGTTTGACTTTATTTTATTTTGGAATATTTTTTCAGAAAATGTACATTTGATTAAACAAAAAATTATTCAAAATCAATTAATATGATAATATTAAAATTTTATTATAAATAATCATAATTATTAATTAAGTGTTTATTATAATTATAGTGATAATCAATTATATATATATAATCAATAGGTATTATATATTTAAATTTTATTATTTATGTTAAAATATTAATGTAAATAGGCTACATTAATTAACCTACAAGTATACAAACATCCTAAGCAATTATTAATTTAAACTAGATAATAATATCAAAATCATATTTTCATTAAGTAATCATAATTACTAAATATCTTATAATCACCTTTGAAGTGCAAAAGAAAAGGAGTAATGAAAAACTAACAAGAAGAAAAATAAGAAAAATAAGCTTTCCAAGTTATAAAACGTTTTGTTTTTTGTTTTTTTTCTTAGAACCCCTCTTACTTTCAAAGCTCATAACTTTCTTATTTCTTATTCATTTTAAACGATTTAAAGTGCTGTAGGAGCGCCATCTGAATTCCTAAAAATAAAATTTCAACTCTACTAGCAAAAAAATAACATAAAATGAACTTTCTAGGTGTTTAAGAACCAGCCTTAATTTTTTTTTTAATTGAGTTTTTTTACCCCCTTTACTTTGGGGGGCCATAACTTTCTCATTTCTAATCTGTTTTCAACGATTTTTAATTTTTTAGATGCGCCAAGAGGAGGGCTTCAAGTTTTGTTTTGACACCAAAAGCAACAGAGTCCTCCCCTGGTTGTTATACTTTAATACAATAGTTGCATCTAATGTGCAACTAGGTTGGTCCATGAGGTTTGCAATGGAATGTTTTAACCCATATCCTTTGGCTTCCAATTCTATTTGGCTGAGTATATAAGTAGGAGCAATAGTTATGTTGAAACCAAATACCAAGTGCCATTGAGAATGAGTGAATGGAAAAAGCTTGGCGTTTATGAAGTGATCAAACTTGAAAATAAAATCGGATTATTCTAAACCTATTTATATAACCTAAACCTAGCTATTTTTCAATCTACTTACATACCTAAATAAACCTACTTACTTAATAGGGTTTAATTATTATCTACCTACCTAGCCACCACGTGTCAACATCTTATTAACCATAAATTAAATGATTTAGATTTCATTAATTAATATTTAAAATTTTAAAAAAAG
>Ga0209208_10004985_pt1 | contig 18612 bp, 21 predicted proteins | sample S1TSphfallax_3_FD_187694 | JGI IMG/M metagenome (GOLD analysis project Ga0209208, IMG submission 187694) | Host-associated microbial communities from peat moss isolated from Minnesota, USA - S1T2_Fd - Sphagnum fallax MG (SPAdes) (version 2) | ecosystem: Host-associated > Plants > Peat moss >... | reverse complement strand
GAAAAAAATAACACCGCTTCAGAAATCATTTAAGAAAAAAGAGAGGGGCCCTCAAGCTTGGGTGACCTCGTCCTCACTTCTCATGTGGACTTCAAAAATCAAAATGCCCAATTCAATGGCCAATAATTTTTTTTGAAGTTTACTGAGTGTTGATCAGCCAATCATCCTCTGGGAAGAACTTGTGGGAAAGTCCCAACATGACTGATCTGAAAATGGATACCCACGTCAGTAACAGGAGGTTAGGGACCTCAGTCTTTGGGGTGTGGTCTTGGACGGAGACTTGTCGAAGGTCGTGTTATGCATGCGTTCTCAAGGCTCTTACCCCCTTTGCCTGGCCCCAGCTTCATCTGAAACCGTCAGTGTTTAAGTGTTTCATCTCTCACATTTGTCCTCCCCTTGCCGAAACTCCTTACTATTTTCAGTTTGACTCAGACTTGGAGTTTTCCTTGGATATCTTTAGTTCAGTCTTCATTCAATCGTTGCACCATTCAACTGGTGGTCCCTTGGATATGGTTTTTGAGCATTTGTGAGACCTTTTTGACCTTCAAGATTCAACCAATGGCTTCCCACAACTTTTTCAAGTGTATTCCCCTGTTGATATGGGTCATATCTCAAAGTCCATTGCACTTGTTTTTGACATTGCTAAACTTTTGGCTTCGGCCAAGCCTTTTCAAAACATTTGATTAATTATAGCAGGTGAGATCCTATACCAATTGGTGAATAGAGCTTTATGCCTACAATTTCATGACTTTTTTCATTCACTTGTCACCACATCAATTCGGCCATCAATTTGGCGTGGCAATTGAGGAGTGTGAGGCTGTGGTTCATGACATTTGAACTATTCTAAACATCCATCCCTATTGTGTGGTATAGGTGGATGTCAAAAACACCTTCAACACCATCTTTAGAAAACCACGATTCCATAACTACATTTAATAAGAGGATAGTTGTTTCAATTTTTTCCCTTTGTGTGGTCTTTTTACGCCCAACAAGTTTCCTTTTTCTTTAGCCACCATTCCCTTTTAGAAGATCTATCAAACATTTAATCTTTAAAAGGCACATGCCAAGGCAATCTACTTGTTGGACCTTTTTTGTGCTAGCCAATTTTCGTGCATTATGGTGTTTTACAAGGTTTTTCCCTCTTGCATTTTCCTTTCCCTTGGGGACAACATTCACATCATTAATTTTTATCATTCATATTGTTTTTGGCCATTTTGTTTTTTAGTTGGCTTTTGTGGGCTCGTGGTCCAACCCTGCAAGTGTTTGATTTGGTCACCTTGTAGTTTATCTTTTGATTTTTCTCTTCCTGCTAATTTTTGTTGCCCCTTGGATGGCATTTGGGTTTTGGGCATCCCATTTGGGTCTTTTTTTTTATTTTATAAGATGTACCAAGTGAGGATGTTTGCTTTACAAAAGCACTTTCAAGGTTAATGGATGTCCAAGTTGCTTTTAGGATCATCTTTCAATGTTTTCTCCCAAGACCCTATTACTTACTACATTGTTTTCCACCATTAATCGCCTTTCAGTGTTAATTTGCCTCTTTCGACTTGATCCCCATGCAAGTTTTTAAAAACAAATTAAGCCAAGGCTTTTTGGATTGTTGACATGCCCTTTTTGACACACCCCCAAACTCTTCTCTAGATTAAAATGCGAGTCTGAAGGTGAAAATAATAAAGGATACGCTCCCTAGCTTGCAGCATTTCGAAGGGTAGAAGGGCATGTTGAAGCTTCGGAATGATGACTCAAATGAGTGACAAGTAGGTCAATTATTCACATAGACCTACACAAACCAAGTAACAAGTTGATTAATGCATAGTTGGAACACTTTTGTGCACGGACGAACCATGAACACACACAAGATTCACAAGATTCACAAAACTCACCACAACCTAGACTTGGGGGAAACCACCACCACCTAGACTTGGGGGAAACCACCACCATCCCCCTTATAATATTCTTTGTGATTAGCCACGGGGCTACATTCAAATGTCATTTTATCCCGAGACTCCCAAGTTGGGAGTCCCGAAATTCTTAAAATTGGAATTCTCGCAGCTTTGAAGGCCCAAAACTTTTTGTGGAGACCTCTGATTGAGGTGAGGTCTAAAGCAAAGTTTTATCCCTTGTTGAAAGCTTTCTAACAATATGTGACATGTCACTTTCACGTAAGTAAATTAAAGCTTTTAGTGGTTAGGAATCAAATTTGCACTTTGATTATAACCTTTCTTTCGGCCATAATTTGTGTTTTAAGTATTCAAATGGGACGTGCGAACCCATTTTACACATCTAGGTTCCAATGGTATAAAATATTTTTTAATCCAATGAGTTTTGACTCCTGCAATCATTTTTTGAAAATTCGAGAGTTCATTGCAACTTTAACTCCCAAAATGGGAGCCCACTTAGGGGTGTGTGGGTTCATTCCGTCACACCTTCCTACATGCTTAGGAGCATGAAATGTGACTCTCAAGCTTCACTCTTGGCCTGCACCTTTGTAAGCCCTTGCTTTGGTCGCAAGCCTAAGGTTAGGGTTGCGACACTTTTAATACATCAACATGTTTTTTTTCTTCATTTCTCGTGAAGGGATCAACTTCATTTCCACATAATTAATTACACCTAACAACCTATTTTAAGAATTAGGCACTTATAACACCTACCTTCGCCACCAGATTTTTATTGGATCATTATCCATTTTTATTAAAGTTGAAAAGTGTTGGTAATTTTGGTGCACTTTTGTTCGAAGCCCATTTGAAATTGGTGTCAGAACTCCTTCCCTTAAACATAATGACATGCATTTCTCTTTTCAAATAATTTGCAAAATAAGATCAAATTGACTTTTAGAAACCATTTTAGACAAATTACACAACTATTTTTTCTTTAGCATCATTTTTTACATGGTTTTTGATTCACACCACACATGTTTGAAGTTTTGCGTGGGCCCAAAGGCAAGTGTTTAATTATTTATTTGCCTAATCATTCCACCTTTCCACCTAGCCTTGGATGTTTTCTCCTTTGTGCTGCACATCAAGCTGGGTTTCCCCCATCTTTTAGTTCTTGGGGTGGCCTTTTTTTTAAGGTTTTTGGAATTTTGAGTAGGTGGCTCTTACAAATACAATTTCAATTCATATTGGCAAAACTGCAAATTTTGCATTATGGAACTTCTCGTTAAATTAAACTTGAACAAATAGAAAATTAGCTATGTGTAAGAAAAACATTTCATTACAAGTAGGTGGTATATGCCAATTTGTAGTCACACTAAATGGCAATGTTTACAAAGGTTAATAAAATTTTTGGCTATGGGGCCTTTAGATTATAGAGCTCCATGGCAATGCATTACTATAATTTTGTGTTAAAATTTGTCAAACATGTATGAAATGAAGCCTTCTTCATTGTAGGGTGACTATCAGAATAAGGTGCATTCAAAGTAAAAGGAACTAGTAGGCCCCAAGTGCATGTCTAACACGTTCCCAACTCCTTGAGGGTCTCAAATGTGAGTCCAAACAGAAAACAACAGAAGAATAAGGAGTCGAGGCACGTTCCTTGACTCACAGCACTTTGGAAAGGTAGAGGGGTGTGCTGGAGCTCCGAGATGGGACTAGGAAAAATTGAAAAGCTTCTACTACTCACACGAACCTGCACAAAACCAACACAAAGTGGTTAGTGCATAGTTGGAGCACTTTTGGTGCTAGAACAAACCATGAGCAACTTGGACTCATAAGACTCACCATGGCCTGGACTTGGGGGAAGCCACCACCTTCCCCTTTATAGTATACTTTGTGCCTCTCCATAAGGCCCACATCCAAATAACATTTTGTCCCCGGACTCCCAAGTGGGAGACTCAAAATTGCCAAAGTTGAGACTCTTACAACTTTGGGGGCCCATAACTTCGTGTGAAGACCTCGGATTGAGATGAGATCTGAAGCAAAGTTATAGCCCTCATCGAGATATTTCCAACGGTATGTTGCATGCCACTTTCACATAAGGAAATCGGGTTGATTATTGACTTTTAGTGGTCAGGGGTCAAATTGCCAATTTGACTCCCAACCTTTCTTTTGGCCATAATTTGTGTTTCTAATAATATAAATAACTCCTTAATCCATTGGGTTTTGACCCTTGCAATCACTCTCTAAACATTCAGGAATCCTTTGGGACTCCAATTCCCAAAATGGGAGTTCCCTTGGGAATGTGAGGGTCTATTCCCTCATACTCTCTTACACTCCTGGGAGCATGTGACATGACTCCTAGGCTTCCCCCTTGGCTCGCAACCTCGCAAGCCTTTGCCTTGGTCGCGAACCCAAGGCTAGGGTTACGACAATGTCCTTTTTAAGGATTATGTTTTTTCAAGTTTGAAACAAGGCCTTCATGTTTTGGATAAGGCCCATTGTTAGATGATAGTGTCAACCTCAAAAGTTTAATTCACATATGTTTCCATGAATTTTCAAACAATATGTAATTAAATCTATTTTTTTAATGATAAATTTTCAAGTAAATCAAATGTGTAAATTTCAACAAAAGTAAACATGTCAATATTTTCAAAATAATATGTGTTTCAAACCTTCAATGATACATTATACATTGAGTTTATCAAACATACCTTTTTTTTACATCGTTCCAAATGGAGCAAAACATGCAAGGTTTCATGTTTCACATGAGTAAACAAGATCCTTTCGAATCCAATCATAATCAAATGAACCAACACTAATAAAGAATTCAACCACAAATGGGCCTTTTTTTAACATTTTGATTTTTTCATTAAAAATATTTTTTAAAGGATTTTTTTTCAACATGTTCTGTAAAATATTTATAATAAATTACATTACTTATGTTAACTTTTTTTGAATAAATACGAATTTTCCAAAAAATGTACAAATTTTACAAGATTTTATGTTTCATCTTGAACAATGATCATAATTTCAAATTATGTTAAAATATGATAATTACTTTAAACTTTAGTTTTTTGTATCATACACATTATGACCCATTTACATCTAGCAAATGATTTTGGAAGTTTGAAATTTTCGAAATTATATTTTGAAATTTTAAGAATTTCAAATACCACAATTTTTAAATTATGATTGTTTTTCATTTGTGGATGGTAGGCTATCATCATTTCAAAAAAAATCCCATCAAATTTTTTATATTAATAAAGTCCTTAACCTAGTGTTTTATAAAACTAATTTTGGGTGTTAAAGTTAAAAAAAAATTTACTAAAATCTAAATTCAATTATTAAATTAAATTATTTATAAAAAAATTCCTCAACTCTCATATAAATCATTTAACACAAATTTCCTTGATCAACAAGACATTAAAGTGGCATTACATAAATTTTTTTTAAAAAATGGATAGTTTTTTAATCATCCAATGTGGTTTTTGGTTTGTTTAACTATGATCGCACCCTTTCACCCCCCTTCCTTTGAATCTTTTTGTTGATGGGTTGACATCATGTTATCAACTAATGACATTCACACCTTGCCTAACATGGTCATTACTAAGCTCACCCAAATACATTTGGTTTTTCGAATTGTTTCATCTTGTGAGGTGGTCACAATGGTAGTAGTTCAAGCAAAGGAAAGTTTTTACCATGATCGGCACCCAACAAACATGTTTCTTCTCCTTGCCAATAGAGGTTTTTGGGTACTTACACTAACAAGTGGACAATTTTTCACCAATGTGCTAGCATGGTACAATTAGCAAAGGGCATTGGTGACCCTCCTTTGGCGGTTCTATGTGCTTTCTATAGGCAAAGGATAGCCTTGCAAAGAACACAAGGTGCTTCTATTTTGAAGCACATCATCATTGAAAGTGAGGGTTCTTCTAAGCTTACTATGATTTCAGGTTTCCCGTCCTTTTCCTTCTCCAATATGGTTCTTGCAACTTGTGGGGGCTTTTGAACATAATTTGTTCCTTCACCCTTTTCTGACTTTGGGTTTTTGCACTTATGACTTGGACTTGGGTTTTCTCTGTTTGTTCTTCTTTTTTCCCCTTGGATGGGTGCTTTGTTGAATAAAGTTTACCAGGGTTTCATCATCATCAGTTTCCCAATTTTTGGGCCTCAAAAAGTTAAACAAGAATATCTATTGTTGCTTTTTCAATATTGTGATGATACTTGATAAGAGGAATCAGCCAAATTTGGCTACATATCAGATTGGAACATAGAAAAATTTAAGAAACATACTATATTTTTGCAACTTGCTAGAACCTATGGTCTAAATATGACAATTTCAAGAAAAAAATCCTTGAAATCTGATTCTCTTATGTCGGTCACAAGTAGTTGAAGAATTAAAAAAAAAGGGGGGCATAAAACTCATTGTGGGTTCCTACTAGTTTCTTCACTTTAGTCTTGGAATCTATCCAGACTCCAGAATCTGTCCAAAGTCCAGACTTGTCTAAATGATGAATGTTAACACATATCCAAGTTGCAGAATATTGTTTGTCAAGTATGTCAACGTAGATCTAAGTTGCAAGAATATTGTTGGCAGGCTCTACCAAGTTGCATAGAACCCAACTATTGATATTAATGCAAATACACATGGGGCCCGGGATTTTAATTTTTTTCAATTTTGTGACATAGCCATAGTGGCGACCATTGCCAAGAGGAAACAGCCAAATTTGGCTAGACGTCAGAGAGGACAGTAGACATTTCCTAGAATCCTTTTATCTTTTGGAGACCTCCAAGAACCCAATGTCTACATATGGTGATTTCCATATTTTTCTCCTCAGAATGTGGTGAACTAAAAGACAATTAAAAGGAATCTTTAAAAAAAAGTGATGAGTAAACGTGAAATTTCACACTTCTTTTTTTGGGTATATGCAACCTCGCAGATTTGAACCAGCCAACACCAAGCAAATTTTAGATATTGATGCAAATCCACATGGGACCAAGCAAAATTGTAGCAAGCAATATAAACGTGGAGTCGAGCATATTATTTTATCGCTATACCATTTTTGCTCTCCTTGAGCAAGTAAATTTCCAACTAGTAGATTGTTTGCACAAATATCAGAAGGGTGAGAAAAATTGGAAATTGCTTCTGCAAGCATTCATCCATTAACACTTGCAAATGTAATTTTCTCATTTGCAAGTGAGTAAACTCTATTTGCGGCTTCCACCTAATTCTCAAATGAGTTGCACTGATAAGAATTCAAAATAGATGCAACATCAAATGAAAAGAATGGTTATCTTTTGTCACTTGATATTATTTCAACTTCATTATTTTCAAATGATCATTTTCTATTGCAGATCATGTAGCTAGTACAATGTCTCAAAGATTGGACCCTAATCCTTGGATATAAATTTTTTGAAGACTATCAAAAGTAGGAACTATATTTTTCCAGAATTCACAAATCAAAACAAGGTATATGAGAAAATGGTGTTCAAAATTATCAGTGAGAAATGTGTCTAGTTAGATTACTGGATGAAGTGACATTCCGATTCAGTAGCACCAAGAAACAGAATTCCACTGACATTTCCAATGACATATCACATGTAGAAATGTGGGGTCAAATCCATAACTATATAATACATGAGGAATTCATAGAATTACACATGTATCACATAGGTTTATCCAGTGTTTGGTAGATCTCACAATAACATATCCCACAAAAAGCATGCAACATCTGGAGATGACAACATTGACATTTAGCAAATGAATGATGAATATAGCCTAGAATTTTCAAGAGAATCCAAACCCTAAACCCTAAAACACACACATGCAAACCAGTGTTCTTTGATTTTTCAAATAATCACTGGTTCCTGTCTACAAGCAATTCCTGTCTGTAAGATTTGTTGCAGTTGATTTCACCATGATACAAGACTATATAAGACTACTAACAAATGCCACATGAAGATACCCAGTACAAATTTTGCTGTGCACAAATTGTCCACCTTGCTGCAATCTTTTACTTCAACTCTATATGCAGGGTACCCATATTTCTCAACAGATCTTCAGCCCCACTTAACAAAGCAAGCAGAACACTCATTGGACACACCAAGGCTGGTGTCCCAACCATCAAGCTCTGCTAGACTACCACAAATTGAGCAGTGGTCAAGACACCAAGACATCTCTGGTTGGTGAAAGAAATTGAAACACCAGTCTTACAATGACTTTTGTAATGTAGAAGCTTACAGGTGCTTCAGCTGGAGCTGATTTGCATAATGTTCTCTCAACACCACAACACAAGTACAAGCAATACATATTGGCCATCACACCTGATAAGCATTTTGCAGTTTAGGAGGATGCTATTGACATTTTGATTGGCTATGCCTTTTGAGAGCTAGCCAACATCATGACCAAGTCTTCCCATTGCTTTTGGATACTATTGACGTTCAGAACCAGACATCATCTATTTTCAAGGCTACTAAAGCATAGGAGTCAATTGTAACAAATTGGCTCTTTGATCTTAGTAAATTTCTGCACTTCCAGATTACTGCCAAAGAAATCTAGTAGCCCAAACTCTTGCTTCATAAGTGTAACTAATATGGTACAGTTTGAAAATGATAACAATATTCATGCACAGTTTTCATTGGTAAGCTGCGTTTGTTCTGGATAAATGAACATTGCAGGTGCAATGATGTTAAAAGCTCACCTGCAATACAGCTGTCACCTCTGAACATTCAGGTTGCAGGCAACATGATGCACCTCGTGATCTTGGCATCGGTCTCCAAATCACCAAAGATGACAAAAAGGATAGTGCTCCTTCATAATGATATATCGCTGAATTGACTGAGAAAGAGGTAAAATCAACAGATGTGCAAGAAGTACCATTTTGTGTGCTTGACTTCTTGGACAAAAACTCTTGGCAATAACTCTCATGAGTGTTGAGAAATCTCCACACTCACAATTAAGGAAACCAAGACCAGGCAAAAAGCCTCTTGGAAAGGCTGATAGTGCTTTAGTAGCAAAGGCCCAATTATTGTGGCAGGTCCAAGGCATATGATCCATGGGAGTTGTTGTCTGCTGATGAGATGTCTGCCTCATGCACCATTTTGACATAATACTTGGATCCCCGAGCTAGATTAATTTGCACTCTTCGCCTTTCTGGTAGCTCTTCCCAAGTACATTGTGAAAAACCCCTTCGCACAAACCTGTGTTTTACATCATCTCCTTGTTTAGATACAAAGTTGCTTGATATGTACAATGCCAAGGACTTTGGTTTAAAGAAGGCAATGGTGATTTCCACCCATCTAAAGCAATTTGAGGAAGCAATTAAAACAGCCATGGTGGCATGCAGGAGACCCCTCCAGCTGTCAACAGATCATTCTGAATACACCTCTTGAGAGCTAGCCCAGGTTTAGGGTTTAGGGTGGCTTCCTTAACCTAATCTCCATACACATCCCAAATGCATTGAAAGAAAAGTTGAATGCAAACTGGGCACTGACCAATCTGCTGTGCGGGTGGTGAGGAGGAAGAGTTTTCTGAGGCCCAGTTTCCTTGCCTTCCTCTCTACATAATCTGCATACAGAAATCAGACAAAGATGAACAATTTCAGAAGCCTCACAAAAGTTCACAATTTGCTGACAGAGAATCAAGAAAGTTGTATCATAACAATATGAAGCTGTTATGCTCTTAAAGAAAGAAAGTGATACTTTCAGGCTTACAAACAATTACCAAGCAAGCTGTCCCCCTGACCATGACCCTGGCACTCTGGGGAGACAGCAAATGCTGCCACTTCACCACTCTCATCCTCAGCATATGGGAAAAGTGCAGCACATGCTATGATGGATCCATCCCTTTCAACAACTGTGTATGCTTGCAACTCCTGTAACAGCTGTACATTCAGACACAGCACTCAGAACTCATCTTGCTTGAGCCTAGTATAACAACAGCAAGTTGATGATTGACCAATGGGAATAATCACAGAATTACAGATCCTTGAATTTCCACAAGCTAGTTATACCTTTAAGACCCATGCCTCTTTTAGTTTTATTTGCCTCACAGACCAGTGCTGATATCAAGTACACTCTTCGCCAAAAATTTCATCTAGGCCAAAACTAATTGTATGGCTTTCAGCCTGAAAAGCCAAAGACCATGCGTTTGCATGGACACAAGAAACATTTAGGAAATAGTCATCTGAGCAGGCTTTTGTGTTCACTACTAGGTCCTGTGTAAAGCAAAGTACATGCCTGCTCACGAGGGCGATTGACCACAATGTCAAGCTCCACCAAAGGACGGAGCAGCTGTTCTATACCCCCAACATCATTGATTGTTGCATCACGTGTCCCTTCGTACATGTCACTGACTCCTCAAAAGAAAAGGCATTGTGAGGGAGAATGCAAGACAGAAACTATTGAAGACAGTGCTGTTTGAGATACATAATAATATGTACAACAGTAAAAACCATAGAGCAAGGGAACAATACCTTGATACCATGGTTCCAATTCCATCACGTGTATATAGCTCAAGTAAAAGTGCTCCTTGGATGTTGCTATCCAAAAGATGCACCCGTCGGACACCACCCTGTGAAACATGAGCAATGAGAACAAATGCTCCTTTTTCCTTACCAGAAGGGGCAAAACTTTGCTTTCATATGATCCGACAGGACCACAAGAAGGGAATCAATGCACCAAGACCATCCACAGGTGATTGAAAACAGTGCTAAAGTTGATTTGAAGAGATTTCATTTGTGCGGCTTACTCGGCACACATAGACGGCTGCAGTTAATTCCGATAAATACAGATGTCCTTGACTGAGCTGTTCTCCACCAATTGCAAAACCCTGCCTCCTCTCCCAGGCCTCAGTAGTGTTGCTGTAAGGCACACTATGTCCATTTTTATATGTGCTGCTGATATTGCAAATTTCCTCACTCCCACTAGGGATACTGTTTAGCCCCTCCCTTACAGTGATGCCATCTGCTTGTGAGCGCTGCTGCAATCCATTGTCAGCAGAGGGGATTCCCAAGCTCCTGATGTAGTCAGGTCCTGCAACAGCTCTGACATAGTCAGCTGCAGCATGATTTTGGCTGGCTTGTTGCCGGATGAGTTGGTCAGCCTCTTGCAGGGTCATGAATCGTATGACGTGTCCATTTTCATCAACTGTTTGACCATCCAGCAAACATAGAAGTTTGTCTGCCCGCAGTGCAGTTGCACATGCTGTGGCAACTTCATACGCACTGCATTGAAGCAAAACAAACCACCAACTGCCCATGAAACTAAGCATGAAATGAAGAGCAGTAGAAACATTGACAATTACAAGAATCAAACAGACCCTCATCTCAGATGGTTCATTTTCAAATTTCAATGCAGGAGCCACTGACTTGCAATTGAGAACTTCTCCAGAACCAGAATAGCCCAGGTTGCTCAACATGACAATGCAATTGTTCTCAAGTCTTTCCTTGATCCGCACCACATCAATCTTCTTCACTTCCCCTGTTGAGCCAAAGTCAATCCCATTGACTATGCCTCTTGGCTGCACCACAATGGAAAAGAACTATATTAGCAAAGGATTTCTTGTCAGATCTCCAAATAGAAGGTTCATCATCTACAACCCATGGAAAATCTGCAACCCATTGAGCAAGTTCAACAACACACCTTAGCAGAAACATAATTCCCACTCGCAACGCTTACTCCAACTTCATGCCATCGTTCATTTTCTCCATGCCGCCGTAAAATTGGAATCGGAAGGCCCCGTGACAACTTTGCCTCAATGTCCACACGGATCCTGCCTGCAGCTTCCATGGATGCCTCCAGTGATGCAGAGTCTGTGACTCGGTATGGCCCCACATACTTTGGCTCATGCCCTGCCATCTAACAATAATACTGGTAACTGCTTCTGTTCCAGACAGGAATGGCCTCCATGAAAATCGCAATGAAGGGATTTGATTGAAATTTTTCCCAAATCACTGCTGTAGGGATAGAAAAAGCATTTCACAATACTGCAAAAAAACCTTATGACATGGACCATTTTGATCTGTTGAACTGAAATAAAAGACTTGGATTGTATTTGATGCAAAGAGCTTCCCAGTTCAATTCAAAAGTCTCAAACCAACCTCTAGAAGAGAAGACAACAAAATAGTAGAGGTTCTTCAAATAAGGAATGTGGGCCAGAGAGATTCCCATTCTTTCCTGTAGCATTGAACTTTATCATTGGTGACAACTTGTTTACACTTTCTGAAGTTCAAAGTCCGAAGTTCAGATTTTACAACTGCCCCAATTGACAAATATAGTATACATGCAAAAGGTTTAGGGAGCAAGCTCTGCAAGCAGATGCCTGAAGGATAGTGCTGATCTCACCTCTTGCACGCAACAACTTATCAGTCTGAACATGTGAGCCTGGTACAATGACCATCTTGATTCCCAAGCCATGAATGAGTGCAACATCCTGCAACAGATTTCATCATGGAGGAAAATGTAACCAATTCAACTTTGCTGGCCATAAGCTTCCAACAATGTCAAACATTAAAAAACAGCAACAAGCACACTTCTGTTTTGAGACTCAGAACCTGAGATCCTCTTTGCAACCAAAGTATGCCTCAGAATCAAGTTCTCAGGTGAAAGAAAAACCATGTGATCATGATGTCAGAAGCAGCTTGATCATAGTTTGCAATGCAAGGATCTGAGGTTTGAGGCTCAGAACCTTGCATCCTCTTTGCAACCAAAATCAGTCTTGGAATCAAGTTCTTGGGTTCAACAAAAACATGTGATCATGTTTTCAGAAGCAGCTTCTGCTTGATCATGGTTTGCAAAGGAAGTCTCTTGAAAATCTAGGGTACAAGATAGAAAAGTGGGATAGAACCCGGGTCTCAAGCATACAATCAAGGTCTAGGGTTTGTCTAGGAGTGTTAGGTTCAAAGCTTGCAATCTACATCCGGGCTTAGGGTTTAGGGTTTAGGGTTTAGGATCTCCAAAACCTTGACAGGAGAACAATACCTGAAGAATGCAGTCCATCATTCTGCGCTTCTCAATGACTTCGCCGGGAATCACAAGTACGAACGTGCTGCCACGATGACCTTGAATATACGGCCATGCTTCCCTGAACCAGTTCACGTAATGTGCACCTCTCTGAGCCTCCTCCCCCATCTCTAGAATCTCATACTTTTTCTCATTGCTCAGCTCACCACCTGTGGTGGCCCAGCAACCTCTCTTCAGCTCCCTTGAATGCAAGACCAAACCCTGCCTCTGTAAAAGACTCCACTTCCTTACATTGTGTACCTGCCATTGCCTGTAGCCCGTGTAGTTTGCGAAAATTCCAACACGAACTATCCTTGCGCAACCTTGTGAAGCCAATGCATCCATCCTCTCTCTCTCTCTCTCTCTCTCTCTCTCTCTCTTAACAGTCCTCCAAGGGGGAAAACAAAGAACGTATCTTCTGCAGGTTGCAAACCAACCGCTTCTTCAGGTTCCAAACCTGCTAACAGCTGCTCAAATCCGCATGACAAGGTCCCAAATTTTGCGGCGCTCTGAGCAAAGCACCGTGACTACAGCGCATCTGAGATCCATTAGGCTGAGCCATGGTGAACGCAACTGGGGACAAGGTCCGCCAACAACCAAATCCGCTCGAGCCTGGTACCTTCAAGGACATGGTGAGCCTGTAAACCCTAAACCCCTGCAAACCATTGTGTGTAATCAAAGAGCAGGAGCGAAGGAGAAAAATGCGAACGTTTTTATTAACCCTAAACCCTTTCACAAACGTTAATAAAAACCTCGCCATTATTCGCTGTGTATAGGAAGGGTAGGGCCAGACCAGTGTTGGGGGGGGAGCCGGGTATTTCATTTTTATGATACCCTTCGGTTCCAGTTATTTAAAGATTTCAGATCAAAGAACCGCTGGGTCTGGGTTTTTTTTAATCAGATTCAAAGAATCACCCGGTTCTGGGTATTTCAACAACTTAAATGGAAGGGTTGGGTTTAGGGTTTAGGGTTTGAAAGAACCCAGAAAAGCGCTGGTGGTTTGTAGACGGATATTTGATGAGAATCACAGTTATATACAATAAATGGGTACTTGATTCCTTTGATAATTGGGATTCTATATCAAAACTGGTTATTTGATCTTTTATATAATAAATGGGTATTTGATTCCTTTGATAATTGGGATTCTATATCAAAACTGGTTATTTGATCTTTTATATAACCATGATTCGCAACTTTGATACCCAGCTTGATACCCAGCATTGATTTAGTGCAATTTCTAATACTCGCCCCCAACTCTGGCCCAGACACCCTTCCTTCTTTTGAGGTGCCCAGGCAGAAGGGTGGTAGAACAAGTGCGGGGCACTGAAAAACAAGGAAAGGCTGATGACCCTAGCCCTAATTTTGGAGGGGGTGCATATGAGCTGAAACAGTGAAGATTTCCTCCAATTCTGAAGATCCTCACTGAGTTCTTGCCCCTCTTACAATGGTCATCTAAATACCTTAGTACCTTGGCCAGTTCGACACTAATTATATTATTTTCAGAAATGTTGAAATTTTTAAAAATTATTTCTTCCAAATCAAAAAATTATTGTGAAAGAAAATAGTGAATATTTAGGAATATTTCATTTGTTTGAAATGAATGTTTCAAAATTAATTAATTATTCAACAGACATGTGTTGAAATGGCCAAGGTACTAAAGTACACTACAAAAATTAAGGCAGGTTTTTTATATAGTTCCATGGCACCTCATGTGATACTTCAATTAGCATTTTGAGTCTGGGCCAAGTAATGTTGGGCTCCTCATGTGATACTTCAATTAGCATTTTGAGTGTGGGCCAAGTAATGTTGGGCTGGAGTGAACCAGCAGCCACCAATGCACCAGTTGCGGATGAGCCCGTTGAGGCCGTTTTCCGAATGAACGAAAATTCCATCCTCCCTGCCCGCATAATTTTTTTTTTCCACCTCTTCTCTACCCCAAAATTTTCCCCCCTCCTACCTACCACCTACCAACCCCTCCCCCCCTCACTCCATCGCCAAAGCACCAGAGACGTCGAGTGGGAGCGAGCTCGGAGCAAGGGAGCTTGGAGCAGGAGCTTCGAGTAACGGAGCAATTGAAGCCAACGCGGGACCCACACGGGAACAAGAGCAAGACCTAGGTAAGCATCTAACTTTTTTTTTTCTTGTTTCTTTTGTCGTCTGCCATCGCCTTCTTCTTCTTCTTCTTTGTGTTGCAAAAAAAAAAACAATAAAAGAAGGCAACGGCAGCAACACTGTCGTCGCCTTCTTTTTTTGTTTTTTTTGCTGCGTTGCGCTGTAGCACAGTGAAGAAGGCGACGGCAGCAACGCAGCCGTCGCCTTCTTCTTGTGTTTTTCTTTGCTGCGCTGCACTGCAGCGCTGCGAAGAAGGCGACGGCAACAACGTTGTCGCCTTCTTCGTGTTTTTTTTTGCTGCGCTATGCTGCAGGGCAACGAAGAAGGCGACGGTAGCTCCTGTCGCCTTCTTGTGTTTTTTTTCTTACGCTATGCTATTGGGTTGCTACAGTGCAGCAAAGAAGGCGACGACAACAACGCTGCCGTCACCTTCTTTTTTTGTTTTTTTTCATGCGCTGCGCTGTAACACTGTTACAGTGCAACAAAGAAGGCAACGGCAACAATGTTGCCATCACCTTCTTTTTTTGTTTTTTTTGCTGCGTTACGCTGCAGCGCAACGAAGAAGGCGACGGCGTTACTATCGTCGCCTTCTTCTTCCTGCTGTGTAACAGCATTGCAACACAGCACAGCAAAAAAAACAAGAAGAAGGCGACGGCAGCTGCCATCGCCTTCTTCTTTCTGTTGTGCAGCTGCAGCGCAGCTCCACAAAAAAGGCGACAGTAGCAACGTCGTCGCCTTCTTCTTCTTTTTTTGCTGCGCAGCGTAGCAAAGAAGGCGACGACAGCAACACTGCCGTCGTCTTCTTCTTGTGTTTTTTTTTGCTGCGCTGTAGTGCTGCAAGAAGAAGGCGACGGTAGCTACCGTCGCCTTCTTCTTCGTGTTGTGGAACTGCGCTGTAGCGTAGCTCCACCTTCGTCTTCGTGCTGTGGAGCTACGTTGCAACGCAGCTCCACCTTCGTCTTCATGCTGTGGAGTTGCGTTGTAGCGTAGCTCCACCTTCTTCTTCTTACTGAGAAGTTGCGTTGTAGCGTAGCTCCACAGTAGGAAGAAAAGGGGGGAGCTGCAATGGCGCAACTCCACGAAAAAGGCGACGGCAGCTGCCATCGACTTCTTCTTCTTTTGTTTTGTTTAATTTGTTTTTCCCTTGAGCATAGCAAAGAAGGCTGGAACTTTGTATTGAAAAAGAAGACGACAGCTGCCGCCACCTTCTTCGCTCTGGTGCAAGGAAATAGCGAATTTGCCTTTCTTTTGTGGTTTTGCTGCGAAGAAGGTGACGGCAGCAATGTTGTCACCTTCCTCTATGGTGGCGGATATTATTTTTTCTTTGTTGTTGCTTATGGTGTAGTTCCTTAGAATTAACATTATAGTAACTAGTGGTTTTTTCTTTAAGGTTGTAATGGCCAGGAAAAGAAGATTGAGGAAAAGCGCTGGTGGGGAGTTGGAAATGAGTAAAGAAAATGGTAATACGTTAAATGATGCAAATCTTCTGCCAAATGTTGTTATGTCAAACGAGGTAATTCTTCTGCCAAATGTTGCTGTGTGTTAGACGAAGCAGATGCCAAGCAACACGTTGCTGCAACTGCCGAGCAAAACATGGCTGCAACAAATGAAGCAATTGGTGACCAAAGTAGTGTTGCATCAAATCAGCCAATTGGTGAGCAAAATGGTGCTCTATCATAATTGAAAGACAAGGATGACAGTTTGGTATATATTATTTTAGAATTTATGGACACTAGATTAAAGAGAGATTAAAAAAATTGTACAAGTCTCTTCAAGTTTAATTATATCCGCACCTTCCATCATTTGTTGAAAGGTGTAGGATTTTTTTTATCAAAATTTTTTTATTGCAATACCTGAAAATAGTTCATGTTTATAGGAGTAGTATGTGATTAAGTGAGTTTATGTTTTGTAATACCTGCATTCTGTTTTTTGATCTTTCATTTTTTGGCTTAGGTCTGGAAGTTGAATCTGACCAGGCTCCTCAGCCACTTGCACTTCTTTGTCCACTTAATTTGGCTCAGAAGGACAAAGAATGGACGCATGTTAGGTCGAAATGGAGGTGCAAAGTTGGCACTTGCATTATCGCATATTGTGCTAAATGGTTATTGACCAAGCATTTGAAGGAGGTGCATGGCTTGGTTGTAGAAAAGGCCAAACCTAGGAGGCCTTCAACTGCTGCAGGAGGTCCTCGACATCAAGACCATGCCAAGATGAATGCTCGCATTTTGGGAAATGCGATGGCAGTGCAAAGGCGGAACGATCTAAAGGTGGCTAGTCGCACTCGTGCCAAAGCACAACGCGAGTGGAAAAACCTGGTAGCTGTTGCAAAACAATGTCCACCATTCCCAAAACCAGGTTTGGTCAAATTAGCTTCAGAGCAATTGTTGAAAGTGTTGGGCCTCAATGCTTGGGGTGTGGGCAGTGTGCCTTGAGATGCAGCATCACGGATGGAGAAGGATGAAGATTTACAAGGGATGATTTGATCCATCCGTTGTGTATATGCACGACATTTGAAGACGGCATGGGATGTAAAAAATTGGGATCGAGAGTCCAATAAAACAAGTCGGACAAAACAGTTGGCAGATGTTTTGGATTTTCATGAATCTAGAATGATTCATGGAAGGTAAGAAACAATAATAACCCATGTTTATTGTTTTTTTATTGCATTTCATCCAAGGTGTGTTAGGGTTTAACTTGGTGGTTTTTGGGTGTTTACAGGGTTTAGGGCCAAACACAGGAAGAGTTTGTTTCAATTATACTTCAGGTTGAGATGCAACGCCGCCATTTGTACATTGCTCGTCATGCAGCAAAGGCTGCAAATGCAGCAGCTGCATACCGAGCTAAACACGGGATTGTAAATACTGATATGGGTTAGGGTTTCACTCTATATAGTTAGTTAGGTTTTGTAGCCCTTTTATTTTTTGGACTACCAAATTTTGAATTTCGATCCTTTGATATGTTATAGAGAACACACGTGTTTTTTTCATTAGGTTCTTTAGTAATTTTTCATGCACCCATTTTTGTACATCTTTTATCAATATAATAGTATCTTCTACTCACACTTGTTTTATGGGTATATGGTTGGGCATATGTTTTCTTTGTCATAATTTTCTTAATACTTGAGATGTAAGAATCAAACCAAAGATCAAAATGAACATTGTGCAATACTTACATCTAATATAATAGGACTCACATCACCTGAAAAGTTTTTAAACAATACACACATTTTAAACATATAATACCTACATCATTTTCTATTATAAATCGCATAAGGAGATTTACAAATATGCAATACCCACATATAAGTCCCATAATAGCCGTTGGTTTATTTGGCATCTTTTGCAATACCCGCATATGGGCCACAAATAGTTGCTGACATTCTTCATTCGTTGCAATACCCGCATATCAATCCATGGTTACCGATGGGTTTTTATAACATTCCTTGCAATACCCGCATATAGTTTCCATAATAGCCGCTCGGTTTTTTTTGGCATCTCTTGCAATACCCACATATAAGTCCCATAATAGTTACTAGTTTTTTTCATTCATTGCAAAACTTACATTTTGTCATAAAATTAATTCAGAATAATAATTAATTTAGGTATATAAAAAGATATATTTT
>Ga0209208_10004983_pt1 | contig 18614 bp, 14 predicted proteins | sample S1TSphfallax_3_FD_187694 | JGI IMG/M metagenome (GOLD analysis project Ga0209208, IMG submission 187694) | Host-associated microbial communities from peat moss isolated from Minnesota, USA - S1T2_Fd - Sphagnum fallax MG (SPAdes) (version 2) | ecosystem: Host-associated > Plants > Peat moss >... | reverse complement strand
ACCCATGCACCGCCCTTTTCCGTCTCAACTGGCTCCCTTCCACACACCAGCAGTTGTCCCTAATGTACCACACAATGTTTGAGGAGGCGCCCTTGGTAGGGATTGTGGACTTGTGGACCATTCTAGGGCCCTATTCTAACTGGGTCCAGTTGTGGTAGCACCCTATGTCTTTTCATCACCCCTTCTCAGCGTTTTTTTTGGTCCAAAGTTTTTTTGAAGATGAGAAATTTTTTTAAAAACAATTTCCCATCAAAAAAATTGTCAAATTTAAAATGTTTTGGAATTTGTTTACCCCACAATTGGACTCTGATTTTAGTTTGGAAGCATTTATTAGATAACTAATTTTTTAAACTATTTAGAAAAGTTCTAAATATCTATTTTCATTTTTAGTGATAAATCCCTCTTCAGATGCTAACCATGAAGCAACATCAGAAAATTGAAAAAAAGGATCACTGGCCGGCCTTCTCCCTCACCCAGTCTCTATTTTGTAGCAACAAAGTTTAGAGTTTTTCGAAAACAAGAAAAGAAAAAGCTTCAAGAGTTGGTTGAGAAAGGTTTCAACTGCCCCTTCAAGTAGGGTTGCCATAGAAGGGATTATGTGACGCAGCACCCCTTGCAATGCACCATCCATTGGAAACCTATTCTGACTTAGTTGTGGATAAACAACAATGGACTTGGTGTATCATACCCTATAGACCACTGGTGTTTGTTTTTTTGTTCTCAATTTTGTGATGTAATTGAGGTGGATGTAGTTCACAAGCCAATTTAGTCAAATTTGGCTAAATTAGCAAAAATATGAAAGGAAAAAAAAAAACCTAAACATCCAAAGTTGTATATTTTTGGCTACCTACTTGAACCATGTATAGAAATCACCCAATTTCTTAAGATGTTTTGAAATTGTTTTTGGAATTTTGGCAGTTTTTAGACTGTTAATTCACCCTCCTTGCACTACCTAGGGTATTATTGTTTGTAATTATTAACTATTACCTACTTTTAAGTATAATAGGTAAGTACATAATCTTTGTTTTTAAATATTATGAACTACTTCTGATAGGCAAATAGACAATGCTTATTTTTAAAGTATCATAAGTAAGTAGATAAATAGAGGAATATAAGTGGCCACTAGATAGGTCCAGGTGGATGCATGTATGTAGCTGCATTTCTTGGGGCGAGTTGTTTTTCTGGGACAATTTTTTTCTAAGTGCAAAATCAACTAATTTTGCTAAAACATTGGAGAAATTTGCCAAATATCTGAAACCTCAAAATTATTGAAAAGACAAACACTGGTCATAAGAACAGAACTAACCACCATGGATAGCTCTGCGAATTAAATACAATAATTTTTTTTTGTCCACAATGCATAGATCATCTATCCTGAATCATCGACAGCAGTCAGCCTTTTTTGTATTGACAAAATTTGGGCCCAAAAAGAAAAAGAAAAAGAGAGAGATTAAAAATTGAAAATTCGAAAATGAAGTGATTTTCAAACTTTTCAATCACCAGAAGTGAGGGAGAAAAAATTAGTAAAAATCACCAAATTTCTATGTCTAGTTTTGAGTGTGTAACCATAGATATTGAAGGATAATTAGGGTTTTGTACTTCATATCTGGTTCATAGCCAGGGTTGACAAAATCTTCCTCAGGATGATTGATCACCACTTTTGTCCACATGGATGAAAAATTGCCACTTTGACTACAAACAAAAAATCTTAAAAAAACACAAAAAACATATGGATGAAAAATTGCCACTTTGACTACAAACAAATTTTTTTCAAAAACACAAAAAAACACTGGTTGCACTCGTCTGTGCTCAGGTTAACTCTAGTAAGGTAATGAGCTTACTAGGCAAGTTTCAGACTTTGGTCCTTGCCCCTTGTTTCTTTTTGTCTCCCTTTCTTGAGTGCTTTCTTTCCTTTTGATGAAGCTTGGCAGGGTTTTCACACACTTCCAGACTCAACTCCTAAAGAACTTTTTTTTTTTTACAAGGTGAAGTGTAAAAACTAATATAATATTTTGAAACAGTACGGGTGGTGGTAGTAGGCATGGTTTTGTGTATAATTGAAAAAACAGTAGGTTAGTAAAAACAGTAGTGACTTTTTGGCAGTCGTGTCTGCAGGGCTGTCTACATGGCTGAAATTATTATTCTCTGACGTCGTCGTCGTCGTGGTTGTTAGTTCCGTCGTCAACAACCGGTTTGCTGTAAACGTGTTGAAAAGAAATCCAGACTAGTCGTCGCCGGAGAACTGCAGCAACCGATCAATCCGTCGGGAGTGTCTCTCCGCGTGTGTGTATCTGTGTGTGTGTGCGCGCATCTCTGTGTGTATGTGTTGTGTGTTCTAGCTCACAAGGAGCTTCTTGGATGATTGGCTTGTAGGAAAATTGTCTGAGTTTACCTTCAAGAATAGACTACACACGCAAGTAACAGCGAATTGTGCAACACAGGGAGTTTTTGCAACATTCCCAGGGAGCCTCCTTATCACAGGGAAAGTTTCAATTATGCCATCTAGAAGGGTACTGTTGAACCAATAGCAAAGGGGAAGTTGGGTAAATTTTCCCTGCTTGGAAAGCACCTAGACATTGGGGGAAAGGAATTTTCCCTTTGACACATTGGTTCCAAGAGGGATTTCTAAGAGGGGTAAATGAGATCCTTTCCCACATTCAAGCACACACAGGGAATTTTTGTACCAAAACTTCTTGTGTATATAGGTTCTCATCATGAGCTGCTGGTTCTTGGTGGGAAGAATCTTATCAAGAGTTCTAGTTGATGATCTTTTCTGGGTCAGTGGCAGTACTTTCTCAATCAGTACAGCACTTAGAATGTCTACATGACCTTCGACTTTCATATTCTAGATTGATATCAATTCACGTGTATATAAACTGCAGTAATTATATTAGAGACACCAGCTGCATGCATGCAGCTCCTCATATGGAACTGGTCTTATAGTAACTTGACCTGTAATAGACAATTAAATGAATACACACATATATATGTGTTGCAGCTAAGTTTTAATTAGTCTTTTTGAAGAGCTTAACCTGTAGGACTCCAGGATGGGTTTACAACTTCAGGAGCTGGAGGAGCTGATGGAAAGAGAGATGGTTCAATTTGATATTAGTCGATAATTAGATCGGGTTTGTAAATGAATGCTATCCCTTTTGTAAATGTTGTGATTTATGTTCCCTTTTCAAGAGCTCGGGCTAGTGTTTATGATTAAATCTTCTGATCCTTGTTTTGTTTGCTGCGCCCAAGTACATTAATTAACTGCAGAGGCAGTGTCTAGTAGCTGAGAATAGTCGGGGAGTATTAGCAGTTTTATCCGTGTGCTCACTAATTGCAGGCGGGAATATATATCTATATCCATATCAAGGCAGCTCGCGGGTGTGGTACTTCACATGCGGATGGTCAAGCAGCAGTCAAGAATCTGTGATAAACTAGTACAAGCAGCTGGAAGCTGCCAGAGAATCGAGGTATGGAAAAGTGGTGGCGAGCTGCAGCTCCCGCAATTTAGCTACACATAATTTTATAAGCAGCACTTGCTGTAAGTCTATTTTCAATTCTTTTCCATTTCATGAATGACAGACACTAGATAAAATTCTGAGATCAGCTCAAGAATGATCAGCATGAACCGGAAACGAATATTGTATGGATTTTCATGTCGCATCTAGTGACAATGTAATTTGTTTCCAGCAGACTGCTGCAGAATGGTGGAGAAATATGCAAATCAGCAATTCTCACGCCGTTCGTGCTGCAAGCTGCTTTCTTGAATACTCTCATTTGCACGCTCTCCATAGCAGCTGGACGCTAGAATCAGTATAGCATTCCTCAAGACCAGTGGTTTGAAACTGGAGTTTCGATCGGTGCAGTGTACTACTATCTTGAAGTTCATGTGTCACTTCTGCAGAATACGAATTCTTCCGGCCATGGTCGAACCCATTTGCGAATTTGGAAGCGGTAGCAGCATTGATCAGTGCACTGATCTAAAGAACGGTACTAAACGTTTCTTGAAGTTCCATGACATGCAGGCTATAACACCACAGTTGCAGTACTGCGGCCATATGGCCATGAATTCCACTGCAGCAGGCGTCGGGAATGCTCGCGGATGCTGCAACTTCCAGCAGCTGAACCATAGCTGGTCGCAAGTTCCGAAGAAGAGGAAGCTGAATCTCGAGAATCCGGCCCTTCTGCACCAGCTTGCAAAGATTGAAATGGCTCATACGGCTGCTGCATATCCACAACCCATGAAAAGTACTGGTGGTTACGAATGTCTTTCAGAAAGAAAAAATTGCACAGTTGCGGCTCCTGGTGGCTGGATGACTGCAGCCCGCGATTTGCAGCTGCTGGAGTTCAAGCTGCAGCTGAATACGTCTAATGCAGGGGCGGGTCATCAGGAGTGCTCGACTCTCAATCCTCATGACCACAATGGTGCAGGTGCAGCGGATTCTAATAGTGCTCTGACATCAGAGCACTTCCAGTATCTGCAGGCCGTGGATCACGAGTCAAGTCTTGGCTCCAGGTACTCGAGCTGCAAGTCTGACGATGACGTTGTTGAGACCAGCAGCTTAACTCTAGACGATTCTGCAGCAGCTGCTGCTCATGACCCAGCTTCAACATTGCTCTTAACTACGTCTAGTGTTCCGGTTCCTCATGCACTAGGTTCAGATCTGGATCCAGCTCGTACAGGTTCAGTACTAGGACATGATTCAGATGGAGACTGGCTGCAGCTGGGAATCAGTCGAACCTGCACACCAAAACCCTCCACATTAGCAGAGATGCATAACTTAGGCAGAATAACCGTGGAGCAGCCGCCAAAGTTGCAAGGTGTTCCAAATGCTGCAGGACCCCGAAGATCAACTGCGCTCGGATCGAAAGAACAAGCCCAATCAGTCGTGCATAGGTGGTCTCCTGAACGTTTGGAGAGCTCAGCTGGACTACAAGGAGTAACTGATTTCTCGCAGACTTCGCAGCAGATCATAGGCCAAGCTCCACTGCTCAAAAGACCAGCTCCAGCAGGTGCCCAGCTACAGGCTGTGAATGATCTTTGGTTGACCATGGAAAGCAGCAGCTCTGGAGCTCGTTATTCAATGCAGCAGCTGCCAGTACATGTACATCCTGCAAGTTATAGAGAGCATGCAGCAACTCATATTGCTGATCAACAGCATCAAGCTGCAGGTGGTAGTGCTTCTCACGCAGCTTGTGATGAGAGAGTGATGGTCATAACTGTCCCGGCACATGTTCAACAAGAATCATCAACAGCAAGGCGATTGCACCCCTCTAGTCCTGAGCTAGTGCCTTGCAATATTAGAACAGTACAATCTGGGAGCTGCGCCAGGGTAAGAATGATCTTGAGTGCTCAAACCTCAAAACTCCAAAGTTTCCTTAGCAAACTTAGTAAATTGTCAATTTAGTCTGTCGCTGCTGATGATCATAGTGAACGAATCTCATGTGTTCTAACACTATTGCACATGTGATCAACCATAAAGCATGCAATGTATATATATAGATATATATATGCAGATCTATGGCTTCCGATTTAGACGTCTGACAGTGATGACACTCGTGATGAGCACAGGAGCTGCAGCTGCAGAAACAGCGGACGAATACTGGTCCAGCACCAGTTTCATCAGGGCCTGTTGCGTCCAAAGGGATCATGAATACTCCCGATCATGAAGCTGGTAACTACAGAAGAGACTTCATCGACTGTCAGCTTCCGCCTGGAAGCAGTCCTACGCGGACTAGTGCAGAAGCTCCTGGGCTTGTAACGTCTAGCTGCCCTCGCATGATGCAGAGTGAACAAGCTGCAGATCATCAGAGATGTCATGATATTGATCATCATGTGCAGTCACAGGGGGTTGTTCTTCCCATCATCAGGAGAAACCGAGCTCTATATTCTTCAGCAAGTGAAGGAGGAGAAATTATTAGCTCGTGTGGTCCTGGAATATGGTTCAAGCTTCAAGCAGAAAAGTCTAACCAGTAATCCTCTTCTTCTTCTTCTTCTTCTTCTTCATTTCGGCAACCAAGTTGATTCATTTGTGACAAAATTAGAGTTCGCCAGGAGCTATTTCCATAACTAGGTTATATTAAAACTGATCATCACCTGTAGCCTGTAGCTGGCAGCTTGAGGCGCATGAAGAAGTCTGAAGATTAATAGACTTTTTAAAACTATGCAAAGAAGAAACAGTAAAATTATTTGTCGCATATAATATGTGAATCAGGTATCACAGATAATCATTCTTGAACAATAATCTTAGGACATTTTTCCATTAGGCTGCTGTGATCTCAGATTCTGTGATCACAGCAGCTTTCAGTTGTGTCTTTTTCAGCTACCTGTCTTGACTCTTCAAAGTCATCTCACAGCTCTACTGGTCAAGCAGTGATCAATTGCAGGAGCTATGAGACCTCTGAATCAAACTGTGACTCAACTTAAAATGACATCTGTTTTTTTAAATTTTTAATGAGAATATGTGTTGCCAGATTTTCTAACATGATTTATTATATATTTTCAAACGCACTTGCAACTCTCTCCAATGGAAAGCGACTGACCTGACAACTAAGAAACACGACCCTATGTCAGTGGCTTTCCATTAGGATGTTGTGATCACAGCACTTTGTGTAATAGTGATCACAGAGCCTAATGAAAAGAGACCCTTAGTTGATCAAGGTATCTTCTAGATCAGGCTGCTAACTACTAAGATGCAGCTAGAATTGGTTGTTGAAGTCAATTGTTATTCTGATCGCGCTAGCTGATCTACATGATGACATCAATTTGTCATGGTTTTCAAATGCAGATCGACCTCGACTCTCACCAGGCCGCCATTGCAGCAGATCACGAGATACTATCTAAGAGTGAAGTAAGTCTCACCTAACTCTGATCAATCACCGATTTAAAGTTGGGCTCCTAAGGGTTTCTTTCCATTAGGCTGCTGTGATTACAGCTACACACAATAAGCTGGGATAAGAGCAGCCTGATGGAAAGCCATTGACGTGGGCCTGCTACAATACTGGCTTTTCATTGCATACCAGCAATGGGCTAGAAATTTATAATTAATGAATGTTAATAGATTGAAAGTTTAGCTATTTTTTAGGTACTTTTACTTACACATATGTTTCAATTTTTAAAAAAGTGACAAATGTCATAATAAAATGACTCACATTTGGACTCTTGCATTTGGCCAATATGGAGTTGTGAGATGATTGTGAGCTCTGTTTGGTGAAAAAATGCAATGAAAAAGGGCTGTTATGACAGATTTTGTAGTGTATATTGCTACAGCAAGTTTAATGCTTTCAAAAGTAGTCAATTATATGTGTTGTGAGATTATTGTTTTTGAAATGCCCTGCCTTGGATGATGCAACACTGTACACCAAAAATATTGTCTTAGATTATGACGACTAAAAGAAAAGTTGAAATAGTGAAATTGAAAAATGGTATGCAAATGGTTGCCGTTACAAGTACCCGTAAAACCCGTAAAACTTCTAGTGATCAATCCCGTTGGAGTAAATTGATCTAGCTGACTTTTGTGTCATTTTTGCAGGGATGGGAATATGCCAGTGTCAATGGTGAAGAAGTACCTCGTCCAAAAGCTGGGGCTTGTGGAGGAGTCTGAGGTACAAATATACACAAAGCTATATGTGCAGTTTCCATATGTACCTAGCTAGCTACACTCAAACACTTGTACACTGGTTAATACTGGTCAACCACATTAGATTAGTACAATGCAATCATGTAGCCATGATCTCTATATTATTCTGTATAACCTTGATTCTTGGTTTGTGAACATAATGTTTCCATTTCCACCTGCATATGCACTAATTATTGATAAGTCTCTGAATCAGTACAATGAGCACAACAATATCTATGTTGCTGTGACACATTGACATGCTAGAAATTCTGTGAATTTTTCTCATTTGGCTGATGCCTGCAGGTGGACATATCATGCAACAGGCAACTTCTAGACCCGTGTCTGCAACTACACTATGTGCGGGACGTAATGTGGCTGCAGGCTGGAGCTAGGAATCATAACACAGCTCCAGCAGCAGCAGCAGCAGCTGCAATCATCACTCAAGTGACTGCAGATTCTGCATCAGTTGTCCAGATCCAACAAAACATTCAAGATCGCAATCAACGATCTAGATCCTCACACGAGCCAACTGCATCAACCCAGTTTGTAAAATCTCCAGAGGATGTGATAATGGTTCTTGACTATAGTCGAGCTGCAGCTCCTCAATCCAGGCCCTGTTAGATCCTTGAGCTGATCACTTCCACAGAACAATCTATTTATCTAATTGTCACAAACATCACATAAATAGGATTTAGGGTGTAAGAATAATAATTTAGGGTTCAGAGTTATGTGCTGATCCTCACAGCACATTTTCAAACCACATGTACATTGAATTATGCAACTTAAGACCAGAATTTGCCATTTGTCAGCATGAATTGTCAGAACTAGTGTGCACAAATTGGAAAAAACACAGCAAAAAATTTCACTTGCATCCAAAAAGCATAAACCCTACACTGGGGTCACAGATTATACTAATGTCAAACTATGGTATATATAATCACAGATACCATAGTGTATGTCACATTGAAATGGATGCAACCTGCAAAAGTTTACCTCCTGTGTCATGAGCCAAGACCTTACTGCTGTAGAAAAACCCCATATTCTGTGTACTCCTAGAGTGAAGGTGGAGGCTGGGGGCTTTCAGAGAATATAGCTAATTTTAACATGCCCTATGGGCTGCAACTCCTAGTGAGTCACTAGTCTAAGGCATACCCTAGTAACTTCAATAGTGACTCAAGGCGGACTGTGCCCTCTAGGGCACTTTGACTCACTAGCCTAAGACCCAGAATGTGCCCCCTAGGTCACTTCGACTTATTAGGCTCAGGGCCACCCTAATGACTCACTAGGAGGCAGAATGTGCCCCTTGGGACACATTACCTGGCATGAAGGTTCATAGGTAGATCATAAACATATATAGGTCATAAATGAAAGTAGGTTGGGTAAGAAATAATCAGCTCTGGTGGCCAACTCTATAACTTAAGAAGGCTTCAAAACCTGTCAAACTGGTGCATACAAATCTTTCCATATTATCTAGAAGGGGCAACGTACTGCATATTCCCGTGTGTGGTGAGTTCTTTGGTTTTGTACCTCTGCAAACCCTGGGAATGCACCCATGCCAAAATAGGCATCAGCAGGAGCCTTTGAAACATGCACATTCTACAATAGACATTAGGGCACCTGTTGTAGCTCAAGAAATGTGCCCCAACCAGTTAAGGCACTAGGACATGCATTCACTCACCACCCAACAGTGGTCTAAACCAGTCAAACATTCTTTTGGAGACTTCAACATTGCTCATTGATCTTAGCAGAGACAAAATCCTGATGCTCAGAGGGGAGATTTTTACTGTACATGGCTAAAAACTGTGGAAATTTGGGCTTTCTTACAAGGCAATTCTGGCACTGAAAAATGATGCAAACACCATGCATGCTCCTAATTACTGACACTCCTTGTCAAAATAATGTTCAGACTAGTTTGCTAAAACATGATGAAATTGGCCTCACAACCACTGATGCTCTAGACTTTTTAAACAGCAGCTGTTCGGAGGTTCCAACTCAAGTAATGCTTTCTGCTGAGCAATCTCAGATTTCCAGTAATTTCACTGTACCTGTCAAGAAGTGTATAGAAATTGAAATCTGATGATGCAAATATGGTGAAGTGAGCACTTTTGCACTCCATTTGTGTTTGGTGGGCTTTGCAAGTAGAAACCATTTAAACCTTCATGTGATAGCTACCATGACCAAGAGCTTTCCACCAGCTGCCCACGAAAGTCTTTCAGCTCACATCCTTCAGGACCTCCCAGGCGAAAATCATATTGAGAACAACCTCCTGTCTCAGTGTCAGCTTCTAAGCTTGAGCAAGACAGCTTTTGAATCAAATTCACAAACCAAGAATGCAATAGATTGCAATGCCTGCAGCAACACTAATGATTAATACCAATTTCAGTAAGGGTGTCCGTGTTTGCACATTGTGCTTGCTGTCAGATCTTTTGCCAAAATACTTTGAGATTAATGTCATAAGCTTCCCTGCATGTTGAGATCCTGCACAGCCAGACATGGTCAATGGAGGTCAATACTGCTTCAGAATTTATACCTAGACCATAAATGATCCACAAAAAGGGTGTCTGCAAGGGGTGTGTACATGAAATGCAATATGCAATAGTTAGGCCTAGATGGAAACTATGCAGAAATCTTACCTGTGGTCTTTGCCTGGAGCCTTTCCTCTTCTCCTAATCGTCGTCGCAACACATTTAACAGGGAGCCAAAGTAAAGAGCTAATACAGTCATTGTGAAGGTGATAACATTGTAGGGCATACTGAAATCTGGAGTTGCCAAATGCACCAGCAAATTCTCGCTGTAGATCTGCACTAATTGTTCCTCCTGTCAAGAAACTCATTCCAGTTAACCAAACTCTTGAAACTTTGGTGGGAGAAGGTGATTTCAAACTGAGTAAACTAGTGACCAAGATTTTTCTTGTGAATGAATATTGCAACCTGTTGTGAACAAGTTTTCACTCCATCATAAAGCATGACTTTTAAAGCACTTGATAAAGCAAGCAGGCAAATTCAGATCTATTTGGCAAAAGAGAGTGTGTACCAAGAGAGTTTGAAAAAAGGGCTGGTCAAATACTGCATTTGCAGTTGTGTTCACAAATCCATAAGACCGTGCTGTTTGCAAGTGGGGAAAGGTGAACAGAGCAGAAGGAAGGTCAAATCCACGGTTTGCATCAGGTGGATGTTCATCAATACGCAAGTATCCCTGTAGAAAATAGCTGTCAATTCCTGTAGGCCCTCCCTCGGTGAAACTTCCTCATCCTCTAACCACAGTACAGAAGTTTCACTGCACAGCTGTGAACACTAATTGTAACCATTTCTCTCTGTTCTCATTCCTCACAGTAAACACATAACCACACAATCCAGTAGACATAACACATAGCAGGGGGTATGCAGTGAAATTGACCTTGTCAAATTCCACAGTGAGGGAGATGATGCTTGTGTTGTAGGGCACTCGGAGCTGCATCTCTAATACAGCAGGAGATTTGCGATCCTCTGATGGTGAGACCCTCATCCACTTGGCAACATCCCTAAGAGCAACTTGTTGCCCATCCAATACCACCTTCAGTGTGTGGAAATACAGGCGCACATACCATGGGACCATTTCAAAAATTGTAACATCTATCCCGCTTGCTCCTTCATCCAGTGCACAAACTTGGGCATCTTTGTTCTCCGGTGTGAATTTGCTGCAGCTTCTAAGATAGCTTTCACTATTTGCTTTGAGTACTATTGCAATTGAGCCCCTCTCATTTCCACTTCCAGTCAGAAACCTAGTGACTCTGAATGGGCCCTGGCGAGGTACCCATGCAATAGGTGCCCGCCATGATAGCCCTACATTCAATGGGTATGCTTTGCTGTAGTCTTGAACCTCAAAGTCAAGTAGAAGGCATGGGACATGTACTGATTGTTCTTCTTCCCATTCTGATTTAGGGATTTCCTTTAATATTCTGTTTGGAAGCGCATTCATAAGCAGATATCCTGGATTGTCCACAACATTCAACTTGTCCACTATTTGAGATTCATCTGCAACATCAAACCACAGAGAAATGAATAAGAATTCGGTTGTTGCATGATTGTGCAAAACATGCTGTTACACAAAGTTGTGAACAATTACAGCTTATCATCACCAATTACAGAGTTTCCACAGCAGGATTGTCTTTAACAACATGGGCTGGGACAGAAACATGACAGCCTTCAGGGATCTAGAATTTTTTTGTTCAGATGAGGTGATGATTTTGCCCTATGCCATGAGTGTGTACTTCCTACAGTTATTTTAAAGTAGTCTTCCAATCTAGCCCCTCAAAACCATGGCAAGAGTGCAGATTTAGGGGCACACCCAGAGCTCCACAGGGACAGCTCTGGGTCATCCTGCTTTTGTTTTGGCGAGAACGCAGGGTCACCTTGTGTCTCTCTTCAGTTTCTTGGCATGCACCCAGTGATCCTATGGGTCCCACCTACCCATATAGTGCCAGATGTGCCCCTAAAACTGCACTCTTGCCAAAACAGTTACTCAGAACTCCTTTTGCAAAAGCTATGTCCTCAGGTTACAATCTCAGTGCCACAGAGATGTAAAATAAATGCCATAACTAAGACAAAGTACAACTGCATTGTGATTCCTTCCTCTCTTCACTTAGAGCTTCAATTTAGTAATCAGCACTCACCATGTCTCCCTTTCTTTCTGTTTGCACTTTGAGTCCAACCCCTGCTGTCTAAGCTCTGATCCCTTTCCCTTTCATGTTGCAATGCCTGCAAATTCAAAACCAAACCCATGAGTTTATTTTATGGCAAATTGTATGCCCATATACAAACAAGAGAAGCCAAGGATTTCAGATGCAAAGTTGCCAGTTTTCATACCTGCAATTCTTTCACAAGGGAGCCCTCGAGCTCCAGGTGCACTTGGCTGGAGCTAGCAAGGGGACATTTGCCAACCAATGACTTTTTGAACAACAAATACAGAGACCAGTTGGAGTGCAGAGATTTGAGTCTTTCTGGAACCACAGCTGATTTTGAAGGTTTCAAGACAAGTGTCAAACTCTGACGTAAAGAAGTGCCACCCTCTGGACCATTTTTATTGAACTCCCCAGACTTCAAATGAATTCGAAGGGAGTGATAATGCCCATTGTAGATCCTTGGTCGCTCCAAAAGTGTAGTCAGCCCTGCTTTGTCCCTGCACGGTAAAAGCTTCAACCACGGGGTCAAATTCTCTGTACAAACTGCCTCCCTAGGCAATGCCCCATACCGCAAATAGCCAGAAACTCCCCTCTGCACTATAATGTCTTGAAGCCCGCCTTGAGCAGCATGTTGTCTGCTATGAAGTTCCTGTCCACTCTTGGATTCCATGTTCAGGATGCAGGGACTAGCACTGCTGTCATCAGTGGTGTCAAGATCAGGTCGAAACCCACATCCAGGTGTGGCAACTATAGCTGGTGATTCAAGAAAGTTTATGGAGGCACAGAAGAGGCCTGAGAGTGCATGGGTTAGATTGCGCCATGTTGCATCAACCTTATCCTTGGGAACATCAAAGACCGCCCACAGCTCCACACCTATCGGCTTTGCATTGGCACTTGTGATAGGATCCAAAGCTCCCCATCGTTGATAATCCCATCTCCCTTGTGTAAAAGAGAGCTCCATCTGCTGAATGTGGAATTTCTGTACCTGGCCAGAGGAGAGAGACATGGTAACAAGGCAGGCATATTCAAAAACACTCCAGCAAAACCCTAAAACCTGAAACCCTAAAATGGAAGAAGAGTGCAAAAAAGCACCAATGTGTGTTACCACACGAGCCACACCTCTTCCAAAACAAAGCAAAACAATACCCTGGAAGTGCAAGGGATCTTACTAGCTGATAGATCGCCTTTGGAAACAATCTGTGATGATGATGCCCATGAGATTTCACCGGCGGCAACAGATTGGTAAACAGAAAGTGAGCCAACACCTTACCATCTGGCAACGGTCGGAGAAGCAAGTCTTCTGAAAATTCCTCCTCCTCAGTCAACCTCTGGGATTGTACTCTTATAACGTGAAACACGAGAGCCAATGCCAAGAACAAACTAAACAGCTTCCGCATTGCTGCCCCATTGTGTCCCATCTTCAGAACCTTCAAAAATACCTATTTCCTTTGGAACATCTACTCAGGAAAAATGCAACACTGAGGTGTGGAACCATTCTTTCTTTCAAGAAATTACTAACTCACAATGAAATTCCTCAAAGACAAGAACTAATTGTTGAAGTTAATTCTTGAAGCTTCTTCTAAATTTTCGGGGAGATAAAAAAACGACAGCAGCAAAAGAAGAAGAGAAAGGGTCTTGTCGCGAAGGCCTGCGTGCTCCTTGCGCTTCTTGTCACGGTTACACCCTAAACCGCGCGGTCGTTGTTTCTTCCCATGACACCGTTACGCGCGGTTCTTTCAACATTCTTTCCTTCCTATGAACAGGCGACGCAGGCGACGGTGTCGTGGGAGCGTGTGTGCGACCGTGTTAGGGGTACTGTTCCCATCATTGAGAACTTAATTGTTCGTGGTAGTTTTTTTTTGTACATACCTTTTGGCACTGGGAGTAAAGTTTCTGTATACGTATTGGATCCAGTAGAATACCTATCTCCAATCCCATTTTTGGGAAATAAAATACGTACAATAGTGACATCGTATTAAACACACCGAAAACTGGTTCTCAGCTGAGAAAACACGGTCTTGACGACATCAACGGCAGACGACTAATCGCAATAAAAGTACTTCCGCTGAAACGAGTTATTACCGTTAAGTCAAGGCGTTCTTTCAGCCTGAAGTCGTTGTAGTATAGTGGTAAGTATTCCCGCCTGTCACGCGGGTGACCCGGGTTCGATCCCCGGCAGCGGCGAACAAAAGTTTTTACCAAAAAATCCATTTCTGCCTTTGAAACGTCCAAAATCCTAATGAATTTCTGGACAAATTGCACAAAATTTTCAACCCTACCATTTTAACATCACCTTCAGTGTTACACGATCTACTTTACTAGTGTCAGCAACTTCGCTTACAACAACATGCTTTGTTGTTGCGCTGTTCTAAGAAAATTCACGCAGTGCCCATAACGTTTAGGGTTTATGGGTTTAAGGTTTTGCAGTAACATTTCTCAAACTGCAAATGCGTGGGGGGCTGAAACACGAGCAATCAAACATGATCCCACCGAACATGTGGAGGAGCTTTGCCATGCCTTCTACCAGCAAACTGTGCAAAATTATTAGGACATTTTCATTTTACTGAGCCAAACTGGCATGTTCTGATTTTTCTTCATTCAATTTTAATTTGCAAAGTCATCTTCTGTGCAGCTCTCTAGGCATGTAAACACCATCTTCCAGAAAACAAGTTTAAAGAGTGTCCTGAGGGCATTTCCACTTACACAGAGCTATTTCTTCCCAACATACATTACTCTGTTCCGGAGCACAATTTTAAAGAGTGTCCAGAAAGCATTTACACCTGCTCAAGTTCCTTCCAAACACATAACTGTTCCATCCAGAGCAACAACCCACCTTCAGGTATCAAAGACACAGGGAAGACTGATCATTTTGAATATAACCCACAACCAAAGCAAAACAAAGATGCATTCCACCCCCCTGATTTAAACCACAACAAAGCTGGAAACCGCAGTCTGTCCATACTCAGATGGAGACAAGGCAGAGCCACATTTCAAAGATGAAGCTGTATTCAGAGAGACAAAACATCACAACAGGGAAAAAAGTGCCATAGCTGAAAGTGCTGGGAAATCCAATGAGCATAGAAGTGGTGCACTAGCATGAAACAAAACTGTTAGCTTCATATGCTTTACAATGGCACATGCCAGTGGCCATAGGGCAGCACATGCCCACAAACTCTGTTTCACCCAGCCATCTTTGCAATAACACTCTACTACCTTGCCTTCCAACCCTTAGCCCAGCAACCCTGTACCAAATTAAGCCTTCACTTTTCCATAAGTTTTGGCCTTCTCCAGAGAAGTCTGGAAGCGACCATGTCCAAACTTTGATGATGTGTCGATGAACTTAAGCTTAATCTCCTCCAATGCACTCCGGGACGTCTGCTTGTAGAGGGACTGTCGGAGGGTGATCACTCGCTTCTTAGGACCCATAACACAACCCTTGAGCATAATGTAGTCATCCTTGACAATACCATAGTGTGCAAATCCACCCATGGGGGTGATGTCCTTCTCCGTCCTATCAAATTCAGTCATGGCCTTGAAGGACTCTTGTCCTACCTTCCCAATCTTGTAGACCTTTTTGTTCATCTCTGTTCGATGATGGTACCCATTCTGTCCTGCCCTTGCTACAGTGTAGGACACACGGGCTGGATGCCAAGCACCAATGCAGGCAACCTTGCGGAGACCCCTATGAGTCTTGCGAGGAAGCCGAGTCACACCCCATCTGGTAACAACACCCTCATAACCATGTCCCCGTGTGACTCCGATGATATCTATCATCTCATCCTTCTGGAACACAGCATCAACAGGAATCGCCTTCTCAAAAAACTTGTAACCATAGTCAACCTTCTCTGCAATGGTACCACCATTGATTTGAATCTCCATAAGGTGTGCCTTCTTTTGTTTGATTCCCTTTAGCTTGCGCACCTGATGGACAAAAGAGATTGGATTCTCATCAAGCCTATATGTAGAAAGTTAGGCGGAATTTCTTCAGAAAGTTTGAAATACTCAGATCCTGTATCTGACAACGCCTAACATTGAGCTAAAAAGAGAAGAAAAATTATACACTGTGGATCAGAAATACAGGGATTCCTTACCTGGGTGTGAGCAAGGACACGGACAACAGACGCATACTTCTTCATCCTTTCCAGATCAGCCTCGAGGTCTTTCTTGCCTTCATCAGTCTCATACTTCTTGGTGTACTTGGAGAAGGCCTTCTTCTTGCTCTTGTACCAGTTTTTGTAGAACCGCCTCTTCAGTTCGTCACTCAGATGCTGAGCCCAGATGGTGTTGAGAGAGCGGAGGCCACGAGGGGTCTTGATGTAACCCACCAAGCCCACAACAATCATGGGTGGTGTCTCAATCAAGGTGACAGCCTCACATGTCTCCTTCTTGTGCAGTTCTGATAGCAGACACAACATAGAAAACATCAAAACAGAGATAATGGACCCTCTTTCGATTCCAAAACCGAAAAAACATGTTATGTAGGAAGCATGATGGAATGGGTTTGTAGGCGAGATAACATACTGGATCCAGGCTTCTCCACCTCCCTGACAATGTGGGTCATGCCGGCCTTGTAGCCCAAAAAGGCCGTGAGACTACATGGCTTCTTGTGGTCGTCGGCAGGGAAAGATTTCACTGCAACAAGTTTACACAGACATCAAAGCTTTTAAGTTCATTTCTGCGGTGAAAAAACAACCTAAAAAAGACCCCAACATCGCACTCATGGAAACCACAATGGAGCAACAAACTACACAGACTAGCTGAGACAAACAAAGCACTTAACTATGCAAAGAAAATGAGAACAGCAAAGAAAAAAACGAAATTTCTTACCCTTTCCTCTGTGACGCTTGCAACGTTTGCGGGGCAAGAAGCCCAGCGATCCATGCCGAGGATGCTCAAACTTTCTGTGCGACATAGCGGCGCTGCTCCAGGACCAACACTTCCGCAGCGGCGATGACCAAAGAGAGGTGAAGGTGACCTCCCGCCGCGATAATATAAGCGTGGCTGCGTTTTAGGGTTTCACTTTTAGGGTTTCAATGGATGATACCTGGGAAGAACGGAGAAGGGTTTCCCTCTTTTGAGGGTTTCAAATTGATGCTCGCCTACCAGGGGAGGACAGAGGGTTCCCCCATGAGGGTTTCAAATGGATGATCGCTGGGAAGGACTTAGGGTTTCACTTTTAGGGTTTCAAACGGATCATTAGGTACCTGGTGGGAGGGACGTGGGGGTTGAGTAGTTTGTTCCTTCTTTTGTAACTCTTTTGCACCAATTTCTGTTTTTTGACACTTCGTAGTTTTGGCAAAGTTTGTTGGACGTACCACTACCAGCACAGACAGGCGCTCTGCCGCCGTCCTGCTTCATGTATCGAAGGCCGCGGCTTCCTTTGCCGTTGGTGGCTGGCGCCATTGGGTATGTCTCTTTTTTTCTGATCTCTCTCTGTCTCTCTGTCTCTGTCTCTCTCTCTGGTTGCTCTCTTCGAGAATCTGCAGAGTTCAATATTGCTGTTGTTGTTGCTTCGCTGGTAGTAGGTGACCAGTTACCTAGGGTTATAAGTTGCGAGTATCCATGGCTTGCCATAAATCTATACCTTCTAGTGACCATAGCTAATGGGGCACCCTTGCAAGTGTGGTTGCGAGATGTCACCAATGGTCTCCAGATTGCCTGCAATAATTATGTGTCACTTGGTAATTGATCATCCAGTTCAGCAGTGGAAAAACCTAGAGGACTTATGGGTCTTCTTAACCGGAAGAAATAGGCAACCATTCTGCACACTTATGGAGGTTGGGTGCTGGATCTGATATAAGATTGGTGAAAGTGACCCAAGTGTTTTGTGTGTTTGTTATTATTGCTGGTGTTGCCAGGATTGGTGTAATGTCAGGGAGCTTCATCTTTGCACCGGCTCTGTCTGATTATTGGGCGCATCAACCACTCCAGCCTCCTTCTTCATCTGAGGTGGCTGCTCCTCCCTCTGCCCCTGCATCTGCTCCTTCTAGTCCTTCTAGTCCTTCTTTGAACCCTAAACCCTAAGCCCAATAAAGCAACAAGGGTGTAGCAGGTATCAGGGTTGGCAGTTCCACACTAGAAGTTTCCCTGCCAGTGGCTTTATGTAAGTTAATAATGTGTGGGCTTGGTGAACTTATGGCAATATTGAAATGGAGTGCAAATGTCTTTGACATTTCTTTTCAGGTGTTTAAATCCAAAGAGTAGGTAGGAAGGTATGTAGGTAGGTAAGTGGGTAGCTGGTCATTGCAAAGCTTTTTTTCGTATTCATTTTGTCCTTTTATTGCAACAATCATAATTTCTTTATGCTTCTCAATTATTGGATTTTTATGTCTGTTATGTTG
>Ga0209208_10004981_pt1 | contig 18616 bp, 13 predicted proteins | sample S1TSphfallax_3_FD_187694 | JGI IMG/M metagenome (GOLD analysis project Ga0209208, IMG submission 187694) | Host-associated microbial communities from peat moss isolated from Minnesota, USA - S1T2_Fd - Sphagnum fallax MG (SPAdes) (version 2) | ecosystem: Host-associated > Plants > Peat moss >... | reverse complement strand
CAGCGATCCAAGATGCTGGTCGCCTTCCTGCTGGTCGCCGTCGCGGTAGCTCTGTCGGGGGTGTGGGTGCCGAAGTACGAGGCCCACATGAAGATACTGGCTCTGCGCCAGCGCTCCGACGATATGGTAACTCCTTCGGCCAACGCGCCCACACAGTTCAGCGGCGACCAGATCAGCGAGGAAGATTTGAACTCCGAGGTTGAGTTGCTCAACAGCGAAGACCTGCTGCGGAAGGTAGCTCTGACCGCGGGCTTGGCCGGCCCTGCCGAGGCATCCAGCCGCGATGTCAATCCAATCCGCCTCGCCAAGGCTGTGCGCGATTTGAGGGCTGGCTTGAAAATCGAGCCGCTGCGCAAGACCAATGTGATCTCGATCTCCTATCAAACGCGCAACCCCAAGCAGGGCGAAGATGTGCTGAAGGCGCTGGCCTCCGCCTACATGGAAAAGCACCTCGAAGTCCATCATTCCTCGCGCGAGTTCCAGTTCTTCGACGCGCAAGCGCAAGCATACAAGCGGGGACTCGATGAGGCGCAGGAAAAGCTGACCAGCTTCGATCGAGACCGGGGTATCGTCTCCGCCGATCTGCAGCGCGCCGCCGCGCTGCAGCAGGAAGACGCCTTCGAGTCGAAGGCGCGCGAGGCGCGGGCCGCACTGCTTGAAACTCAAAAGCGCATCGACGCTCTGCGCGCGGAACTTCAGTCCATTCCACCGAGAATCACCACCGCGGTGCGCAATTCCGACAACCCGCAATTGCTCGAGCAATTGAAGTCGACCTTGCTCAACCTGCAACTGAAGCGGGCGGAGTTACTGACCAAGTTCGCCCCGACTTATCGTCCGGTTCTGGAAGCCGACCGTCAGATAGCGGATGCCAAGAGCGCCATCGCCGCCGAGGAGAGCAAACCGATTCACGATGAAACTTCCGACCAGAATCCGGATTATCGATGGGTGCAAGGGGAATTGACCAAGGCTCAGGCCGATCTAAGCACTCTCCAGGCGCGCGCGGACGCCGCCGCGGCCATCGCCGCAAAGTACCACGGCGAAGCGGAACTCCTCGATCGGGTTATGCCCCTCCAGCAGAATCTGGCCGAGGACGCAAAGACCCAGGAGGAGAACTATCTCCTGTATCGGCGCAAGCGGGAAGAAGCGCGCATCAGCAAAGCTCTCGATCAGGGAGGCATCCTGAATGTCGCCATCGCCGAGCAACCCGTGGTGCCCGCGATTCCCAAACGGTCCCCGCTGAGCGTCGCCATTCTTACGTTGCTATTTGCCGGGGCCGTGAGTCTTTCCGCCGCGTTCCTCTTCGATCTTGCGGATCCCACGTTCCGCACCCCGAACGAGGTAGCCGGTTACCTGGGCACCCCAGTTCTTGCCGCCCTGCCGAAACCCGGAGTTTAGCCAAATGCGTTGGGAATATTTCGGTCTCCAGTGCGATCCATTCGGAGCCACTCCGAATCCTCGCCTGCTCTATCCGAGTCGTACGCATCGGGAGGCATTGGCCTCGCTACGGTACGGCTTCGTCGGCAACCGCGGCTTCACCGCCATGATCGCGCCGCCCGGCATGGGTAAGACAACCCTGCTTTGCCGCTTCCTGGACGAGCTTGGGGATTCGGCAAGAAGCGTGTTTCTCTTCAACATCGATTCCAGTTGCGAGCCACGCGAACTGTTAGGCTACATCCTGTTGGATTTAGGCATTGCTCCCGGCCGAAGCGACTATGAAATGCACCGGCAATTGATCGACGCGCTGGTGCGCGAACGCCGCCAGGGCCGCACAGTCGTAGTGGTCATCGACGAGGCGCAGAATCTTTCCGATGCGATGCTCGAAAGGGTCCGCCTCCTGACTAACTTCGAGACTTCCGCCGGCAAGCTGATGCAATTGGTCCTCTCAGGACAACCGCAGTTGGCGGATAGGTTGATGCAGCCTTCTCTGGTGCAACTTCGCCAGCGCATCTCGACCGTTTGCCGGCTGGAGCCGCTTTCGACTGAGGAGACATTGGCCTACATCGATTACCGGTTGCAACATGCCGGACTCGAAGGCGAGGCGCCGTTCACGGTAGAGGCGCTCGGCCAGATCGCCGAGGCCAGCCGCGGGACTCCGCGAACCATCAACAATTTATGCTTCAACGCTCTCTCCTTGTGCCGCGCCCTGGGTATCCATAAGGCCGACGGAAACATCGTGTCGGAAATCGTCGCGGACCTGCAACTGACGCCGCCGCCAGATGCGGCGAACCGGGATGGCGCCGGCGTCGAGCCTGCGTCGATGGTTGAATCGCCGAAGCGAAAGTGCTCGGCACAACCATTCGACAGCCAAAATGCGCCAGTTTCTCCATTGCTCATACTTCTGGCCTTAGGCGCCTGCGGGCTGGCGAAGCTATTGACACCCAGTCCTCAAACCCGGATGAACGCAGCCCCTCTTTGAGACTTTCCGTTCAGCGCGCGGCCGGGATCGCGCGTTCCTGGCTCTCTTGGAAACGCAACGAGCGCCATTCCATAACTAAGCTGCCTTTTCGGCCAGCGAGAGGAAGCTAACATGAGTCGCAATTACGAATTGATGACCCAGCTTGCGGTTGAAGCGGAGACGACAAACTGGAACCAGGCAACGGCGCATCGCAGCGGCGCGATTCCCAAGGCACACGCGGGAACTCCCCACGCAACCGGTCCCGCCGACGAGCAGATCTTGCGACTGGTTCATAGCGTGTTCCTGTCGAACAACGGAAACCCTCTGAAGCAAGTCGTCTTCTGCGGAGTCGAAGATCGAAATGCCAGCAGCGCCGTGTGCGCCGCGGCGGCTCGCTCGCTTGCCCTTGAGAGTTCCAGGCCGGTTTGCGTTGTGGATGGCAATCCGCGTTCCGCGCCTTTGTCCGGACTGCTCGGTGCCGAAGCAAGGGCTTCGCGCGCCGGCGGATCTGCCCCTTTGCGCGCGCAATGCTTCCAGATCGAAGACAATCTCTGGCTGGCTGCGCCTAACATTCTGGGCGACGACAATCGAAAGCTCCTTCCTCAAGCAGGACTCAGGAAGCGGCTCGCGCAACTTACCGAAGCTTTCGACTTTGTATTGATAGACGCTCCAGGAACCGGCGTTTCCGGCGATGCTCAGTTATTGGGATCGCTTACCGATGCCGCCATCCTGGTCGTCGAAGCCGAGAGAACCCGCAGGCTCGCCGCACGCAACGCGCAGGAGTCCTTAGTGGACGCAGGCGTTCGGCTGCTGGGGACCGTGCTCTCCAACCGCTCGTTTCCTATTCCGGAAGCCATTTACAAGAGGCTCTGATTCTCACGACGCAACAGCTCTTCGCGGCAACGGCCTCCCACTCCGTTGCCAATCACACAACTCCAAGAGTGCCCTGAACGGGAGTTACATGGGAACGTGCAACTGGTCATTCCAGTTGCCGCAAATGTCTCCGCGCCCGTTCGAAGGAATTGCTCTTGCTGCATCCAAGGCGGCCAGACTTGATATCCGTTTCTATCGAAGACGATCCGATTTCCGCGGTCACTAGGGAAGAGGAAGCGACAACCGCGCCCCACCCCCCGTCCGGGCGGATTCGTTCCTGGTTGAGCAAGAAAGTCGCGGCTGGAAAGGCCACGCGCCAAACCTTTCTCTCCCTCGCCGACCAAGGGGTGATCAGCGTAGCCAACTTTGTCGCTGGCGTAATCATTGCGCGGACCCGCTCGAAAGAAGAGCTGGGACTTTACATGCTGGGCAACACCCTGATCCTGCTGATGACCGACTTTCAAACTTCTCTCATCACCACGCCCTATATGGTCTACGCTCCGCGCCTGAAAGGAAGAGAGCACGCGCTTTATACGGGAAGCACTTTGATTCATCAGTTGGCATTCTGCTTCCTCGGCCTGCTAGGTGTCTTCTGCGGCTCGGTGGCAACGGCGCATGGCTTCGGTCCCAGGCCCATGAGCCCGGTCTTGTGGACTCTAGCTTTCGTGATAGCGCTCATCATGCTTCGCGAGCATGCCAGGCGCATCAGTTTCGCCCGATTGAAGATAACCACCGTCTTCCTCTTCGATCTCTGCATCGCGATCGGCCAGGTCGGCGGCTTGTTCGCTCTGAAACTTCTCGGACTGCTCACCGTAAGCCGGGCCTATTGGGTGATTGGTTCGGCCTGTGGACTTGCGGTGGGCGGCTGGCTGTGGTCCGACAGAGACTTCTTCGAACCGCGCATCCGCCGATCCATCGACGATTTCAGGAGAAATTGGACCATCGGCAAGTGGGTCTTCGCCAGCGGACTGATCTGGGCCGTCAGCATGAACCTTTACCCCTGGATATTGGCCTCGTTCCATGGCGTCGCGTCCGCCGGTCTTTGGGCCGCATCGCTGGGAGTTATCTCCATCGGCAGTCCCATCGTTATGGGACTGCAAAACCTGATAGGACCGAAGATAGCCCACATCTATGCCCAAAGCGGGCACCGAGCCTTGCGCAGATTTGTATTCCAGGTTGCCGGACTGGTTGCCGCTCTCATGTCCATCTTCTGCCTCTTCGTCTTTGTCTGGGGAAATCACATGGTGGCCCTGCTGTACGGGCGGCAGTATCTGGGCAACGGCCTGACCCTCGCAGTACTGGCTTTGAATGTGACAGTGCAGGCTCTCGCGTTCTGCTTCTCGCGCGCGCTCTTCGCCGTAGACCGCGCCGATCTGGACTTCGCCACCAACTTCGCGGCGCTCTTCATCATGCTGACTCTCGGACTGTGGCTCGTCCGGGTGTACGGACCCCTCGGGGCCGCGTTTGGCCTGCTTGGCGCAAACCTCGTCACATCCGCGGTTAGGGCATTCCTGTTCTTGCGGCTACCCGCTTCCACCTCCGCCAACCAAGCGGCACTCTCATGAGCGCCATCCACCCTTCGCGCAACACGCGGCCCGGCAGAGTCGAAAGGACTCCCTGGCTCTTTTTCCTGCTGTTATCTGCGCTTTTCTTCGTCGCATACCATGACTTTGCGAATGCCAAGGCCGGGATCGACAACCATATCGCGTCACCGGATGAGATTATCGCCGGCGCGGGCGATGCTTCGCCCGTACACCGGATTGCCTTGCTGACGTTGGGCGTTGGCGCGATCTTAAGTTTGTTCCTGGATCGAGCGATAGACTCGATTCGAACGAGTCCGCCGTTGGGGTGGCTGTTCCTGTTTTTCTTCGCATGGGCAACCCTCAGTTGCTTCTGGGCCGCGGATACGGCTGCGGCACTCAAGACCCTCATGGGCGTCGGGATACTGGGTATCGCCGCGGTGGCGCTGGTATGCCGATTGCCCATGCGGCGGATCATCGTATGGAGTTGTTTCTCTACGGCTATCTTCGTGTGTATCGATCTTCTTGCCGAAATGTTCTATGGAACGTTTCTTCCTTTCGCCGCAGGCTATCGATTCTCAGGTACGCTTCGGCCACACGGACAAGGGGTAGACTGCACGATTCTTCTGCTCTCCTCAGTGGCCGCTGTCGATCTGCATAAGCGCTGGCGCCCGCTCTTATGGACTCTCGCCTCTCTGGGCTTCGTGTTCCTGGTCCTCAGTGGGTCGAGAACCGCTTTGGCGGCCGCGCTGCTGGCGCTCGCTATCTATGTCACCGCAACCTCGTCGCTGAAGACGAAACTTACGATGGCGTACGGAGCCGCCGTTCTCTTTTGTTGTTTCCTCCTGTTCCTCGGCTCGGGACTTGCGTCCGGCGCCAAGAGCGCCATCCTGCTGGGGAGAGAAGACTCGGACAGCCTGGATACCTTTACTGGCCGCACGGGAATCTGGGACGATGTAAGCGGCTTCATTGCCGAGCGTCCCATGCTCGGCTACGGCTACGCCAGCTTCTGGACTCCCAACCGTATCACCGATATTTCGGCACAGGAAAAGCAAGGAGTTCCTAACAGCCATTGCACTTATATCGACTATCTGCTAACTCTGGGTGCGGTGGGAATGGCCGCGTATGCGCTGCTTCTGCTCACGGGAATATGGCAGGCATTCGCTATCTTTAGGCGCACGCGCAACCCAGTCTTTGCGTATTGCGGATCGCTCCTGGTGTTTTGCGTATTGGACGGATTTCTGGAGTCGGAGCTGATCACCGGCGGCCTTTTGCTCTTCCTTTGTCTGGTCGCTCTGGCGCGATTGGCGTTCGTGCCCGCGCCGCCGGCTTGGTCCGCATCGAGAAACACTCGCAGTCTGGCTCATGCCGTCAACCGGCAATCTGTGTAACGAGGATCGTATGAAAGAGTTGAAAGTCGCACTGGTGTCGTTCTATTTCGGGGAGTACTGTGTCCGCTTGGCGGGGGGCATTGCTCAGGACCCCAAAGTGCATCTTTATCTCTTTCTACCCAGGACTCAGTCCGATCCCTATCTGCATTTGCTCAGCCCATCGGTTGAGCTTCATTCGTTCGATACACCAAGAATCCGCCAGACCTACAGCCATATCCAGATGCTAATGCGCCTTGTCGGAGAGATTAAAGCACTTGAACCCGATGTGATCCACTTCCAGCATGGACACCTGACGTTCAACTTACTGGCCCTCCCGCTGTTGGCTAAGTACCCGCTGGTATTGACGATTCACGATGCTTCAATCCATATCGGCGATGGCGAATCGAGGCGCACTCCGCAGTGGGTCCATGATCGGGCCACTCGTCAGGCGCGGAACAGGATCGTTCACGCGCCTCAGGTTAAGGAGGCTCTGGTTGGGCGCCTGGGTATCGCACACGATAGCGTTCACGTCGTTCCCCATGTTGTCATCGGGGAAGATGCGAGTGCAACGACAGAGGAACCGCCGGATGGAGAACCGCTGATTCTGTTCTTCGGAAGGATATGGGAATACAAGGGGCTCGAATATTTGATTCGCGCCCAGCCACTTATCGCAGCTAAGGTTCCCCAAGCCAGAATCGTCATTGCCGGCGAGGGAGAAGACTTCGATCGCTATAACCGCATGATGCAAGATCCCGATCGTTTTGTCGTTCACAACGAGTATGTCTCGGACGAAATGCGCGCCGAACTTTTCCGCAAGGCGAGCGTAGTTGTCTTGCCGTATGTGGAAGCTTCGCAGAGCGGAGTCATTCCAATTGCTTACAGCTTTCAAAAGCCAGTCGTAGCCACAAACGTCGGGGGACTTCCCGAATTAGTGGACCACGGGCAAACGGGTTACCTCGTTCCGCCCCGCGATTCGCAGGCTCTTGCAGACGCCCTGGTTCGGCTCTTGCGCGACAAGAATTTGCGAAGGCGCTTGGGGTTGAATGGCGCGCGGAAAATCAACTCCGAGTGTTCCCCAGAGATTGTCGGGAAGCAGACGCGGCAGGTCTATCGTCAGGCGATCCCGGAGGCCCGGGCCGCAATGGGAACCCCATCCCATCCCATCGGATCAAGCGCGCTGGATTCGTCGATCGCCAGCCGGCAGGCCTTCCAGCATGGGCATCGTCGTCAGGGAACACCAGAAAGGGGTTCACTCAATTTGGACAGCATGAAAAATCCTCCAAGCATAAGCAACGCGGACGACGCGACCGCAATCCCGGTCAGACCGCTGCGTGTCCTGCATGTGCTCGGCGATCTTACCCGAGGCGGAATCGAAACATGGCTCATGCATGTGCTCCGGCGCACGGATCGCAGCCGCTTTCAGATGGACTTCTTCCTGAGGAGCATGAAAACAGGCGGCTATGAACAGGAGGCGGAGAGTCTCGGCAGCAACATCGGCAGGTCCGACCGCTTCCTCAACCCATGGCAGTTCGAGAAGGACTTGCGGGATTTCGTGCGGCAACATGGACCCTACGACATCGTCCACAGTCACTTCGCCGAGTTTAACGGTTTGGTCCTGTGGATAGCCGCCCGCTGCGGCATCCCGATACGGATTGCGCACAGCCACAACGACACGCGGCTGATCGATAACAAGGCGCGCCTGCATCGCCGCGCCTATCTGAGTCTCGGCAAGCGGCTGATTCGATCGTATGCGACCCACTGTTTTGCGGCCGACGATGGCCCGGCGGCTTCTCAGTTTGGGAAGTCCTGGAAGTTGGACCCGCGCGTGCGCATCGTGCGCTGCGGCATCGACTTGGCGCCCTTTGCGCGAGGAAACGGCGCGGGCCGGCTTCAACTTAGGCGCGAGTTAGGTTTCCCCTACGGCGCATTTATCGTTGGCCATGTGGGCCGCTTCGCCGCACAAAAGAATCATGCGTTTCTGCTCAGGATTCTGGCCTCGCTGGCGCAAACGGACCCGAACGTTTACCTGCTGCTGGTGGGCGCCGGACCCATGCTGGAAGATGTTCAATCGCTCATCGTTGCAAGCGGCCTGGCGTCGCGCGTGGTTCGGCTGGAACCTCGTTCGGATGTTCCCCGGCTCATGCTGGACGCCATGGACGTGTTTGTGCTTCCTTCGCTGCATGAAGGTTTGCCGCTGGTCTCGCTTGAGGCTCAAGCCGCCGGCCTGCCTTGCGTTGTTTCAGAGGCAACCCCAAGCAACGCCTCCGTTGTTCCGGGAGGAATCGAGTTTCTGTCCTTGCAGCTTTCCGCCGAAGCATGGGCGGAGAGAATTGCCAGGTATAAGTCCATCGCCCGAACCATGCCGGGGGTTTCGCCTTTGACGGGAACACCATTCGATATTGAAGTCAGCGCGTCCCGTCTCTTCGAGTTCTACGCGGAGGCGCAGCGGGAAAGCATGGCGCGAGGCCGGCGCGGCGACGCGGATAACTGGCAAACACAAAAGCTCAGGCGACTTAGCGGAAGCGCGCAGCACCAATGAAGCGACGGAGGAACCATTGAAGAACGAAAAGACTTCCGTATTGCTTGTCTCCGTGAATACCTTTTACGGCGGCGGCGACGCGCATCTTGTCAATCTGGCTGACCTGCTCGATGGTGACTGCAAACTCTCCGCATTGGTCTTCGATCCGACCCTGGCGCGGAATCTTGGCGACCGGGGAGTCCAGGTGCATCGGTTGCGCCTGCTGCCCCAGTCCGCGCGCGCGCTTCAGGTGTTGCACGCAATGTTTGTCTTGCCTTACATCCTGGTGAGCGCAAGGATTCAGGTAGTTCAAGTGACCGGTACGCTCGAAACTCTAATGCTGCCTTTGGCCAGATTGTTCGGATGCCGGACTGTCAGCATTCGTCACTTAGTTCCATTTCCTGGAACCGGTACACGGCTGAGCGCGCTGCGGCGGCTTGCGATTGAATTGGCATACGGCATCGGAACTCTCTTCGCGAACGAAGTGGTATGCGTTTCGGAGACGATAGCTTCTGCGCTGCGGGCGCAAACCTATAGGAGAACGCGCCGCGTCATTCGCAACTGGGTTCCATTTATGCCGCCCCGGAAGTCCTTTCGCGAACATTCCGGACCGGTGCGCTTGTTATTCGTGGGAAGGCTCGAATCCCACAAGGGTCTGCATCTCCTGTTGCACGCCCTCAAGTCCCTCGACGGCTACGAACTTACAGTCGTCGGAGACGGTTCCGGCACTGAGCAACTTAAGCTGCAGGCCGCGGACATGAACGTCCGCTTCGAGGGATTCCAGCGAGACGTATCCCGGTACTATCGCGATGCGGATATCTTCGTCATGCCGTCTCTTGGGCCGGAAGGATTGCCGCTAGTGACAATCGAAGCCATGTCCCATGGACTCGCTTGCCTGCTCAGCGACCTGCCGGTGCATTGCGAAGTGAGTTGTCAGGGGAAGGCTGCCATGCTTTTCGAATCGGGTAATGCGGAGAGCTTAAGCAAGCAGCTTCGGAGTCTTCTGGAGAGCGACGCTGAGCGGCACAGCTACGGATCGTCTGCTTACCGCGAGATATTGGCGAGTTATAGCCCGGAACAGGCTCGCGCGGCCTACCTCGAGGCGTTCGGCCTCGGGCAGGCGAAGACGCAACCGGGTGTCTTGAGCGGCGCATAGCATCGCCCCGTTTCCGATAACTTGCGCATTCCTGCAGTTCTCAATCGCCGGCTGCATGATCTTGAATCGTCGCCAGGCGGATTAGGGACGCCGCCAACCCAAGCACACCGTCTGGGTGCGCAATAGGATCGCCGGGCGGCGTGAATAGCCCCAGTCGGCGCTTCGGCAACATAAGTATCGAAATCTCATCGGAGGGAATGGTTATGAAAGTTTTGGTCACTGGAGGAGCGGGATTCATCGGTTCTCACGTTGTGGACCGCTTGATGGCGCTCGGCCACAGCGTGGTCGTCGTCGATAACTTCTATTCAGGAAGGGACCACTGGCGCGGCCGGATGACGCGGCCGGAGATAGCCAGGGTGGATATTCTGGACAAGAAGGCGGTCGCCGAATGCTTTCAGGCCTTTCAGCCCGAGTGCTTGTTCCATCTCGCGGCGCACCACTACATTCCATTCTGCGATCGCAACCCCGGCGCGGCTTATGAATTGAATGTCAGCGGAACGTTGCATGTCCTGAACGCGGCTTACGAATCCGGCGTCAACCGGGTCTTTTTCGCATCCACCGCGGATGTCTACGCTCCTTCGCCGCGCCCCCACATGGAGGATGACGCGGTTGGACCGTTCTCCACGTATGGGAGAACCAAGCTGATCGGCGAGATGATTTGCCGCGGAGTCAGCGATTGGGGATGGACACCCAATCTTCTCATTGGCAGGCTGTTCAATGCGGTCGGCGTCCGAGAGACAAACCCGCATCTCGTCCCTGAAGTGATTGGGCAGATTGCGAAGGGAGCGACGGAGCTGCGGCTTGGGAATCTCCACCCGACTCGCGACTTCGTGGATCTACCCACGCAGGCGCGCGCAATCGTGGATGCCACGCTTGCGGTTGAAGGCATTGAAACCGTCAATATCGGCAGCGGCCACGCTATCCGGGTTGCGGATATGATCGATCTGATTCTCTCCGAAGCGGGACATAACATCGATGTGACCTTCGATCCAAAGAAGGGCCGCGCCTCGGAAAGATCGAATTTGTGCGCCAGTACGAAACGGCTCGAAACCTTGATTGGTTACGCGCCGGAGCCGGCTGGCCGGCGCACGATTCAATCCATCCTCGACGAGGCCAAGCAACAGGCGATGGAAACCGCCGATGTTGTAGCTCGATAGCGCCGAATCGGAGAGTAAGTCGAGGTTTCTCAGCCCAGGCTCCAACGGATTGCGAGGGATAACCCATTCGTCGCCTTTTCGCCGCAACGCAGTCAATCTAACGCCCAGGTGAAACGAGGAATAGTATGAAGATCGGCATCTTCACGGAATTGTATCTCCCGCATGTCGGCGGGCAAGAGATTCGCTACGCGGAACTGGCGGCGTGTTTTCAGCAGCTTGGTCACACCGTGGATGTCTATTGCATCCGGCACTCTGCCGACGTTGCCAGCCATGAAGTGCTATCCGGCATCTCCGTGTCTCGCTACCCCCTGGCGCCCGGCTATGAAAAGCCCTTGTTCAAGCCTCTCAAGCGGGCAGTCCTCCCGCTGTTGCGCTATTCGCTATGGGTGCGCCAAATGGCGCGGGCCGATAAGTACGACATCATGCTGTTCAATCAGTGGCCGCTTGCTCACATTGTCTTCTCCAGGAAAAGCGCACGAGAAAAAGCCATCCTGGATTGGTGCGAGGTTCGCGACGGCAGGGTGGATCGCCAGTTTCAGAAGTGGCTTCCTAAACTGGCGGCGCGCAACATCGCGGTAAGCCATGGAGTGGCTGAGGCGGTGAGCGCGGTCTCCGGCCGGCGCGTCGATTGCGTTCCCTCCGGCGTATGGCTCTCGAATTACCGTTGCGAACCCAAAGAGCGGAGATCGGGGCTGGTCTATCTGGGCCGAGTTACCGAACACAAGAACCTGGCCTTGCTCGTAGAAGCTTTCGAGCGGATGAAGGACGAAGGCTACTTAGGCGGCTTAACCATCGCGGGAGGCGGACCTTCACTCGCCGCTCTAACAGATGCCGCCAAAGCAAGCAGATACGGCGCAGACATACACTTGCCCGGATTCGTCGACGATGAAACCAAGGTCGATCTGCTCTCCAAATCCGAAGTGCTGGTCATCGCCAGCCGCCGCGAAGGTTTCCCGAGGGTTGTCGCGGAGGCAATGGCGAGCGGCTTGCCGGTAGCGACCGTGAACTTTCCTGAAAACGGCACCAAGAGCGTAGTTCAGCGCTACGGCATCGGCGCGGTATCGGAGCCATCCGCCGCGGCGTTGTCTCAAAACATAAGTGAGCTTCTTGGGGAATGGGATAGGTACTCGGAAAACTGTCGCAAGCGCAGCCACGAACTGGATTGGTCGCTGCTGGTCGGAAAACTCTTGGAACCCATCAAACTCGGGATAACCACACAAGCGAGCGTCGCGGCGGTTCTTCAAACGGAAAGCGAAAGCTAAGGTCAAGTCGCATACCGTGCGGCCGTTCGCCCCTCAGAGAGCCGGGACAGCGCCTCCGTGCAGGCATTATCCCGGCAGTTGCCTTTGCGGCTCATGCTATGCGGCTCATCCAGAGCGCAATTCGGCGCTCGCTGAGCGCCCGGTTGCACTCGCGGCTGGAATACTCCGCCCCGCCGACGAAGACCAGTCCGCGGGAACCCCGATACGGACCGCCTTTTGCAACCCTGAGCGGATTCGTCGCTCTTGTATTGGCGGTCTTCCGCTTGTCGAGCGAAGATGGCAATTGAGGGGACGCTCCGGACTGTGAGGACGTTTGGTGAACCCATGGATTGAAGCCCTGGCGCGGGACTAGCGTAAGTCGCAATAGCTTTGGTGGAAATCTCTTTTTCAAAAAACTGATAGATGGAGGCGCGGGTCGGGATCGAACCGACGCATAAAGGTTTTGCAGACCTCTCCCTTACCACTTGGGTACCGCGCCCCGGCAAGGCATTCCATTCAGAGGGGTTCTTTGTTGCTGTCCATTCCTGCCGTAGCCTGCCCGGCTGGCGCCGGAGGGCGGAATGGAGCGGGAGACGAGATTTGAACTCGCGACCCTCGCCTTGGCAAGGCGATGCTCTACCACTGAGCTACTCCCGCTTATTACCTCTCCGAGTATATCGGGTGCGTCTAAGCCGGTCAAACCGAACTCTTGTCCCACGCGAAATGAGCCTGAAGCGGTACGCTGAGTGGGGACGATCGTCGCGCCTGGAAGCATCGGAGTGGCTGGGAGCGGGAAGTCGAGCTTGGTGGAGACGGTTGCGTTGCTTGGGAGCTAAGACAGCGTATGGATTGGCGGGGACAGCCCTGCGGAGATCTGCGCTTGCCCGTAGGCGCCGCGAGGGCGGAAAGAGTCTTGGCGGGCTCTCGTTCCAGCGAAAACGGCGTTTTCCGGCCGGTTTTGTGCTAATCTCCAGAGTCATAAGGCCCCGCACTCCGTCCGCCCGGCCGTTTTGCCATTTGGCCCTGCAAATTCCCGAAGGAGCACCCACGCTCATGCGGTCTTTCGCGCTCGGTATTTACGCCCTTTTGTTCGCTTGTAGCTGCGCCGCGGCCACCCATCCCGCGGCCAGCGACGCCTCCGCGGCGAAGCCTGGCGCGTGGGATGCGGCCGCGGCCGCCAAATATCTCGATAGCCGCCAGGAGTGGTGGCAGGAATGGCCCCACGCGCAGAAAGATCACGGAACCATGTGCGTGAGCTGCCACACGCAGGTTCCCTACGCGCTGGCGCGGCCGCTGCTGAGAAAAAACCTGGGCGAACAGGCGGTGAGCGACCCTGAGCGGGCGATGCTCGACAGCATTGTCAAGCGCGTGAACCTGGGCGCGGAAGCCACCACTTTCTACACCGATGCCGAACACGGCCCCGGCAAGACCAAGGAAGCGCGCAACGCCGAGGCCGTGAACAACGCGCTGATCCTGGCCAGCTACGACGCGGCCAACGCCGCGGGCGACCCCGCGGACCTGAAACCGGCCACCGCCAAAGCCTTTGCGGCTATGTGGGCGCTCCAGGAGCAGACCGGACCGAAGGCTGGCGCGTGGATCTGGCAGAACTTCCACTTTTCGCCGTGGGAAGCGCCGGAGTCCGAGTACGAAGGCGCGGCGATGGCCGCGATCGCCGTCGCGACCGCGCCCGGCCACTACGCGGACGACGCGAAGATTCAGCCCAATCTCACCTTGTTGCGCGACTACCTCAAGCGCGAAGAGCCCGACCAGCCGCTCATCAACAAGATCACGCTGCTCTGGGCCTCGGCCAAAATGCCCGGCCTGATGACCGAGCCGGAGAAGAAGGCGCTGGCGTCCGAACTCTACGCCAAACAGCGCGACGACGGCGGCTGGTGCCTCACCGATCTGGGACAAGGCACCTGGAAGCGCCACGACAGAACGCCGTTTCCGACGGCGAGCGACGGCTACGCGACTGGAATTACCGTGCTGGCGCTTGAGGAAAACGGGTTCGGCAAATCTCCCGAGGCCAAACGAGGCATTGCTTGGATTCTGGCCAACCAGGACAAGGCGCAGGGGCTATGGCCGGCATCGTCGGTCAACGTCAAGCGCGACCCCAACTCGGATGTCGGCAAATTCATGTCCGACGCGGCCACCGGCTACTCCGTCCTCGCCCTTGAACACCGCCACTAACTCCGCCGAAAACGGACGCCGGTTCCTCTCCTCCGCACACGCCGGTTCTTATTCCCTGCCGCGCACCTATTATTGTTCCCCGCCCGAAGCCGGTTCTTGTTTTGTAAAAGGGCACGACTTCAGTCGTGCCAAAATCGCAGGCTAGAAAAATCGGGGCTTTAGCCTCTGCGGGAATTTGCTCGGAGCCAAGCTCGCGCGGATTGCGAAACGTCGCTCAACCATTGCGCCGCGCTCCGCAAAGATTGCGCACCGCGCCACGCCGATTGCGCATTGCATTGCGTCGATTGCGCAGCGCGAAGGGCGATCACCGGCTGCGCTTGCGAAACACCGCCTTCAACTCCCGCCGCCAATGCTCGGTGACCGCAATCAGCTCCCACTCCACCTCCGGTGAGAAGTAGCGCAGCACAATTTCGTTCGAGGGGTGGACGCGCAAGGCCGGAGCGACCAGCAGCAGGCGCGGCGGCCGCGCGGAAACCTCGATTCCGGCGAAATACCCCTGTCGCTCAAACGCGCCAACCTCTCTGTTTTGAACCGCTTCCCGCTCGGCGTTGAGTGCCCGCACACGAATCCAGTAGTCGAGGCCTTGCAGCGGCAGGTGCATATCCTCGTCCGCTTTCACCTCAAGAATCGTCAGCCGTCCGCCGGGATCGACCGTGAGCAAGTCGAGCATGCCGCGCTCTCCAGCGCCGATCGCCGGCACCTGAGAATAGAGAAAATCCCCGCGCAAACCGGGCAAAAACTCGGCCAAACCGGTACGAATCCGCGACTCCAGCCAGCGCTCCGGCTGCAGGCGAAAGAGCGGGTCGGCGTGCTCGCCGTCCGGATGCCGGCTCAGGAAAAGACTCGTAAGCAGCTCACGGCAAAGGGTTTCCGTCTCTTCGGTAAGCGGCGTCTCGTTGCCTCCGGCGCCGAAAGTAATCTCCTGCTGCGTCTGAAACGAGTGCGCAGACGGCGCAGTGCGCACCCGGGCAAACTCCAGCCCATGCAGCAGCAACCCAACCACGACCGCCGACCGCGCGCGCACCTCAACCCGCGGCCAGGAAGCTCCTGAAATCAACGACTTAACCTGCGCGATGCCGGTCTCGGCGCGGGCCAGCGCGGCGGCAACGTCGAAGGCATAAACCAGCCGCGACTCAACATTTCCCGTGTCGCGGTAGTCGATTTCCGTCAATTCCTCGGATCGCTCGTCCAGCTCAAAAAGCTGAAACGCCGCAGTCGCATGATTCAGCCACGCCATGCGCTCGGCAGTCGTGCGCCACGCGCCAGCCGGAACGACGACCTTGAGTCCGCCGAAATGCCTGCTACCGGCCCGCTTGAGCGAGTGTTCGCGGCAGTAGTCCAGCCAAAGCAGGCCCAGCGTCAGCACGCCATCGATCATCGCCGAAGATTCGTCCGCACCCACGCCGATCACCGCTTCCGCCGTGTTTCCCTTGCCGCCGCGTAGAAGCTGGCCCCGCGCGTAGGCCGGGCCAAAGCTGTGCTCGAGATCGGTGGCGGCGCGAAAGCCGTCAGCCTTCCAGTCGGGGAAGGCCCGCGTCAGCACACGCTCCAGCAGGCGCAGATATTGGCGGCGAGCCGCGTCGCGGGCAGTCGGCGTGCGGCGGTCGCTGCTCGGGACCAGATCCAGAGCGATGGGCTTCGGCGCGCCCATCTTGCGAGTCATCAGGCGCAGGCTCCCGGCCCGCTGTTCCGCCGCCACAACTGAGCGGACCAGATTGCGCTCCTCGCTCCAGAGCTGGAGGATGCAGCGGCCGTGGGATTCCGCGACCGAGTACCGCGCCAGACGCAGGTCGAAGAGCACCTGGCCGTCTTCCAGCACCGCCGCTGCGGGATGCTCGGCCAGATAAGCGGTGACGCTGGCGGCAAGCGCCGCTGGCGACGGAGCGGCTTCGCCCTCCCGGCCAGTTGCGGCGCGCATGGCCAGCTACCAGCCCATCCGGCTGCGCAGGTTGGCGATGTGCGCGGTGTGGTGGCGGCTGTGCCAGGCGTACATGGCCAGCGCCTCCCACAGCGGCTGGCGTCCGCCGTTTTGCTGGCGAGCTGGATGGATGTAGCCCCTGTGGAAATGCTCATCGGTCATGGACTCGACAAGCGTGACCCAGCGAAGATGGAGCGCCGTGAGCAGATCGAGCGAAGGCTGAATGGGCAGGCGCGAATCCGCCAACTCCGCCCAGCGGGCCTCGGCATACGGCTTGATGACCGGCCAATCCTCGGTGAGCGCCAACTTGAAGCGGACGCAGGCGTTCATGTGGCTGTCGGCGACGTGATGCACGGTCTGGCGGACGGTCCAGCCGCCCTCGCGATAGGGCGTATCGAGCTGCATCTCCGTTAGTCCGGCAACCGTGGCCGTGAGTCGCTTGGGCAACGACCGCAGAACCTCCAGATTCGCGGAGCGAGAGGCGGGATCGTCGGCAGCGGGCGGGAGAAAATCGCCCACGGGGTAACGCAGGTCTTCCATCGAACTTGTAGAAGTTAGAAGGGCGTCCATGCGCGCAACTCTAGCAGAATTAGCGAGAGAAGCCAATCCTGCCAAAGGAACTGCGACACAGCTCCGAAGTTTTGAACTCCGGAGCCATGCCGCGCGCCTCTCCCAGTTTCAACGAGCGGTTCTTAGGCGTGGTGGTGATGGTGGTGATGACGATGATGGTGTCTGCCAGCGGCGAATGCGGGGCTTGCAACAACCAGCAGGAGGAGGGTGGCGAAAATTAGCTTCTTCATGCCATGCAGATTAGCACGAATTCGATGCTCGAGTGTGTTCAGTAGCTCCCATGAATCAAGTCCGATACGGTCCAAAATGGGACGGATCGGTGGCGAAGTAGAGACAGCAATTTCCTTATCCACAGTCCCATGTGCCTACTGTGTGGAAGAGATTGCGCTGACGTGATAGAATCGCGCTAAAGATTCGCTCTATCTTCGCTACCTGCTGGGTGGGGCATCTCGGGAGGTTCTCCGTTGGCTTATTCAGCTGCTGCAGTCGCAAATGAACTCCTGGATTTAGCGAGCCGTGATAGAAGGAGCCTGACGCAGATCGAGATACAGAAGCTCGTCTATTTCTCTCATGGCTGGTATTTGGCCCTTAGAGGGCGGGACCTGATCAAGGAACCCATCGAGGCGTGGACCTACGGGCCGGTAGTGCGTCGTCTCTACGATGCCTTCAAGAAGTTTGGAAGTTCACAGATCACTGAGAAAGCGTTCGCATGGACATTGAGGCCCGGTGGCGAGCCTTTGTATTGCGCCCCTGCGATGCAAAGCGATGCCTTAGAAGACGATGCCTATTCTCGTGCGGTTGTGCGAAGCGTATGGGAAAAATATGGCCTGATTCCACCGTTCAAGCTGGTTGAAATCACCCATTTGCCCGGATCGCCTTGGCAGCAGGCACGAGAAAAAGGCGAAACGTACATCTCCAACACCGAGGTCAAGGCGTATTTCAGGCAGCTAGCAGGTCAAGGCCAGCAGGGATGACTCCCGATGTGGACTTCAAGAGGCAGCTGGCGGAGCTTTCTGAACTCGTCAAGATTCCGCCGTCGTCTCCTAGCGAGTCCGACGACATCGATGCCAAGCGCGCACTAGAAGACGAGGGTAGGTCTTACGCGAGTGCCCTACAAGAGGAAAAGCTCAAAGACAGTCAGGCGGCAAGAGCCCAACGGGAAACCTACGCTGGCCGAATTTTTGCGCTCGTCTGCGCGTGGATTTTGTTCATATTCGTTCTGCTGTTTCTTCAGGGCTTTTGCGATTTGATTCACTACAAGCCTCTGAGCGACAAGGTGCTAATTGCACTTATCACTTCAACCACCGTGAACGTGATCGCCACTCTTATTATCGTGCTGAAATACATCTTCAAGCTGCCTGAAACCCAGGCCAGAGGCTCGGCCACCTCAAAAGCTCCGAAGCGTTCTGCGGAAGATCGCTGAGGGGCGTACACTGGTAAGTACGATGAGTGCAGCGTACACGCAACCGAATCCGATTCCCGGCCTCACGCCTGGTCTGCCGCACGGCAGCGGCCACGCAAATGGCCACAAGCGCTATTTCTTTGATAAATTCGGCATTACCGAGCGGCTGTTGGAGCGCTGCCTGGGCGAGGCGCTTTCCGCCGGCGGCGACTACGCCGATCTTTATTTTGAGTCGGTTACGGCTATCTCCTTGGGCGTGGACGAGCAGATTGTGAAGTCGGCCAGCCAGGGGACGAGCGCCGGATG
>Ga0209208_10004980_pt1 | contig 18617 bp, 18 predicted proteins | sample S1TSphfallax_3_FD_187694 | JGI IMG/M metagenome (GOLD analysis project Ga0209208, IMG submission 187694) | Host-associated microbial communities from peat moss isolated from Minnesota, USA - S1T2_Fd - Sphagnum fallax MG (SPAdes) (version 2) | ecosystem: Host-associated > Plants > Peat moss >... | reverse complement strand
CATGCTTGAGACACAAATTTATAGGAAGATATGAAATTCGTGTGATATTCATTTATTCATAGGTTCATACTTCATTCATTAACACATTTATGTATGTGTCAAACTTATTTTCAATGCATGATACTTGTGTCTCAAATGTACAAACTTGTGAATGAACAAAATTTGCATGATTTTCATTATAAATTCATCATGTGTCAAATTTGTGATAAGGTGTAAAATCAATTCAATACTGTAAACTAATACTATTAGTGGCATGCCTACTAGTGATATTTTATGAGTTTGAAAACTAAATTGTCAATTTATCATTGGAGGTTAAGTTGCAAGGAAATCTTTACTTCAATTTCACTATTGTCAATCACCTTGACTGTTCATACTAAACAATAATATTTTGAATTGTGATATCCTTCTGTGTGAAGTGTGAACATAGGTAATGATTAATTATTACTAGATTAGTAATTATCAAACAAATAAATCTTTTTTCATTCAACCCTAATTGCAACAAATTGCATCTTATGTGATTAACCCTAAATTAAAAAAAAAATTGCCTCTTTTTTGACCTAGCCTTAATTTCAAAAAAATTGCATGTTACTTCATCTAAGTTCTTTAATTTCAAGAAATTGCTTCTTTTTTGACCTAACCTCAATTTCAAGAAATTGCATGTTATCTCACCAAACCTTAAATTTCAAAAAATTCCATGTTGTTTGACCTAACCTTAATTTTCAAAACATTGCATGTTATTTGACCTTATTCTAATTTCTGTCGGATATCAACTTCCTATCGAATTACTTAAGTTATTTTTATCAAGTTATAATTATTTGAGATATTTGTGTGAAATGCACATACTTTTGGCGACTATGAAATATAGTAAGTAAGTTTATTTAAATATCTCTAGTTAAGTTTAATATGAAATATTTCAATGCATGAGATGATGGCCTTGTTCATCATGTGCCCTTTCTAGGACTAGTGGGTGCCCGTGACCTTCGGACACTGTGAAGTCGCGTGCTTCAACACCACCACCACCACCTCCGCCAAGCTTTTGCTTCACGATTTGGTTTCCTCAGCAACGCCAGCGAGAGAAAACCAGAGACAGAACTTCTTGTTTGAAAACACGAGAGAGTCACAACAGAAAAAAAGAGATCCTCCAATCAAGATCTCTCTTCTCTTCTAAGATCTCTCTTCTCTTCTTCTCTTCTCTCCTCTTTCTAGGATTATAGTGACATTTGGATGAATGTTTATCTTCTATTTAGATTAGGGCAAGAGCTTGGGGGTGGATCATAGGTTTCTAACAACATCATCTATGGGATCCTAAGGTTGGGTGGAGAGCTTCTAGTGAAAATCAGTGTTTTTGTTTATCATCTCTGTTCTCTCATGGATCCACTCTCAATTTCTAGCAATTTTAAGCAAAGGCATCTTATTTGACCTAAACCCTAATCTCAAGCAAAGGCAGATTATCTGACCTATCTTAGATTTTCAAGCAAGGCCATCATTTTGTGACCTAACAAGCAGGTGCATCTTATCTGACCTAACCCTAATATGAAAGCAAGTAAGTGCATATTATGTGACCTAACCCTAATTTCAAGCCAGGGCATATTATGTGACCTAACCCTAATTTCAAGCAAGGGCAGTTTTTTTTGTGATCGCGCTTGGAGTTAGTGTCCTTTCCATCAGATTTGTCGCCTGCGATGCTGACGTTTTTAGAAGCTTGGAGAGCATTTGGATTGCGAATCTGAAATAGAACATGCTAGTTTTGCAGTGTTGAAAATTAGGCGGTTGTCTGCTATTTCCAAGTTTTCTTTTTCCCTCTGGGATGTTAGCAGAGGAAGAAAAACGTGTAGGCTAGAGTGAGATGTTGCAGAAACGGAGACTTTACGGGCTGCGCCGTGACAAGAATTGGCATGATTCGTGTCGAATTTCGCTTCATCATTACATCCGTTTGGGAAATGACTTTCTCCTCATGAAGACCTCTTGAGAGCGTCTGTAATTGAGTTTCACCTGGCATCATGGCTATGTCAAAGGCTGTGAAGTTATGGCGAAGTTTTCGGGTCTTGATTACTACCCCTTCTTTGCGTATTGGACAGTCTTCTTCTTCTTCTTCTTCTTCTACTTCTTCGTCTTCTTCTTGCTTCCAAAGCATGCCTGATAGGTTTCAGAGGAGCTTAAATGAGGTCGATGGCCGTGCAATCTTTTCGTCTTGTCGCTCGTTTCTGCGTGCCACTGAATTAGGGTTTGCGACGCCATTAGGGTTTGGGGTCCTAACGAACGCCACGGCATGGAGTGCAAAGAGGCATCAGCATTCGGCTACGGCAGAGGACAGCAAAGCCTCTGTTGCTCCAACCACACAAGAAGGTCTCACGATCACTGACAGTTGCATTCGAGTATGTTCTCTATCTCTCTCCATTCTTTGTTCGTCTTTTTCTATGCCCTAAGGTTTGTAGCTGGTGAAGTCTCTCCTCAATCAAGGGTCTGTGTTATGCTTTTATCTTAAACAGACTCATTGTGCAGCATTCTTATATTCCCTGTGGGGGGTTATATTTTTGGTACACAATTCTTGGTGAAGCAGAGAATAAAGGAAATTATGGAAGAGGATGGCACGGAGGGTGACAAGAAGGCACTGCGCTTAAGTGTGGAGGGAGGTGGTTGCTCTGGCTTCCTGTACAATTTTTCACTTGATGACAATCTTAACAGTGATGATAGGTAAGAGTCAACTATTCTATATTCTTTATCTGAGATTTCGTTGTTCATCTAAATGTGCCACAAAGTTCTGATGTATAATTTTGCACAGGAAGACAATGGAAAAATCTCTTGATATATGTGAAAATTCTTTGTGTGAGAGTGCCTCAATCACATCCCTGGTTTGGAGAAGATCCTAAGAGTTGAGTTGGTCACGAATGAATGTGGTTTGGGAACTCCAGTGAGCACATTGTGAGGGAGTTTGGTTTCTATGTGCCGTTTGGTGTTTGATCCATTGTGACGTGTGTGGAATGCAGAGTGTTTGAGAGAGAGGGAGCCAAGATTGTGGTGGATGAAGTGTCCTATGCATTTGTCAAGGGTGCAACCATAGACTTCACTGAGGAGCTCATTCGTGCCTCTTTCTCGGTAATCCATCAAGACGTTCCATCACACTTTTTCCCTCTCTTGTTCATGACAGTGTTAGTAAACCTGATTTTTTGATGTTCCTGTTCCAGTCCCTGGGCTGTGTGTAGAGAATCAATATGCACTTGTGTGTGTGCATGTGTGTTTGAGGTTAGTACACAGTGGCTGATATTTAGGAGCTGATGAAGTCAGTGGGGAAAGTTGTGATAGAGAAGTCACTAGCATACATGCTACTGTTCATACATGCTACTGTTCATGGTCCCTGAACAGGTGTGAGACTGGCACTGTTGTTCATACTGCTTTCTTGTTGTTTTTGTTTCTTGGTCCTTTGTTCTCTGTTTTGCCTTTCCTTCTTTGGAATTCTCTGTGGCTGGTTGAAGAAGTGTTAACCTTGCTTTACTTTTTCTGAATTATGAGAATTGAGATTTCTCAATTCTTATGAGAGGTATTAGTACACAGTGGCTGATAATTAAATCATACACAGGACAGGACACTATCACTTGTAGCAAAACAAGAGAAGTCACAGAATGAATACTTTTTTCTTTTGCCTTTTGCTCAAATTTCTGCATTAAAAATGGCAAAAAAAATTTACACCATTTGGGGGCTGTTGTGCAGGTTACTGTGAATCCAAATGCAGCATCTGCATGTGGTTGTGGGAGCTCCTTTACTGCCAAGTAAACATCCCAGTTTTTGAAACAAAAAATGTAGGAGTAGGACTCAGTCTCTGACTAGGCCTCTACAGATTAGAGACCCAGGTGTGCACTTGGACTTAGTGATGAAACAGTCAACTTCCTGAATTCCAGCAGTGCCAGAGCACCCCACATACCATTTCACCTCAATTGAGTTGATACTGGTGGACAGTGTGTCATAGAGCTGGGAATATATACCCCCTCAAATTTGTTAGTGATAAAACTGTATTTGAGCATTAAGCCATCTGCAACTTCAAAAATTGTGTGGATTTGGCCTTTGGCTTATGCTTAAGGAACACAAGAATTTCTTTGCTTCTCAGCCTGGTATTGTTATACAGGTCAGAAGTTTATTGGGTACAAAGAGTCCAGAGAAATAATGTGAGGAAATAAGGTGCAAGAACTATCAAGCCACTAGTCTATTAGCTAGGACCCTTGAGCACCTTGCAAGTAGTTGTGGAGTCAATTCACTAGTGAAGTCATACTAGATGGGCTGATCCATAAACCCTAAACGCAGTAAACCTGGTTACTGCTCAGAAGTACCCAGCTGAGTTTGTTTTCAATGTTATGCTGGTGAGAATGAAAGTGTCTGAACTTGGAATGCAGTCATAGTAGGTACTCATGATTGGTTGGCAGATTTTTTGACTCCTCCTAAGATATAGGGACAATTTCATGGTGGAGAGGAAGAAGCCTTTGGCATATTTGTGTTGATTCTTAGTGTACACTTTTCTAGATGGGAGTTTTTACAATGAGAATTGGTTAATAAGGAATGACCTAACTTTCTCTAGCTGCTCTCAGAAGAGATTGGGCTTTGTCAATAATATAAACACCTATCTATGGAGATAGTACCTATCTAGAATCAGGTTTTCTTTAGAAGTTTTCTTTGTGAAATTCAAACCTTGTGGTTGACTTCGAACTTCTTTAGAAGTTTTCTTTGTGAAATTCAAACTTTGTGGTTGACTTCGAAGTGTATGTGGAGCACAGTGTTTGTAGCTCCTTAACCAAGGCAACTGGCCCACAGTAAAATACACCTGCATTTATTGATCAATTAGCTAAGTCTTAGTGGAAGGGCATCTAAGAGCAATAATCAACTAGATTTGTGTGTATATTGTTGGTCATTGTTAAAAGGGGGGAAGGTGAAGAAAATTTAGGCTTACCAATGTGTTTATCTTTATGAGTAGCAGCAAGTGATGAGAATACTGTCTTCCAGTTAGGTCTTCCAAAATGTGTACGTGCCTGTAGTTAACACCACAGATTAGACACGTTATTTTTTGTGAGAAGATGGACTACTTGCTCAAAGAGGATAATATATCTCAGAAAGCTCAGAAGGCCAAATGCTAGGAATATTCACCCGAGTCCCTGAAACAAAATCCATCCCTTCTTTGGCTTGATGCAATGCTTGCAGCATTGTCACCAAAGCTGAGCGTGCATCCCCTTCCTCATACACACTTGTTAGGTAGTTATGCATCTCTATCACAGCCTGCACAGACCAAAATTCCCCATGAGTGCCATATATGTGATTTATGCTAAATATCGTGTTTTTTGTTCTCATTTCTTTTTGGTGTGGCCAGCATCAGACACTAGCATGAAAGGACAGTAATTATTCCATTGGAAGAGTGCAAGCACTTTGCACCTTCTGGTCACTCTCCTCCACGTCCTTCATTACTCCTCTGAACCAATCGAATGACCCTTGCTCCCTAGTTACCCAATAGAAGTAGGCTTTAGTCATTGTACACTGTGGTTTCTGGTGGTGGTGTCTCTGACCCTTCACTGGAGAGGAAATCTGTGCAAATGAGGTCTCAGTAAGTACCCAATGATCAGGTCATGTACAATCCTCATAGGTCTGAGGTACAATCCTTATATGTCTTAGGTAGCTTTTTGGCATCCTGCAGAAAGTTCAACTGCAGGATGCCAAAATGTTTCAGATAATCATGGTCGAGAAGATTGTTTGCAGCATGTAGGAGTCCAGAACACAGGAGCAAATGTAAAGTCTTTAAATCCTTGTGGTGGATGGAGTATTTTAAACTATGTCCAAGTCCTGCTTGCTATGCAACCTATTGATCTTGCTGTGGCAAGATCTGAAATGAAAGAGGGGTAGTGTCATGAGTAGCATACAGGGCTGTTCTCTTTTCTGCGGTTGAGCATGTCCTTGAGAATGCTAATGAATGGTGTTGCCCCAATGCCCAGTCCAACGAGGAGCAACACGTCATATTTAAGATAGTCTTGGGCGGGTGCTCCATATGGTCCATCAATGTGCAGGCGTGGGAATCTGTCAATGATGGCAGCAAGCAATTTTCATCATGTACTTGCTCATGCTCCTTGTGATTCTTCCTTGATTGGTTAAGGCATCAGCGTTATGTCTGACTACATGTTTGATCTTGGAGAATATCGACCAACTACTCTCTATATTACACCCACAGGAGAAGCTCTATGTAGCATTGTTGTTTCACAGAAATCCTCTAACAAGATCTGCTTGAAAACAGAGCTAGAAACTACCACCATACCCTCTCTGACCTCATGCCTAACCTGTTGAATTCCTGATTGCTCATTTGTTGAGAGAATGGGTGGAGAGAGCATGCAATTATTTGCAAATGGTGCAGATCCATCAAATTGAAAGAGGGGTTTAAGTTCTGAAATGTGCACCTTGGAGCTGAAGTTATTTCTCCACTGAGACCAAAGTCATTTTGAGCTTGCATGTGCATACGATCTCCACATGCCTGTGATGTTTTTAAGGGAGTAAGACATTAGTAGTCCTTGTTGCAAAAGAGTCTGAAAATCAGTATGGAAAAAAAAATTGTAAGTCCCCTGACTGAGCCAATGGATTTGGGATAGCCAATTAGGGCAAGAGATGAGAGCCTTTCTTTTACCTCTCTAAAGATTTGTCTCATTGCATTGGTCCAGTCACCTGAAGCACGAATGTGGATACTCAAAAAGGGATCCCCGGGTGCTGATGTGATTGAAAATGGGTGCCTGCCATTCATGAAGTGGCTGAACAGAATCAGTCACCCGCCGACACCAACAAAGTATGCTCCTGAGACCTCTACAATCTGTGATCTCTTGGGGACCAGAGTGTCCCTCTCTTCCTTGATGGTTACCCAAGTCAACAATAGCTCTTGTAGCAACAAGAAAACTGCTTGTTGCCTCAGCTTTAAATGCAGGATTTAGTTTGTCATGTGATGGCAAGACTGCAAGAAAACTGATAGATAGAAAGGGGTTTAGGCAACTGACCACTCGAATGATGAGATCTGAGGACATTTAACAAAGAGGTACATGCCACTTTTGTATTTGAAATTTGCAGGTTTGGTCATGAGGATGGCCAACACATTCCCAGTATGGATTGATGCCTGTTGGTTCACACCCATCAATCAAGAATGATCAGTCCCTTTTCTATTCCCTTCAATGTTTGAGCTGCTGCTGATGCAAAACTTGACTCTGGAGCAGTCTCTTCATTGAGTTGGGAATCTGAATGAGCAAATTTTTTACCTTCACAACATCAACCCTGTGACGATTAGATCGGAGTGCACAAAATGCCTTTTCACCAATGTACAATATCACAGGAATAGCAATGTACATCCATGTCTGTGTGCATAAAAATTTACACGGAGGTCAGTGCAACTACCAAAGCTCTTCTTGAGAAATAAGCAATTCACAATGGAGATGACAGAGATGATTTTACTGTGATTTTTATTTGTATGTGACTAGGAAATTGCAGTATGGTGTTTTCTCAATCCCAGATGATTCAGGAATAATAATGCACATAAGAAACACCAGCAAACTGCATTTTGCTGCTGTCATTGTTGTTGTACTTGTACATCAGGAAGCTTGGGATGATCTAGAAAGTCATGAGGATCTCTGCAACAAGATCTCTCTGCAGTTTTGGGTGTTGATCTATGCAAATTGGTGAAGTCAAGACACAGATTCTGGTTCCCAGATTTCAGAAGAGGAAGTTAATCAACGTAAAGAGCTTGCTCTCCATGAATATACGAACCTTTATGGGCTGATTGAGAGAGTTGCAAAACTACTTACTGTTTTATTGTACCATTTGTTGCGAAGGATGAGCATTTGACCGTGCACGACGAGGAGCACATAAACGATTATGAAGAGATGGTGTGAGTACCAGAATGCATTGAAGCCTGTCATCCGGTGAAATGGTCGTGGAAGCTTCACTAAGCTTCGTCTGAACCAACGGGATGCGAACAAGAATGCAATTGACATCAGAAGAACCATTGCAATACCTGTAATGCCATCAATAGTCTTCACTAGATCCCAATATGTTGGCTGGTGATAATTGAAGTCTTCCCCAAGTGACCTCTCGAATTTCTCATGTGAGGCATTGGCTATTCTTGGAAGATCACATGCGATGTGCATTATTGCATGTAACAAAACTCCGACTCCAATTGCTGCTGCAATGATCTGTTGAGAAGCAAAATTTAAGGTGATGAAAGAGTTTCAACCTCAGGTGGTGAGCTCTATACTTTCAACGAGTGACTCCTGAAGCACTCTCAGAAAAATCCTGTCAATGTAGAAATGCCACTGTCTTTCATTTGAGTGAGCTCAGTCTTGGGCTATCAAAGGAGAAAATCATGGAGAAAGTTGACATGCTTGCCTTATGAAATTCCAGGTTGTCATCAAAAGGGATGAAGGAACCGAGCTTGGTAGATCTGAGCCATGTGAGAGTGTTACGGCAGACAGGCAGGAGGATGAGAGCCATATTGAGCTTCACAGTTTCGATGGAGGCTTTGGCGACACATACACAGTAACCCATCACAATGAAGGCGTTCTTATCGCGGTACTGTAAGAACTTCCAGCTGAATAAGCCTGCCATCGCTCCCAGCCAGAGGACAATGACCCACAGACGTTTCCAGTTCTCCATTAAGAACAACCTGCTTCTGTCCATGAATCTCTGGATGCGGTTCTTGGTTTTTTGTGGGATCAGGATCTGGGTGTACTGGATTATCGCTTCTTTATTAAGTGCTGCAACTGATCCTCGCATCAAAGCCTTCAGTTGGTATATCTGCAACCATGAACAATCAAAAGACACAGTCAAAAAAAAATTGCACTGACCTCAGCTCCTCCAGTTGGCCCCACCCACAGGTTGATTGTTGCACATCAAAGGACATAGCTGATTGATTCCATCCAACATGGAAGACATTGGAAGAAGGCAAAGAAGAAGAAGAAGAAAAAAAGAAGAAGTGAACCTCAATGTATCCCATCTGATCAACATCGAGTTCTTCCATGATGAGTGCTGCATACTCCTCTGCTTGCTCTTTCAATTTGGTGAGCTTGTTGGCAGATGCACTCAACACAATGACCTGCAAAGGAAAAGAAAGATTACACAAGTCTATTCACTCAGAATCTCTTCTCGTAGGCTCAAAACATGCATTGCAATCAGGCAAAGAAGAAGAAGAAGAAGAAGAAGCATGATGACTAGGGGGAAACCCAAAGACAAAGCACAAAGAAGTAGTCCATGGAGTTCAAGGATGTGGAGGACCTTGAGATGTTCAAAGAGAAAGGCAGCTTTTGTTCGTACATACCTCTTTCACTTCTTCCCCTGTTATGCGTCCATCAGCATTCTTGTCACAACTGCAACACAAATAGGGTACATACAGAGCAGGGCAAATGTTGTGAACACACTTTCTTCGAAAAACTTCCATCCATGCTCCAAAACCGGAAGGTTGTTAGTCGAAGTTGGAGGGAGAAGAGATAAGGAAATAATCATGGAAAAAAAAACATGTTTGATTGTCCATAGAAGCAGCTCATTTCGAGATTTTGTGTGTGCATGTGTGTGCGTGTTTCTGCTTGTAAATCAAAATATTGATGCACAATAATATAAGCATGTGAAAAACCATCACCTCCTCCAGCACATGGGTTATCTTATTCTGGATTATTCAATTTTTGTCACTTAAATAAAATTTTTGGGTGTAAATGCTATTCACAGAATGTAATCCTTAAGAAAATCTTGGAGTCCTTATTCTTTTTTCTTGGAACCCAAATTGTGAACGAGCCTTTCAAGTCCTGGAGTTCTATAAAAGAAAAGAACTCCGGGACTAAGTGTCATTGAGCCTTTTAAGTCGCAAAGTTCTGTTTCTTAATTTTAATAACCCCAATTATGAATGAGCCATTTAAGTGATGGAGTCCTACCCCAACCATAAAAGAGCCTTTCCAGTCTTGGAGTCTTCATTGTTATTTTTTGGAACCCTAATTGTGAAATCAGCTTTGTATGTCCTGGAGTTCTCATTCCTTTTTTTGTTTTTGGGAACCCCAACCATGAATGAGAGCCCAGTTCGAGCTTTGGGATTGCGAAGAGATGAATCTAACTCACATAGCGAAGAAGATTTTCATCCGAGTATCGAAGCTGTTGTCAGTGATTTCCAGCCAGAATTCGTGGAGCTCATCTTTGGAAATACTCTCTTGGACCGATAATGAGCGATCTGCAGCTGAGCCTCCTTTCCTTCGCACCAGGACGTCGTACAGCTCTGTTGCAAACTCTTTGGAGTCTTTCATCCCTGCAAAGCAAAGCAAAGCAAAGCAACACCCATATCTAGAGCTTCAAGTTTTGTAGCAAGCAAGCTAGATTTCAGAGAAAGAAAAAGTCTAGATATATCACCACGAGCTTGATCCAAAGTTCTATGCAAAGCAGCAACAGCAGCAGATTAGATTGGACCTATGCATTCCGGGAACTTTGAGCGTGGAAGCTGCTGGAGCTGGTTGTCGGGAGAAACTGCAAGGCTGTGAAATCGAGCTTCCACAGCCTCCCACAGCTTGTTTTGGCCTTCTTCAGTAGCTGCTGTAGCTTGGGCGATGAACCTCAGCCCTTCCAGAGCAAATCCGGCTCCTGTAGAATCACTCCTCGCAACTAGTGCTTTCCTCTTGTTGCCAGCTGCGGGCGCAAGAGAAGAAGGACCCAAACGACGTCGACGCGGATCGAAAGCGCCGTCGTCGTCGACCAGACCCAGCTCGGAATCCACGAGGGGGTCGTGCGCGGCCGCGGCGGAGCCCGAGTCGATGTCTTCGATTCGGACCGTGGGTGACGACGGCCCCGCCTTACGAGTCGGGTGACGAACGAGTTCCTGCGAGAATTCCTTGACCTTCAACACCGATCTCTTGAGCGAGTCTCGGAAAGTCTTGGAGTGGGGTGTCGATCGACTCCGGGACCAACCAGCTGCCATACTTGTGGGCGTCGACTCTCTAACTCCAGGGCTTCTTGCTGGCGCCCGCTTGTTGTCGAAGCTACGGGATTCCCATTGCGCTTGATCGTACTCAGGCTGCATCATACTAGGCGATGCTCCTCCTCCTCCCGGACCGCGTCGACTTGTGGTAGCAGCAGCAGCAGCAACTTGTGCAGTGTTGCGCAACAAGACGGACTCTCGTTGCGCATCGATCATGACGTCGATACTAGGCTCTCCGGGTGACACCATGTCGAATCCTTCAGCTGCCACCGAATAGGACGCGAGTCCCCAGCGGCAGCAGCACGCAGGAGTTGGATGCTGCAACTGCCGAAGCTCTGATCTCCGCCTGAAATTGCCACTAACAAGTCTTGCACTTCGACTACTTCCCACTACATAGTACCCGATCCGGCCTTTTTTGTTGGCCCCACCTCTACAGCTCGCTCAAAATCCTCTTACAAAAATCCTTCTCCAACTTTTGTTTCCTTGAATCTTCTTGACCAAATCTTGTTGAAACTCGCTACCAAAACTTCGATCCTTGAAGCAAGTGCACGGATCTTCTTCTCAAAGAAATATAATAAAGAAAGCTCCTCTCTCAGCAATGTTTATGTGGTAATGATCAGCAAAGAATGCAAAATGGAAGAAAACATCGGCACCACTCTATTTATCTCTTCTCTAAGAACTTGCACCACAACGACCAGACGCAGAAAGGGAGGGAGGGAGGGGAGGAAGGGAAGAAGGCAGGAAGGAAGAAGCTTGACTAGAATGAGCAAGGAAAAAAATAAAACCCATAGAGACACGACTGTCAACTGGAACCGGACAAGCAGATAGTCCATACTTTAGCTCTTCTTTACTTGCTATTAGTAGTAAGTAGTCTCCCGCATATTTGCAATCCCAAATTTAGTTTTATGGATGAGGTTGAACACAAAAACTAAACTTTGGATATGAGAAGTATTTTTGCAGGGTCCCATACTGAGTATCACCGGAGACGCTCTAGTACGCCATGGAGTACAGAAGGAATCAACAAAGCTGCAGCTGACCAGTGTTTTTTTTTGTTTTTCAAAGAGGCAAAATATCGCCAGATTTTGACTTGGAGAGGCAAAAAATATCCCCAGATTTCGACTTGGAAAGGTGGCTCTCCACTTCTATGCCTACAAAATAGGGTAGAAAAGGGCCAACATCGTCAAAAGGCTACATATTGGAGTAAGTATTTCCATTACAAAACCCTACAAACCCTGATTCCCCTCGCCATGTATGACGAGCCCACAACATTCCCAGCAGCCAGATGGCTCCATTAAGCCGTCCAATCTCATCATCTACTGCTCACCATTTTCCTCTTTGCCAAGACTACTATGACCATCATCTTTTCCTCATCACGTGTTTTCAAGTATGAAGATGGTGGGATCGCCTTCACCAACTATGACCTTTTGTTTGGGCTCACCAGATTTTAAAGTTATGAAGGTTATAGTTAGGATTTGGTTTAATGATGTGCAGAGTGCGTGCTCCAATGGAGCATGAGCCATGGCTTCAAGGATTTGAGGACTTAGTTGACCATTCAAGAATCATGTTGCGTCAAGCTTCGGAGTTGAGAGGATTTAGGAATCACAAATTGCAATCTATAGAGTGCCATTGCGCATTGAAGGGCTATAGCTTATGATGTGTCATTGTGTCATGCAACTTGCAAGTTGATGTTGTTGTTGGTTGACAATTGTCGAATCCTGATTGATTATTACCAAAGTCTGATTTGACTCCAAAGAGATACCATCTCAATTCCCAAATCCCAACCCGTTGTGGTGTTCACTATTGCTTTATTTTCTCTTTGCAAGTTGCTAGTACCTATAGTTTGTGTTTTTGGATTCTAGAATTTGTAATGTGCGCATTATGTATTATGTAAGGTGATGATCATTGGTGGTTTGCATTGTGTAGTGTGCAATGTGCACTTAAGTTTGGTGGTTCATCGATTTGTGTGTGCACATTATTTTGTACTTTGATTCAACAGTAGTTATTGATAGGCGAATCACGATTGTGAATTTTGGAATCAATTGTAGTCCAAACTTTGCAACGTAGAGTTTTAGGATTTAATGGTTGAAGTCTATAGATTGCATTATGTAATGTAAAGCTTTAAGGTTTATTAGTTGTGGTGTTCAAATTGCCAGAATAGAGTTTTAGGGTTTATTGGTTGCAATCTACAAACTATAATGTAAAGCCCATGGTTTATTCATTGTTGATAGCAAAGTTGGGGTTTGTTGATTGTTGAGAACAAAGTTGGAGATTATTATTGTGAATCTTGTAGATTGTTTTTTGTTATTGTGATTCTTTCTTAAACATGACACCTTTGTAGCCTCCCCAAAACTTCAAATTCCATTGTTTTTTCTCTCAAATTGATGCATCACATGTAGCATCTTTTAGCAACCAACCTCCAAACCCTATCCCCTCTGATATTGAACCTCTTTCTGATGCTGATATGTGGATTTTTGTTTAAGAGACTAAAAGGAAACAAAACAAATATGAGCTAAATAAGGTGTTTCAGGATGTTTGGAATGCTAAGCTACCATGGGCTGAATTGATGGTGGATGCACATGGCAAGGTGCATCAAGTTAGATGCAAAGTCTATACCAAGATAAAAGGTAAGGAAAAGTTGTTGGCTTTAAATTAAATAGCTTTTGAAAACACAGTGGGAGAAAGAAGGCCTTAGTTACAATCCTAGGAGTTTGTAAAGCTAGTGAGTACTACATGAATAAGGATTCTATCCATGGTAAGAATGAACATTTGTATTGTTAAGTTAGGAAGGACACCATTGCTAACCAAATTTGCCATGTTATTATTAGTGAAAGGAACAAAAAATTGGTGCAATTTTTTGTTTATTTCCACATGTTGGTTGAAGGTAGACCTATGATTGATTATGAAACCATGAGCAAGTTGCTCCATTTCCTTGATGTGAAGGATTTTCCAAAAACCCACTAGTCAAACATAATTGGTTGGGAGATGGCAATTTGCATGCATGATTTGGTTGTCAACAAAACCAAATCTTTGGTTGAAGGTGCTAGGTTCATCTCTCTTTCTTGTGATGAAGTCACAACTTCTTATTAGTAGTCCTAGATTTCCATTAATGTTTATGTTGTGGAAGGTTGGTAGTGGACACCTTTGTTGTTATCCTTGTAGTGTGTGGTTGATGAGGCCACTTTTGATAACTTGAAACGTGTATTGGTGGATGCCATGGTGTTGTTTGGTGATTTGTGTTAGGAAATAATTGCATTTGGAGTTGATGGGGTAAGTGTGTTTCAGGCATAGTTATGACATTCTTGGTGCGGGATTGTTATGGAAGCCCAAAAAATCGTTAAAATTCGTTAAAATTCATGCCGAAGAATGTTTTGACAAGGTGCTAAATGAAGAATTTTAAAGAATTTTAATGTGCAAAATGAAGAATATCATCACTAGGGTTTCAAGGTATCAGAATAGGTGTGACAGTTTCGTTGAAAAAGGAAAATGCGCCATTCATGATCTTGATGTGCATTGTATGACGCACCACACCAATCTCATAGTCCAAATTCTTTCCAAAATGGGCATTGTGAGAAAGATTGATGATGTGCTACAAAGTTTGTATGCATGCTTTTCTCATAGTCCAAAAAAAACCCAAAAGTTTGTTGACTTGGTTAATATTGTGGAAATAGGGGGTTAACAAATTTTGAGGAACATCAAAACTTGTTAGATTTCTATGCTATTCCTAGCTAGGAAGGTTCTATATGAATATTGTGCTTTGGTTTTAAAAATGCATCAAGATGTTGGGAGTAATATTCAAGTTGCCCATAATTTGGAGTTGTTTTGTGATTTGGAGGTAATGATGGGGCTTTCTTGTATTATGCTCATGTTGGAAGGACTGAATGACTTGATTAAATTTTCCTAGTCCCAACAATGTTATATTTGTGATTTTGTTGTTGTAGTGAAATTGTGTTAGGCAAATTTCTATTGTTGATACAATGAATTCAAGATTGCTTAGATGCATGATGTGTTCAATGGGTACTACAACTTATTGAATGGCACATTAGACATGGTGGTGCATGAATGGTCACATGATTTGAATATTGGTTTTGAGAACTTGGGTTTTCAAATTGCTGGCATTTCTAACATAATGCATTATTGGTGTCCTAAAACATTAATCTATGTGCATGTTACTTGTGTATTCTTCCAACATACCATTAATCAGGTGCAAAGACAATGTTCAAAAACTATAACTAAACTTAATGATGAGTTTGAAAAACAGCTTTTTGCACAAGATGTCGTGGATGCTTTGGGTGTTCTTTATCCACAATAGTGATTAAAATCCTCATGTGAGGCGACCTTCCTTGTTCATATGGCTATTTTAAAAAGGTTTTACTATCAACTGAAGAAGCTTGGATCCACCCAAACTTGGATCCCAACAATACTTGATGTGAGTATTTTGGACTTGTAGTTCTTTCTTCAAGATTACAATCATATTTAATGTTCAATGGGCTATGTACCAATCAATGGATTTGAATTTGGTGTCCAAATTTTGGGAGATGCTTTCTAGTAATGCTTTATTATTTGCCTAACTTTTCGAGTTGATGAAAGTGGCAGGATTGGTTGTGGTTCAAATTTTGGGTTTTGTGAAATATGAGAAAACTTTCTCAACCTTGACCTTCATGAAGACAAGATTATGGAACTATCTGTGTGAACATTTGGATATCTTGGTTCGAATGTTTACACAACCTTTTCATATTGTTAATACCTTTCCTTACGATGATGCCATCATAACTTGGATGGAGGAAAATGCTAGGAGGGGTTTTTTTGGCTTGATGTGTCCTAGCTTGAATGCCTTTGGGTAAATTTCTCCTTCCAAGCTCTCATTTGATTTTATTGTATGATTAAACTAATGTTTAGTTTGCAAGTTAGGATCATGTGCTACCATTGGGTGCAATTTCTTCCCAAACAAATGTTCAACTCCCTCACATGATTTGTCAATTTATTTTTTAATTCCATTCTAATTCTCCAACACTCACCAAATGGCTCAAATTTTTTTTTTCTACTATAGCCTGAATTCAGACTCAGTCAAAACTGAATTAGCCACTATTCACATACACAATATATCCTACAATAGCCAAATGTGTCACACCTCCAAAGAGAAAATAACCATTTGTTTTATCTAATTTTTTTTTTTGGAATAGCCAGTCAAAAGATGGCCATGCTTGTGATTGTAGCCACCTAGCTCTAGCAAATAGTAGCAACTTAGGCCACTTCCAAAATTCCTTAAAAAAAAAACATTGTGGTCCATAGTACCGTGGGCTCCTTCAGCAGAAATTATATTATTTTCGGAAATGCTGAAACTCTCAAAGATAAAAAATTTTGAGAAAGAAAAATGAAGAATCTTTGGGAATCGGATGGGAATATTCCATTTGGAAGAATGGAATCTTCAAAATAAAGACATGTACTGAATTAACCCTCTACTACCTAAGTATTTGCCCCCCCCCCGCCCACATTTTGGGGAACATGTTTTTTTGGGAATGTTGGACACCCATCCAGTCACATATTTTAACCTTCTGATTTTGATTCTAACATATCTTTTCAAATTCAAGGACTTGTAGGCCCAGGTTCAAAAATTGGGTTTGATTTCATGAACTCGTTGCACACTCCCCAATGCTGGAGATGGTATGGGCATAAACTTTTCCAACAAATTAAAACACGGGTTTATGTTTGTATGAAGTTCAACAACTAATTTTTAAAATTAAAACTTAACTATAAAGTTAAACTTATTTATTAATATTTCAAAAAGTAATCAACTTTCTTATGTAAAGATCCTAACCAGTGTTGTGTGTGCAAGTGTCAGTAGCCATATATATATGATGTGTAAATTTCGTGTAAGTGTATATGATTTACATTCACATGTCCAAACTTTTTAGATTTAGATTTATATTGCTGCCATGTATATATATTGCACTTACACAAGGCCAATGTAAATATTTGTCAACTACATTTACATAGCCTCTTGTAAATGTTTTGGAGCATATAAATGTAAGTGTATATATTATATATCTTTAATGATGATATCTTCTTGCAAATCCATATTAATTAGTTGTGGGTGTGTCACAAAGCATAATTACTTATTTATTTTTTTGCAATGGGCCTTCCTGTTTTTAAGGAGGGATATTCATGACTACAAAGTGCCTTTCAAATACATGTAGGGATTTTATTGAATTGTTTTATGGATTGAAAAAAAATCCTTTAGAAAAAACCATTTTTCGTTTTTATGAAAGTGTGGAACTTATTAATCTCAAACTCCTTCCCTTCTTCCCCAATGAAATTTAATTGTACATTTTAAAGTTTTAGACTCAACTTTAGGTTTAGAAGTATTAAATTTTTTTTTCCCCAACCTAAACTTCACGAGTTTCAGGAATTTTTTATTTTTGTTACTGCTGAATTGAAGAGATGTGAAAAAAATCATCGAGAAGATGCTGAAATGGTAAAGGTACTACGATGTGCGATTTCTAGATATTATTCTCTTGCGCCATCCGTTATTGACTTGAATGATATTTACAGTACTATTTGTTTGTGCAACTGCACTCTTTTGATTATACACAAAAGTACTGCAACGTTTTTTTTTTTTTTTTTCCCTTTTTTATTTGAAATCTACTCAACACTTGTAAGCAACATGCATTCCACAATCAAACAGACCTTGTGCCGATCAAATAAATAAAATTCTTTTATGATTCGATTCTCCTGCTCGATGTGGGTTACCCATAATTTTGAGGGTTATTACTTATGACCCTGGAATTTTTTAAGGCCCTTAGGAACAAGCCTTCCCTTATATTTTAGGGCTTAAACTGGCCCAACACTTTTATGCTTAAGTTCACACTTTCCATAGTAACAAAGGCTACTCACAAACCATTAGGGCCCTCAAGGGCCCTCCATATGCAGGCCAGAGTGAACAAGCACCCTTTCACCGTTTTGGAGTGAGGCCTTTTGAACTTAGAGCTTGCGATTTAGTCTAAGCATGAGATATTTGTAATATTTAAAAGCAATTTAAATAAATTTCAGAGTTTAGGGTTTAGGGCAGGTAGCTAATACCATTTACTGCATACCACCAGTGTTTGGGTGACTTGGGCTCAATACAGAATTTTTTCTTTTTCTTTTTTTAACTTAAAAATACAAAATTAGGGGTGACTTTTCTCACTGGGGTGAAATATTTTGGAAAAATTGGTTATAAAAGTGTAAATTCGATTTTTTTGCTAAATATTTGAATTTTAATGGGTTTTCCAAAAGCATTACCTTGGGTACATTCTGATTGTGTATTCTATATATTTGCAGTTTGCATAGTAACATTCCATTTGGACAAATCCTATATATAAATTCACTACGTCCGTCTGTGACAGGGGTTTTGGGGGGTGGGGGAGGGAGAGGCCGCTGAAGCAGGGGGCAACCGGTGTCAGTCTGTGACGGGGGTTGGATCACCATGGTTTCTGCACTGGTCAAGTGTACAAACTAGGACCTGATCTCCACAAAGCATCGCAGCCGTTCGAAAGGAAGGAATGACAGTCGGATCGCATCCCTCTCCCACTGCACCAGAGGCGGATATAAAAACCTTCCCCTCCCCCCCCCACTACCGAAAGAACTGACGATTATATAGAGGATCGTGTTTTCAAAAATTTCAAAAACTTTC
>Ga0209208_10004979_pt1 | contig 18620 bp, 6 predicted proteins | sample S1TSphfallax_3_FD_187694 | JGI IMG/M metagenome (GOLD analysis project Ga0209208, IMG submission 187694) | Host-associated microbial communities from peat moss isolated from Minnesota, USA - S1T2_Fd - Sphagnum fallax MG (SPAdes) (version 2) | ecosystem: Host-associated > Plants > Peat moss >... | reverse complement strand
TGAATATCAATACGTGATTAATTTTTTTTCATGAACACCATATAATTATTTAATAATATATAATTTCAAACATTAAAAATAATCAAAAAAGAAAAAAACTATAAAGTACACATACGTACCTAATAAACATATTATCAACTTGTAGATGATTAAACACATAATTATTGTGTAAGTAAATAACTAATACCTTATAATTTTAAAAACTTTTGCCTTAAAGTCATTAATTATTTAATGTGAATTTTTTGGATAGTGGTTAAAAAACAATTTGGGGAATTTTTTTGATTTTTAAACAAATCATAAATGGAAAACAATTTGCCAAAGTTTTTGAAACCATAAATTTTTTAAAAATAATAATGCCTAGAATATAATTAAAACATTTAAATTGAAACTCTTACTCAAAGTTTTATTTAAATGAATATATATATTTTGATTCTTTGACACTAAATAATGAATTACATTCTTATTGATGATATTTAATGAATTTCAAAAATAATCTACATGCCCCAAAATGACATTGTTTTACATGTTTCCATGTGATGGATAACAAAAAATATAAAATTTGATCTAACTTAGTAATTTATCAAAATATTTGGTCACACAACTTGGAATTTTGTAATACTTTATATATATTAAATCACATTTAATGAATTGAAAAGAATTAAAAATAAGATTAAAACTTACTACTCGTAATAAAATTTGATAAAAAAATATGAATTAAAAAAAGTGTATAAATTAATAATTATGACATTTAAATAATTTAAATACTTTGTATAAAATTTTCAAATGTTGAAAATAATATTATATGTTTCATAGATAAAATATTTTATTAGAAATATTTTTCATAATTACAAATTAGTATAACAAATGGTAATAAGTACAACATTTATACCAATTTTATTGATTCATTATATTTAAAAGGTGGAAAAAAATTATATATATACATACCCCACTCATAACCCTACCTACTTATTATTTACTACCATTTACCTATCATACTACCTACCTTACCTATTTATAGGTAGGTAGGTAGGTAAGATTCATATATATATATACTAAAAAAACCATGTTGATTTTACATATGTTTATTTACAAAAACTTTTATGAAAAAAACAAGAAAATCTTCAAGATATCATTTTTGTTCAAAGGTATGGAATAGTGAAGATTCGAATGCATTTTCAGTCAAATTACTTGATATTTTTGTTAAATTTCTTTTATAGATGTGTAGATCTTGAAAAAAAAAAATTTAATGAAATTTATTTCTTTTCATTTGGACAAAGTATGAAAAATATAATAATGGTCAAAGTTGAGTACTTTTGTATGCAACAAAGGATGATGTGAGATAATAATGTAAATTTATCCAATATCTTTTGTCAACAAGTTCAACTTTGGAAACTATATAATTAGGTGAAAAAGTATTGGTCTACACACAGTATATGCACCAAATGTTTTCAAACTATAAATATTACTTGTGATAAGCCTAGAAAAAGGCTTGTGACCAAAAAATACATAGGATCCTACTTGCTTACATATTTAGGCCTACCTACTTACTAATGCCTACCTACTTACCTACCTACCCATTCCTACTTACCTATGTCAACTTGCCTACCAAATGGCTGGATTCGATGGCATTTACAACTAGGACAAAAAAATGATTAGTAAATAAGCAATGTGTCCATATGGACTACATATTCATGTAGTCATGAATGGCATTTATGACTACAAACCCAATCATGGGTGTAGTCATATTTGCCATGTTTTGGCATAGTATATGTAAATAAAAATAAAAATAAAAATAATTAGAGATCCCTTTTCATTTCATTCATCCAAATTGGATGGTCTAAAATTGTTCCGTGTGCATTAATCATATCGTGCCACATGGCCTAAGGTGAGGATTTTTTTAATTAATTTTTTATTTAGGCAGGTATGTAGGTAGATAGGTAGGTAGGGAGGTAGATAAATAGGTAGGTAGGTAAATAAATAGGTAAGTATGTGGATAGGTAGGAAAGTAGGTAGTTAGGGAGGTAAAAACTTAAGTGCATAAAAAAATGTAGGTAAATGAATTTTTAAAAATAATTTTAAGTTCATCCCATAGGGTTGAGCCTTTTTAAATGGCTCATTCCAATTTTTTTTTCTTCTTTTGGATGTGGTAAATTATATAAGTAGATGTGCATTAAAAAAAATAAAAATTCCCAAATTAAAATAAAATTTACATAATAAAACTACCTACTTACTTAACTTGTTGACCTACCTTCATAACTTAGCAACCTAGTTAACATATATAAATAAAATTTATATATATCTAACATAATTAACTTAAAGTACTACCTACCAACTAATACTTAACCTAAATTATTACCTTATTAACTAAAATAACTTACATTGCACATAAGTTAGGTTCAGATGACATTTATGTTTAAACCAAATATGCCACGTTATATTAAAACTTGGTTAAATATTGGTTAATATTACAAAACACCTTACTTAAATTAAAATTTGATTAATCTTACTTTTTTTTTTTTTGGCAAAACAAAAATTTGATTCAACTTACAAGACACATTTGCAAAACTTTGGTTAAATTAAAATTTGATTCAATTTATAAAACACTTTGGTTAAATTAAAAATTGACTAAACCTATAAGACACATTGGCTAAACATTGGTTAAACTAAAAATTGACTAAACCTATAAAACACATTGGCTAAACTTGGGCTAAACAAAAATTTGACTAAACCTACAAGACATTTGGGCTAAACTTTGGTTAAACAAAAATTTAATCAAACTTACAAGACATTTTGGCTAAATTTTGATTAAACAAAAATTTGGCTAAACCTACAAAAAAAACATTAGCTAAACATTGGCTTAATTTTTTTGGCTAAACTTATAATGCACCAAATGATTAAACTAAAATTTGACTAAACCTATAAAACATTTTGGTTAAAGTTTGGCTAAACTAAAATTTGGCTAAACCAATAAAACACATTGGCTTAATTTGTTTTGGTTAAATTTATAATGCACCAAGTGGTTAAACGTTGGCTAAACCTACCATATATCTTGGTTAAACTTTGGCTAAACAAAAATTTGGTTAAACCTACAAAACACATTGGTTAAAAATTGGCAAAAACTAAACCTTGCATAAAACTTATGATTTAATATTTAATATGTACTAGTTCATTGTTTATATTAACTAATCAATTAGTTGATAGTAATAATTCATCAATAATTAATATTCATTTAATATGATCATTATATCATATTACTATATTGACATTGCCACTATAATTTAATTATACCTGAAACTAAACATAATATGTTTTTAAACAAACCATAAAAAATCAAAATGAATTTTAAAAATCTTAATATGCCTATCAAAAAGGGTAAAAATTAGCAAAAAGGGTATGGCCTTTGCAGCCAAAAGTATTAGATGGGACTTCATGCATTATCACCACATTGAAAATTTTGGAAACTAACTCTATCACCTAAGGGCACTTCAATTACAATGAAAGATCTTAGAATTTTTTTGATTGCATTCATTTGTGTTTGCCATCTATGCATCTATTCTTTCATTTGTTTTACTGCTTATGGCACAATGCAAAATTGAAAACAGGAACATTGGACCTTACCTCCAAAATAGTTTCATTTTCAATCATTAACCTACATGAAGTTAAAAATCCACACCTATTTCATGTGGCAAGGAAATAGATTGTTTAATACATGCAACAAATATATATATATATATATATAGTTTTCACACACCATAGATGCAACATTAGTTAGTTCATTGAAAAATAATTATGGAAGTTGGGTATTCAATTAAAAAAACCTTTCCACAAATTTCATTAAGACATATTCCTATGTTTTAATCATGTGAAACTTCAAGTCCATTTACAAGTCCATTTACAATTTGTATAAAATAATCAAATATTTCAACAAAATTCATCAATTATTAGTTGTAAATATGTTGCATTTTTTCACTAATTTTGTAATTAATTATTTAAAAATAAAAAATCAATAGAAGGGTCCAAACGACATTTAACAAGCCAATGTGTTTATTTTTCATTTATGATTATTGTCCTTTCTGGGGTCCATTTGCCAAATAAATATTTTTTCATAAAGAGGAATTTTCAAAATTGTTTGATGAAACTTGTTATTTATTTTTGCCCCAATATGTCATTTAAAAAAAATCAAATTTGAATCAATATGAATTTTAAAATTGTACATATTCAGCCAAAGCTTGTGTTTTGTTTTTAAAAAATCACAATTTTAAATCATACCAAAAAAGTTAACATTTTCAAGTTTAATTTCTTATAATATAAGTTGCAACTTTTCCTTAAACAACAAATACATTGCATCACATTTACATGTCATAAAAGATTCATGAAATTTAAACAAAGTTTAAATTTTGATAAACAAAAAATTGAAAATATATGAAAATTCACATGCTTTTTAGATTTGTTTAATAATACCCTATTATTGTAGAAAATCTGAAAATCAAAGAAATTGTAGATTATGAAAACTAAAAGGCCCTTTGTGAAAGTAATGCTATTGAATGAAGTTGTTAAACATCTTTTGTTCAAACCAAACCTTGACATTGGAAGATTTTGTAACTCATTTTAGAATTTTCAATATTTATATTATTCAATAAACACAAATTTTCATGATTAGCATGCCATTAAAATGGCACCACATAAGGATATGTAATAAGAATTGCAGAAAATTTGATGTGTTGACAAGGATTTTGGTTTGTTTGTATTCATCCACACCCAAGATTTGAAGTTCAAAATCTAGATATTAACAAAAAGGTTGAGTCCAATGTTGAATTAATATATTACCCCTTTGGACTCTAATTTAAGAGGGAAATGTTCATCATCAATTGGTTGAATTGGAGGTCCCCTATCTTTTGCATGTTTTTACAAGTTGTATTCATCTATCCAAGACATTTGTTGTTACACCTCCTTCTAATTCTCTCCAAAGGTTGCCCACAATAATTTGAATCCAATTTTCAACATGCAATTTTTCAATTGTAAAATAAGCATGTTGGGTGTGAAAATTGTGATCCTTTTTTGTACACAATTATTTTCAAAAGTTCACATTGTCAAAATTTGAAAACCCAATGCACTTGGAGATTACATATTTACACACAAGTTAGTTTGTGAAGACATATACAATGTACCTTGTTTGGTGCATGAGTAAAATCTCCATAACATTTGATTCGAATCAACAACAAAATTGGCATCATGTTTAGAATTTAGCAAGAGACAAAGTGTAGGGTAATGCTCGAGATGGGGTGTTGCATGGTGCAAAACCCACATTACAAAAAAATGTGATTTTTTATCAAAAATTTTGTTAAAAAAATACCTCTTTTGACCATGTCCAATTTGATTACTCAAGTTGACTAATTGTCAATTTGACGGCTAGGCAAATAGGCCATCTCCACAAACGATTAGATTGAAACCATGTGTCATTAGGTGACAACATGGTTGGGAGGCAAAGTACTATCCCAAATGGTAGTTTTCCATATTGTCCTTAACAAAGTATTCAATACCAAGATGATGTAAAAACCCAATGGAATTTGAATGATAGAGTCACAATATATATGAAAGTAACATTCAAATGTTAGAAGGGCTTTAGATTTGAATGTGATCATGTTGTACTTTGATTATAGTAGTGAATGTCCCAATTGACATTTGAACATAACACATGATGTTACTATTATCAAACTTTGATGTTTTTAAAATATGAAAAATTACCACCATCTATGACATGGACATATGTATCCAAGCATTTGAAAATTGTGATATGCAATCTATATTCATTTGAGATAATTCATAAAAAATCAATTAAAGAAAACTTGTCCATTGAAAGAAGCACATAAAAAATTAATAATCTAAATTTTGAGCTAGATGTTCAAAAATGAAATGCTCTTACATATATCCTTGAGGGAACGATGATTTTGAATTTTTGAAAATTTTTAATTTGCCATTAAAAATGAATATTTTCAATTTTATAACATATTGGAATAATTTCTTCCAAAAGTTTGTGTGTTTTGATACTCATGCTAAAATAGCCCAAATTTTCATAAGCATTTGATCATCTTCTTGAAAAGCAATCCTAAAAAATTTACCCCTAAATTCCTTGAAAAAGTATTTGAAAGTACAATGGACATTTGAAAATTGAAAAAATTCAATATATTAGTGTTTGAGAGCTTCAAATTGAATACTTTGTGGAGGTAGGTCAATGTAGTGGTTATTGTAAGTTGTGTATATCAATATGGTAAAACCAAAATTAAAACCTTACAACACATTTTTAATCATGGTCATTCAATTCAAAATGAAGGTATCCAAATTGATAATCAATGAATTCATACCTTGAAAAGCCATTTATTGTATGAATGTGTTTAAGCACGATAAGGCATTTTTTTGGCAAGTTTTTTATTTGGGTCATAGTTCAATATATTTAGCCAAATGGCAATGATCCATAGGTAGATTTAGTGAAATTTGGATATAAGCTAAAATATTAGGTGTGAGAATTTTCAAACCTTATGTTCATGTTGGCCTTTACAACCATGTTGTCGTGAGTGAGGAAATAATGTTGCTCAACAATGATTGACACTAGCAAGGACACTAGCAACTATTCTCCTTAAACTTTGCAAGTGTGCACATTCTTTGGAAGGTGGGAGGAAATCTTCCTTTTATGTTCATAATCAAAACTCATGTTGAAATTTATGGTCTTAGGGTTTGAATGCTTGGTAAAACAAATAAAAACTCAAAATGTACTAATCACAAACTTCCTTAGGCAAAATTTCAATATGATTATAATGAAACCCTAAACCCATGAATTATTGTGTGTTTTTCACTTTATTACTTTATTGTTGATAAAATGCTTGTTGAAAATATATAAAAATAATGAAAAATGGTTTAAACTTATTGATTGCACGATTGTGACAATGAAAAGAACAATTGTTTATCATTTTACCATAATTTTCATGACACAAATGAATTTTTTTGCCATTCAAGGATATTTAAAAGTTATATCATTTAAAAAAATAATTATGTTTATATTGATAAATTATGATAATAAAATATAATTTAAAGATTTGTTGAAATAACAAAAAAATGACATTTGATCCAAATTACGGTATATAACAATTCCCATTATTTTTCCCCATGAAGTTTGTGATTAGTAAGAGTAAAAACAAATTTCTTTTGAAATGAAACCAATTAAAAACTAAACCTATGTTTTAGCAAACTCACCTTTGGTTTACATTTGAACTATATTAACCTTGAAAATGAAAAATTAATCATTAGGCATACAAAAAACTATTGTGCACTAACATATATGCCTTGGAAAGTATGTGTCTGAAGCCATCTTTTTTAAGGAGATCTATATTAATCAACAATTGAAAGCAAGCTCATGGTTGACTTGTTGAAAGACCAAAACTTTGTGCCAAACATTAAGGTGAACAAGTTATTTCAACATCCAACCCTCTTTTGTGTAACATGGATTTATTTCAATTGTTACATCTATGGTGATTTGACTAATCTTGGGAATCAATGGATTTTGTTCTACTTCATAATTTGTGCCTTTGAGTTGAACATTTTAGAGGCTATATTGTTAAATGGTTGTTTCTTGGTTGGGCATTAAATCATGTTTACAAGATGTTCAAAAGTGGTTATCACTAGCATGAATAATAGTTGTTTCTTGAATTGTTAATGAAGTTGGGGATTTTTTTTGTTCCCCTTTTATGTTAATTTGTCTACTAGTCTAAAATGTGCTTTTTAGTTACATGTGCAAACCTACTAACACCCATGTGTGTTGTGTTTTTTAGAATAGGCTTTTTGAGTTTAGATCATGCAAATTCAAATTCACCACCAACTTTTTTGTTGAAATTCAATTTTGTTGATTGATTAGCTCAAAACTACTTGGTTAGGGTGTCACAAGAAGATGTTAGAACTTCAATAATCTCTTGATCATTGACATCACATATAATTTGCACTATAATTCAAACTTGATCACAAGTTGTTACTTGTAATGCATGCCACATGAGCCTTAAAATTTTGATCAATTTAGATTGGAAGTTAGTCCATTGGAGGAGTTATAAACTTCTTGTGCATCTTTTTAATATCATGATTCAGATAAAATACTTTATATAGACAAAGAAAGAAAACAATACATTAATAGATCATGAGTAATTGTGGTGCCTATCAAGTCTTGTAAATTCAAACCATATTTTCAAATATTGGGTTAATCCATAATTGTTTTTGTGTTCTGATTGTGCCATGATTCCACCCATTTTCAAGGAATCCTAGACAAGGTGAATATCTAATATGTTCAAAACAATTGTCATTATTTTGCTTTTACATGGTGAGATTTGTTTATCAAGGTGTGTGTCACAACCCCACTTTGGGCTAAGTGTGAGGATGAAATTCATAGTCCCAAAAAAGTGGGAAATTGGAGTCCTCTAGGACTCCAAAAAATTCAGAGCTTGATTACAGGGGTCAAAACACCTCGCATTGGGGTGTTCTTTATATCGTTGGAAAGGTCTTGAAGTGTAGATGCCCAAAATGGCCTCACATGAGCCATTTGGACATTTGCAGCCCAAGTTATGGGCAAAAGAAGGGCCAGGAATCAAATTGGCAATTTGACTCCCGACCACTAAAAGTCGGGAATCGACCTGATCTCGACGTCTACAGAAGGAGTGCTACATGGCGTTGGAAAGCTCTCGAAGAGAGCTATAAGATTGCTTGAGACGTCATCTCATTCGAAGGTCTGAGCAAGAAGTTATGGATGCCCAAAGTCTCAGGAGTCCAACCCGGGACAGTTTCGGGACTCCTCCTTGGGAGTCCCGGGAAAAAGTGTCATTCGGATGTAGCCCCCGTGGGGAGCTACAGAGAATACTATATGGGGGAAGGTGGTGGCTTCCCTCGAGTCTGGGCCGTGGTGAGTCAAGTGAGTCTGAAGTCGCCCGTGGCTTGTCGCAACACCAAAAGGGTGCAGAATGAGTTCTAACCAACTTGTGGTTGGTTTTGGATGCAGGACTGTGTAACAAGATAATTGTCCCTCTTCTTAGTTTAATCCCGGGACTTCTAGCACGCCCCTCTTACCCCCTTTAGTGCTGGAAGTCGGGAGCGGCCCCAAGTTCCAACTCCTTCCGCATTTCCACATAGTAGACCCTCAAGTGGGTTTAGCAAGGAACTTGGGAGCGCGTCAGTGTGTCAAGTCTTTAATATTTACCTTTAACTCTTTGTAAAGTCATCTATTCATTGTTTAAAATGTGAGTAAACCCATGTGGTGTATTCCTAATTGCATTGTGTTCAACATCAATCACTCCCACAAATAATACCTAGCCAAATGCAACCACAACATGTCAATATTTTTTGCTAGCTTGTTATTTATAGGTCAATAATCCATAAGAGGTAAATGCTTTTGTGAACTTCTCCCTAGAGGGAACTTTTAAAGTTCATACAACCATTTGTGTTAAGGTAAGTTTTAGAGTTAGAAGGTGTAGGTCTTGAAGTTAGTTGTTTTACCCACCCCTCAATCCTCTTCCTCAAACTCTTAATTCTTTTGCATGGGTGCATGTTTTATGGCCATAAGTTAGTTGTGTCAAGTGGAGTCTTATAAGTAACATGTATAAGCAAAGGAATTTGTGCGGTGGTTTTGAGTTAAGACTTTTATATAGGCCCAATTTATCCACCTTTGATGTTATGAAAGAATGGTCCTAAAATTAACTTGCGGCTCACAAGATCATTTGATAACCATATCAACTAATAGAAACATGCAAAATGAAACCTAGGTGAAATCATAGTCAAACAAGCCAAAGACCATGTTAGACGATTGAAAAACTATCAATTTTTTCAAACATTTATATGTAATGCCATTTTAATTTCATGTTGATCAAGAAAATTTGTGCTAAATGATTTATATGAAATGTTGAAGATTTTTTAAAAATTCATTTAATTTAATATATTGAGTTTTGGTTTTAGTTAAGGACTTTTGAACTTAACACCTTAGTTTTATAAAACACTAAGTTAAGCACTCTTTTATTAAAGAAATTTTGATGGGAAAAAAATGGAAAGCATGATAACCTACCATTCACATATGAAAAGGATTCATAATTTAAAAATAATGGTATTTGAAATTTTAAGAAATTCAAAATATAATTTTTAAATGTTCAAATTTCAAAAGTCATTTGCTAGATGTAAATGGGTCATGATTTGTATGACATATGAACAAAGTTGTGGTTTATAATATAATAACTAAAGTTTAAAGTAATTATCATAATTTAGCATGATTTGAAATTATCATTTTTCAAAACAACACATAAAATCCAACAGATTTTGTACATTTTTGAAATTTTCATATTTATTCAAAAATAATTAATAAAAATAATCTATTTTATTGGGAGAATTATAAATATTTTGAAAAACATCTTGCAAAAAAAAATCCTTCAAAAAATCCTTTTTATGAAAAAGTCAAAATGTTCCAAAAGGGCCCATTTGTGGTTGAATCTTTTGTTGCCATTGGTTCATTTAATTATGATTGCACACACCTTGACATTATAATAATAAGTATGATTGTCAACATATGCAAGATTATATTTACAAAGGTCTAGTTGAAACTCAATAGATCCTAAATTATATGGGTGAAACATGGTTAGGTGTTTCAAAAGTGGCATTTGAGAGTCCATAATTTATCATTAGTGATGTTTTTGCAATTTTGACAATTATCAAACCATAAATCATATAATTATCCCCTATGCTTTTAATCATAAATATTAATAAGCCAACCTATGGATATCCTTAAACATGTGATTGATTAAAAAATTCATGCAAAAGATTAAATCTTTTTAATGTGAAATGGACTTTCAAAGATAAAATTTATAACAATTATGTCATTTATTTATTTTTTAAATTAAAAAATATATATTAGGAAAGTTCAATGCACTTCGCTAATAATTTTTTTTTAATTTTGACATTACTTTGACATATTTTTTACATCCACATTTTTCAATTTTTTTGTGCGACAAGCGTAGTCCATTATGAGTCCATAATTTTCTTAGAATTCATCCAAATTTTTTATGATGATTCCCATTAAAGTCTATGACAACATGAATAATTAAAAATTTGATAATGATAGTTTTGAATATGGCTTTAAAGTTTACATTTGTATGTAACCTAAAATAATTACAAGTGTGACAATCCAAACAATCCCCCTATTCATGTTTTCACCCATATGTGGCGGTGGTTTACTGTTGGATCAATTGTTTGTTACAAAACAATTAACACTTGATAGGCACAATGGCAATAAACTTACAAGTTAGGAAGTCAAAGAGCTTGAAACCACATTGGAGTGTTTGAAAACAATGTGGAAATTGTGGCAAACTCAATCCTCAAATGCACCATAGTTAGCAGGTTACCTAAGGAAAGGTAAATGAAAAGTAAAATAATTAGGTAATGAAAGAGGAGTTGGAATAGTGACAAACATCGTGCTAGAAAACTACATTCAACACATTCTAATGAAATCTTGGATAATTTCTAATTTATAACCTAACTATATGTTTACACAATATTTCAAATTGACTAAAGTTTTTGTAAAATGAGCTTGAAGAAGCAATGATAATAAAATATGTAATGAACTTCAAGTCCTTCAAAAGGAATGTGCACAAACACATCAACAAGCTATCATGATCTCAAAATAAATGTGCATAACTTTCTTAAATTGCAAGTTTTACAAGTTGAACACCACTAATAAGAGACTGAATGAAATATATATATAGATCGACAAATTCACATACCTCATAAAATGATGAAAATCTCCCCCCATAAACAACACAACCTTTCATAGTAATGACATTCTTCATTTTGCACTTTAAAATTCTTGAAAATTCTTGGTAAAGCACCTTGTCAAAACATTCTTGGTGCGCGAATGTTTACCAATGTTCACTGGTTGATCTATAAAATTCATTAAAATTCTTGCTTCTTTGGGCTTCCATAACATTCCCGCACCAAGAATGTCATAACTATGCAACCTTTTGACATGGAAGTTTGATGTTTCCAATTACATTAAGTCAATTCATAAGCCAAATGTCGTTTGAATTCATTAGTTTGATGTTCTTAGAAGCCTCAATGTGCAAGATGATTAACACAACAAAACATGAAGTGTTCATTTCAAATGCCCTTGATATGAGTATCACAAAAAAAATGTTTGCATTTGCTTACTTACTACTTATTTGCATTGTAATGAAATACAAACCACATAGAAAGAAAGAAAATGAATGTTTAATGGGTTAGGTGAATAATGATTTAGGGTTTAAACAACAATATGAAAAAACCATGATGAGTTTCATTTGAAGTCCATTTGAAATTGGCCCACAAGTAGATGCCACATAACATTAAGAAAAGTTAAACATTATGACTCAAAACAACCCTTTTTCTTTTTTTTTTTGCAAAATAACACCTTTGGCTCCTTTCAATGTGTTTTGACCTTGATGTCATTTGGAATTCTTCGTGATAAGCCTTAAAATCCAAAACCTATACCACCAAATGATGCAACAATGATGTGTGCTACATAGAAGGAGATGAAAATGATGGCATCAAAAGTCGTGACATGCAAAAGGAAAGAAATGAAGCCTTCTTTCTTCTTATAATTGATTCCTCAAACCCACTCCCACCCCACCAACTAAAAAAAAATGGAACATCAAGCCTAAAACCTTCCTCTTACATTACGTTCATGCCTCCAACATATGTACATAATCCTTTCTCCTTTTGTAATCACGAAATACCTTTGCAAAAAACAATATGCAAATCTAGAAACATAAAATGAATCTTTGCAATTACAAAAACTCTTGCAAGAATATGGGAACGAAGAACCTTCAACCTTTAAGAACCTTTTACAATCATAAGAAGAAGGAAGTTTACAACATTGAAACATCATATTTTTTTGCAATCACATGAAAAGTAATACTTTGCTACAAGAATGGAATAAAAACATATGAATTTTGTTTTGCAAGGATCACAAAAATGTCTTCAAAGGCAATATTGTCCAAAATAGTCTTCCTTTTTTTTCTTTGGTAATTGGACTCTTATTAAAATCTCAAAAAAATGAATTGAAATTTCAAAGTTGCTTTGGGAAAGAGAAATGAATTTCACATAATGATATACATTGTCTCCTTCAAGATTCTCCATCTTTCTAGGTTCCCACCTATTTCACAAGATGAGTGTAACATTGCAACTTGTGGGTTGTTCTATGAGTAATTGACTACATCTACTGAAATTCTAAAAATTTCATAGGAAAGAAAATGCTTTGAGCAAGGAAATTGGTACATCTTCAAGAAATCACCTAATGTTCTTATGAGGACCATGGCATCTTTGGTAGTCGAACAGAGAATCTATGGTTTCTTAATGTGACTGGTTCGGTTGGTCCCTTAGCAGTTGATGTTAGTTGCATCTTTTTCTTTGAACTAGCATCTAATGGCAATGGAGAATTTGGGTTGATATATGTGAGTGACGTTGCAGGTTGTGTAGTTATCCTATATGGGCTTCTCGGAGTTTGAATGGATGGCTGTGTAACATGTCTACTAGCTGTTGGTGGGTTTGCATTCGAAGGGCTCATTGGAGTTTGAATGGATGGCTGTGTAACATGTCTACTAGTTATTGGTGGGTTTGCATTCGAAGGGCTTGTTGGAGTTTGAATGGATGGCTTTGTAGCATGTCTACTAATTAATTGGGGAGCCACATTTGAAGCCCTAGTTCTATTTGTCATACTAACTCTAGTAGTACCTCTGAGAGGTGAAGGTGGAGTAGTGATTGGCATCTCCCACAAAAATGTCATCTCCATCACCTTCTCTAAACCTTGAACCACATCACTCATCTTTGGCCTCTCCTTCGAGTATTGCACCAAGCATTCGGCTGCAATGGATGCAAACTTGAAAGCTGCTTTGTGGGGATATTTCCCATCTAATTGGGGATCCATGATATGATGAATACTCTTGAGTTCACTGATGAAAGGCTTGACCCAATCTATCAGCTTTCGTTCTGACCTGGGTCGGTTTCTATCTTGCGCCTTTCTTCCTGTCAGAATCTCAAACATGACAACCCCAAAAGACCAAACATCACTTTTCGATGTCAAATGGCCAGTCCGTATGTATTCTGGAGCAGCATACCCAACCGTCCCCTTCACCTGCATCAAATCAACACTTTTCAGCTTAGATCAGATCATCATCATCAGCATTTGCAGGTTTGGAAAAGCTGGACTTATGTAGTTAGTCATCATGTGTAGGAAGTGCATCATAGTCAAGAGGCAGTACTAGTACTGAGTGCAATTTCAATGGGGAAGTCCTTAATGATGGCTGGTAATGTGAGGTCCCGTTGAATCTTGGGCTGATCACGAATACCAGGAAAAAAAAAAAAAACATGATCTGCTTGAATCTTGAGCTGATCAAGAATACGAGAAAAGAAAAATAACATGATCTGGAAACGAAGGGAGAAAAAAAACCCACTCACCTCAGTGGTGACATGAGTAGCATCCATTTCAGGGCCTTGTCTAGCCAAGCCAAAGTCTGTCAATTTTGGATTGAACTCATCATCAAGCAAGACATTCGATGTCTTGAAATCGCGGTAAATGACCTGAAAAAACAATTCAACAAGCAATCCACGCAATTAATGTTTTAGTCTGTACACACACTGGGAAATTTTTCAGTCACAATTTGGACAGTTGATAGCAAGCCTTCTAGATCTCTCTGCAATAATTTGCAGATTGATCTCTTGAAATCTAAGTTTCCAAAATTTTGCAGCAAAATTATTATATATTAGCTCTAGAGATTTAGTACTAGGGCTCTGTTTTGTACATACCTGAATGTCCATCTCTTCATGCAAGTAGGCGAGTCCTCGAGCTGCACCAAGAGCAATCTTCACTCGGGCTTGCCAAGGGAGAATCGGAGGCGCTCCGCGAAAGAGATGAATATCAAGACCTCTATTGGGCATGTACTCATACACCAGAAGTCTGTGACTTCCAGTCGGTCCATCTTCAGCACAGTAACCTATGAGCTTCACCAGGAAAGGATTGTCCACTAACGCTAGAAAGTGCACCTCTGCAAGCCACTCCTTGTGTCCCTGCAGCGGCAAAACCAATCAATCCATCCCACAACTCTCGAGTTTATCCTCCGGGACTCAGAAGAAATCTAGTAGTTGCCCAAGTAGAAAAAACAATCTACAAGAAAACAGTACAGAAAACAACAAGACATGCACAAGATCAGATTTCTTTATATTTTCTGAGCACCTGTAGACTGTCTTTGTTCAGCATCTTGATGGCGACTTCAAGCCTTTGATAATCTGAGCCAACACCACCACCACCAGAAGCAGAAGAAGACTTTAAGGATGGTAACTTCTTACTCATGATCACTCCCTTGTACACAAACCCAAAGCCTCCTGCGCCCAGGACATTTTGTGGGTGGAAATTAGAGGTCCCGTATTTCAGCTCTGCAAACTTGAATTCGCGAAGCCTACTTGATGATCTACCGCTCGACAGCAGCGAAGAAGGATTTTCTTCTTCTGATCGAGAAGCTGATGAAGACCTAGTATCGGTGATGTTGTTGCTGTTGTTGTTACTACTAGTACTTGCTGCAGTAGCTTCAGTACAAGTACTGGTTCCAGGATCTGTCTCCACACTTGGAAGAACTCTTGACGGTCCCTGCGGGGCTGATGCAGATGTCGTCGTCGTCGTCGTGGATTCAGAAACGTCTCCGGCTCGGCGCTCGCTTACTGCCGCCGGCGGTGATCGTCGTCGATGCTGCTGATGATCCCGACGCCGAGACTTGGTTTCTTCCTCATTGCGGAAGATCTCCGTATGATCACGCGCCTTTTTGCTGGTCCGGCCGAAGCAAGACATCGATGAGCCCTCGCTTCTAGAACCACGGCGGCTACCGATCGATCCACCCTCCGGAGCTCTGCAGCAGCTAATTCACGATATTCAGCGATCAGTCAGAAGAACCTTCTCCGCGCCTGAATCACAGCAGCTTCTTCTTCTTGTAGCTAGCTAACTCCTGAACCTAATTTCCTTGATTTTCCAGCCAACCCAAGATGGAAAACCAGCAGCTCCTGGTCTGGACTCTAGGCTGCCTTCCTCTGATGAATCTGGTAACCCCGCGGATCTGACGCTTCCTGATTACTTCTGAAACTCGGAAGCTTAAGCTGAGCTGCATCAAAATTTCTTCGCAAATAATTTTTTATCACCTGCTGCTGCTACAACAGCTTAATAATCGGAAAACAACAGTGATTTTGCTCATCACCAAACTCATGTAGCCGAGAGCCCTGTAGCACAGATGATCTGATTATCCTGAAGTGAACAAGACAACTACTGCAATACCGGGGCTACTGCTGATGCAGCTCTCAAAATTCAGCAAGGCTGAGTTGACTAGGGAATCGATTATTTCAAGAACTATATATAAGCTTGCATGCTGCAAGCAGCAAAACAACACACCAGCAAACTCACTCCCAAGCTATGCAGTACAGGCATCGAGCTCAGTACCATTTATCAAACGAGCAGGAAAAGAAAACCAAGAGAGACTACTACATGAACGCGGGATCTATGCGCGTTGAAAACAACGGTTATTCTGCTGTCAGAAGAAGCTGCAGACGATGTATCTTAACGTGAAAAATTCCCTTCGCTTCCTTCAGAAAAAGAAAAAAAAAAAAGATGAAGAAGGCTTTCATGCTTTGAAAAGATGCAAAGTCGTCGATGGCGGCAGAAGAGGAAGAAGCAACGAATTCATCGCCATGGTCGTGATCCTCTTTCTTATTCTTCTTCTTCGTCGTCGTCGTCTTCGTTCTTCGTGCGCGTTCCTTCTTCTCTCTCTTTCTCTCTTTCTCTCTCTCTCGATTTCGTGTCGTCGCCTCGCGATCTCTCGCGTCGCGCTCTACTGGCCGTGCGATGGAGATCTAGCGGTAAATCGGGGCGTCTCGTGGCCAGATTCACTTTCTACAAGGCAATGCGTAGAAAAACGGTTGGGAAAAGTTAAGAGGCAAAAACCTTCTTCCTTTTTTTTTAAGGGGGGTTGGGAGGGGTGTAAAAAGGTCTTTGGTAAAAACAGATTTTGTACCGCCCTCGTTTTTCGTGCCTGAAAACGAAACCGACGCTCATTGGTACCGCCCTTTCCCTGCGGAAAAAGATGACGTCATTTTGCTATGTGAAGTTTGTCCGTTCTACGTCAGGTTAGGTCTTTTTTTTGTGCTTCACTAAAAAATAAAGAAATAAATGAATCAAATCAATAGCTGCCATTTTTTTTTTCATGGGAAACTATTTTTTTTTTTTATAAAAAAGGAGGCAAGTTTGTTTGTTTTGAAAAGTGAAAATGCTCATTTGAATGAATGAATGAATGAATGAATGAGAGACAAATGTCTGCTTGAATGAGCATTTCAGTTTTTGTGAAACGCCCACCACGCTTTCCAAAGGACAGATTCCCCTTGATAACATGCCCTCCACATACACTGAAAACATTCCAAAGTCACTAGAGAGTTATCTCGTCAAGTACCCTAAACTGGGGCTATTGGGCATCAGTTTCATTGAAACTGGGGACGAAATGAGAAGTCAGGATGAAAAAACAGTACACAGGAAAGGAAACAAAGCACACCTTCTGAAAGCAAAACTGAGTTTTCGCACAGCCAAATTGCTCCTCATTAAAGTTTCACACCAACCCCAGTTCTGGATATAACCTCCTTTCCTGCACCTTCACTGCTGCTGGCTCATCCCCTTTGGTTAAATCTCACCCCCTTGGTTTGAACTGATGATAGATACCCAGTCTGATGACACACAGCAATTAAATTTCGTGAACTTTACAAATTGGGGATCGAAACAGGCACTAAACTAGGGTCCAAAGACAGGATGACTGTGAGGATAATTTTTTTTTAAAAAACAAACAAAATAAAGCACAACAACAGACCCCACATGACATGGCCTTGGCAGCCCCCAAGTCAGGCTTATTGGCAGACAGCTGACTTTGTGGATAAGTTTATTACTTTCGGAAAAGCATGCGAATCTATGGGACACCAATTCACACCTCTTTCTTTCATGTAAAAAAAAAGTCTAGTAAACAAGGGCACAAATTCAAAGTCCGTGCCAAAGGGGGGATTGTTCTTAAGATGCTTTCTTAAGATGCTTTCGTAGAGTAGGTCTAAGTAGACTAACAACACAAAGGAAAGTCGTACCTGTATTGGATGACATTCATGAACTTCAAAGTACTTCAAAGTACATACAAACACAATTCAATAATGGATGAATGACAACCATCCATTGGATGTCAGTCAAATGTCATCAATATCTTGCATCCATGAATGAATGAATGAACTCATTTATCATGGATGAAATACATCCAACCAAAAGAGTTCAAAAAAAGTGATTACATAAACATGGAATATATATGAAAAATCAAAACTCAAAATCCAAGGAACAAATAAAAGAAACCATTGTTTTGTTTTCGAACAATTGTTATCCATCACATGAATATGTGTGTAATCTTTGAACTATTGTCAACAAGTTACAATGTTTCAACATAAGTCAACACAAGAAATGGGCAACAATACATAAGTAGGCATTATGTAAACATCATTAATCTTTATTCATGGATAGG
>Ga0209208_10004978_pt1 | contig 18620 bp, 8 predicted proteins | sample S1TSphfallax_3_FD_187694 | JGI IMG/M metagenome (GOLD analysis project Ga0209208, IMG submission 187694) | Host-associated microbial communities from peat moss isolated from Minnesota, USA - S1T2_Fd - Sphagnum fallax MG (SPAdes) (version 2) | ecosystem: Host-associated > Plants > Peat moss >... | reverse complement strand
TTTTTTTGGGGGGGGGCCCCCCCCCCCCCCCCCCCGCCCCAAGGAGGGAGAAAATTTGCAAGTGTTTCCACTTTACACCTAAACATTTATTTTTTTGATGCGCTTTTGCCAGCGAAAAACAATATATTTTGCCATCATCAATATCTTTTACCACGATATTGCCGATTTTTGGGTTCATATTCAAAATGGAAAAAAAATTCCATTGACTATGAAAGACTTTTCTACTTTTGCAAAGATTCTTTGGAAGGAAGCTATATGACTTGCAATTGCTATGGCATAACCTCCTTTGACCAAATTCAAAAAAAATCCTTTGACCAAATTATGGTCACTTTGCCAAATTTTGGTTAGTTTAGTCCAAATTAGTTTACTTTTACATTTCCTCTCTAACAATTTCGGCAAAAACATCTTTAGTTCACCAAACACTTCCACATTTTCATATTTGGATATTTTCCAAAAAAAATTATAGGATAACACCTTTTGATGAGAAATATGAACGAGAGGGTTCAAGAAAACTGGTCTTCTCCGAAATTTACGAAGCGAGTAAAAAAACAAAAAATCCTTGGTTATTTGAACTTGAAAATCCCGAAAAAAATCAATTAATTGATGGAAGAACCAGAGAAATTTTTGAGCAACATGTTATAGTAGGAAATGTTTATATGCTAAAATTAATTCATTGGATTGATGATAAAATCCATGCGTGTTTTAGTAGACCTTATGCATTTGTTACATAACAACCTTTTTTCGAAGATCTAGACACAGGGGACAAAGAGTAGGAGAAATGGAAGTTTGGGCTTTAAAAGGTTTTGGTGTTGCTTATATCTTACGATAAATGCTTACCATAAAATTTGATCATATTCGTGCCCATTATGAAATACTTGGTGTTACTATGACTGGGAGCCCATTCCTGAACCTAATATTGTTCCATAATCTTTTCAATTACTTGTTTGAAAGTTACAATCCCTAGTTATGGGATTGGATCATGTTGTTGTATCCAAAAAAAATTAAAGAGGCATTTTGGCAAGAAGGGTATGGTAATTGCCTATAATTGTGTGACGAGATTCTTATTGAATTGTTGGATCTATTATGGACATTTACCCTTAAGCAATATATATGAATGATGCAAATGTACCATTTAATATCAAACAATTTCAACGGAAGTGTTTTGATGATATTCTATTGAGAGCACCCCGTAGCCTTTATGTTATCCCTGATTCAAGAATACGATTGATACGAGGTATTGGTTTGTGCACCTCTTTGATTACTTCTTTGTATTCTTTTTTTTTGGGATACAATTTGATTATTCTACAACCAAATTTCAATTTGTGGAAACCATTTGATGGCTTCTTTATCCAAATGTGTCAATAGACAATAAGTTAACGAAATTATATATATAATTTTAGTTTTATTTATTTATTTTGTTGGTTAAACAAAAACTAAAAGGATGTAATGCATAGGTTTTGCACCTGCATTCAACTGTGACCATCTCCAATCCCAACTTTTCGATGGTGATAGATAATAATATTGTCCACTTTGCATGCAAACCCATCTTTGTTTAACGTATTGCACAACTATCAATCTAGTCTTGTACTCCAACTGTTAGCCATTTTTTTTCCAGAATGCCTACAACCTACTTTTTATGGTCATTTCATCACAAAGCTTTATTAATATTGGATTGTGATATGAACACATACCCTTCAACCTTTGGTTAGGGCGTAACGTGTTTAGGCTGTAAGTAAATAATAAATATATTTTTTTCGCAGGTTTTCTTCCTTGCTTTTGGATATTCATAGAATTACTTTAGGTCTAGCAAGTATGTCATGCCGCATTCCAGATTATCCATATGCTTATTCTAGATGGAATGCCTTTAGTAGTTTTGGCTCATATGTTTTTATAATAAGAATTTTTTGTTTCTTTGTAGTGGTTTTTCTTACTTTAACTAATGAAAACAAGTGTACTACAAGTCCTTGGGTTGTTGAACAAAATTCAACGACACTTGAATGGATGGTCAAAAGCCCTCCAACTTTTCATACATTTTCAAAACTTCCAACTGTCAAAGAAAGCATTTAGACGTCTTAAACAAATGATGCCACTTAAGAACTTATTGGCTTCGCCTTCTAAGGACCTAGTCCATTAAAGGGGCGGAGCCTTGCCATTGCCTCATGCTACCAAACTATGTTATGCTCCATTTCATTAAAATTATACAACTCTATTTATAAAATTTATATTTGTCGATAAAAAAATAAAAATAAAATTTCCCTGATTTATTATGAAATATTGACCTCTTAACACAAAATATGTTATTATTTGTTCTAGTAAGCCACCATGGTGAAATTGGTAGACATGTTGCTCTTAGGATGCAATGCTAATGCATTTCGATTCAAAAAGAGGGAAATAATCCAGATTGTATGCTAAGGTCCTCAAGTAATTACTTAGTGGAAAAGGAAGTAATTGAGCGATGACAATGAGGAGGTGGGCTTGGAAGTAGCCATTCTTTAAAGAAAGCATAATAGCTCACTGGCTCTCCCAATTCAAAGTATACTTCGTATTTTCAAAATAGAAGCAAAGCATTTGTTTTTGTGCTTATCCTTTCATGCAATTAAATAGGGTGGAATTTTCCTAGACGCATATTAAATGCTTTGGTACTTGAGCCCCCTGCAAACCATACAAGATGGTTGCCCATCATACAACTCTCTAATTCAACCTTTCTTTGGATTTGATTTTGTCACTAGGTTTTGGCTTGTTTTAATAGTGACTGGCCTCCAAGTGGCTTAAGTAACATAAAGGAACTTGTTTTCTTGCTATAATGATCATGGGAAATTTTGGTGAGAAATTTTTAAATAAAATCTCCCTTAAGATTTTAAACATGATGCATTTTTTTTTTACATATAATGTAGAGAGCACGAAGAGCAATTATGCCACATGTTAGTTATGGGATTTCGTACACATTTTGAAAATTAACCAAGCAAATTAGTAAACTTTGAAGTGGTTACATAAGAGCACCCAAAAATTGGGAGGGCATAACTTAAATTGAACAAGACAAAAATCTTTGGCAAAAGGGCAACACGTTTACTATCAATTTGCTTGCACATGCATAGTCTACGACCTTTAATGGCGAGAAAATTTATAGAAAAGACTGATGCATCACTTCGTGATATAGTTTTAATAAAATATTAATCAGGCGATACATAGTCAATCTAATTTGTTTTTTTCTCTAAATTAAAGAGGCCACCCAATTAATAAATAATATTTTTTTCTAATACAAAAGTTTGTTGGCACTATAATGATGTTACTTGATACCTAATAATATATAATAGTAGATGATTAAAATATTCGTTCATGTTTTCTACTTTTTTAAAAGTTTAGTCTTGCCCCTTGGTAACTTTGGGAGAACTCAAGAAAAGAAGGGTTTTTCTTCTTTGTAAAAAAGGATGAATAAAAAACAAAGTGGAGGAAAGGGGATGGAGGGGAGAAGAGCTTTGCCGGTATGGCGAAGCCTTACTAAGGGCATAGCCAGTGGGCCAAAGAAAAAGATTTGAGTAAGTCCTAACCATTTTGGCCCTCCACCCGAAAGCACAAAAAGAAAACCTGCAACCTAGAAATATATATATTGGAGAAAGAAATATAGATTATATATATTACTTTTGCAACCCATGAATATAATTTCGCAAATAGAGTCCTAAATTCAATCTTTGTATAGGATATTTCTCTTCTCTTCCTTTTTTAATTTGAATTAATGCCCCCAATATTCCAATTTAATCTAAAAATAGTTGATCATCACTAGTAGTGTGCAACATCACCGAGACCCAAATAATTATTTTGTAATCTCCTTCTTTGGGCTCTTTATATTAAGTTACAAGAGGAAAATTTAGGGCAAAGGTTATGAATAAAGTGAGTAGCTGTTGTAGCTGTTCTATGTATTTGGACATACAAACTACAACTAGACATGCTTGCAATTGCTTTAATTGGTTGAAATCAAACTCTTTTTTCATATTCCACATTCACCTCCAAACCTCCAAAAAAGGAAAGACCCACATCCCATACCATCCCATACCATCCTCCATTCTCCCCAAAAGAAATAAAAAGCTTATCTATTGGTGTCAGCTAGCTAATTCATATCATTGATTGTAAAAAATTTATATCCTTGGCTCTATACTTTTAACAATTTTCATCTAGGCTAAAGGCAAGGGCTGAGAGTATGGGTGTATACTATGGGGGTAACTTATTTATTTTGTTTCATATTAATTAGTTGGGGGTGCCTCACAAGTCCAACTTTGGAGACTACCCAAAATTAGAGGAAATAAACAATGAATATGATAAATCTTTTGATATGGTGAATAATAATAGAGGCCCAAATAAGGGGTATGGATGGAGATGCTCTAAATTAACGTTCCCTTTCCTGACTCCTTTGGGCTCGTTCGGACGTCGTTTCGTGGTTTGCTGGTTTCCCCATTGTGCAGTCAGCTCCGTCCCTCCGTCCCTCCGTCCGACGTCGCTGTTTCGGAGGAAGAAGAAAGCGAAGGGGAAAGGAAGAGTGAGCACGCAGAAGGGCTAGGGTTGTGTTTGCGTTGGGTTGGGTTACATGCGAAGGAAAATCGGCAGCCAGCGAGAATGAGCGGGAGCGAGCAAGCGCAGCAGAGCTCTGCGAAGGTGGAGACGGAATCGGCGCCACAAGCAGTGGCATCGTCGTCTTCGTCGTGTCGGAAGAAGAAGTCGGAGAGTACAACGTTCTTCGGCGACGTGTTGGACCATATCGATGAGTTCGTACACGCCTCTATGGATGAGCACAAGTCATGTCTCAAGAAGACTCTCAACAAGGTGATGTCGGCTGTCTGTCTGTCTGTTTGTGTGTGTGTGTGTGTGTGTGTGTGTGTGTGTGTCCTGTAACTTTCGCGATTGCAACTTTTTTGCATGCGGAAGGGCGGGAGCGGAAGGATTCATATTGTGATTTTTGCAAACGCTTTTATCATCAGTTTTTCTTTGTTGTTTTGCTTTCTTTTTCTTTTTCTTTTTTCGTTTCCAGATTTCTGATGATGTATTCTTTTTTATTATAGTCTTTTTTTTCTCGCTAGTCGTAATTGCCGATTTCTTAAGTTTGATTGTAGTCTGAATGTGGTGCTTGTCATCTTATAGTCTTATTGTTTGTGGAGGAGAAAGTTGTATGTATTTTGGTCCTGTAACGAAGGAGAATCTTTGCACGATTGTTGCTAGTGCCAGACGAGGGAAGGATTGCTCCTCCTCAAAATTTCCTCTCACATGCAACAATCTATTCCTAATTTTTTATGTGGGCAAAAACTGTCTGTGGCAGCAAGCATGGTTTGACAACATCTCTTGAAAATAGATGAGACTAATGTTCTGTTTTTAAAATTAAAAAAAAATCTTCCCCAGCATCTTTATGGCAACCTCCATTTTATTTTGATCTTTTTAAAAATTCTTTCACCTCCTGATATCTTATTGCAGTTTATGGCAATTGATGCTTTGTTCCAACTAGATTTGTGCTGATGGATGGAAGGAGCTGACCTTTTTACTGTGTGCATGAAGCAGATGTTTGGAATGTCAAAAGCAGTGGGCACTGGAGCTGGGACTACAAACACATCAGCTCCAGTCGAAAATTCAATGTCAACGCCAGCAACATCTGATTAGGATTGTTGATTAGGGTTTTTGAAGAATTTTCAGGGACTCTTATGAGCCCAGTGTCCATATATAGTAATCAGAGTTGTGGAGTTCAGAGAAGTAAAATCTCAAGTAAGCTTTTGTAGTGGTCAAGGGGGTGGTTGTCTGCCAGGATTGTTAATAAAGGGTTGTTGATGAACATGCAGGGACTCTCATAAGCACACTGTCCAGAGGCAATAGTCAGAGTTGATGAGTTCAGAGAAGTAATAATTGAAGTTAGCTTTTGAAGCAGTTGGGTGAAATGGTCTTCTGCTGCAGCACAGATAGTCAATAAATTTGGTATCATATATCAGAGACTGTAGTCAGGAGATATCATCAGGATCTCCAATTTTGTGTGTCCATATGGAGCACATGTGTGCTCATCATTGAAATGTTTTTGGTGCATAAGTTGTGTTCTTAGTTCATATGATTTCTTGTCCTGAGAGCTGGCAAGCTCTCTTGGGTTTGTCCATGTCACCTGGGGTTCATGTGAATATTTGTTTGTTTGTTGATGTGCTGAGTCTTTGGAAACGTTTGGACAACTTGTTGATTGAGCAATTGTCTTTTAACTAGTTCTGTGTTCTACTCTGAAACTGGTATGTTTTTTTTTTCCACCAAACAATTTCTTCATTCAGAAAGCATGCCGTGGTTTGTCGTGTGCATTTATGGCACACACACATCAGTGCAAACTTGGAAATTATGAACAAGCTGGTGGCTACAAATGGTCATTCGCCATGTTTTGTGCTTTGAAGTTTATGCAAAAGTTCTCCCCACTAATGAACTTGGGATGAAGTAAGAACTCAGGAACAAGGTACTGCATTTTGGCCTGAAAGGTGTGTGTTTTGGGTGTGCAACAAAAGAAATTGACTGGACTTGCAGTTTCTGAAGTGGACCAACCCAGGAGCAGTGTGATATACAGATGAGGTACTGTCTGCATGAGAATTTGGAATACAGGGCAACAGAACACCCTAATCAAAATTCTCATGGAGATTTCCATCTGTAAAGAAGCTAATTCTTTGTTTGTTTGTTTGGCAGATATTCAGGAATCCTCTTACAATATTACCAGGCAGCCTTGTTTTGGTCTCTTGCAGAATGTGGAGTGATTATCTGAAGTCAAGTGTTCTTTCTGCATTATGTGTACTTATTATGCCTTCCAAATTATATTCCTTAGTGTAATTATTGCCTGAAATGCAAAGCTTGAATTTCATGAGTATTTTCTGTGTTTGGACTTCTGTCATCCTGTTTGTGTGGATGTGGAACATGTCTGGAAGGAAGCCTTTCTGAATATGCAGCAGTGCTCTGAGAGGATTTGTATTGTGCAAGAGTTATGGGTTCCTCAAACTTAAATGCAATCAAGAAACAAGTTTTCTCTCCTTCGGCAAATTTATTCAGACAATTGAATGCAGGAGAGGTACTGGAGTTGGGACTTTGAGCATGTCATTTGCAAACTCATATGAGAACTCAGTTTCAGAGGAAAGCTTCACAGGATGATGCATTGCAGAAATCTTACTCAAGGAATGAGGAAAGTCACATACATTGTGGAAATCTTTCTCAGGAATGTCACATTGTCAAGGACTTCAATTCATAAAATTCAATTTTGGACTATATTTTTCTTTTGTATTATATCATCAGTTTTGGAATGACAAATGAATTCTTCATGTTGAAATACATACAAATATTAATTCAATTACAAAATTTGGTGCACAATTTAATGTTCTTAAAATTCCTAAAAGATAGATTTTGCAGTTGGTGACACCAACTATGATGTGGTCTCAGAAGAATCAATTTGACTATTACATTATGTAAATTGCATCAAATTTAAACCATAAACATAATTTGTTTTTTAAATATCAAATTTCATGAAAAGTATAGTGTCCACACTTTTCATATTTTTAAGTAATTTTTTTGAAAAATGAAAATTCTGAATAATTTATACTCAGAAACATAAGGATGAGTAAATGAGTAATTATTTATTGTGTTATGAAAGCATGCATAAAACATCTAAATGTAAACTAGTGGTACATTAAAAATGTATGAAGCTTCCAAATAATTCCAAGTGCACATAGATTAAGTTGCACATGTCACAGAGTTAAAATCGGTTAAAACAATTTTCTTTGTATTTTTTTAGGATTGTAAAGTAAGGACCAATGGTTCGTGTGGGGTTGTGAATGTAATTTCTCCTATTCTTATTTTATTTGTATCACTAATAATATCTAAAATCATTTGAAGATTGATATCAACAACCTTCACGTCAAATATAGTTTATCGTTTTCACTTGTTTGTGAATCTTGTTTTTGGTGTGTGCTTATCTCCTAACTCACCATTGAGGTAGTTGGTACATGACATTTGGGTGACAAAATTTGGCCATGCTTTCAATGATTGCAAACTACAACATATGTTTGGCATTAATTGATTCTCAAGAGGGTCAAGTGGAAAAAAAATAAAAGCTTGAGTGTATTCCCAAAATTTTAGGGAATTGAAATCAAGAGCTTCCCCATGTAGGTATTGACAATCCAAACCATTGAAATGTTTGGGTAACACACTAAACAAATAACAGACTTAATATATTTTATTAATTATTTTTGAAATTCTAGGATATTTAGATTGGGGCTATTGGACACTTCCCCTCTCCACCCTCTTCTTTGTTTTCAAAAAGTAATTATTTCAGCAAAGATTTGTCAATTGGGTGCAAACACAATAAAAAGAACCATAGGGTGTGTGGACAATGTTCAAAATTGTAATTTTGTATATTTGAAAAATCACAAGGAGAGGATAATAATTTGGATTGTCTATTTTTTTTCCTTTTTAGATTCTACTACTAGGTTTCAATGTTTAAAACTTGATGCAAATTGATATGTTTCAAGAGTCTTTTTTCATGTTCGAAACAATTGTGGACATTCTTTTTTAAATGTCTTTTTTTCATTATCTAGTGTGCACCATTCCTTTTAAAATTGAAGAGGGTTTTAATATTGATGATTAAAAAAGCAAAAGCACTTGAAATTGGTGAAATTCATTTTAGAACACATTTCAACACATTTGTTTCAAACTTGTTTTTGACTTTAAAAGTTATGAGTTTTAAAAATGTGTCTTTAACAAAAAGTTAATCATTTTTATGTTATTCGAAACATGTATGCATAACATAAATGTTGTAAACCAAGATGTAATTAAAAAAAGTAATTATATCTAACACATAGTTGTAAACTAGGTTTGAAAAGGAAAAATATGTTGAAAAAATGCATGCACTTATGTTGTGATTGTTTTTGCATTTCCTTTTTGCACAAAGTCTAGAAACAACATTGTAAATTAACATAAATAATTTCAGATTGCTTCAAAATTTAAGTCATAAATTTTAAAGATGTATATGTAAGACCATTCAAAATGTTAGAAAAAAAGCCTCTTGACATTTATAAGTTAAAGTTGTTGGAAAATCTTGAAGTTCATCCCACATTTCATGCCTCTTTTTAGAAGCTAGTTGCGTTTGATGTTTCAAGGTTTGATTGAGAACACAAGTTGAGACCTCTTCTAAATCTCATGGATAATGAGCTAGAATTTGAGGTGGAGGTTGTGTTCAAATCAAGGCAATTGCAAGGGCATGAACAAGATTGTTTTGTTAAGTGGAAAGACTCATCCCATAGAGGGTTATTTAGCAAACAAATCCAATATGGATCGTGCCCACTTGTAGCCATAAAAACTTCCACAACATACCAAAAAGAAAGGAAACCATAGTTGTGATGAGGACATTTTTTTTTTATAGTGGGAGACAAGTTAACATTATCCAAAGGCATTGTACCAAATTGAATTGCATGTAAAGTTAACTAAAAACTTTCAACAAAAATTGTGATGATATTTTGAATGCATGTTAAAACAAGGGTTGTAGAAATGTCATTGTATGAATTGAATTGTTTTTATAAGGAAATCATTGTTTGCATGTTTTTAAAAACATGAATTAAAAATACTATACTATGTTATGATGGCATATTTTGAATATATTTTAAGTATATCCTAAAATATACTAGGCATATTATAAGTATATTTTTGTAATGAATTATAGGTACGTTATTTACATTTAAATGAGTTTTTAAAAATAAATATTTTCAATAAGTTGCACCTTATATGTTTTGCACACTTTTCAATTAAAATGGAAATGACCTCCCCATGACTATTTTGCAAATGTCTAAATCAAAATTAGGTTTTTCTTTCAAGACTAGAAAAAACTTTAATATTAATGGAAAAGGCAGCAAGGTGTGCAATGCCACATGCATGCTTGAAAGTGCGCCCTAAAGGGTTGGTTTGTAATGATGGCCAATGTGGGAAATTGTGACCCTAATCACATACTATAATCACATAGTTTGGAATTAAAGTTTAGTAAGACTTTGATGTAATTCTTCATACCTTGATAAGCAAAATCTTTTAGTATGCTCGATTGTTGTGATCAAATTATTATTCACATGTGGATGGTCTATTTTTTTCCATTTCAAAGTTGAATGAAATTTACACAATAAGAAAATAGATTTGCAAGAAATAATATACGCAAATCATCACAAGAGGTAGAAGAGGAGAATTGAGAATTACAAAGAACAATGGACTATATGGTATATTTCCAAAGACTGGTAAATAAACACAAGTATGTGGATCCATCGAAAACCCAAATATGGCCACATTAACAAAATATGAAACTAATTAATTTGTAATGTTAACTTAAGATGTAACTCAAGAATGGCAATTGATTCCCTTATTTATAGTAGATATTTAATCTTTAATTCTAATTACATCTTGTATTTTTTAAATTCCTTCTACAATTAGCTAATTATTAGGAACCTTTTATATAGCTTTTAAAAATTTCTAAAATGATTTGGTACCATATAATGTAACACTCCCACTTGGTATCAAATCCCAAGTCATCAACGACTTATCCTTTCCATGCATTAATTATGCTTTGATCCAAGGTTCCCCTTGGTCAACAAATCAACATTTATTTCATTAATGTTGCAATACTCAAACATGACTTTATTTGTGTTAACCACTTTTCTAACATAATGGTGGCATATGTCAATATGATTCAAACTATTACGATGGATTGGATTCTTAATAAGGGAAACATTTTTTGGTTGTTTGTAAGAATTGGCATTGGTTCATTATAATGAAAACCAAGTTCAACAAGGAATGCCCTTAGCCACATAACTTCCTAGGTTGCTTGAAAAGCTGACATGTACTCTGATTTTGTGGATGAAAGTACCACCACTAGTTGTCTCTTACTAGACCAACTAATAACTTTAGTTTGAATCATTGTTTCCTTAATACCTCACTCCACCTCTTGGTTATGTGTAGGTTGAACATGTGTCTCCAATGACAAAATGTCATCAACATTGTCTCCAAATATTGGTAAATCAACTATGATTTCCCTTCTGACCGATTATCACTCATATGATGGAATTCATGGACAATGCCTTTTGTGTGGTCAAATGTTCGTCCAAGTTGTAATCAAAATAATTTTTGGTTGTTACATCGACTTGTCTCCCACTATCCCAAAATGCTTGATTATTAGCTTGAACCATCTCCCATTGCTCCTATAATGTTCCCGTCTTTTGAAAAATCTCCCATCACCAATGGAGTCTTTCCATGTGCATGGTCAGAAAATGTTACAATTTTGTTGAAAGTCACATCATGATTAAGAATCAACTTTCCTATATCAATGTTGATTAGTTTATATGACTTTGAATCTGTACTATAACCCACAAAAATACATTTGGTACTTTTGGGCTCAAGTCTTGTCCATGTGTCGACTTTGGTTTGAATGTTATTGCAAAGCAATTGAAGGCCTTGAAATGTTTCACTATTGGTTTTCATCCATTATGTAACTCTTCTAATGTCACATTTTGTACCACCTTGTGAGGAAAATTTAGTATGAAGGTGAACTGTTGTGTTCATTACCTCTACCCAGTACTTCATCGGCATTCGTTTGTGATGGAACATGCATCAAGTTGCATCAATAGCAATTTGGTTGAACCTTTTTGCCACTTAGTTATGTTGCAGGGTGTATAAAGTTGGAAAATTAATGTTAGATCCCATAATCTACAAAAAAATATTTGAGAGCTTTTGATGTGAACTCATTACCATTATCATTCTTAAAATTATTATCTTAATCCCACTTTGACTTTCTACAAACGCCTTGAACTCTTGAAACTTTGTAAAGCATTCACCTTTATTCTTCAAGAAATAACAAAAAAATAAAATTAAAGAGATTGTTGATGAACGTTAGAAAATATTTGGCCCCACTAGAAGATGGTATCTTGGCTAGTCCCCAAACATCAAAATGCACCAAACCTTGCAAGTTGCTAGCCCTTGAAGCTCTTGAAGTTGAAAAAGGCTTTCTATGTTGTTTACCAAAAACACAACCTTCGCAAAAATTCAAGTTTTCTTGGGATTTAAGAGTAAACCCTTCCACCAAATTCTTCTGCACAAGCAACTTCATGTCTTCAACTCCTAACTATCCAAGCCATTGATGCACTAATAGAAAAGCCCCCCTTTTACAATTTAATCTCCAACTACATTTTAATTAAAAAATAATTGAAAGGAACAAGTGTAGTTGCAAAGTTTTTTTTGCAACTAGGAAACGTGTTTTTCAATTATAAACCAAAAAAGTCAACAATTATAAGTGGATAAGGACATTCTAGTTGAAAAGGTCAACTACATGTGAACACCACAACAATAACCACTATTTACCATTTCAACTACAAACCACATAACACTATAATTGAGAATTTTTTTCAATTGTTTTTGGCTAATGGATGAACCTCATTTGCTAATTGGGCATGACGTCATCCAAAAATTCAATTGCAATTTCGACTAGGTTGCAACTATGTAAGTTGAATATTTGGCCAATGGTTTGATGACACATGGCATATTCACAAAATTTGGGGTCAACAAATAGTTAAATGATGTGGCATGCTCACAAAATTTGGGGTCTTTGCAACTAAAGCTCTAAAACAACTAATATACAACTAGAATATAGACATATGGGCAATTAATAAATAAAATGTCATGTTAGAAAATAATTGCATTATAGTTACAACTTACATGCAAATGATACACCTATGTGGTGTAATGTATGTATCATACATATAGATGTAGTTAATCATGTTTGATTTTTTGGCAAGTTGCACTTTAGTTGCATATAATAACTAGGTTACAACTAGTATAAATGTAGCACCCAATCAACAATTATGTTTTAAGTAACGTACGATTTTGACAAATATAATGATGCCACATGTACACATTTCCATTGCCCATTAGATACAACACTTGCAACTAATTATCGACTATGATTCCTATTGATACAACTCATTGTGCAACTATGTTGCCATTATGTTGTCATCATAGAAGTACTATTTTTCCATTATTTTGTGGCTATTGTTCAACTATTAATATTTTCAATAACTTATTAACTATTACATATTAATTATTTAATAATTAATATGAATTCATCAATCTAATTTATATAATGTTTTTTAAATTAATTGATTCAAATAATTATTTTATATTTATAAAATTAAATGAATTTATAAATTAAATCTATTCATAAAAATATTAAGTTCAAATAACTAATCATCAATTCAAAAATTTAGATAATTAATTCTTTGATAACTATGTATTCCTACCCAAATTCATGTTTAGTTTTTAATCATTAATAATGAATTATCATTCAAAAAAAAATTGGCTATCAATTAATACATAATTTATCTAATTATTGTGAACCAATTAATCAAATATTAATCTAAATTATTAAGTCTGATTCAAATAACTAATATGTTGTTTAATTTAGATAATTAATTAAAAATAAAATTCAGATAATAAATGACTATTTTTTGGAATTAAAATAATTAATTATCTGAAGTAAGATCTAAAATTTAATTCTATAGAGTCACCAACTAGCTACTTATCTAAATTCAAATAGTTAATTCAAATAACTAGCTAAAATAATTAAAGATAAGATAATCCAAATAATTCATTTTGGGAATCCATATGATTAATTATTCCATTTTTTGCTAAATTCAGATAATTAATTGTCTAATAACTAACTAACTAAATATTTAAATTAAGTTGATCTATTCAAATGATTATTTTAGGTAATGAATTGGCATGTATAATTATTCAATATTCTAAAAATAAATAAATAAGCAAATAAACAAATAATGTGGAAAAAAATTCTAGTTGTAATTTAATTTGCAACTAATGTGCAACTAAAAGATTTAAGCCATAAGTTTTGTCCTTGAATCTCATTTTCATAAATTATATATAGAAGGTGTTTTTTTTTATGTGTTCACATTACAATACAATAGAATAATGGATTGTATTGTTGATGTGACTATTGGGATGGTGCCTTAGCAAAAGCACTTTACCAAATGAATCATAAGAAGTTGAAAAAGTTGAAGTGATGCACCCTAGGTTTGTTAAGTTATATCAATAATAAAAAACAGTACCAATTTTTGGTTTTTTAATAGAATCCAAACCTAAAACATATTCCCTAACTCTTAAGAGAGATATGGAAGATGGAAGTTTCGAAATGGGATCAAGATGAATTCACAAGCAAAAATTAAAGGTGAAATCATTTATAGAAACCAAAAAAAATGGTTATATGATAATGCAAATTGGGGTCAAAATGGTGCACATATGGTTCACAGGCAACTTGACTCACAAGATACATTAGGGCCCAAACTTGGGATAAAGTTAGTTTTCCTCGCTATAATATATTATTGTAATTAATAAAGAGGTTGCATCTAGGTGGCAAAAAATCTTGGGATACCCAAGAGGGAATCAAGAAAAATTCATGATTTTGCCAAGTCATGAGTCTCACAACTTTATAGGCTCATAACTTTCACATATTAACTTTGAATTATGAGCTTTCAAAGGAAATGTTGAAAAGAAAATTTCAATGTCATATCATATGTTCAATTCAAGGGTCATTTGACTTTTGTTTCTTGGGTTTTAATAGTCAATGACCAAATTATCAATTTGATTTCCAATGTTATTTTTGACTATAACTTGAGTTTAAAATCTCCAAATGGGGAATGTGAACCTATTTTTTATATTTACATTTCAAGGCCTTTCCAATTTATCTAAATACAGTCCTCCAATTTGGACACCAAATGTGTTTTGAGTCCCAAGACATTATCCCAACCCATTAGCCCTTTCATGCTTAACTTTGGTTGTGAATGTAAAGTTAATGTTGTGACATTTTCCCCACTAAAAGAAAATGTTAATGTCTTCATTGACACATAGAATTTTCCAATTGCACCATGCCTTGGACGCATCCTTTTAAAGCTTGAAACCCCTTTGAACTTCATAAGTCCAACTATAATTTTTTTTTTAATGATCTCATAGCCATCTCGTGTTGACTTTCATGGTTTGAACCTTGTTTCAAGCTTACTTGAGCACCCCCAAGTTTCCAACTTTTTTGGCAAGTTTAAAAAGGTTTCACTTTGAAAAATGGGGGTGACTTGCAACTAGCCTTGCAACTAGATTTTTGAGTTGCAATGGCCATTTGCAACTCGTTACAACTCAACATATTTCTATAGGTGTGAATGTTATCAAACAAGTTGCATGAATTGCATCTATTGCAACTCATCATATGTGAAACTGTATACATATGTAACCCATGCAACTTAGGTATGATTATGTAGGAATAACTATTATGTAACTTTAATCCAACTAGTTTACAACCATCATAGTAACATCATGTTGATGTCATTTTTCATCAATCCATCGAAATATGACATGTAGCACTAAAGGGATTTTTGGATGAAAATTATTTTATTTTTCAAATATTGATATCCACCATCCATTATGATTGTTCATTCATAATGGTCTTGAATTGTGACATGTGACACAATTAAAAGTTGCCACATTGCATATTAATTGAATTTTGATCATAATAATGATAATATATTTAAGTAGTTAAGTTGGTCAATACATAAGCATAGGTAAGTATGTAGGTAGGACATACCTAAGCTACATACCTACTCACCTACCTAAGTAAGTAGGTAAAAAAATAGGAATAATTACATATTTATTTGGGTCAGCAAGTAGGTTACTAGGTATAAAGGTAGGATGGTAAAAAGGTAGGTGAACTAGAAAGTAGCCATGTAAATATTTTTATTTTGTTTTATGTTTTATCTTTAGGGTTAAGTTTTTTGAACTCATCCCAAATTAACACATAAAAGGCAACTTGATTAAGAGTTCCTTAAACATCACATCTATGTATGTTTCCAACATTTGTCTAACACGTTTAAGAAGACCCACAAGATTGGATTAGAAAGGGCATCATATAAAAATATTCTAAACTTACAACATTCATACAAATTTTAACACCAAAAACATGAAAAACTAAACATTCATCACATTTGTTATGACACGTCTTAACACGATTGCACCCCATTTGCAACTATGCATTTCAAATGTAATCTTAATAAAAAAAATTATGGTTTAAAGTGAAAGCTATATATATATATTCAATTATAAAAGCTTAAATTGTCAAAGACAAGTTAAATGTGATAAACAATTGAGCCTAATAATCATGTGTCAATTATGGTTAACCTTTATTGAATTAGTTGAAAATCATTTTCAATTACATTTAATTAGGAGTATGAACCTCATCCATTGAATTGTTAATTCATTTTTCATGTGATCAAGGGTTCAACTTGTGTTTACAACTAGTTCAAAATATTAAACATGGGTTATGTGTAGATTAAACATGATTATATTAAGTTAGATTATGTAACTAAACTACATTAAATAGTTAGGCATGGTAGTTAAATTACCTTATATATGTAGCTAGGTTAAATAGGTAGGTGTTTTGACATTGACACATGCCACATGAACATTGGTGAATTTCCATAGAAATGAAATAGCCAATGTGTGCCACATGCATGGTAAGGAATTTTTTAATTATATATATTGAATTTTTTTGATGGATTAATAATATCAAGTGACATGTGGCACAATTTCAACACTTAATTTAAATATGTAACCATTGCTGACCTTACAATAGTCAATATATCATTACTTTCATTTCCAATATTCAAAACTATGACAAATTCTTTGTTGCCATATGGTGTTTAGAGATATGTTAATTGTGTCATGCATATTTAATTGAAATTTAGTTGACAAAAAAAAATTATAGTTACAATTTGATAAAAAAAAAGTGAAAATCTTGTAATGTCCATGTGATGAATAGTGTTTGATTATAAGTCCACACATAATTCAAAAACCTCACAATGCACCAAAAACAACCTTCAATTGTTCAATTTGAAAACTATGAAAATAATCATTGCACTCCCACATGGAAAATGATCCTATTTACGTCCCAAGGGTGTTAATGTATATCAAATATTTATTAGAACAATGAAAACAATTTCCCATAAGGTGATCATCCTATGCCAATGTACTAACGTCGATGTGGACCCATTGTTGGCATGTTAAAGTGCTTAAATTGTTGTTTTATTAAACCATGTAAACTTTTTGAGCTTATTTGTGGCTACACTTTACATTTTTCAATTGAAGAAAATGAAAGGTGTTATAAATGAGAAAACCTAATAGGAGCAATCTATTTCTCTTCCTCGAGGAAAATCAAGGGGAAGAAAAAAAGTCTCCAAAGGAGCCAATAAGATGTTAAGCCAAATGGACCTATAAACTTTGAAATTGCAAACATGGCCTTTGAAAATCCCTACCATTCTTAAGGAATAGTTGTAAAAACCGTCCCCTTCTTATCCCTTGTGATTGATCTATGTATGTTTTAATTCATGATAACCTTTTTTGCACGTTTTATGATTTGGGTACAAACAATTCTAGGTGGGGACATTCCTATGTGGGGTGAACCCCATTATGACCTTATTATGGGCCCCTTATTTTGAGAATGTTCCCAACCTTAGGCCTTACCCTATACATCATACATTAATGAATATTAATACTTGTTAGAAAATTGGTTTGGTTAGTAATCAATTATAACTTGATGTTGGTCTTTTTATTGGGTTCTTCAACATGGTAGAAACAAGAAACTAGCCATTGGTGTAAGATTTGGGCATAAAATTTTGGCTCAAAATTGACCCAATGTGTGAGTGATATCTAGAGTATGACATGTGCATATGATGGATAGGCATGTTGTTCCATAGAAGTGCATGCATTTAGATGATAAATTCTAATTCAATAAGGTACGTTTTAAACTCCCTATTGGTTTTTCTTGAGTCTTTTTGTCCATCATGTAGTTTTTTGGTCCTCTTTCCTATTTGCTTTAGTTGTATCATACCTATCATTTAAATTTTGGTTTTGGTTATACCAACTTTGGATGTGAATGAAGTTAAGAAATTGGATGTGCAAAAATTGTGCATCACATGGTACATATTGAATTTTGACCATGATAACAAAAGTCATCCAAAAAGTGGCATTGTGTTTAAGCCTTAGTTTGACCTTCTAATCTGTGTTCCATATGAATGTATCTATAAAGTGAGAGAGACTAGATATTGTTTCATGAAACTAGGTATGAGTTTGAAAGATTTTATTGATCTTATTTTTAAAGGAAAATTCTATTTTCACACCTTTTTTGCCTGATTTCGTGAACTGCGCAGTGCATGGCTGCTCCTCATGCACTCAAATTTATTCTGTTTAAAATCGGACTGGCAAAAAAGATGTGAATCTAGCCAAAAAAAGGTGTGAAAATAGAACTTTCCTTTTTAAAATGCTTGATTTAACCACAAATATGAGCATTAGTCAAGGCCTTGCTAAGGCAAATCTAAAGCTAGGGATGAAATTCCTTTAAGGACCAATTTGGGCAAGAAAATTAGTTTAGTCCCTTGTCCTCCTTCAAGTGTATTGTGTTCATCCAAATTTTTCATTTTGTCCTTAGTTTGGAAAAAATTGGGGCCTAGTAGACCTAGTTTGGGATACTTTACAAATAATTTAGAATTGTGTGAAGTTTG
>Ga0209208_10004977_pt1 | contig 18621 bp, 16 predicted proteins | sample S1TSphfallax_3_FD_187694 | JGI IMG/M metagenome (GOLD analysis project Ga0209208, IMG submission 187694) | Host-associated microbial communities from peat moss isolated from Minnesota, USA - S1T2_Fd - Sphagnum fallax MG (SPAdes) (version 2) | ecosystem: Host-associated > Plants > Peat moss >... | reverse complement strand
TGTCAGATTTTAAATATATATATATATATATATATATATGGCGAATTTGTTTTTGAAAATCTTAAAAGCCCCTTTGTTGGATTCGCCAGCCCTTTTTTCTCCAGGTTGCCAAAATTCGTCAATAAAAATTATTATTAATTTTTTTAAATAAATAAGTTAATAAATTACATAAATAAATTTTTTATTTAAATTTTATTTAAAATAAAATTTAAATAAAACACTGATTCTAGAATGTCACCAAAAAATATAGCCCAGTTCCAAAAAAGAAGGTTCCACTTTCCTCTGTGGCCCCGAAGTCAAGTTTGGTTCGGCTAAGTCCTCCTTGTGGATGATCACACGTGAATCAGCACCCATACTGGTACCTTCACCTTTTCGAGTGAGGAGGCCTCTTCTTAGAGGCCATATTAATTCAAAAATATTATTAGATTTGGACTCCGGAGACCCTACCTGATATTTTCTTAAGCATGGGGGTATATTTACAAATATTTCAGAAGCAATTTAAAGAAATTTTGGGGTTTTTTTATTAGTTTTTTATTACTTTTAAAAAACCATAGTAGGCTACTAGACTCGAATGTGGGTGGAGGTTCACCCAAGGCCCGTCCACCTACCTCAAAATTCTTTTTTTTTAATAAAATAAAAAAATATTATTATAAATCCTAAGGGAGACTTTTAGATTTTTAAATTTAAAAAAAAAAATTGTATTTTTTGTGTTTTTAGGTGTCAATTTTTGGGAGAAAATACGGAGTCTTGCATTGAACTCTGAGTGGAACAAGACCAAGTGAAGTGTAGCTGCAAAGCAAAACAAAAAAAGAAAAGAAAAGAAAAGAAAAGAAAATTGGAACTTGTACATCCACAGCAGCTTGTGGCAAGCAAGCTGTGAAGAAGATTGGATTTTTTTCTACGAGAATGATTCGATGGGCTTGAATCTGCTGCCAGAAGACTCTAGCAATTTGGAAGAAGTTTCAAGAGGAAGAAAATAATTTCAATTGGGTTTGAAGAAGAATTTCTTCTGGTAAGGATCGAGTCCGACGCAGGAGGAGCAGAACTTGGGCTTTGAAGTTCCTTTTTGATTTCTCCAACAATTCATTTTAATATTTGTTAGATCGCCGTGTGTTAGAGAATCTTTGTGAGAAATTTTTGAGTGATTTCGTTGGGAAGCTCCGGACTTCGTCGACCAGAATCGGGTTCCCATGGAACAGTTTGTTGAGAGAGAAGAGGGAATTGAAGCTTCTGAGTATGGCGGTGGTACTGCACTACTGCAGCTCATGAGCGCCGAGTTGGTGTATGCGGTATTGAGTCGTGTTGATGCACTGACGCTGGCGAAAGCAAGCTGCGTTAGCCCCGAGTTCCGCACTCTTTGCGCGGATGAAGGCTTGTGGGAGAAGCTGTGTACTGCTCGCTGGCCGTCTACAAAGGAACCGCATGTGAAATCGATCGTGTCGTCGATGGTGAGTAGTAGTACCGAACTCAGGAATTGAAACAAATTCAGGGTTACAGTGTAGTCCAGGATCACAATTTCTGCTTGAATTAGTAAAACTCGTGTATCTTCAGCCAATTGATGGTGTTCTACTGCAGGGTGGATTCAGGAAATTGTATGCAGCTTGCTATCCGCTCATTCTCACCAAGGAAGCTGAAACATCCAAGGACGAGAAGATCATGAGGACATGGTCCTGCAAGGCGGAGCATTCTCATGATAGTACGGGGTGGGACAGCTGCGGAGGTGTACAACTTGATGATGATGGCTCTAGTGAAGAAGTTGCTGCTTCCGATTTCATTTCCATTATTGACGTGGTGTACAATGGAGACTCGGTTCTCTCCAGAACAATCGAAGGTATTCCCGAAACAGGAAACTTCGTAGCGGATTGGTTCTCGGTTTGTCCTTTCAGTTTCGACGTGCTGAGGGATCATCGAGATTCAGAAAGAGATTATTATGGGTTGTCGCTGGAAGAAGACGACGAGGGGTTTCAGAATTCTGTCGTAGCGACGAATATGATGAGTAGAGCGGACTACTTTCCTGTCAGATGCACCACCGTGCAGCAGATGAAGGAAGAAAGATTCACCAACGACCCTGCTGCCTTGAAGAAAGCTTGGAAAACTCTGCAGGAAAATATGAGGATGAGTTGGATTCTCATGAGGAAGAGCACGAAACAGATGATCAATCTCGCGAGCTGGAAACCTCTGGAAGGCGGAACATGTGGGTGGCCATATGAGGAAGACTTCGTTCTTCAATTCGGATCCATTCTCCCAGCTACAACTTCGTATTCTAGTAACGGATCAACAGGACCCAGCAAGTCTAGTAGTAACATTAAAACCGCAAGTTCCCACTCGATTCAGTGCAACATTATACTCAAATGTAATCTTCGCACAGCAGCACGGAACATTCCCGAATCTTGCTCAGTGCCAGAAGATCCCATCTTCTTAAAGACGACGCTCTGGATGACAGAGCTCAGTATGCAACTCAAGAATATGGAAGGTGCAATTCTGAATGGGAGGAACAGTCTCATAACACTTTCCAGACTAGGCTCAATAACTCGTGATTTAAAAACCAGAGATCACTGCAAGCTTGTCGAGTCCTATCAAGCATGCTTGAGGATAAAAAGCGAGTTGAAGAAGAACAAGATCCGGGCTGAAGCTCAACTTGATACAGCTATGGCCATTAGTGCAATCTGTATCTTCTTCTGCCTAAATTTCATTTTCTTCTACCTCAAATATTACTAGACACTTCTCCTTCTTGCGTCATATACATAATGGGGTTATGTCCATTCTGCGAAAAACCTACTTCTTTCAATTTCTTCGAGAAATGTGTATACACCAAATGAGGACTATCTAGAGATCCAAATCTGTACAATAAAAACAAGGTTGTACCAAACAATCTGTCCAACTCCTGCTTTAATTTTTGGGGGTGGGAACTTGTATGAAATTTCTAACTTCTGGATTTGTGTGTTTTCTTCTTCATGATGTTCTTGAAGTTTGGGCTACTGTGAAAATATTTGAGTTTGTGTAAACAAATTCAGCTCTAGAGTCTCCTTTGTGGAGTTAATTCAACTTGGCCCCCAGTTTGTGGGTTTGTGCTTTCGGGTGCCTTCTCTGGGTCAGCCTTTGGTCCTCTCTTGTTGGTCCTTCCCTTTCCCTTAGGTGGGTGATTTTTCCTTTTTTGAAGTTTGGTAGGGTTTCATCACTTATGAAAAGTTTAGCATGATCATCTTCTTCCAAATTGTTTTTAGTGGTACATTTTTTTCTTAAGGAATTTTGCCAAGCCACCAAAGCACATGTCCTTACAATGATGGAGCTAAAAATATTTTCAAGCCTTAACAATTTAGGAGTTGCACCTTAAAGACTTTTCTCACACAATAGGTCATGGTGTAACCAAAAAGAAGTGGCTACATAAAACAGCTAAAGAAGAACATATTTGAAAGCCACTAGCAAAACCCAGAATTTTGTCACTGGAGTGTTGGAGTCCTAAACCACATAAACTTACAATAGAAATCCAGGTTCTATGCTCAGACAAAAATTCACCAAGAACTAAAACAAGCGACTCTGCCATGAGAGGCCCTGTCCTGAAAATATTGTATGACATTTAATATTTTATTATGAACTCAAGTTATATTAGATGAAAGTTTATTGACTTTATGAAAGAGTATGATTTTTTTTTCACATTTATATTAAAAAATAAAATTTTAAAACTATCTTAGAATCCATTGTGGATATTTAGAAATTGAAACCATAGTTCCATCTTTTTTTCTTTATTCATAAAATGAATATAAAGTTTGTAAAATAATTATTTTGTTTAAGAAAATTCAAGTTTTTCAAACTTGGATAATGTAAACAATTTTTAGCAATGTGAATGAGGTATTTCGATGTTTGGAACAAACATCAATATTGAATGTATATAATTTACATGGAAAGATTTCAATTTTTAGTCTCATTTTAATTTTCAAGTTTGAGAATTTGGTAATTTTTTTATATATTTTTTGTCATATTTTGGGTTTAGGTTTTGCATAAAAGGTGTTTTGTTATGGTGTTTGATGGGTGTACGTGTAAAAACAAATTGTCCAAATTTTTTTTGTCTTGTTATGACATTTATGATTTTTTTTTACACATGGTCCATGAAAAAAATGTAAAAATACAAATTCAAGCCACAAGCTACCAACATTTTGGGAGTAATTAGTTAAGTGAAAAATGAAACATTTACATGCATATTTTCACAAAATGTTACACTTTATATTAATGGAGACATTAATGTTTTTTTGTTATACATTGGAAATGTGTTTGGTAATTTGAATGCATTATAAATTGGTTTGTGAAAATCTGACCAATATGCTTCTATTACAATGGATTTGCATTCATTTCCAAGGACATTTGCCCATACATGGTCTAATTAAGATCCATCTTTTGTGGCGTTTTCATTAAATTATGATTATAATTGAAATTTATCCATGAAATATAATAGTTCTTATTTATTTTTTGCTTGGTTAATGTCTTTTGGAATGTCAATATTAAAATCTTCCATTCACGTTCAGGAGATTGGATATATGATTTTCTAAACGTGAATTAAAATGATGATTGGACAACATTCGGGAGATTGTTGAACCATAGTTTGAAGATTATTTAGGAATGTATAAATTGAACATCAATGAGCTTTATACACACATACAATATGTATTACTTTTCATGTATTAATATTAAAAGTTGTTGTTATATATTTTGAACCATCATTAATTATTGTATTGAAAGAATCTAGCTACATGTGTATGTCATGCATCATCATTAACCCATGACCATCATGGATTGAAATGTATGAATACTTTCATGAATTTATAAATTTGTGCACATCTGTTGATGCATGGTGTACTTTTGTTTCTATAAGACATAAGATATGAAACATTTGAAGGTTATGATCATGATTGATGTTTTTGTAATGTTGGCATAAAAAAGTTGTATTCATGGCTTGTATAATTACATGAAAATTATGCAAGTTTTTTAATTGAAGAATTAATGGTATCCAAGTTGCAATTGTTTTCAATCTATTCATTTCTATATGTACTCTTGGATCCACATAAAAAATTTCTTGTTGGAGAGGAGTTAATAGAAATAGTTTTTATTTTGTTCGAATGTGGGATAATGTTGTATATGTTAACCCATGTTTTTTAACGCTAGTGGGATCAAAAACCAATTCATCTAATGACAATCCTTGAAAACAATGAATGATTTTTGTTAATTCAAGTTGAATTAGAAATTGAATCCTTGTTATGATAAATGATTAGGATTTACCAACTTTTATTCCTTTGATGATAGGTTCAATTGGTGTCCATTTTGATTCAATGTTATTATCGTAATAATGATTATATTTTTCTCTTGTTAGTGTTCTAGTTTTAAAGTTCTAAAACATTATCCATATATTGGTTTTTTCAAAATATGTTGTTGATGTTTTTAAAATGTCATCAATTCCATTCACAAGACCACCAAATGTTGCATAGTTGCCAACACATAACTCAACCAACATTTTTTTTTAATATGAATTATAGAATGCAAACCTATAGTTTTACTCGGATCATTTGAAAGTTAGTAAAATGGTGGGCATGATTGGCGATTGAAAATAAACGTGAGACCTAATGTGTTAGTGACACATTTTCATTGTGTTTTTGCACAAGTTTATTTATATAAAATAAATACATAATAACAAAATTGTTGGGTAATTATTGATTACAAATTGAATATCCTTTGTGTTTTTTGTTACAATATGAAATTTGTTCAAAGTTTTTTATAAAGACCATATCAAATTACTATGTAACTTTATTTAGTTCATAACATTGGACATATGTTTGCCAAAAATTTGGTGTTAACACATTAACATTATCTTTGATATTTTGAAAGATCCAATTATCTTTCATAGGGGATGCTTGATAGAAATCACATGTCATGGTAACATCAACACCACCAAAAAATTTGTTTAAATGTGTTTTATGGACCTTAACCTATTATCTATAACATTAAACATTCTAACACCAACAAATGATATTTCATCTATGACAACAAGTTATAATTGTTCATATCGACATGTAAGCCCATTTAATGAATCTGATGATAAGTTTGGTAAACTAAATAAGGATTATTGAATGAGTTTGTTCAATGTTGAATGTATTATTAAACCATCAATATTGAAAGCAATTTTAGTTATTGATGCCATAAGTAAAGCCTTGGTTTTTGTTAAGTCAAAATACATGTCTTTATTATATAATTGTAATAATCCTTGAATTATGAGTTTTAATTTAAAAGTTTTACCAATTCCAACACCTCGTGTCAAAAATAAACATATCGATGTATCAAGGTACAATTGTTTTCTATGCATAACATCATCAAATATTAATATATTTTTTCATTTAATTGTCTAAGTAAACTACAATATTCAAGTTCTTTCATCATTATGGAATATGATGATTTTGTGAAATTTTCATGTTCTAAAAATTATGATTTTTGGTTTGATTTAGCATGTGATTGAATGACAAAGTCAAATTATAAATCATAGTGTTCAATATTGATTGTTTATTATAGGAATTATACGACGTGGATCATTCACTTCATTATCTATATTGTTAATCCAAATGTTAGTTGAACGTAATAGTTTCGATTTTGAATCTAATGAATCATCCATTTTTTTAATATTTGGATATGGCATTTGGTAGTTGAAAATAGATTTTATTTTAGAAATTTCATCAAAATGTTGACAATATGCATCATGCCAAGTTACATTAGTTCCAAGTTGCAAGTTTTCTAAACTTTGAAATGGTGAATGGGTGAAAACACATTAAGGCAAAGTACATAATCTTTTCACAACTTGTTGGATTATCAATCATGGGCCATGGAACAAAATATAAAAGAATAATATGTGAAAAGGACTCAAAAATAATATTTCAGGTGATATGATCACATTGTATGAATTTCATGAATAAATTTTGAATTGCCATTACATAAATTGGACTTTTGAAATGCGAAAAACCCAGTGTCACAGTTCATATCATATGATTATGGATTCATTATATTTACTCAAATGTTTAGTTGAGTGATTTTTTTTGACATAGAAAGTAGTGTGATGCCATTGATACAAAAGAAGATAATTTTGAAAACCATAAATTGAAATATACAATGAAATATGGATTATTTTATAAAGTATTTTGTTCATTTGAATTAAAAATTCAACTTCTCATTGTTTAAATGCAATTTTTTTGATACAATTATCTACAATTGATAAAGTTTAAAAGTAAAAAATAAATCGTTTAGTTTTGTTATATGACTTGTGCAATATAATTTATTTTGCTATAGTGTAAAATGGACTTTTGTTTTAACATTAGTATGGACTCCACATATGTTGGAAAGTACTCCACCTTAGTGTGCTTTCACCCGAATATAATAAAACTTGTCTTCTTGACCAATTTTCAATATCTTTGTATTAATTATAATTTACAAACCTAATAATTTTGGGTTTGTGATGTTTTGAAATCTTATATTTTTAATGTTATAAAAATAACTAAATTGTGCTAATAACAACGATTCATATTGACTAGGACGATTTATATATTTGTTCTATGATCAATCAACACATTATATGAGTTAAATTTAGTTCCAATTCATTTAATGCAACTTGTGGTTTTCACACAAAAGCCCATTATTCAAAAGGAGAAGTATTTATGAATTGAAATGTTCAAAATGAATTATATAATGGTAAAGAAAACACAATGTAAGTAGCAAGTTGAACAACCATTTGTTGGGCACTAAAAAAAACATTGCTTAATTTTTGAATTCTTGTATTTACATCTATATTATGTGCAATGGACTTTTTATGATAAAATGCAGTTCTAATGTTATTGATTTATCTATTTTTGTCTTATGTGATGTGCAATATGTTGCAATTACATATGGGTCCAAGATAAATTGAATATTTGTATTTGTAAAGCATAAATGAGCAACACATATATTAAATGCGTTAATTTTTATGTTTTTAGATGTTCATTTTAAGAAAATGTGCAGCTTTGTTAATTTACTTCTCAAACTTAATATATATGTACTTTCATCAAAGTTTAAAGAATTTAGAATTTAAAAAATGATATATCATCATTTTCTTTTAAATTTTTTAAGAATTGAAATATTTTGTTACATGCATAGGAGGTAATGAATAATGAAATCTACAAACATGGTTTTTTTTTCTTACATGTATGTGTGTGTTGATGTTGTTGTGGATTTTGTAATGGGTTTGGTAAGAACGTTAGAAGACCAAATTGTCGAATCATTATAAATAAATTTTTTATAACCTTTCAAAATAATTAGATGAATTATGCAAGTTTTCCAAATCACGATAACCTAAGTATGATTTGAAAATATTATCTAAATTACGTTTATCTCATACTTGATAAGCTTTTAAAGTTTTACCACATAGTTTTCCTTTTCATATTTGCACCCAACCAAAACCTATGACTTTTTGGATGGAAACTTTAGCAACTTTTTAAAAAAAGGTTAGAAATATTTGTTGAAAAATCCCCAAATTTATGAAATAATTCCCATTGAACTATTTGTTGATATGAAAAGCCTTTAGAAAATTGTCGAGGTTGCTTATAAAACAATGTTTGGAAATTTAATTCCTCTAAATGTTTATTTTAAAATAAACCTAAAGGGTGAAAGTTTTGACTTAGGGCATTAGAATATATAGTATTTTCATAATCCATTATTATTGGAGCATTTAAAAAATTATGTATCATTGAATCCTGTTGGTGTATAAAATATTTCTTCATTATCAAAATCAGAGTTATTAGATTATGCATTATTATAGGTAAAAATTTCAAATTATGAATTCATATGCAAAGTAAACAAACTTGCGCATTGATGATGAATGGTAACATTCAAATCTTTGTATAGTGATGTTTCAATTAAATCTTGTAAAGCAACCATCACCATATTTGGATGAACATTTTTTGACATATAAAGGATTTGTATTCAAGACATTGCTTAAGAAACACACATTGTGTTACACCACCATGTGGTAAATGTGGTAGTATTGATTGAGTTTGATCCACATTTGTAGGGACATTAATAACACTACCATGCATCTTATATTGCCCATACCTTTGGAATTTATAAATTTGAGCAAAAACAACATGGTGAAATAAAATGTTTTTTTAATTGTGTTAATTTTTGGACTAATGGAATGATTTTGTTTCTAAAAAAATTATTTGGTACTTGATATAAAGGTGGTTTATTTTCACTAATATTATGTAAAAAACTTGTACATATGTATGATGTTGAACTAGGTTTTATTTGAATTTGAAAATATGTATATTGTTGTCTTGACAACTCATTTGAAAAACATTTAAGTCGTTTTTAAAAATATAACCTTTCACTCCTAAAACATGGAATTATGGGAGCATCTTATATTCATTTATTATAAATGTTAATGTATATTAGGTTATGTGTATTTTCATTTATATTAACATTTTATTTCATTGAACATCATGTTTTGCAAGAAATTGTGTGGGAATTGATTCATTAATTTCTTCTAAACTGCATTGAACATATGAGGATTGAACTTTGTCATTTATGAAATATTCTTGTGATTTTTTAGTATATATATATTTCATGTGACTCATAATTTTTTATCTGGTTTTTTAAATATTTGGAAACATGTTGATGAATTTAGATGTTTTTGCATAATAAATTAAACTTGGACAAACCTCCAATAATTTAGAAATATTGTTGTCATAAAATGCCCAATCAAATTTTTTTTAAATTTTTTTTGTGTTACATTAGACTCAACAATTAAATGGAAATTTTCCATTTTTATATTGGGATTTTAAAAAACTTTGGCAAGAGAAACTAAAATGAATAAAATTGACAAATTTTCACTAATAGGAACATTTGTGTTATTTTTCAAAAAACATTGTAAGTATTGAATACAATTTCTAGTTTTTAAAAAAAATATTTGTATTATAAGTGTTGAACAATGAAACAACATACTCCATTGGTGAATCCCAATAATCTTTCAAATTTTCCATTAATGCATAATCAAATTTTTCATTCCAATAAAAACATATAATTAGTTGCGATAATTGAATAGGAACTTGTTACAGCACTGATTCCCAAATAAAAAGAAAGTCATCTAAATCTATGGTAACTTTGTAAAATTTAATTTGAAAAGTAGGCAAAAACCTACATAGATTATTAACATATTGAATTGGTTCAAAATGTTGAAAACTATATGTTATATGTAATAGGGTAGATTAAAAATCCATGCCACATCGAGACATAATGTGTTTTGATACATTATTCCAATTATAAATTGACATTTGTAGATATTCAACTATCCAAAATATTGTAGTGAAATCTCCCCACAAACCTCCCATACTAGCACTTAATGCCATTTTTGTCACATATTAATGTTCATTTGTGACCATGCATTGATGTAAATCAAACAAAAAACTTGGATTTAATTCTCAAATACAACATTGTTGGTTTTTTTCTATATTCAATAATAAACATTGATTTAAATGTGCCATGTTATTTTGCTTCAATTGAAAAGATGATAAATAATTATTCAATAAATAAGATATATAGAATCAAAAAGACAATTGCCTATTTCATATTTGTATGTTGAAACTAAATGAAGGCCATATGAATGTAATACATGTTCAAATGATCAATCAACAAGATTTAATAAAGATGTTTCCATTATTATGAAATTCAATTTAATGGATATCTATATTAAAAAAAACATGGTTCCCACATAAACACATTCAAAAAAGATAAAATCAATTATTCATTGAAATTTTTATTTTTATTTTTTTCTTGGAAAATTCCTTGCATTGAAAATTTGTTTATATTATTAAAAAAAAAGATGAAAAAATGCTCAAATTGAAAAGTTCTTAGCATTGAAAAGAACTTAAATATTAAAAAATTGCATCTAAAATTTGCATACACTGAAATTTTGTTTTCATTAAAATTACTTATATTGCAAAATTATTTGTTTTGAAGAAATGTTTATATTGGAAAATCATTTGCATTGAAAAATTGCTTTCATTAAAAAAACAGCTTACATTGAAAATTGTTTGCATTGAAAAATTACTTCACATACAAAATGTTGCATTTAAAATTGTTTTTGGCACTTGATGTAAATTGATGTATGAGAACTTTCCTTTTCTTCTAGAAAAAGAAACTATGAAAGTGATTATATAATAAGGGATATTTAAATCAAAATTTTGACATAGGGAGTTTCCACATACATAGATGATTCAAAAACAAAGGTAATTATTAAAAAAATCACATAAAAAATATGAACCTTAATGTCTAAAAGGGTTTTTGTCTAAAACTTGATTTTGATTCAAGCTTGCGTTTCACACTACGCTAAACATTATCACTAGGAATAGTTGCCAAAGGAGCAACTAAACCTTTGCCCTTCAAACTAGTTTTCGCTTGTGGGATAAATTGTTGGATGTCTTCTTGAAAGCCAACAAGGGCAAATGTGGTAGAAAATCAAAATTTACCTTGAATGCGAATTGAAATGAGGAGTTGAACTTGGTTTGGATGAGGCAAATTCAAGAATTCAGATTTTGTCATATGCACAATTGTTTCAAGTCATTTGCCCTCAATAGTTAATAACATAAGTTCATCATTGGTTGCACTGGAACCATGAAAAAAAACCTAATTTTTGAACCATTGATTTTGAGCAACAAGCGTTATAATGAACACCTCTTGTTGGAGATTTGATGACATATGCTACATGACAATTTACACATACTTTTTGAAATGGAGGTGTAGTAAGGCTAGTAATACACAACACCCCGATCACCTTAAAAAAAAACATTATGTTAAAATAAAAAGGTAAACAAAGATGAACATAAACATAGGGAAAATGTGGGAAAAAGGTAGATCAATCATGAAAGAAATAAAACCATACACACATACACATAATATGTAAACAAAAAAATGAAATGCATAAGAAGTGCATAATAAAAGATGTTGTGGAAATGTACTAATGTAAAGTATTAATATCTAAAAAAAGACAAGAATAAGATAAAAATTTAATAACAACAAAAGAAATATTTAGAAGAAAAGGTCATTCAAGCATGAAAAAGAAACATTATACCCCCTTCTTTCAAACCATATATCTTTTTCATTTTTTATTCACTTTGAGTTATTTAAAAAGCTATGGGTGTGAAATTTGAAGCTCTTAAAATAATCTTTTGAAGTGCAAAAAGATTAGAGCAATGTATATATATTTTAAGCTTTAAAACAAAAACTATTTTTATTTGTGATTAAACCATACATTTTCACCCCTTTCACTTCCATAAACCATATCTTGCCCATTTTTTAATAAAATCTAGTGATTTTTGTGACATTAGATGCACTAAGAAAGGGGCTACAAAATATTTTCAATGTTCAAAAGCCATTGACCAATGTGGAAAAAATTATAAAATTTTATACAAAGGTATTTCACATACTTTTTTACCTTACCATATTAAAATTACAATATTTTCTTATTTGAACAAACATATTCCAAACATTTTATCCCATATTTTTTACCCAAAAAGGAATTTCACTAAACTATATAAAAACAACTTTTTCACTCTTAGTAGCAACATTGTATTTTATGTCTAGTATGCAATGGAACATGGGTTTTAAAAAGAAAAACAATTTTAGTAAAAATAAGTCATGTCAATGTAGTTTTATTTTCTATAGGCTATTCTAATAGACAAAATTATGTGGGCACTCAATTCTCCCCTCCTTAAGGAAGGAATAATCAAATGGTTGGTTCTATATATTTTTTGCATTAGACTTGGAGACTTGGCAACCACCAAGGCGTTTCAAAACCACCTAGTGGCCACCATGTCTTTTTTTTTTCGCTTGGAGATTTAGCAGCCACCAAGTTGTTCCAACATTAGACTACGAAAGACCATTTGGTGGCCACCAAATCATTTTGACCCTAAATTATGAAGGACCACCTACTAGCCACTATGTGTAAATTTTGAAAATAAAATTGAATGATGCAAAGGAAAGGAAATGAATTTACCTCTTTGAATGCAAATTGACCACTTGATAATTTGTTGTGCAATTGCAAAACGCAAGCTTGAAGAGCTTTATCAATAACCTTTGTTAAAATTGTGTAATGTTATGCCCTCAAATATTGATCTCCTTTTGATGTTTTTGTCACATTCTTGATTAAAACCATAACACATTGGCCTCCATTGTACACCTTAAGAAGTTATTCATATTTTGTTTTGAAATTGTTACCAAAAGCAAGAACTTCTTAGTCAAATTCACCTTCTCTATCTACAATGAACAATTTTTTTTCACCTTTATCATCCCTTACTCCTTACACCAATGACAATGACAGTAATGGTAGCAGACCTCCAACTTTAAATAAAACTTTTAAATTTTCTAATGGAATCCATGTGGAAAAACATGGGAACTAACTCAAGTTGAAATGTAGGAATTAATGACACAATGGTTGTCGATTCAATTGTAATGACAACTTGCATGTCACCTTTCTCAAAATCCCTTTTGGACTTTGACTCAATGCAAAAAAAATTCCACCCTCATAAACATGCCTTTCTATAAATGTTGTTCATGCATATCTATATGAGGCAATTTCATCTTCAAAATGATTATGGTCAGAACTACCCTATCCAACAAATCACAATGTAAATATTCATAGCCTGAATATTCCATGTTCCTATTTATAATTCGATCAAAGGTGCCAAATCTATTGAACACCTTTGCTTCAAATGCAACATCTCTAATTCTGAAATCCAAATCATCCATTACAATAATTAATGTACATTTTCTCACTAAACAACAACCATTATGGAAAAATAATAATAATAATTTACCAAAATGAATTTGACAACAAACAAATGAAATAACACTTGGCAAAACCAACAATTGCAAAAACACACACTTGGTAAAATATACACTTGTAAAAACACAAACTCACAAAGGAAGCAAAAAAACAATCAACAAATGGTGAAAGCTTAAACCAAGCACATTATTCTTGTTGTGAAAAAAAAAAAACAATAAACATACAATGTTATATTTATATGGAACAAAAGACTTAATTTAAACCTTAAATCTAAATTAAAACCTAATCCTAAACCTTTTTCTACTATGAATTGACTTTGAATAATTTTGACTATGGTTGATTTCAACTTAACAATAAAAGGTTATATCCATGGTTTGGCAACTAAATTATGGTGTAATAATGAACAAGATGTCAATACCCTTGGCATTTTATAAATTTTGGTTATTGACATTCAATAACTTTGACTATGGTAGATATTTATCATTAATCATGGATATTAATGAGCCATGGTTTGGTGACTAGATTATAGTATAACAATGAACAAGACATGAATACCCTTGGCATCTTATGAATTTTAATTATGCATTTCATGCTTACACTCAAACCTTAAATATTTCAACTTAGATTTTTTAAATATTAATACGTAAACTTAATTTTTTTTCTCCACTATTTAACCATTATTTTCATTTTCACTCAAATATATTATTGTTATTTGTTAACATCAACTTTTTTTATCATGTACATAAATAATTTAGACACACAAAAAAATAAAAATTGATTTGTGTCCCCCTTTTTGGTTAGATGTATTAAGTGTTTTGTTTTAAACAAAATATTGTTTGTTCTTTCTATTATTATTTTTTAATTATTTTTTTGTGATGAAAATTTTTCATTCCCAAAAACCTGATATTAATTTTTATAAAATGTTTTCTTGAAAAAAATCTTCATTAAATCACCATATCACTAAAAAAAAACTTTAAAAAAAATCCCTCACCCCCTTCCTTCAACCACCCTACCCCACACCACCAAAAAAAAAATTCCTTGGAAAATTAAAAAAATCTCACCTTCCTACTTTGAGAAACAACCAAACTTCTCCCTCCCATGCCACATAAGAAACAAACTTGTGGGTTAGTCCCCATCCCAAAAAAAAGTCACCTCTCCTAATCCCTTAAAAAAACCTTTCTTTGGAAAGGGGTGGAATTACCCCATCCTCCCCTCCTCACCCAAAAAAAACCCTTTTGGAGAAGAAACAAAGTTCCTAACCCCTCATCCCCTTTTCTTTAAGATCCACTTAGAACTTATAATTCTTTCAATTTAATTGGATTATCCACTCATTATACCCATAGAGACCTCATAATAAAAATCAAACCCATGAAAAAGGGGGAAAAAAAATACTTTAACCCCTTTGCTCTCCCTAAATTTTCACTTATAAACCCCATTGTACCCCCACCCAACTTTATAACCAAGTTGTGTTTGTCCCATACATGCTTGTTAAAACCTAAAATCGTACATGCATGTTTACTATCTTAAGGCAATAATAAATTTTTATAACATAAAAAGCAACAACAATACAAAAAAAGAATCAATTAAAAATTAATTTCATTATTTTTTAAAATTAAATATTTATCAAAGCCTTATTGAAGTTTTAAAAATAACATCAAATTTATTTATTTATAATTATATTTGAAAAAAAACTTTTATATTAATTTTAAAATTGACATGTTTTATTTTAATCAATATTTGCATAATTCTTCAAATCTCATTTTAATAAGAATTAAAAGAATTGATGTTAATTATTTCTATGTTTATCAAACAAATTTCATTTAAAAAATTAATCATATGAATATTTTTTTACATTTCATAATGATATAAAACCTCGTGCTACAAAAAGGCAACTGACAACCCAACAAAATAAAATGATATAGAAACATGATTAAATTGGTTGCCCAACATTCATATTTTGAAAAGAAATCCAACAAGTAGATGGGTAGACTTCAAAACAACCCATCAAGAGGATGGGTGCACCCAAAATCTACACATGCCCATCCATTAGCTTGGGCCAATAAAAAGCTTACATGCGAACCTGTAACCTTATCCATTCAACCAACTTTTGATTTTTCGACCCTTATACCTACACAAAAGGTGTTCCCACAATGCCTCTCTATAGGGCAAAGCCAACAAAATGTTGTTGAACTAACATTCAATACACAACAATTGGATGAATTAAAGACCTTGATCATGCCCATCCAACTATTGAAATAAATTTTGACTTTTGTTGAAGGTTTAACCAAAGATCAAATCCCTCAATGTTCTTTCAGTCCCTTGAGCTACTAAAATCCCACTCTTATTATGCAATGCATCAAATCAAACAGGTTTTCTCTACATCTCTGCTACAACAATCCCCCTTCCCATCCATCTATTAGTTCAAAGGTGTTATAGTTTCTAAACAAATGGAGCACACTTGGTTTATGCGAAAACCACAACAAGTATAAGCAAGATTGTTTATGTGGACTCCAAGGTATAAGATTGGCAAATTGATAGAATCTTGGATTTCACTCACTTCTTGCTTCAACTTATGGATAACTCTAATGGGTTTTTCATGTTGATCACTCCAAAGAACTAATCACCCAAGCTTAACTAACCCTCTAAATCCTCTCCAATCAAATGCATGAATACAAAGTTACCTATATGCCCGAATTTCTACAACTCAAACCATCTTGTGCTGTCATCACTTTTCTGCACCAACCCCTCATACAACATCAAAAGTACATAGTGTATTGCCCTAAAAATATAGTAACTTCCAACATAAACAAGAAAAACAAACTTGCAAATCTTCCCAAACTAATAGGCTGATAACTTAGCTCTTATTGCATTTTGCAGCTCCATTTTAGGATCCTCTTTTATCCAGTTACACCATTTTTCAATTATGTTTTTAAAAACTTTATCAACGTTTTCCCAATTCTGCTCTATATGCAACCCAAATAGGATAAGTTCTACAATACACACAAACAACAAACAAATCCTCTCCCTCCTCTCCTCTCTCTCTCTTCAAATCCTTACGACGATGACTAATCTAAAGAAACAAAAAATGAAGAAAAGCTTTTGGCCATAGCTATGCAAAATGTTGATAATGACAGAAAATCTAAAAACTTAAAAATTCTATGCGCGTTTGCACTAAGAACAAAGTCTTTCCACCTCATTTCAATTTACAATGGCTTGTGACAAGTGTGAATTAAACTCTGTGGTTTTCATCCATGTCAAACTATTGTGAGACTATAATTTTAATATAATATGTATCACAATACACATACTGTACATTGTAATGAATGAAAAATGAAATTACAAAAGTTATCATACATTAAACACGACCTATTAAAAGAATGGATAAAGTCTCACTCAAACACAAGGTTCGAGAGAAACCACATTATATTAGTTTCATTTTTATTACTTCTCCTTTTTTTCTTTTTCTTTTTGAGACACAACAACAGATCCGACCTGACAGGCCTTTAGTTGAACAATATTTAGGCCTCCCTTTGCACTAGGAGTCAGGGCCAATGTTCAACCCAAATCAAGCATTCCTATTGGTAAAAAAGTTGAAATCAGCCCCCCAAGTGCTTCACACTACGAGTCAAGGCTGAAATAGGAAAAAAAAAAATCAATCTGCCCGAAGCTACTAATAAATGCTGAACTTTACATGACCTTGTATTGGCCTCAAGGCTGTAAAAGGTATAGCATTAAATTTGGGAAGCAAAATTTTCAACCCTTGGGGCCAATGTTCCAGCATTTAGTAATATCTTGACATCAATGTTCTAACATTTTATTGGTAACTTGGGGCCAAACAACAAGCCAAAAATGCTCTAAGTTGGCCCCAAGCTTTTTGTGGCCCCGACTCCTAGTATGAAGGGGGGGGGGGGGGGCTTTTAGTCTAAATGTGGGTGCTGGTCCACCCTAGGCCATTTTTCTTCCTGATTTTTGCCAATCGATCATTTAAGCACCTTACAATTATGGAGCTAAAAATATTGTTGAGCTACCTTAGTACCTTGGCCAGTTAGACACTAATTATATTATTTTCAGAAATGTTGAAATTTTCAAAAATTATTTCTTCCAAATCAAAAAGTATTGTGAAGGAAAATAATGAATATTAAAAAAAAAATTCATTTTTTGAAATGAATGTTTCAAAATTAATTAATTATTCGACAGACATGTGTTGAAATGGCCAAGGTATTACAGTATACCAATTTACAAGAGCTCTGGTTTTATTTGATTTATTTCCCTTTGACATCCAGACTGATAGGTGACTTAATTAGCTTATGTTTCCATGATCTCCCACACAAACTATTATTTGTACTACTGTACTACCTAGGCTGGTTTGGGAACAAGGTGCTTAATATTTGTTATTTTATTGTTAGTTATATTTGGTCATAAGAATAATAATAATTTACAATTTGACGTTATACTAGATAAAGAAGCTATTGGGCTTATGAGCTTCATTCAGATTTTTGGCATAGCATGCACTTTTTTGAATTTTTTACAATTTTTTTAAATAACTAATGTGTGCCTAGCCAGGCTAGGTGTCATGGCATCTCCCACTCAAATAGTTGGGGTTTTTATGTAAGACACTGGCCAACTATTCTAGTGGGCACCCCTTTCCCCTCCCCCCTTTCCTTCCTTCCTTCCTTCCTTCCTTCCCCACCGCCCCCTTCCCCCCAAGACACATATCTATCACCTACCAGACTGCCAACAAATGTGAGTCACCTTACCTCAGAAACCACTTGTACAAGTGT